>Ga0335072_10006886_pt1 | contig 16587 bp, 12 predicted proteins | sample Lox_Sample_21_FD_206725 | JGI IMG/M metagenome (GOLD analysis project Ga0335072, IMG submission 206725) | Soil microbial communities from Loxahatchee National Wildlife Refuge, Florida, United States - Lox_Sample_2.1 | ecosystem: Environmental > Terrestrial > Soil > Wetlands | place: USA...
CGGGATACCGGCCGCGTCGGCGATCTCTTCGGCTGTCTCACCGGCGCGGATCCGTGCCTGGATCTCCTTGGGTCGCAAGGGACTCTCCACTTCGATCTCGTACTGAGCGAGCCGGGAGGTCTGGCCGAGCGCGACAGCCCTGAGCCGTTCGTCGATCGGCAAGGTATAGCGCGCGCTCCGCCCGGGGACGGCGAGGACAGCGTAACTGCCATCCTCGCTGACCGCGACGAAGCGCAGTTCCTGCATCGGCGTCCTTCCCCGAACCACTTCCGTAAGAGTCTCCCGGTCAGCGCCCCATAAGCAAAGCACCCCGCCCGGCATGTCCGGAGATGATGGCGACAATTAGTCCCGTCCGGGCCGCTCGGTGCGGGCCGGCGACGTCGCGTCGGACACGCCGTCGGGCGATCCCGACGCGGAATCCGACAGCCCCAGCGCGTCCGCGCTCGCGGTCACCGTGTCCGGGGGCGGGCTCTCGATGGTTATCTTCGACGGCCACCAGTTCCACTTGCCGAGCAGCACCACGGTGCACGGCACCAGCACGGTGCGGACCACGAACGTGTCCATGATGACGCCGACCGCGAGGCCGACGCCGACGTCCACGATCTGCGAACCGCCGGAGCCGCGCCCGCCGACCACGGCGAACACCGCGAACGTGCCGGCGAGCACCAGGCCGGCCGACGTGACCGTGGTTCCGGTCACGGACAGTGCGCGGGATACTGCCTCGCGTAGCGGATAATGGTGAGCTTCCTCCCTGATCCTGGTCATGACCAGGATGTTGTAGTCCTCGCCGAGCGCCAGCAGGAAGATGAACAACAGGAACGGCAGGATGAAGGTGATGCCGCCGGAATTCCCCAGCTCGATAAACAGGATGACGGCGAGCCCCAGCGCGGCGAAGTACGACAGCGCCACCGACGCGATCAGGTACAGCGGCGCGATCAGCGACCGCATGACGAGCGCGAGCAGCACGCCGATCACGATGATCGCGATCGGGATCACGTGCGCCAGGTCGCTGTTGGAGATCGCGCTGATGTCGTACAGCGCGGGCGCCTCGCCGGCGACGCCGTAATCGGTGGCGTGCAGGATCGGCACCACCGACGCCGCCGCGTCGCGCACCGCGGGCACCGCGTTGAGCGCCGCCGTGGTGGACGGGTCGCCGGCCGCGAGCGAGGTTTCGAACTGGATCGTCTTGCCGTCCGCGGACACGAACTGCTGAGTCGCCCGGTACAGCTGGTACGCCCCGTTCCACTGGGCGGCCGTGACCTTGCCGGCGAGGGCGGCTGGAATGGGCGGTACGGTCGCCGAAAGCTGGCCGGAGCCGAGCACGGCGTGCAGCGCGCTGTACTGGGCCGGGGTGAACCCGGTGCCGCCGACCGGGTTGAGCGGCCCGGTCACCCCGGTGAACTCCTTGGACGCCCCGAGCTTCACGGTCGCCGCCTGGATGGCGGGCGCCTCGTCCCAGGCGGGCACCGGCAGCTTGTAGACGAGGTTCGTCGGGTTGGCGGCCGTGGACGGGAAGTACTTGTTGAGCAGGGTGGTGCCGGCGGCGGAGTCGGTTCCGGCGGGCGCCGAGATGGTGCCGCCGAACCCGGCGCTCTGGTACGCGGTGACCGCGGTCGCCAGCGCGCCGAACACGATCACGCCGATGGTCAGCGCGACGGCCGGGCGCTTGACGATGCGCGCGGCGATCCGGCCCCACACCCCGCTGGTGGCGCCGCCTGGCTTGGGCTTGGACGGCCAGAACGCGGCGCGCCCGAAGATCGACAGCAGCGCGGGCAGCAGCGTCAGGCCGGCCACCAGCATGACGCCGATGCCGATCGCCAGCGGGATGCCGAGGTTGGAGTAGATCTGGAAGGTCGCGAACAGCAGCGACAGCAGCGCCGCGATGACGGTGAGGGCGGAGAAAGTGATCGACTCGCCCACCTTGGTCAGCGCGTTGACCACCGCGTCCTTCCCGGGGTCGCCGAGCCGGATCCGCTCGCGGACCCGGAACACCAGGAACAGGCCGTAGTCGGTGCCGGCGCCGAGCACGAGCACGATCAGCAGCAGCTGGGAGAGCTGGGACACCTTGAGCCCGTGGTTGGCGAGCTCGGCGACCAGCGGTCCGGCTATCGCCACCGATAGCAGCGCCGGGATCACCGTGATAAACGGCGCGAGCAGCGACCTGAAGATCACCAGCAGCAGCAGCAGGATGAAGATCAGCGCGGCGAACTGAACCTGGTTGCCCGTGTTGCCGGACTGCTTCTGCTGGTCGACCTGGATCGCTATCTGGCCGGCCAGGTGCACCTGCATGCCTGGCGGCGGCGATGAGTCCGTGATCGCGGTGCGCAGGTTGTCGACGAGGTCCGTGACCGCCTTGTCGTCGTTGAGGTTCACGGTGGAGAGCACCTGGAGCTGCGCGGCCTGGCCGTCGACGCCGTTCGGGCCGGGCACCTGCGACTCGCCGAGCAGGCGCGCCTTCGTCACGGTCGGCACCTTGGCCAGGTCGGTCGTCAGAGTGGCCAGATAGGCCTGGTCCTGGGCGGTGAACGATCCGGTGGGTACCGCGGCCACCACCGGTACCGGCGTGACGGACAGCGAGATCCCGAGCGGCGCGGCGAGCGTCGTCGCGTGCTCGCTCGGCGCGTTCGCGGGCAGGAACGCGCTGTTGTTGCCTTGTGTCACGCTGGCGAGCGACGGCAGGGCCTTCGGGATGGCCACCGCGGCCACCACCCAGACGGCCAGCACTACCCAGCGGAACTTGACGGCGAACGAACCGATCGCCCGGAAAATGTCGTCAACGTGCACGCGCCTAAGGATAGCGATGAGCCTGCTGGCCGCTGACTTGGGTCTCAGCCCGTTCTCAGCCAGCGGCGTCGCCGCGCTGGCCAGGGCGCCCGCGCCGCGCTGGCGACACGCCGGCGGCCGGCGTCGCTGTTTCGCTGCGAACGCGCGCCGGAGGCGGCAACATAGGCGGACAGGAGGCGACAAAAATGCGGCATCTAGTCGGATTTGCCCTGGCAATCGTGCTCGCGGTGGCGATTTTCTTCGGCGCGGCCTGGGGCTACCTGCGCCTGTTGCGTGTCCCGGTGGTGAACGGCGCCGCGGCCACTCTCCCGGCGGCCGGCGCCTCGCTGCTGCATCAGCGGAACGTGCTGCTCGCTTTCGCGGCGCTGGCCGGCGTCGGCCTGCTGGCAGGGATCTGCGTGGCGGTGCCGCGGATCTCCCCGCTGGCGGCCGGGCTGCCCGGGCTCGGCCTGCTCGCCTGGACCGTCCTCTACCTGGTGAACGTGGGCCGCGCGGTGCGCTACATCCCGCTAAAGGCGGACGCGTTCGGCGACGGCTTCGAGGCGATGCTGATCAACGGCGTGCTCGCCGCGGCAGGGTTCGCGATGATCGTTCCGCTGTTCATCCCGTCCCGCTGGCGGAGGACCGCGCTGCCTGTCTACATCGAGCCCGGCGAGGACCTGACGACGCAGACGGGGACCGGCAGCAGCGTGCTGCTGACGTCCGACTGGGGAAACCAGACGGCGCCGATCGAGCAGCAGCCGGGCGACCAGCCGCCCGACCCGTGGTCGTGACGCGCGGTCCTGGCCACCCGGCCAGGACCGCCACGGCTCGGCCTCAGTGGAACTGGGCGCTCTCGGTCGAACCCACGAGCGCGAGGGTCTCCGCGTTCGGCGCCACCGCCTGCGTAACCAGGTCGAAGTAGCCGGTGCCCGCCTCGCGCTGGTGCTTGGTCGCGGTGTAGCCGGACGGCTCGGCCGCGAACTCCGCCTCCTGCAGCCGCACGTACGCCGACATGTCCTCGCGGGCGTAGCCGTGCGCGAGGTCGAACATCGAGTAGTTGAGCGCGTGGAACCCGGCCAGCGTGATGAACTGGAAGCGGTACCCCATCGCGGCCAGCTCCTTCTGGAACCTGGCGATCGTCGCCTCGTCGAGCTTCGCCCGCCAGTTGAACGACGGCGAGCAGTTGTAGGCGAGCATCTGGTCCGGGTACTCGGCCTTGATCGCCTCGGCGAACTCGCGCGCCTCGGCCAGGTCCGGGGTGGAGGTCTCCATCCACAGCAGGTCGGAGTACGGGGCATAGGCCAGGCCGCGCGCCACGCACGGCGCCATCCCGTTCGACACCCGGTAGAAGCCCTCCGCGGTCCGGTCGCCGGCGATGAACTGCCGGTCCCGCTCATCCACGTCCGAGGTCAGCAGCGTCGCGGCGTGCGCGTCGGTACGCGCGACCACCAGTGTCGGCACGCCGCACACATCGGCCGCGAGCCGCGCGGCGGTCAGCGTCTTGATGTGCTGCCCGGTCGGGATGAGCACCTTCCCGCCGAGGTGGCCGCACTTCTTTTCCGACGAGAGCTGGTCCTCGAAGTGCACGCCAGCGGCGCCCGCCTCGATCATCGCCTTCATCAGCTCGAACGCGTTCAGCACCCCGCCGAACCCGGCCTCCGCGTCCGCGACGATCGGCGCGAGCCAGTTCTGCCGCGGGGCGGTGCTGTCGGCAGACCGCTCCGACCAGGCGATCTGGTCCGCGCGCAGCAGCGCGTTGTTGATCCGCCGGATCATCTGCGGCACCGAGTTCACCGGGTAGAGCGACTGGTCGGGGTAGGTGTGCCCGGCCAGGTTCCCGTCGGCCGCGACCTGCCACCCGGACAGGTAGATGGCCTGCAGCCCGGCCTTGACCATCTGCACGGCCTGGTTGCCGGTGATCGCGCCGAGCGCCCGCACGGCGTCCTCGGTGTGCAGCAGCTCCCACAGCCGCTCCGCGCCGCGCCTGGCGAGCGTGTGCTCCTCAGTGATGGAGCCGCGCAGCCGGATCACGTCCTCGGCGGTGTAAGTCCGCACGATGTCGGCCCAGCGGGGGTCGGTCTCCCACTGTTGACGCAGGTTGGCCGCTTGCTGGCTGATCGTGTCCATGGTTATGCCTTTCGGTTTGGTGCCGTACCGCCAGGGTGCCCGTAGCCGGCGCCAGAACCGAGGCTAATCTAAAGAAAATTCTTTCATTTTTTTCCGAACGTGCCTGTGTTACACTTTTTCGCGATGAAAGAATCGTCAAAATTGGTAGAGACCGAAGGTCTAGACCTCGCGACATTCGGTCAGCGGCTGCGCCACGCGCGCCGCGCGCGGGGCCTGACCCTCGCCGACCTCGGCGCCCGCGTGGGCCGCACGCCGTCGGTGCTGTCGCTGATCGAGAACGGCAAGCGCGAGCCCAGGCTGACCCTGGTGGAGCAGCTGGCCACCGCGCTCGGGGTGCCCGTCGGCGAGCTGCTGAAGAAGCAGCCGCCGAGCCGCCGTGCGCAGCTGGAGATCGCCCTCGATCAGGCGCAGCGCGACCCGTCCTACCGGGCGCTCGGCCTGCCGCAGCTGCGGGTCGGCACCCGGGTGCCGACCGAGGTGCTCGAGCACCTCGTCGGCCTCGCCACCGAACTGCGCGCGCAGCGCTCCAAGCCCACCGCGACACCGGAGGAGGCGCGAGCCGCCAACGCGGCGCTGCGCTCCTCGATGCGCGAGCGTGGCAACTACTTCCCGGACATCGAGCGCGCCGCGGCCAGCGCGCTGGCGCGCGCCAGCTACGCCGGCGGCGCGCTGTCCCAGGGCATGCTGCTGTCGGTCGTCGCGCAGCACGGGTTCTCCGTCCGGTTCGTCCCCGACCTGCCGCGCTCGGTGCGGTCGCTGACCGACCTGCGCGGCAACCGGATCTACGTCAAGCAGGAGCCGGTCGGCGGCCATTCGGCGCGCGCCGTGATCCTGCAGGCCCTCGGCCATTTCCTGCTGGGGCACGACACGCCGCGCGACTTCGCCGACTTCCTGCGCCAGCGGGTGGAGGCGAACTACTTCGCGGCGGCGATGCTCATCCCTGAGACGGCCGCGGTCGCGTTCCTGCGCGACGCGATGTCCCGCCGCGACCTGGCCGTCGAGGACCTGGTGGACGTGTACTCCGTGTCCTACGAGATGGCCGCGCACCGGGTGACGAACCTGATCACCCACCACCTGGAGCTGCCCTGCCATTTCGTGAAGAACGACGCGAGCGGCATCATCTACAAGGCCTACCAGAACGACGGCATCCTGTTCCCCGCCGACGTCACCGGCGCGATCGAGGGCCAGCGGATGTGCCGGCAGTGGTCCGGCCGCCGCGTGTTCTCCGCGCCGGACCGGTTCTCGCCGCATTACCAGTACTCCGACACCCCGTCCGGCACCTACTTCTGCGTGGCCCAGGTCGACCCGCGCGCCGACGAGCGCGGTTACGCCATCTCCCTCGGCGTCCCGTTCGAGCACTCCCGCTGGTTCCGCGGCCGGGAGACCACGGACCGGGTCAAGTCCAACTGCCCGGACGGCGAATGCTGCCAGCGCGCCCCGCTCACGCTGGCCGAGCGCTGGGACGGCATGGCCTGGCCGTCGGCCAGGGCGCACTCCCACATCCTGTCCGCCCTCCCGGCCGGCTCCTTCCCCGGCGTCGACGACGTCGACATCTACGAATTCCTGGACCGGCACGCCGCCGACTAGGCCGTGGATATTGCCCAGGAACGCCGGAAGGGTCAACACTGCGTGGTGTGAGGGGGATAGCCGCCGGTATCGCCGCGGCGGCGGTCACGCTGGCCGCGGCGTCCCTCGTCCTCGCGTTCCTTGACCGGGGCTTGGTGCCGGCCAGCCAGAGCACGTGGGACGTAGCGGAAATCTCCCAGATGCTCGTCGCCGCCGTCACGTCCGCGGTGGGGTTCGTCATCGCTTCCCGGCGGCCGGGGAATCCGATCGGCTGGCTGGCCCTGGCGGCGGGCGCGCTGCTCGGCGTGGCCGATGCCTCCCACGCCTACGCGGTTCGCGCGCTGCTCGCGGCGCCCGGCTCGCTGCCGGGCGGCCACCTGGCCATGTGGGTGTTCTGGTGGGCCGGGATGATCCCTTGGACGTGCCTGGGGCTCGCGCTGCTGCTGTTTCCTGACGGCAGGCTGCCGAGCCCCGGATGGCGGCCAGTCGCCTGGGTCGTCGCCGTGGTCTTCGCCTGGTCGATCGTGACCGCGGCCGTGGGCGCCAGCCTGGTCTGGTCGCATCCGTTCGTCTCGCTCTACCAGGTGTACACGCCGAGCCCGCTCGGGTCGCTGCTTTACTCACTGCCTGCCGCTTTCGCGCTGTGCGTGCTGGCGGTGATAGTGCGGTTTGTCAGGTCCTCGGGGGAGGAACGGCTGCAGCTGACCTGGTTCGCGTTCGCCACGGCCGTGCTTGGCGTCACGGCCGTGCTGCGGATGGTCGCCAGCTCGGCAGGCACGACCATCGCCATGGACGTCGCGGTGATCTGCCTGGAGGCCGCGCTCGCGATCGCGGTACTGAAGTACCGGCTGTACGACATCGACATCGTGATCAGCAAGGCGCTGCAGTACGGCGCGATGGCGGTGTTCATCACCGCGGTGTACGCGGCGCTGGTGGTGGGGGTGGGCGCGGCCGTCGGCGATCAGCACAGCGTGTATCTGTCGGCGGTGGCGGCGGCGGTGGTGGCGGTGGCGTTCCAGCCGGTGCGGCAGCGGGCGGCGGTGGTGGCCAACCGGCTGGTGTACGGCCGCCGGGCGACGCCGTACCAGGTGCTGTCGGAGTTCGGGCACCGGATCGGCGGAACGTATGCCGATGATGACGTGCTGCCGCAGATGGCGCGGATGGTCGCGGCGGGGACGGGCGCGCGGCGGGTGGTGGTGTGGCTGCGGGTCGGCGGCGAGCTGCGCCCCGGCGCGACGGCGGGTGAACCCGGTCTTGAGCTCGCCCCGGTGCCGGTCGACGAGGACGCGCTGCCATCGCTTCCTGACGCGGAGACCCGCGTGCCGATCCGCTATCACGGGGAGCTGCTTGGCGCGCTGGCGATCGCGATGCCGCGCGATGAGCCGCTGCGGCCCGCGGGCGCGCAGCTGGTGGCCGCGGTGGCGGCGCAGGCCGGACCGGTGCTGTCCAACGCGGGGCTGATCTCCGAGCTGCGGGAGTCCCGGCAGCGGCTGGTGACGGCGGGGGACGAGGCGCGGCGGCGGCTGGAGCGCAACCTGCACGACGGCGCCCAGCAGGACCTGGTGGCGCTGGCCATCAAGCTGAAGATCGCCGACGGCACGCTCAGCGACGGCGCCGAAGAGGCCAGGCACCTGTTCGCAGAACTCCAGGCGGACACCGCGACCGCGCTGCAGAACCTGCGGGACCTGGCGCACGGCATCTACCCGCCGCTGCTGGCCGACCTGGGCCTGGTGGCCGCGCTCAACGGGCAGGCGAAGAAGTCCGCGCTGCCGGTGACGATCGAGGCCGACGGCCTGGGCCGGTTTCCTGAGGACACCGAGGCGGCGGTCTATTTCTGCTGCCTCGAGGCCCTGCAGAACACGGCCAAGTACGCCGGTGCCACCCAGGCGGCCATCGCCCTGCGGGCGCAGCGCGAGACCCTGACGTTCACCGTGTCCGACGACGGCGCGGGCTTCGACGCCCAGCACACCCCGCTGGGGGCAGGCTTGCGGAACATGGCCGACCGGCTCGCCGCCCTCGGCGGCCGCCTGGAAGTCACCTCAGCTCCCGGCCAGGGCACGACCATAGCGGGCCATCTGCCGTTTTCTTAAGCGCGGTAATCCGGGGCGGCCCGCGATGAGGTCCTGAAACCAGATCCTGAAGCGGTGCACCGGCTGTGCGTAGCGCTGCTCCCTGGCTCTGGCCCTGGCCATCTTCCGTGACCCCGGCGGGTACCGCCAGCGGGCCCACGGAGAACCGGGGCGCGCCAGGCGGATGGCGCCGACCAGCGCGAACAGGCTGATGTAGACGCCCAGGACGCCGCACCATACCTTGCCCTTCAGCAGGCAGAAGACCACGAACACGAGGTTGACGATGAGGGTCAGGATGATGCCGAGGTAAGCTGCCACGCGCCCGGTCGGACCGGGATCGAAGCCCGCGGGAACCCAGCCGAGCACGGCCAGGCCACACAGCGCGATGGCGACGAAGACGACCTCGACCGAGAGCCGCCCCTGCTCGCTCCAGTAGACGTCCTTCAGGAAGAATACGAGGGCGAACTCGTCAAGCAGCAGCGCCATACCGATGCCGAGCAGCGCGGCGGCCACCGCCGCCCACCCCGAATCGCTGTCCTGGGCGGCAAGGCCGCCGACCCCGCCGATGCACATCAAGACCAAGCCGAAGACCGCGTGGTGGATATGCACCCCGCCCGGTGTGACGTTGCCCGGCCACCACTTCACCTGCGCCCGGATCATCCGGACGCTGAACCGGATGAACGCGAACGCCGCGATGAACGCCACGAAGAAGCAGAAGAGCCGGAGCCTCCCAGGGTCCACGACCGACTGCTGAAACCAGTTGCTCATCACCGCCCCCGACGTTCGCGTGCCTGGCGGTAACGTTCCCGGAACAGGGCAGGCGTAGCCGCATATCCCGGGCGGACCTCACCCGAGGAAGTCCGTGACCGCGTTACTGGTACTCCGACACCCTCAGATGACTGACCTGATGTTTTTGAATATATCTATGGATGCTGCGATTCCCTGGATAATGCCCGCAAACGGAGTAAGGGCGCAGATCAGGCGATCGAGCCTACGCCGTATCTTCCCGGAGTCATTACTAAGCTCGGGGTTGTCGATGACTGCCAGCACATCGTCAATGCAGTCGTGGGCCTCATCATCATTCCCGGGGGATATCTCAATGGCATTGCGCTCGAGCAGTCGCCTGGCCTCGTCGAGTTCGCGGCGCAACTGCTCGATCAGCGGGTCCGGCTGACTGACGTTCACCACCGTCGTATTGTTGTCTCCGGTGGTCGTGGTAACGGGGCTATTATTGAAAATTCCGGCATTTATGGTGCCTCCGCCGGTTACCGTATTTTGTTGGCTGCCTGTTATCTTGTGCGAGTCGTTCATGTGCTCTCCCTAACCGGCAGGCGGGTTCGGGCTGCCGCCGCCGGCATTGGTCGTGGCGCTAGTAGTGTTTCCCTGCCCGGTTACGGTCGTAACTGGGCTATTTGTGAACGTGCCGCTATTTATGGTGCCGCCGCCTATGACATGATTCTCGATGTTGTAGATTATCTTCGCTTCGTATTCGCCGGTCTCAACATTATGTTCTACAAGATAATCTATTGTAGCCTTAGCTATTTTCAGTTCCAGTACGCGTATGATACGATCGGCGTCGTCCGTCTGGTGCATGTTTTCGACAAAGATCTGCGCATAGCGCTCCCGAGTGCTACGGGCGGGCGGTCGGAGATCCTTGCCATTTCGGCGCTTCCGTTCTTTAGTCGTCAATGCGCGGATCCTGACTGCGCAGGCGGCGAACTGGCGTGCCGTGATCCCGGCGGTCGCGCATGCACAGAAGACACGGTTACGCTTGGCTAGCTCGTCGGCAGCCTTGAGTTCGGCGACGATTGGGCCGATGACATATGGCCGGATTACCATCCGGAGGTAGTGAGCCTGCAGCGATGCGCTGACGTAAACGGACACGACGAGCTGACCGTCCCAGCTTATAGTGACGGCTCGCACATAATTTCTTTCAGGGTGCGCCGAGGGTGAGTCATCCCGTACGGATAGCGAACCAGTTTCCAGATATAGGACGCTGACGCGGCGTAGTGGGTACTTTTTCGCCGCGGGCAGCGGAGCCGCGACCACGGTGTCCACATTCAAATGGGGCAGTCCGTAGGTGAAATGCACCGGAGGCCGGGTACCGTTGCTGTCTGTAGAACCCGGCATGCGTGCGTAACCGTAGTCCTGCTCGTCTCCGACTCCCTGGCTTTTGACGTGCTGGGCAATATATTCTAGTAGCTTTTCTTCTGTAACGTTTGTTATTCCTACGCCTGGATCGCGTGGCTTGTCGATCGGAATAGTGAGGGGGAAGGAACTGAATGAGGTGCCGGCGCCAATTATTCCGTTCTTGTCATAATAGACCCTCGTTGCCAAATTCTTACCGTTGGTATTTTCCTGTCCGTTAGGACTGGATGCGGTATCGCTATCCGCCAGGGCACTATACTTTTCAAATGGCATGGCAACGGCTTTGCCGGTCGGCTCCGCTTCTGGTGATGATTCTTGTTGCAAAAGATGTCTAATCTGCCGCAACGACCATAGATTATCTGCATAATAGATCAGGAAACAAGCGCCGAGGCATATCAGCGGCACAGCATAAGACTGCCTGCTCTGCCATCCTTTAAGGAGCGCGAGTGCTACCACAGCCATGGCGGCAATAGTCAGCGGCGATGAGAGCCGGACCCGCTTGATGAGCATGATGAGTACCAGAGCAACCAGCACGGTGACGAGAGTGCTCCAAGGCGCCAGAAACACCGCTGTGACCAGAGCGATGATTGCTGCCAGGTCACGAAGGATTGTCTGGAGCAGCGCGGCCCGGCAGTGGCGCTCTACCAGCGGAACAGAGATCCCCGGCATGGGCAGTCTGCTCTCGACGCGGAACAGGACGCGAAAAGCGTAGGTTCTTCCGACGGCGAGTGGCGGCCGAGGGCTCAGCGTGACCGGTTCGATGATCTCGCCGGGAAGCATGGCACCACGTAGATAGGAACCAATGCATAGGTATCGGGTGGCGAGGTTCGCCGTCTGATTGTCGTTAATAGAACGATGACCGTTGAATGAAACGGACATATCGGTCGCTATCGCTGCTCGCTTCATGTTTCCCCACCCTTGCGGCTGCCTCAATAGGCGTTCGCCGGAAGAAGCGATAAACCCGTGATCTTGAAACTCACTGGTTCTGGCGTTAATCGCAGAGTGACGTGCATTGAGAACGGTGTCAAGAGCGACCTTGCTTACCGGACTTCAGAGGCGGGGATCTTCGCCTGGTGATTAATCGCGATGACAGTGCGAGCAGAAAACGAGTGAGAAGCTACGGTCTTTACTCCCGTTCCGCGCGAGGCGCCTTACCCGAGGAAGTCCGTCACCGCGGCCGCCAGCTTCGGGGAGGGGCCGATGTTGTAGTGCGTCATGCCCGGCAGGATCGCCAGCCGCGAGGCCGGCGCCAGGGAACCGTCCCAGTTCGCGTCCTGCAGGCCGCCGCCGAGCAGCGCGAAGAACTCCGCGGCGTGCGACGGCGGGATGCTGTCGGCGTCCGCGTAGGCCAGCAGCACCGGCATTGTCAGCCCCTTGACCTCGTCGCTCCAGTCATACGGCCGGCGCAGCAGCTCACCGGACTTGTCGACCAGCGAGGGGAACGCGTCCGGGTCGGGGGCGACCTCGGCGTACGCGACGCCCAGCGGCGACTGCCGGAGCAGCGGCGCTAGCGTCGCCGCGGTCATCGAGTCGAACCCGGCCAGCACCTCGGGGAACCACGCGGTGCGCCGGCACGGCGCCGACACCACGACCAGCTTGCGCACCAGGTCCTGGTGCTGGATCGCGCAGCGCAGCACGGCCCCGCCGCCCAGCGACCAGCCGAGCAGGTCCGCCTGACCGACGCCGAGGTGCCGCACGACACCGGCGACCTGTTCGCCGAACCGCTCCCAGGTGAACGGCTGGTCGGTGTTCCCGGTGTGGCCGTGCCCCTCCAGCTCGATGGCCACGACCTGCCGGTCGCGCGCCAGTAGCTCAGGTACGGACTCGAATACCGCGGTCGTCCCGTACCCGCCGTGCACCATCAGCAGCGGCGTCCCCCCGCTGCCCCGGCTCTCCCAGTACACGTCAACGCCGTCGACCGGGGCATACCCGCTGGTTAGCTCACCCGTCATAGCTTTCCTCCTCGTAGCCTGCGACACGAACCTACTAGTGAGACGTCCCGCCGCGAACGCTCTCATCGCCCATCGGGGCGGGAGACTCGCTGTACGATCTGGCGCATGCGGCCGCCCTGGATCGTGACCTTGGTGTGCGGAGCGTCCGGTGCCGGCAAGTCACGCGTTGCGCGGCCGCTGGCCGAGCGCTACGGCATCCCGCTTGCCGAAGCCGACGACATCGTCACGGCCTTGCAGGCGATCACGACCCCGGAGCAGCAGCCGATGCTCCATTTCTGGGAGAACCACCCCGAGTTCAGGTCCTGGACACCGGAGCGGATCGCCGCGCGGCATTTCGAGGTGGCCAGCGCGCTTCGCCCCGCGTACGCGGCGGTCATCGCCGACCATGTCGAGTTCGCGGCGCCGGTGGTCTTCGAGGGTGACTATCTCCTCCCTGAGCTGGCGGCGGAAGCAGGTACCGCGGTACGCGCGGTGGTGCTTGATGAGCAGGACGAGGATCAGATCACCGCGAACTTCCGGCGACGCGAGCCCGGCGGGCCGCAGCGCGACCGAGCCCGGGTCAGTGCCCTGGTCAGCGCGGAGCTGGCCCGGCGGGCTCGGCACTGCGGGGTGCCGGTCGTCCCCGCCCGGCCATGGGGCGACGGCCTCGAGCGCGTCGACAAAGCCCTGCGCGAGAGCTGAAAGCGCGGCTACTCCGAAGGAGGCGCCGTGAAGCCGTCGGCGCCGACCGTCACCTCGGCGGTCTGGGCCAGTTCGGACACCGGCTGCGGCTTGCCGTCCAGGTCGAGGACCGGCGACGCCTCCGAGTACCAGGACGGGATCACCGCGTTGCCCCAGAAGTCGCGGCGCCGCGGGTCGAGCACCGACCAGCGCAGCACCGGGTGGTCCGGGTCGCCGGTGTAGTAGTCGGATGTGTAGATCTCGAGCCGGTGCCCATCGGGGTCCCGCAAGTACACGTAGAACGCGTTCGACACGCCGTGCCGCCCGGGACCGCGCTCGATGCACGATTCCAGCGACAGCGACCCGATGATGTCGCAGATCCGCAGCACCGAATGCGGCTCGTGCGCGAAGAAGCCGAGGTGGTGCAGTCGCGGCCCGGCGCCGCCGGTGAACGCCACGTCGTGCACGGTCTGCTTCCGGTACATCCAGGCGGCGTAGACGGTCTGGTCGTCCTCGATGGTCTCCGACAGCCCGAATCCGAGCCCGGCGTAGTACTCGTAGGCGCGCGGCACGTCGGGCACGCAGATGTTGAAGTGGTCGAGCCGCGCGACCTCGGCCCCGCGCCGCAGGTCGTACCGCTGCTGCAGCCGCTCCGGGTGCGCGGACGAGGCGAAGAAGTCAACCAGGAAACCGAGAGGGTCCTCGACCCGCACGACCTCACCGACGCCCCGCACCGTACCTGCCGGCAGCCGTGCGGTCCGGCAGCCCAGGGCCGCGTAGTAGGCCTCGGCCCTGGCCAGGTCACGATCCGACCGGACCCGGTACCCGAGCGCGCCGGCCGCGGCCTCCGGCCCGGACCTGACGATCAGGTTGTGATGTGTGAGCTCGTCGTACCCCCGCAGGTAGAGCGCGCCAGAATCCTCATACGTCACGACAAACCCGAGCAGGTCGACCCAGAAGCGCCGGGCTTCCGCGAGGTCGGTCACGACCAGCGTCGCGTACGCCGACCGCACGATATCGGGAGGGGGCAGCGAATCAGCCATCGTCACGCTCCAAACCGCGGCACGTGCGTGTCACCGAGCGCCACGTGCACGATCCGCGACTCGGTATAGAAATCGATTGAGTGCTGGCCGCCCTCACGGCCGAGCCCGCTCGCCTTCACCCCGCCGAACGGGGTGCGCAAATCCCGCACGTTATGCGAGTTCACCCAGGTCATCCCAGCCTCGACCGCGGCGGCGACCCGGTGCGCGCGGCGCAGGTCGCCGGTCCACAGATAGGCCGCCAGCCCGTACCGGGTGTCGTTGGCCAGCGCCACCGCTTCGGCCTCGTCGTCGAACGGCGTCACGCACACCACCGGCCCGAAGATCTCCTCCTGGAAGATCCGCATCGACGACGTCACGTCCGCGAATACCGTTGCCGCCAGGTAGTTCCCTCCGCCCAGGCCGGCCGGTCGTGATCCGCCCGTCACCAGTCGCGCCCCTTCGCGCACCCCGAGCCGCACGTAGGACAGGACACGGTCGTAGTGCTCGGGGTGCACGAGCGCGCCGATCTCTGTCGCGGGGTCGGACGGGTCACCCACCTTGATCCGCTCGGCCCGCTCGCCGAGACGTGCGACCAGGGAGTCATACACCGTACGTTCGGCCAGAATCCTCGACCCCGCCGTGCAGCGCTCGCCGTTCAGCGAGAACACGCCGAACAGCGCGCTGTCCACCGCCAGGTCCAGGTCGGCGTCGGCGAAGATGACGCACGGCGACTTCCCGCCGAGCTCCATCGACAGGCCCTTGAGCTCCGTGGCCGCCGACCGCATGATCGTCTGCCCGGTGGTGGTCTCGCCGGTGAACGAGATCAGCGGCACGCCCGGGTGCATGACGAGCGCTGCCCCCGCGACCTCGCCGATGCCGTGCACGATGTTGAACACGCCGTCCGGCACGCCCGCCTCGGCCATGATTTCAGGCAGCAATGACGCGGAAAGGGGAGTCCACTCCGCCGGCTTGAGGATCACCGTGCACCCGGACGCCAATGCCGGGGCGAGCTTCCAGGACTCCAGCATGAACGGCGTATTCCACGGCGTGATCAGCCCGGCAACGCCTCGGGGTCGGCGGAGCACATACCCCAGCTGGGCCGGCGAGTTAAAAGCGTCCTCGTGCTGCGCCACGATCACGTCGGCGAAGAACCGGAAGTTCTCCGCGGCCCGCGCCGCCTGCCCGCGCGCCTGGGTGACCGGCAGCCCGGTGTCGAACGTCTCCAGGGCGGCGATCTGCTCGCCGCGCGCCTCAATCGCGTCGGCGATCCGGTTCAGCACCCGCGCCCGCGCCCGCGCCGCCATCCCCGGCCAGGGCCCGGTCTCGAACGCCGCCGTCGCCGCCTCGACCGCCCGGTCCACGTCCTCCGGCCCGCCGGCCGCCACCTGCGTGTACACCCGGTTGGTCACCGGCTCCGCGACCTCGAACGTCGCCCCGTCCGCGCTAGGGAGGTGCTTCCCGCCGATGTAGTGCCGGATCTTTTCCGGAAGCACGGGGTTGCTCATCGTTATTCTCCCGAACGTACGCGGCCGTCTGCGAACCGTCCCACCGGCCCGTCGAGCACGGGCAGCCCCTGCCTGAGCAGCTCGCGGACCTTCGCCTGACCCGGCTCCGTGAGCGGAACAAGCGGTGGCCGCACGTAGCCCGACCCGATGAGACCGGCCTCGGCGAGCACCCACTTGGCCGCCGCGGGATTCGTCTCGGTGAAGATCACGTCGGTAACCGGATGCAAACCGAAGTGGATGCGTTGCGCTGCCTCGATTTTTCCCTCGGCCCAGTAGTCGTACATTTCCGCGACTGCCCTAGGCGCCAGGTTCGCGGTGGCGGAGACGAACCCCGCGCCGCCCAGCGCGAGCAATGGCAGGCAGAGCAGCTCGATCCCTGACCAGACCAGGGTGTCGCGGCCGGCCACGTGCAGCACCCGGGAGAAGTGCTCGAAGTCCCTGGTGGTCTCCTTGACCCCGACGATGTTGTGGTGCTTGCGGCGCAGCCGCGCGACGGTTTCCGGCGCGATGTCGACCGCGGTGCGGGACGGCACGTTGTAGGCGATGACCGGCAGGCCGGGGAACTCGCTCGCGACCGCGCTGTACCAGGCGAACAGGCCTTCCTGGGTGGGCCGCGCGTAGTACGGGGTGATGATCAGCACCGCGTCCGCGCCCGCGTCGGCGGCGGCCGCGGTCAGCTCCAGCGTCTCGTCGAGCTTGGCCGACCCAGTCCCAGGGACGAAAGGCACCCTGTCGTTGATTTCTTCGGCAGCCGTTTTGAGGGCGATAGCGC
>Ga0335072_10006887_pt1 | contig 16586 bp, 15 predicted proteins | sample Lox_Sample_21_FD_206725 | JGI IMG/M metagenome (GOLD analysis project Ga0335072, IMG submission 206725) | Soil microbial communities from Loxahatchee National Wildlife Refuge, Florida, United States - Lox_Sample_2.1 | ecosystem: Environmental > Terrestrial > Soil > Wetlands | place: USA...
TTCTGCGTTAACCACCAGCGACTCGCGCCGCGGGCTAATCTACCGCCGCTGCGCGGCTGTTTCGTTCTTGCCATTTGCGACACACGGCTTGCGGCGTGGGCTGCGTTCTTTTCGCCCCTTCGGAGCTGCTGCACTCTCAGTTCCCAATTTGAAACCACAGCTTGCGGTTCGTGACGCTCGTCACCGCGCACGAGCTTTGTCCTCTGCACAATCGAAATCGATCGTCCGTTCCGGTCGGCAGCACAACCGGTACGCGACACACGCAAACGGAGCCCGCAAAAGCCGGAACCGCGAACGCCTGCCCTGAGCGCAGCCGCGAAGCGGCGGCAGAATGCAGCCCACGCCGCATGGCGTGGGTGGTCCGCCGAAAGTAGAATCCAGTCCCGGAGGGGCGAAAGAAGAAAGCCGGAAGAAAATGGCGCACGCCTCGGGAAACATTCTGCTGCATTTCATCTTTTCGACCGCGGGGCGACGCCCTCTGATCAAACCAGAATTTCGCGACGACTTGTTCGCGTACCTGGGCGGAATCATTCGGGAGATGAACGCGACAGCGCTGATCGTGAATGGAACCGCGGACCACGTCCACATGCTGATTCGCGCGCGCCCGGTGCATTCAGCCGCAGAAATCGCGCGTGTGGCAAAGACGAATTCGTCCCGTTGGGTGCGCGAAAAGCATTCGACAGATTTCGCGTGGCAAACCGGTTATGGAGTTTTCGGTGTGAGCGAATCGAATGTCGACGGGACAGTGGCCTACATCGCAGGACAACAAGAACATCATAAGAAACGTTCGTTTCAGGAGGAGTTCGTCGCCTTTTTGCAGAAGAATCATGTTGAATACGATCCGCGATATATCTGGGATTGAGTTCGGTTCTTTCGCCCCTCCGGGGCTTGTTCCGTTGTTGGGCTTGGCACCCACGGCTTACGCCGTGGGCTGCATTCTTTCGCCGCTTTGCGGCTGGTACCTTCATGGTTCCGCATACCACGGCTTGCGGCGTGGGCTGCATTCTTTCGCCGCTTCGCGGCTGCGCGGTCGCTCCCGCATAACAGGCGGGCGGGGATCGGTTTCGAGCTACGCTCGGCCGGACAGCCGAGGACGGCTGTCCCTATATACGCTCCCCTTCGCTGCTGTCAGGATCGCGGGGCGGACGAAAGCGCCCGCGCCTACACTCATCATCGTTTCAGCAGGTGCCAGGCTTCTTTGTACTGGGCGTAGCGGGAGTTCTTGCGGTGGGGGGTGAGCCAGACGTCAAAGGAACGATGGAAGGCGGCGAGCGGGAGGATGTACCAGGTGTTGGTGGGGATGATGTAGGCGGCGACGAAATCGATCTCGTCGGGGGAGTACGGGCCGCGGTTGCTGCTGACCGAGCAAACGTACGACTGCAGCCGCTTCTTCGAGGTGCATTTGACCTGGACGCGGAGAAAGTGTCCGTTGTACTCGATGGCGAAATCGTAGGGAGCGCTTTCGCCCCAGGGCTTGGTGACGCGCAGGCCGTGTTCGGCGGCGCGAGCCATGAAGCAGAGTTCTCCCCATTCGCCACGCTCCTTGGCGTGGGGAAACGATACGTAGGACATGAAATTATTCCTTGATGAAGTTGGAAAGAGAAAATCCGCACTTCTGGCAAACCCGGCCAGAAGTGGGGCACCCGCAGCGGACGCGCTGCACATTTGGGCAATAAAAAACGCGGCCAGCAAGGCCGCGTGCGTTATTTATCTCTCTATATTTAGTATAGCAATTTGGCCAGGGTAAAGAGGACACTGTCAGGAGGGAAATATCTGGCCTGAAAACAATAATATAGCTATTTTTGTTTACTATTTTGCTATTGACAGGATTTGGGGGCTTTGTGCGAACAGCAGGTTGTCGGTTTGGGCGAGGCTTGAGGCGGCAGTCGGTTTGGGTGTTGGTGTTGTGTTTTTTATCATTGTGGGGGCCGCTGGCGGTGGGCCAAAGGTCCAACCCGTTCGGGTCGCTTGCGGGGCGGACGAGGGCGTCCGCCGCACCGCAACCCCAGAAGGTCATCATCGACACCGATATTGGCGACGACATCGACGACGCATTCGCGGTGGCACTGGCGGTGAAGAGCCCGGAGCTACAGATCCTTGGCATCGAGACCACTTTCGGCGACACGGAGACACGCGCCCGCATCCTCGACCGCTTTCTGGGCGAGATTGGACGCTCCGACATCCCGGTGCTGGTTGGCAAGCGAACGCCGGCGAAGACTTCTATGTCGCAAGGCCGCTATGCAGATGAAGCCCGCTTTGCCAAGGCGTCGCATCGAGACGCCGTCGATTTTCTGCTCGCAGAGATTCAGAAGTATCCGGGCGAGATCACGCTGATTGGAATTGGGCCGCTGTTCAACGTAGGTGAGGCGATCGACCGCGATGCGGCGACGTTTCGCAAGCTGAAACGCGTGGTGATCATGGGCGGATCGATCCGGCGCGGCTATGGCGATTTGGGCTACAACGAGCACGTGCCGCCGCAGCCGGAGTGGAACATTTTGAACGATGTCGCGTCGGCGCAGAAGCTGTTCGCTTCGGGCGTGCCGCTTTATGTCATGCCGCTCGATTCGACGCAGCTGAAGCTTGACGAGGTGAAGCGCGCGTTTCTATTTACGCGCGGCACGCCGGTCACAGATCAGCTGACGATCCTGTATCACATGTGGGCCCAGGAAACGCCGACGCTGTTCGATCCGATGACGGTGGCGTTTGCGATTCAGCCCGAGTTGTGTCCGGTGACGCCGTTGCACATTCGTGTGGACGAAAAGGGAAACACGCGCGAGGAGCCGGGCGCACCGAACGCCGAGGTCTGCCTCGATTCCAGGCCGGATGATTTTTTTCAGTTCTACCTGAAACGCGTGGGAGCGCGGTAACATCGTCCGACGCACGTAGAATTCCCGAATTCAAGGATTCCAAAGGTTGCTCATCGCGCAGAGGCCCATGAAATCGCCACAACAGAAGCGCCGTGAGTTTCTGAAGCGAGCGGGACTGGCGGGGATTGCCGCGCCCGGGCTCGTTTTCGCCGGCACGAGTTCTTCTCCGAACAATGCTGCCGGAAAGCGATCTGCGATCTTCTATGATGTGCGCGCGTTTGGCGCCGCTGGAGACGGCAAGACCTTCGACACTCCGGCGATCAATCGCGCCATCGAAGCAGCAGCCGCTGCGGGCGGCGGCACAGTGTATTTCCCGGCAGGGAATTACCTTTGTTATTCGATTCACCTGAAAAGCAAGGTCGGGCTGTACCTCGAACACGGCGCAACGATTGTTGCCGCCGATCCGGCGGCCGATCCCGCAAAGAGCTACGATCCGGCGGAATCGAACCAGCCCTGGGAAGCGTACCAGGACTACGGCCACAATCATTGGCACAACAGCCTGATTTGGGGCGAGGGGCTCAGTGATGTTTCGATCTGCGGACCGGGGCTGATCTGGGGCAAAGGGCTGAGCCGCGGATGGGGCGCTGGTCCGGTTGCCGAAAATCCGGGCGTGGCGAACAAAGCAATCGCGCTCAAGAATTGCCACAACGTTCTGCTGCGCGATTTTTCCATTCTGCATGGCGGGCACTTCGGCGTTCTCGCAACCGGCGTCGATAATTTCACCGTCGACAATTTGAAGATCGATACTAACCGCGATGGCATCGACATCGATTGCTGCCAGAATGTGCGCGTGTCGAATTGCAGCGTGAATTCGCCGTGGGACGACGGCATCTGCCTGAAGAGTTCTTACGCGCTGGGATATGCGCGCGCGACCGAGATGGTGACGATCACCAACTGCATGGTCGCCGGCAGCTTCGAGGAAGGCGCACTGCTGGATGGAACCTTCAAGCGGTTCCCAGTCGATCAGAAAGTGCCGCGTACGGGACGGATCAAGTTCGGAACGGAGTCGAATGGAGGGTTTAAAAACATCACGGTTGCGAATTGCGTGTTCGATGGGTGCCGCGGGTTGGCGATCGAGAGCGTGGATGGCGCGATCATCGAAAACGTTACGTGCACGAATATCACGATGCGCGATGTGAAGGGCGCGCCGATTTTTGTGCGCCTGGGCGCTCGGATGCGCGGCCCGGAGGGAGTTTTGCCGGGAAGGATTCGCTGGCTGATTCTCAGCAACATCAGTTGCCTGAACGCAGCAGGATCGGAGCGGATCTCCTCGATTCTGGCGGGAATTCCGGGGCATGCGATCGAGGACGTCAAGATTCATGATGTCGTCATCGTGCATCCGGGAGGCGGAACAAAAGAAGATGCGCAGCGGCAACTTCCGGAGAAGGAGAAGGATTATCCCGAGCCGAACATGTTTGGGACGACGCCGTCAGAGGGATTCTTCCTGCGGCATGTGAATGGAATAGAGATGAATGGAATTAAAGTTCAGCACCTAAATGCGGATGCGCGGCCGTCGTTCGTGCTAGAAGATGTGGAGGGCGCAGAGTTTGGAAGGATCAAAGCGGGGACGCAGATGGGTGCTCCTGTATTCGTGCTGAAGAACGTGAAAGACTTCAGCTTATATCAGAGCAGGCCGCTTCCGGATACGGAGATCGCGGAAGCCGCGGAACGGGAGATCTGAGGGCTGCGGAAAAATGGCTCGCTCGCGTCGGCATTGTCTCTCAGCGGCTAAAGCCGCAATTGATTTGTGGCATGTACGGCGCGGCTGGAAGCCGCGCCCTTTCAAGAATGACGGTGGAATGTTTCAAAAGGGGAAGGTTTCAAACAGGAAGATCAAAGTCAAATTCCCCACCCTAAACGCACAAAACGCGTTTAGCATGGGGCACCCTCAGGAGCATATGAAAAGAGTCGTTTCGATTTGCATTCTAGTGTTGCTGCTGCCTGCGCTCGCGTTGGCGCAGAAGCAGGAAGCCGATTTGATGATCACGCATGGGATCGTGGTGACGATGGATCCCGCGCGGACGGTGATCCAAGACGGAAGCGTTGCGGTGCGCGGGGATTCGATCCTTGCGGTCGGGCCGCGGGCCGAGATCGAGGCGCGATATTCGCCGAGGCAGACGATTGATGCGCATGGCGGACTGGTGCTGCCCGGGTTCATCAACGGACACGTTCATGTGCCGATGACGCTGTTTCGTGGACTCCATGACGATGTGACGTTGAACGACTGGCTTTACAAATACATCTTTCCTGCCGAAGCGAAAAATGTGAATGAGGAGTTCGTGCGCTGGGGCACGAGGCTGGCGGCGGCGGAGCAGATTCGAGCAGGCGTGACCACGTTCGCTGACATGTATTACTTCGAGGACGCAGTCGCCGAAGAGACCAAAGCCGCGGGCATGCGGGGGATCCTTGGCGAGACATTCATCGATTTCCCGGCGCCGGACAACAAGAGCGAAGCGGCCATGCTCGCCTACACGGAAAACTTTCTCAAGCGGTGGCAGGGCGATCCGCTGATCCAAGCGGCACCGGCTCCGCATTCGATTTATACGTGCTCGAAAAAAACGCTGCAGGATGCGGCGGCGCTGGCGCACAAATACCATGCGCCCATTCTGATTCACGTCGCGGAGATGAAAAAAGAGTGGGACGACAGCGAAAAGGAGCACGGGATGTCGCCGGTCGCTTATTTGAACAGCATCGGGGTGCTGGGACCGAATGTGATTGCGGCGCACTGCATCTTTGTCGATGCCGCCGACGAGAAATTGCTGGCGGAGAAACAAGTTGGCTGCATCCATAATCCATCGAGCAATATGATGCTCGCGAGCGGCGTGTCTCCCGTGCCGGACCTGCGGGCGGCCGGCGTTGCGGTTGGGTTGGGCACGGATGGTCCGGCGGGCAGCAACAACGATCTTGACCTGATGGAGGAGATCGATCTGGCGGCCAAGCTGGCGAAGATCACGCGGATGAATCCGCTGGCGCTGAATGCCAAGGCCGTGGTTGAGATGGCGACGATCGACGGCGCACGCGCGATCCACATGGAAAAAGAAATTGGATCGCTCGAAGCGGGCAAGAAGGCAGATCTCGCGCTCATCAGCCTCGACGAACCAAACGCGGTGCCGATGTATGACATCTACGCGCAGATTGCGTATTCACTGAAGGGGAGCGATGTGGAGACGGTTATCATTGGGGGGCGGGTCGTGATGCGGGATCACAAGTTGCTGACCGTCGATGAGCCGGCGGTGATCGAAAAGGCGCGGGAGTATGGGGAGTCGGTGAAGAAGTCGTTAGGAATGGAGTAACCCGGTTTCAAAGTTTCACGTTTCAAAGTTTCGAAACCAAAATCAAGTTCGAAGTCCCACCCTCAGACGTGATAAGGAACCAAACGATGAAGATTGCGAAAGATGTGACGGAACTGATCGGGCACACGCCGCTGGTGCGGCTGAACAAAGTGTCCGAGGGATGCGTCGCCGAAGTGGTGGCGAAGCTGGAGAGCCAGAATCCGCTGGCCAGCGTAAAAGACCGCATCGGCGTGAGCATGATCAACGAGGCGGAGCGCGCGGGGAAAATCAAGCCGGGCAAGACTGTGCTCATCGAACCGACGAGCGGCAATACCGGCATTGGCCTGGCGTTTGTCGCGGCGGTGAAAGGATACAAGCTGATTCTGACTATGCCGGACACGATGAGCCTGGAGCGGCGCGTGCTGCTGCTCGCGTTCGGCGCAGAGATCGTCCTGACGCCTGGGCCGCGCGGCATGAAGGGCGCGGTGATGAAGGCGGAAGAGATTCTGGCGAGCACGCCCGACGGCTACATGCTGCAGCAGTTCGACAATCCGGCGAATCCGAAGATTCATTTCGAGACGACCGGCCCGGAGATTTGGGAAGACACCGACGGCCGGGTCGACATTCTGGTTTCGGGCGTCGGGACGGGCGGAACGCTGACTGGCGTGTGCCAGTACATCAAGCCGAAGAAGCCGTCGTTCAAGGCAGTCGCGGTCGAGCCGGTGGAAAGCCCGGTGTTGTCGGGAGGAAAGCCTGCGCCGCATAAAATCCAAGGTATCGGCGCGGGGTTTGTGCCGAGTATTCTGCGCACGGATTACATCGATGAAGTGGTCACCGTCTCGAGCGACGAAGCGATCGCCATGGCGCGGCGCATGCCGCTGGAAGAAGGACTGCTGGTGGGAATTTCCTCCGGCGCGGCGGTCGTGGCGGCGCTCAAAGTCGGGAAGCGTCCGGAGAATGCGGGCAAGCTGATCGTCGCGATCATTCCCTCTTTTGGCGAGCGCTATCTGAGCAGTATTCTGTTTCAGGAGCTGCGGGAAAAAGCGCTGCAGATTCCGTCGGCGGCGCTGCCGGCTTGAGTTTCTGAAAGAAGATGCCGCATATTTTTTCGCTGATGCGCGAAGACGTAGCCAACGTGCTGGAGCACGATCCGGCGGCCAAGTCGCGGCTGGAAATTTTTCTGTGCTACTCCGGACTGCATGCGGTGTGGTGGTATCGCATCAACCATTGGCTGTGGAATCATCGATTGTTTCTGGCGGGACGCTGGATGTCGCAGGTGGCGCGCTGGCTCACGGGGATTGAAATTCATCCCGGGGCGAAAATTGGACGGCGACTGTTCATTGATCACGGCATGGGCGTGGTGATCGGCGAGACGGCGATCGTGGGCGACGATGTCACGCTGTATCAGGGTGTCACGCTGGGTGGAACCGGGAAAGAGCACGGCAAGCGGCATCCGACGATTGAAAACAATGTTGTGGTCGGCGGCGGGGCAAAGATCCTGGGCAACATTATTGTGGGGAAGAATTGCCGGATTGGGGCGGGCTCAGTAGTGCTGCGCAGCGTGCCGGATGATTCGACCGTGGTGGGCGTCCCGGGCCACATTATTTTCCGGGAAGGCAAGCGCGTCGTGATTACCGATCCCAAGCAGATCAACGATCCTCTTTCGGAGGCGTTATCTGCCGTCGTGACTGAGGTTCACAAGCTGCGCGAGCGCGTGCAGAAGCTGGAAGGCTCCGAGGGAATCGGCGAGCCGCTTTCGGCGCGGCTGCAGCAGATCATGGAAGACATCGACTACCAGATCTAGACGATTTCTCACCATCGGGGGCAAGGAGGACAGCCTCGCGTCAGATTCCGAGCCTCTCAGCCACGCACATCGGCGGTAACTGAAAACTCTCCTGCAATTTCATTTCCTCTTGACATTCCAGCCTCAGTCTTTAAGATAAAGAAATAATTATTCACCGTTGTGAATACTTATTCATAATGAATAAAACACTGCGGCAACGGGCCATTCTGGATGCACTGAAGCATGGAACCTTCGCGAGCCAGGAAGACTTGCAGCGAGCGATGCGCAAGCGCGGCTTTCGCGTGGGACAGGCGACATTGTCGCGGGATATCCGGGACCTGAACCTGAGTAAGACAGCGCGCGGATATTCAGTGCCACAAGGCGACAACGGCGCCGGTCTGGCGCTGCCGCCGGTTTCGCGGCTGGTGCGGGAGTTCGTGCTCGATATTCGGATCGCCCAGAATCAGCTGGTGGTGAAGACGATTGTGGGCAGCGCGCAGCCGGTGGCGGCAGCACTCGATGAAGCCGAGTGGCCGGAAGTTGTCGGGACAATCGCGGGGGATGACACGATTCTGATTGTGTGTCCGGATAAGGACGAAGCGCGCAAGCTGGCGAGCCGCCTCGAGGAAATGCTGGGGTAATTGATGGCGAAACTGAAAACGGCGGTGCTGGGCGCGACCGGATATTCCGGCCTGGAGTTGACGCGGATTCTTGTGCGGCACGCGCGAGTCGAGAAGCCGGTCCTGCTGAAGCGCTCGGCGAATCACGGAAGCGCTGCGGACCTAGCTGACGTTTTTCCCGCACTATCAGGAAATGGCGGATACCCGCTGAAGGCACTGTCGTGGCCGGAACTGAAGCGGCAAGGCGTGGAGTTGCTGTTTCTCGCGACGCCGCACGAGGTTTCGCGAGCGCTGGTCCCAGAGGCGATCGCACAGGGATTGCGTGTGATTGATTTGAGTGGGGCGTGGCGACTGAAGCAGAGCGAGCATCGAGCGATTTATGGGTTTGAGGATTCGGACACGGCCGCGGCTGATGATCTGACGAAAAAAGCCGTGTACGGGCTGCCCGAGTTGAACGGCGATCGCGTGGCGGATGCCGCGCTGGTAGCCAATCCTGGCTGTTATGCGACTTCAGTGATTCTGGCGCTGGCGCCTTTGTTGAAGGCCGGAGTAGTCGATCGCAGCCGGGGAATTATCTCGGATTCGAAGTCTGGAGTTTCGGGCGCCGGCAAAGAGCCGACCGCCAAAACGCATTTTGTTTCGGTGGCCGACAATTTGTCAGCATATTCCGTATTCAATCATCGGCACGTCGGAGAGATCGTCGAGCAACTCGGGATTGAAACTCACGAATTGACCTTTACGCCGCACCTGCTGCCGATTCCGCGCGGGATTCTGTCGACGATCTACCTGCAGCTCAATCGAGGGATCGCGTCGGCGGAATTGGAATCGGTGTTCCGGAATTTTTATTCCAGCAAGCGCTGGGTGCGCGTCTTTCAGACGCCGAGGCTTCCGCAAGTCCAGTTTTCGCTGAATACGAACTACTGCGATCTGGGATTTTGCCTGGCTGAGGATGGGCGGCGGCTGGTGGTGATTTCCTGCATCGACAATTTGCTGAAAGGCGCGGCGGGACAGGCGGTGCAGAACATGAATCTGATGTACGGCTGGGCGGAAGACGAGGGATTGCAATGACGATCGTGGTCAAAATCGGGGGCGCGGCGCTGGAAGACGCCGGGACACTGCGCAAATGCGCAAAGGCGATCGCCGAGCTCGCGCACGACGGGCATCGCGTGGCGGTGGTGCACGGTGGCGGCGGCGCGCTCACGCGAGTGCTGAACAGGCTTGGCAAGAAAAGCGAGTTCGTTGGCGGGCTGCGGGTGACTGATGCCGAAACCCGTGATGTCGCGTTGATGGTGCTGGGCGGAATGATGAACAAGAAAGTCGTCGCCGCGATCCAGTCGGCGGGGATGCCGGCGGTTGGCTTCTGCGGCGGCGATGGCATGTCGTTCCGCGCGCGCAAGAAATTCACGAAAGGGAATGACCTGGGATTCGTCGGAGAAATTTGCTTTGCGGAACCGTGCTGGATCGAAGCGCTGTGGCAGCAGGGAGGGATCCCGGTGCTGGCTTCTCTGGCGCTCGGCGCGGACGGCGAGTATTACAACGTCAATGCGGATGAAATGGCGGCGGCGTGTGCAGCGGCTTGTCACGCGAACGCGCTCATCTTCCTGACCGACGTTCCGGGAGTGAAGAACGCTGAAGGCGCCGTGATTCCCTGGTTGAGCACGAGAGAGGCGGAGGGATTGGTTGCGAATTCCGTGGTCAGCGGTGGAATGCTGCCCAAACTGCAGGCATGCAAACAGGCGCTGAAACAGGGCGTGGGACGGGTCAGGATTCTGCCGGCAACGGAAGCCGATGCGCTGCCGCAGTTTTACTTGACGAAGTTGCCGTGCGGGACTGAGGTCACTTGCGCGTGAGGACTTTAAGGGATGGTGGGCGCCTCAGGGGCTAAAGCCGGGAATCTTGGCTGGCGATTTTCGGCTCGGCTGAAGCCGAGCCCTTTCAAAGCAGTTGCAAATCAAAGCAGCCGCAAAGCGAAGCAGTTGCAAATTTGTGGCTCTTTTAGAAACAGAAAGAGGAACAGAGATTGAACAGTCCATTACAGAACAGAGCGCCAGTCGCGCCCGAGACTTTTCCGGGGATTTTCTGGTGTCCGGACTTGGTTTCGACGCGCGATCTCGGGCCGCAGGGCGTGGAAGCGGTTTTGCATCTAGCAGAGCTCATGAAATCGCGGCCGTCGGTGTTTCAGCGCTCGCTGGCGGGCAAGCAGATGGTGATGTTCTTCGAGAAGCCGTCGCTGCGCACGCGGCTGACGTTTGAAGCGGGAATCACGAGCCTGGGCGGGACGGCAATTTTCGTCGATCAATCGAAAAGTCCGCTGGATGCGCGTGAGAGCCTGAGCGACATCGCGCATAATCTGGAGCGCTGGATCGACGTGATCGTGTTGCGGACATTTTCGCACGTGACTATTGAGCAAATGGCGAAGCATGCCGCGGTTCCCGTGATCAATGCTTTGAGCGATCTCGAACATCCCTGCCAGGCGCTCGCGGATTACTTCACGCTGCAGGAGCGCTATGGCGATCTGAGGAAAATCTGCCTTGCGTATGTCGGCGATGGCAACAATGTGGCGCATTCACTGCTGCTCACGGCGGCGTGTCTGGGATCGTCGATCCGAATTGCGACACCGAAAGGATACGAACCGAATGCGCAGATCCTCGCCGATGCGAAAAAAATTGGCAAGCAGACCGGCGCGCACATCGAAGTGTTGAACGATGCGCAGGCCGCGGTTGCCGGAGCCGATGCCGTCTATACGGATGCGTGGGCGAGCATGGGACAGGAAGGCGAGACTGAATCGCGGGCCAGGATTTTTCCGCCCTATCAGGTCAATCGTGAGTTGATGGCGGAAGCCGCGCCCCATGCGGCATTCATGCACTGCCTGCCGGCGCATCGCGGGCAGGAAGTCACGGACGAGATCATGGATTCGGAAAATTCCGTCATCTTCGAGCAAGCCGAAAACCGGCTGCACGTGCAGAAAGCGATTCTTTATCTATTGCTGGGCGGCGCGGTGCGCCTGCCCGTGAGGAGTGCTCATGCCTGAAAAAGTCGTGCTTGCTTATTCCGGTGGACTGGATACGTCGATCATCATTCCGTGGCTGAAGGAAAACTATTCCTATGATGTGATCGCGATGGTCGGTGACGTCGGCCAGGGCGACGACATCGAGGCGGTCGTAAAAAAAGCCTACGCAACCGGTGCGAAGAAAGTCATCGTCGAAGATCTCCGCGAGGAATTTCTCACTGGATACGTGTTTCCCGCACTGAAAGCCGGCGCGGTCTACGAGCACAAATACCTGCTTGGTACTTCGCTGGCGCGGCCGGTCATCGCCAAGCATCAGGTGGAAGTCGCGTTACGCGAGGGTGCGACTGCCGTCGCGCATGGATGCACCGGCAAGGGCAACGATCAGGTGCGGTTTGAATTGGCGTATCAGGCGCTGGCGCCGGAGTTGAAGATCATCGCGCCGTGGCGCGAATGGAATTTGAAATCGCGCGAAGATTGCCTGGACTATGCCGAGCAGCATGGGATTCCGGTCGCGGCGAGCCGCGAAAAAATTCACAGCCGCGATCGAAACCTCTGGCACATCAGCCATGAAGGCGGAGAACTGGAATACGCGGCGAACGCGCCGCTGCCGACGACGTGGCAGATCACGCGCTCTCCGCAGGATGCGCCCGATAAAGAAGAGAAGGTCAGCACCGGATTTGTGCAGGGCATTCCCGTATCGGTGAATGGGATGGAACTCGATCCGGTATCGCTGGTCGAGTTGCTCAATGAAATTGGTGCGCGCAATGCGATTGGACGCGTGGATCTGGTCGAGAACCGTTTCGTGGGAATCAAGTCTCGCGGATGCTATGAGACTCCGGGCGGAACTCTGCTGGTCACTGCGCATCGCGAACTCGAAGCACTCTGCCTAGAGCGTGAGGTGGCGCACTTCAAGCAACACATCGGACTGAAGTACGCCGAGCTGGTTTATTTCGGGCTGTGGTTTACGCCGCTGCGCGAAGCGCTAGATGGGTTCGTCGAGAACACGCAGAAAAACATGACCGGCAAGATCACGCTCTCGCTCTATAAGGGCAATGTTTCGGTTGTGAGCCGCGAGTCAGAGTATTCGTTGTATCGCACCGATTTGTCTTCGTTCACCATGGGCGCGGGTTACGACCAGAAGGATGCCGAAGGATTCATTCGCATTCTTGGTCTTCCATCGCGGTCGCGGGCACGCACCCGCGAAGAGGTCAAGCAATGAAGATGTGGTCGGGAAGATTCCGGCAGCCGCTGGATCCCGAGTTCGAGCGTTGGCAGCGGTCGTTTGATTTCGACCGCCGGCTACTGCGCTACGAACTCGAAGCCAGCGGAGCGCATGCTCGTGCGCTGAAGAACGCTGGAGTTCTTTCCGCTGACGAATTGATTGCGATTCTGCAGGGACTTGAGCAGATCGGCGAACGGGCGGCGACTTCGGCCGAGTTTCTTGACGATCCGGAGGCGGAAGACGTTCACCATTTTGTCGAGAAGCAATTGGCCGCGTTGATCGGCGATGCCGGTTACAAGCTGCACAGCGGGCGTAGCCGCAACGAGCAGATCGCAACGGACCTGCGGTTGTATGTGCGAGCAACGATCGATCAGTTGCGGCAGGAGATTTCTGAGCTCGGATCGGCGATTCTCGATCGCGCGGAACAGGCGGGCAATGCCGCCATGCCGGCGTATACGCATCTGCAGAAGGCGGAGCCGGTGCTGGTGGCACATTGGCTGCTGGCGTATCTCCAGATGTTGTTACGCGATGCGGACCGGCTGGCCGATTGCCGGAAGCGGCTGAATGTTTGCCCTCTGGGATCAGGAGCGGTCGCCGGAGCCACAGTGCCGCTCGATCGATCGCTGATGGCGCAGAGTCTCGGCTTCGACGCGCCGACGGCGAACAGCATGGACGCGACCAGCGATAGGGATTTCACGATCGAGTTCGTCAATGCGCTCTCGCTGCTGGCCATCCACCTTAGCCGATGGGCCGAGGAGATGATCCTGTTCTCGTCACAAGAGTATGGGTTCATCGGTCTCCCTGAAACTTACTCGACGGGCAGCAGCGCGATGCCGCAGAAAAAGAATCCCGATCTGCTGGAGCTTGTGCGGGGAAAGTCCGGACGCGTCATTGGCAGTGCGACGGCTCTTCTCGTCACCATGAAAGGCCTGCCGCTCGCCTACAACAAAGATCTGCAGGAAACGCAGCAACTTTTGTTCGAGCCTGCCGACACCATGCTGCACATGCTGCCGCTCGTCACTGGATTCGTGAAAGCTGTCGAATTTCACTTCGACAGGATGGAACAGGCGGCGCAGTCGGGATTTATGAATGCGTGGGCGGGCGCGACTTATCTGGTTAACCATGGCGTCCCGTCGCGGCTGGCGCATGAACGCATTGGGAAAGCGGTGCAGCTCGCCATTGAGCGAGGCTGCGAGCTGCACGAGTTGCCACTTGAGGAATTGCAGAAAATCAGTCCGGCGTTCGGCGAGGATTTCTATGACTCGCTGAAGCTGGCGTCGGTATTGGATATTCATGATGTCCCCGGCGGCACAGCGCCGGAGCGGGTGCGGAAAGCTCTTGGCCCGGCCCGCAATAAAATCCAGTCTCTTCGCGAGGAGGTTCATGAACACGCGTAAAGCCATCTTGCCGGATGCGGAACAGATTCACGAATTGATCTCTGCCTATTCGGGCGACGGTACGCTGCTGCCGCGCACGCTGGCGGAAATTTGCGAGAACGTCCGGGATTTTGTCGTGCTCGAAGACGATGAAAAGATCATTGGATGCGGCGCGCTGCATCTCTACGGCACGCACCTGGCGGAGATTCGCTCGATCACGGTTGCACCCTGGGCGCAGGGTAAGGGCGGCGGAAGCCGCCTAGTGAAGGCGCTCATGGCCGAGGCCAAGCGGCACCGCGTGGCTTGCACCTGCCTGTTCACGCGCAAGCCGGAATTCTTCGGCAAGCTGGGATTTTCGGTGGCGCAGCGCGAAGACCTGCCGGACAAAATCTACAAAGATTGCCATGCTTGTCCGCGCTATCACTGCTGCGACGAAGTGGCGATGGTCCGCGGACGGCTGCCAAAGTTCGCCATTCTTCCGGAACCTGAGAACTGGTTGGTCAAGCTGCAGAATTGGGCTCCGAACGCCAGTGGCGAAGCGAGTTCGTAGCTAAGGGCTCTCCTGTCCTGTAATGCGGTGCCGAATCCTTCTCGCGGTTGACGCGTTTTCCGTAGATGAGTGAGAAGCGCGAACCCCCACCCTGTCCCTGCAAAAGCGCAGGGACAAGGATGGGGCAACCCGGGGATTTTGACTTTCTTATTCCGCGAACGAGAATCCCACCCTTGTCCCCGCAAACTGCGCGGTGACCAAGGATGGGGCAACCGCTTTCAGTAGGCTTTCCCATTCGAGCCAAAATCGGGCTTGAGTGCGCCACTCATCGTGTTACTCTTGCGATTCGGCGTGTCAGATCCGGGCCGGGTGAAAATCAAAGCAAAATCCGAATGCATGTGGGACCTGGTCAGCCTGGGCGAGGTCATGTTGCGGCTCGATCCAGGCGACGAGCGCATTACGACCACGCGCCATTTCCGGGTGTGGGAGGGCGGCGGGGAGTACAACGTGGCCCGCGGGCTGCGGCGGTGCTTTGGCATGGATACAGCGATTGTCACCGCGCTGGCCGATAATCCCATCGGGCGGCTGGTGGAAGATCTGATGCTGCAGGGCGGAGTCAGCCAGAAATACGTTCGCTGGGTTCCTTACGACGGCGTGGGACGCACGGTTCGCAACGGACTGAATTTCACGGAGCGCGGATTCGGGGTGCGCGCCGCCGTAGGCTGCTCCGATCGTGGACATACCGCCGTTTCGCAACTTAAGCCGGGGGAAGTCGACTGGGAACGAATATTCTCCAAAGATGGCGCGCGCTGGCTTCACACGGGAGGAATTTTCGCCGCGCTCTCGGAAACGACCCCGCTGGTCGCGCAGGAAGCAATGGAGGCAGCCAAACGGGCGGGAACTGTCATCTCTTATGATCTGAATTATCGGGCGTCGCTCTGGAAATCGATTGGCGGCAAAGCCAAGGCGCAGGAAGTCAATCGGAAACTGGCGCCCATGATCGACGTGATGATCGGAAACGAGGAAGACTTCACGGCGGCGCTGGGATTTTCGGTGGCCGGACTCGACGAGCATCACTCGAAGCTGGAATCGGAGAACTTCAAGAAAATGATCGGGGCGGTGGTGAAGGAATATCCTTCGATGTCGATGATCGCAACGACGTTGCGCCACGCCAAGACGGCGAGCGTCAACGATTGGGGAGCCCTCTGTTATTGCGACGGGAAATTTTATGAAGCGCCCAAGCGCGAGAATCTGGAAATCTATGATCGCGTTGGCGGCGGCGATTCGTTCGCCTCGGGATTGATTTACGGATTTCTCTCGGGGAAGGACCCGCAATGGTCGGTCGAGTGCGGCGCGGCTCATGGCGCACTGGCCATGACCACGCCCGGCGATACGACCATGGCGACTCTGGCGGAAGTTTTGCAAGTAATGACGGCGCGCACGGCACGAATTGAACGTTAACTGGACAAACGTTAGGAGTGGAGAGCCCTATGCCCACACTGACAACGATGAGTATTGAAGATGTGATTCGAAAAATCGGCGAGGTTGGCATTGTTCCCGTGGTGCGGGCAGCGTCGGTCACCGAGGCAAACCGCGCGGTCGAGGCGATCCTGGCCGGAGGGATTCCGGTGGTCGAGATCACCATGACGGTGCCGGGCGCGGTGTCGGTGATCCGCGAAGTGGTCAAGCAGTATGGCGAAAAAGTTCTCGTGGGAGCGGGCACGGTAACCAACGCCGAGCAGGCGGAGTCGTGCATTCGCGCGGGAGCGGAATTTCTCGTGAGTCCAGGAATGTCGCTGCCGGTGCTTTCCGTGGCGCGAGCGTCGGAGAAGCTAGCGATCCCTGGGGCACTGACTCCCACCGAACTGATGAATGCACTGGATCACGGCGCCAGGTTAGTGAAAATTTTTCCGTGCGGGAACGTCGGGGGGCCGAAATATTTGAAG
>Ga0335072_10006888_pt1 | contig 16585 bp, 15 predicted proteins | sample Lox_Sample_21_FD_206725 | JGI IMG/M metagenome (GOLD analysis project Ga0335072, IMG submission 206725) | Soil microbial communities from Loxahatchee National Wildlife Refuge, Florida, United States - Lox_Sample_2.1 | ecosystem: Environmental > Terrestrial > Soil > Wetlands | place: USA...
CGGAGTGGGAACACGGCAGAGTTTACCTGCGGCGGGATTGGTTGCTACTGTCGCGTTTGACAGTGCCGCTTAATGTCGAGCGGACCACTGTGCAGGTGTCATGACACAGCGGAAGCCCAGATGATTTGTGCCGGTGGTGACTTCGCCTTTACCTCGCGTTCCGAGGATGTACCGGGAACAATACTGATCGGTGCACAGATACGAGCCGCCGCGTTGAACTTTCTTTGACTGCGTGGGTTCCGCAGGATCAAACGGGTTATCGGGCCCCGTGGGGTTTCGCGCGACGGTTTCGGCCGAAGCAAGCTGTTCGTAGTACTCCGGGCGATACCAATCGCTGGTCCACTGCCACACGTTGCCAGCCATGTCGTACAAGCCATAGGGATTCGGAGGGTAGTGGGTCACGGGAGAGGTGCTGGCAAACCCGTCCGCGCTCGTATTCTCGTCCGGAAAATGTCCCTGGAAGGTATTCGCCATCCATGTGTCTTTAGGGCGAAATTTATCACCCCACACAAACGGCTTTCCGGTTAAGCCTCCGCGCGCTGCAAATTCCCATTCGGCTTCGGTGGGCAGGCGTTTTTCGGCCCATTTTGCATAGGTAGCGGCGTCCTCGTAGGCAATCTGTACCACTGGATAATTTCCTTTGCCGCGGATATCGCTGTTTGGACCACTTGGGTGGCGCCAATTCGCGCCTTTCACATACGACCACCACTGAAAATGATTATTGAGTGGCACGGCATGGCCAGGCGGAGAGAAAACAACGCTTCCGGCGACGAGGTTCTCAGGTTGTGCACCGGGAAAGTCTTCCGCCCTAGGTTTTCGTTCTGCCACAGTGACATAGCCGGTGGCCTTGACGAAGGCAGCGAACTGCGCATTGGTAACATCGGTCTTGTCCATGAAAAACCCATCCACGTAGACGCGGTGAATGGGGCGTGCATCGAGCGTGGCTTTCATGCCGACATCGTCCATGTCGGGCGGATCATTTGCACCCATGGAAAATTCCCCGCCGGGAATCCAAGCCATTCCTTGGGGTGCCGGGCCGGGTGCCGGCGCATGATTTTCAACCGTTGGCTGGAAAGCCCCAGAGGGAGGCCCCGGATTCACAACAGGGAGTGTAGTAGCGTGGGCTGCGACCAGGGGTTTCCCACGAGCGTGAAGAGAGAGCCCCCGGGAGATGAGAGAAGCTCCGAGAGCCAGGAGCGCCGCTAGAAGCATGACGCTGGGCAATCGTATTCGTTTCTTCCTGGCGTCCAGAGCTGGAGCAGGTGGAACTGACTTATTTTTGTGACGGCGGCTCATACGATGTAAGTAAAGCTTGCCAATCAGTTCACGCCTGACGTGCCTTTCCAGTCGAGCACATCCACCAACTTCCAGGGGTTCTGGTTCAGCTCAATCTGTAATTCACCATCTTTGCCAATGGCGAGCTGCGCCAGAGGAAACAGGACACCGGTGCTCTTTTTCTTGTCCTGATCGTTGAGGTCGAATTCGCCGGCGGTCAGGTTGTAGGCAGTGGTCTGAGTATCGAAATAGACTTCGCCAAAGCGAAGCAAACGATTGGTCACGAAGCGGATCTTCCGTCCCGTAGGCGTCGGAATCACTTTGACGTAAGCAACGTCGTATCCCAGGGTGCCGGTGATGGAGCAATGCCCGACAGCCTTCATTCTGCTTAAGGCATTGACCAGGCCCTGATTTTGATTTTTCTCGAAAGCCTGCACCAGAATCTGGCGGTCGGCATCCGTCGAAAATTCATAGATTTCCAGGCTCACGTTTATAACCGAACCCAGTTGAGTGCCCGTACCCATGGCCGTGGCTTCTATGGTTTCGTTCTTGTCGCGGCCGAGCGAGAAGAACGGGAGTGCTCCAAGGGCCACCAGGAACAGAAAACTCACGATGACCTTGTGTGTTTTTGGGAAGGCGAACTTCATGACATGTCCTCCATCTCTTGCGCTGTGGATACGCAACAATTTCCAGGCGAGTTGCGAACGTCGACTTCCCCGGCGCATGGAATGCGCATCGCTACGCTTTCCGTGCTAGCAACCTACTGGGAAGACTGGCGAACACAACTGTCGCTTGCGACAGGTAGGTGAACACCAATCAGGTGCCGGCGACGCCTTTGTTCTGGAGAATCTTGACCACTACGCGACGGTTTTCCGCCTGCCCTTCCGCCGTGGCGTCGGAGGCAACCTGCTTACTTGTGCCCATGGCGCCCGGAGCAAGCATACTGGTCAGCGGGATTCCGCACTGCTGTTCAAGATAAGTCGTGACATTTTCAGCGCGTTCGGCGCTAAGTTTCTGATTCAAAGCGGCGCTGCCGACCTTCGAAGCGTAGCCTTCCACCAGCAAAATATACGCAGTTACCGTTTTTGCCCGCTGCGCGAGCCTCTGCAATTCCTGCTTGTACTGGTCTTCGACGACGGTGCTGCCATTGGCGAACAACACGTTGGCTTCGCCGAGAATGTTGTAGTCGCCCAACTCGCCGAAGCGCTTGTTAGCTTCCGCAATGGCCGCCTGGTCCGCGGCAATCTCCTTAGCGTGCGCGGCCGTAGCTTGTTGTTCCGCCTGAAGTTGTGCCTGTTGTTGCTGAATCTCTTTGTCCTGCTCTTGGACCTCTTGCTTGGTGGGGTCGACACCGGCTTGAATGTCTTGTGCGGTCTGCAAGCTGGAACCTTTGAACTCGACGGAGTCCGCCAGCAGTTGATTTTGCGGATTATACGAGCCCTTGATCTTCACCTGAAGGCCGGGGATCAGGGCCGTCAGAGCAAGATGTTTCTTGCGAAAGACGCCCTCGGGCTCGATGACCTGGGTGTCATCGGAAAGCAGCACGGTTACATCTCCACTATCCTGCGTCTTCACGGTCATACTCGGCCCGCTGCGGCCGTCGATGACGCCCTGAATCTGCGTCTGTGCTGCCGCTAGAACGGGAAGGGTGAGCGCTGCCAGCATTATGTACACGGCAAACAAAACTTTTCTAAAGTTGTCGTATCTCATGTGAATGTACCTTCCTTCCGAAATGACGAATGATTGGTCAGGCAAACCGATTGCATGCGCCGGCTACGCAAGATCCATCCACGGGACTTCGCGTGGAGCGTGCTGGAAAATGTCGCTACGTGTAACTGTCACGGGTGACAGGGGCCTGCCCTTTACTCAAAAGCTGCTGTTTCTTGCTTTTGCATCTGAAATTGGATCGGTCAAGAGAAGGCGGCCGAGTTTTTGCTTGTTTTTAATTGCCGATTCTCGCAGTGCAACCCAGCAACTCTGGTCACAGGGTTGGTTGGAGCCGCGTATCGTGCACAGGCAGCAGGCCAGCACTGAGAGAGCGAGTGCGAGCACTACGAAAGAAAGCAATGTAGGGAAAAGTGCGCGTTGTTTTGGAGTTTTAGTCATGGGGGCGCCTCATTTGGGAGACCAGGTCGCGCCAATCACGACCCCGCTCATGGCTACGTTATAAAGAAAGTCTGAAGCTGTGCGTGAACCATAATTCACCGCGATGTAGCGATAGCCGGCGCCTACCTTCCATTTTTGGGCGATGCGAACCCCGAGGACACCGCCGACCTGGTAGTCATACTTCGCGCTTCCACCGCCCGCATCACCGAACACGGTTACGAAAAGCTTGTTGGTGAGACCAATGTCAAACCGGCCGCCAGCCACTGCATCGATCCATCCTGTACTGGCTGACAAGCCGTTTGCGACCATTGGTTGCAGCGTTAGGGTGGTGCTGCCGTGCCAGTAGCGATAACCGAAGAGGGCGTCCAGTTTGAATCTGGAACGGTCGACGAGGCGATAACCGAGTTTTTGCGTGAAGATGGTCTCCTTCATAGTAGCCTTGGCAGAGTAGAGACCCTGGCCGAAAGGAAGCCCCTTCGTGTCGGATAGCTTGATCCACATGAAGTCAACGGGAAAGACAATTCGGTTGTAGCGTGGCTCGACTCCAACCATGAAGCCGATATCGAAATTCGACAGAACGTCGCTCGCGCTGGCATGCACACTGGCATCGTAACCGCGCACGCCAACCGTTCCATTGATCCCAGAAAACCAAAGGTACGGAGTGATGTCGATGTGAAAGCCAGGATTCGAGGAGGGTGGGTCGGGTGGAATGCCCGACGACGTAGTTTGTGCGGTTGCCATCGGCACCGGATTAGGAGGCACAGCGTTCTCGTTGCCGTTGCTTTCCACGCTATCGTTCGTAAAGTCCCCGGACGATGTTGAAGCCACGTTCAGACCTGTCAGGCCGGATATATCCTGCCCCTTTTGCTGCGCGGAGGCGGTCCACACGCACAACAGTATTGACACACTGAGGAGCAAAGGATGCTGCAAGTTGCGCGCTCTCATAAATGCCTCGCGAAGAGATCTGTTTTTGCAACTCCATTCCATTGGGATGACGCGGAATTGGGCGCTCCATTGAATTGGATTATTTCCTGACTGCCTTGCATTTCCAGGGAGATGTGATGTTGCGACGGTAGTTGTCCGGCGGAATTGATTCTCTTCCGGCTGCTGTCCTGCCAAAACGCCACAGCGGCTCGGCAAGTTTTCCGGAACACGATGCCGAGCACAAAGAAACTCGCGAGGGAAAAAATCAGAAGAAGGCTGGAGGCTACAAGCACCAAAAGTTCCGGCAAAAGAATTGCCGCATTTGTCAGTTCGGGTGTATCCATCAATCGGGCCATGAACCACATTTCCTACCACCATCTCGGCAACGCAGGACTCGGGGACTGAGGCTTACCCCGAGTCCTGCACGCGCTGGAGAACTGCATCGCCTCCGCCCTGGCCGCTCTACGCCCACGCAGGCTTCGGCCTGTGACCGCCGCTTTTCAGTTAGCACCAACAATTTCGTGACAGAGAGAGCGAGGCTGGGAGTGTTCGCTTCTTACCGCGCAAACCGGGCCGCCCGCCGAGTCTGCGTTGGTCCCAACGTTCGCTCTCTCTGTCTGCCCCGGCCGACTAGGCCGGGATCTCGTCTGCTCCATGGCCCGGTCGGAACTTGCGACGTCGCGTTCGTTACAAGGCGCAAAGGTACCTACGAAAAGACAAGGCCGGAGAAGTGTCCCTATTCTCGTGCTAATCATTTCTCCTCCCGTGCGCGCTCAAGCACGGCACAGCATGTCGAAATCGCGTTAAATCGCCTACTGTCTCCAGCGACAGGTCCAGAAAAATTACTTCGACTCCTGGATTCATTGTGAAATTTCGGAAGGCGAGCAGGGCCAAATATCACACACGAGTTGTTTCCGGTGAAGATTCGCTATCGTGGCGGCACATGTATTCGATTCGGCGGTAACTATCTCGCTCTGTAAGTAACTTGGATTGGCTGGCCGAGGCCCGAACTACAGCACATGCCCTGTCAGTGTTGACAGTTCCACCATGCAGCAGCGGCAAGCCACACTCTTCGAACACTTGAGTACGGTGCCGCGGCGGTTTGACATCCACCCAGCCCTCCAGGACCCGCACCGGTTAAGTGGCAGCCGCAAACATCAGTCGGTGAGCCTGCGAGACGGATGCATTCACGGAGCAAAAGCCGAAGCAGCGCAAGACGCCCCCGGAAGTGGAGACTCATGCTGCATCCATTTCTCTGTGCTTTTCTGTTTGTGGGCACCGCGGTGCAAATGCCCTCGCAAGTCCCCACTTCTGTGGGCTCTCCGGAAACGAACGTTCAGGTTCCCGTAACCACTGATCCACTGAGGCGTGAAACCCCCCGCGGCGCTGTGATAGGTCTGCTGACTTACGAAGCGCGGGGAGACTACGCGACCGCCGCACGTTATCTGGAATCAAGTACAGATTCTGATATGGTGCAACTGGCTGCGGAAATGCATGCGCTGCGGCCGTACTTCGAGGGTGATATCGCCGCCATAACCGATAATCCGGATGGCGCCGTGGAAGCAGGGCTTCCGCCAGGAGAAGTACGCGTCGGCGTGGTGAAAGTAGGAAGTGAAACCGCAGAAGTCATATTGGTGCGGGTGAAAGACCTACAGTTCGGGGAGATTTGGCTTGTGTCCCGACAGTCCGTGCAAAAAATCCCGCAACTCTATGCCCTTTTAGAAAGCGAAACACCACCCGTACTTGATCGCATCATGCCGGCAGCTCTAACCACGCACAGCTTGCTCGGCTTATCCCTCGCGCAATGGCTCGGATGGTTGGTATCGATTCCGCTCTCAATGCTTTTAGCTTGGTGCGTTTCCTTTTTGATTGCTGCTCCCCGTCGAACTTGGCAGCGACTTCGAAAGCTTCCTGTCAACACTGTCTGGCAGTCGCCCTTGGCCACGCCACTTCGATGTGTGATTGCGGTGGTGATTCACTCGCTTTTGGTTTACTGGCTCCGCCCGCCGCTTTTGTATCGGTACTACTATTTCCGGCTTATGGCGGCGCTGCTGGTCGGTTGTGTGGCATGGCTCGTAAGCAGGATCGTCGATAGTGGTTATAACCGTGCCGTAACCCACACGCGAACGCAGCGAGCTGGTGGTGAATCGATCCTGATTGTCATGCAGCGACTGACCAGAATCATTATGTTGAGTGTGGCTATTCTCGCCGGACTGGCTCTCTTTGGAATTAACATCAAGACGACATTGGCAGGACTCGGCATCGGAGGCTTAGCACTTGCCTTGGCGGCCCAAAAAACATTCGAAAACATCTTTGGCGGAATCTCTCTATTGATGGACAAGGCGGTACAGGTTGGGGACTTCTGCGAAATCGGCGGCAAATGCGGCACGGTCGAAGATATTGGCTTGCGCTCTCTGAAACTTCGCACCCTGGACCAGAATTTATTGTTTGTTCCGAATGGAGCATTGGCCCAGATGCAATTCCAGAATATGAAGGCCCGTCCCAAATTATTGATCAACCAAACGTTCTTACTACGCATTGAAACTCACATCGATCAGTTGAAGCTTGTCTTGGACAGTGTCCAAAAGTTTCTCGACGAGCATCCGTCGATCGAATCGGGGACCTCCAGAATTCGCGTCAATACTTTTGCTAACGCTGCCTTCGAGCTGGAGTTGTGGGCCTACATAAAGACGGGCGACTGGGGCCAGTTCACCATAATCCGCCAAGGCGTCGTGCTCGACATCGCGCAAATTGTTGAGAACACCGGTGCTCGGTTTGCCGCGCCCACGCGTCTGTTCTATCTATCCACTGCCGTAGAGGAAGCACAACAGAAGGCAAAAACTGTTAGGTCGAGTGATTGAACAGCCGGCCATAGGTTCTTGTCCGCAATATTCTAGTTTGGATCGGTTGCCCCAGGCCCCGACTGCGCAACAATCGGTACGCTCACCCGAATTCGCGTGCCGGCATTCGGTTTGGAATCAATGTGGATGGTACCTTTCACCAAATGGATGCGTTCGCGCATGCTTAATCAGACCGAGTCCCGGCGTTGTCTTGGCGGTCATAACGGTCCCGACTACGCGACCTTGATGCTCACAAGAAGCGATTTTGCGACCGCGAGACGAACCTGGATCCTGCCGGCTTCGAGACTACCTTAGCGCGACCCTGGGATTCAACCCGCCTGCACCATCCTCTTGACGTCCCCATGACCCCATCCGATGGGTTAGGCGCGATCCGACACAGCACACAAAAATGAAGCACGTCGAAAGGGTTCCCTCAAAACCCTTCCGAAGTGCTCCGCGCCACAGACGCGCTTTCTGTTTTAGTAAGAGCCAATCAGGTCCCTTCAATCAGACCCTTGTTGACGATGACCTTCACGTCCACGCGACGGTTCAACGCGCGGCCTTGCGGATCGCTGTTTGTCGCGTTGGGATGCGTGGCGCCATAACCGGCGGGAATCAAAATCCGGCGCATCGGGACATTCTGAGTTTCGCGGAGATACTTTGCCACGTTCGCCGCACGTTCTTCGCTCAGCTTTTGATCCAATTGTTTGGAGCCGGTGCTGGAAGCATAGCCAGCAATTTCGATCATGTAACCCTGGAGTCCGCCGTTTGTGTAAGCCGCGAGCGTGGCGAGGTCGGCTTTCGCTGCATCGTCCAAGGTGGAACCGTCGGAAGAAAAGTAGATTACCGCTTCGGCGACGGTCTTATAGTCACCCATGTCGGAAACGCGCTCATTCACCATGGCAATCGCGTCGGCATCCATCACCGCGCCAGCGCCGGCCACCTCCGCGGTGGCTTGCGCATCATTTGCAGAACTTTGTGCGGTATTGGCGGAGGCTTGCGCGTTGTTCGCGGAAGTCTGCGCTACCTTCGCCGCGTGCACGCCCTGGTTAGCGGTGGTTTGTGCGTGTGCAGCGGCTGCTTGGTTGGTTTCGATCTGCTGCTCTTCGGCCACTTCGACTGCAAACTCATCCGGGGTGAACGAAATCTTCTTGGCCACCAGTTGGCCTTTGGCATTCCCGACGCCCTCCGCCTCGATGGTCAGTCCGGGCACCATAGCGGTTACATCCATGTCGGTGTGCCGGAAGAATTCGACTTTGCCGTGCTTCCTTTCGATGGTGGTGTTGTCAGTGATGTCGACGACTGTTTTTGTTCCGCTGTTCTTATCTCTGACGGTAACGAGATCGCCGTTTCGCGAGACGATCGTGCCTTTCACCTTAGCTTTCTGATCGCTTGCGATTTGACCAGCATGTATCGTTGACACCGAACCGAGAGTGATTACAACTGCCAGGGATAATCCCAGGAGGCGCATATCCGAATTTCGTAATTTCAACTTCATAAGGGTTGCTCTCTTTCAGCTGCAGGAGTTTGATGGCGCCGACGGCTAGATTCCGTTCGCACCGAGGGCATTCCAGCACACAATCCCAACAGGCCGAAACTGTCGCGAGTGACAGGGGCTTAAGATTAAGCCTTAGTTAGAAACGGAATTAATTCAGGTCCTAAGCACGCCTGTCACAAGCGACAGTATCAGCAGCGAAGCAACGTCCACCTAATCGAAATGGGGTTTCAACTCTGGCGGTCGACCCTGTGGCAACCTGACCGCTTCCCAAGACGTGCGCCAAATGGTGGACCTCGACGCGCTCATCGACAAAACGCTTTCCCACTATCGCATTCTCGAACGAATCGGCGGTGGCGGAATAGGCGTGGTGTATCAGGCTGAGGACACCGAACTCGGTCGCTTTGTTGCTCTAAAATTTCTTCCCAACGATCTGGCGAACGACCCACAAGCTCTCGAACGATTTCGTCGAGAGGCACGTGCCGCTTCCACTTTGAACCACCCAAACATCTGTACTATTCACGAGATCGCCGAGCACGAGGGCCGGCGATTCATCGCTATGGAGTATCTCGAAGGCAAAACGTTAAGGCACGCGATTTCGGGTCGTCCGATGGAATTGGAACGTACGGTGGAACTTGCGCGGGAATTAGCCGAGTCTGGGACAATCTGCATTCCGACTCTCGCTATCCCGAGCTACTGCAGCTCATGGGACCGCCGCAATAACCGTTCCCTGAATCGCACGGCAGCAAGCCAGATCCAAAGCCGGCCTAGGCAGAGGCGTCGGTCAGGAACGAAAGAGGTGTATTACTCGACGATGCTCCATCCTGAGTCGGGATTGAACTCCGTCATCGCGGTCACCGTCTGTTCGGTGGTCTTTCCCAGATCCTTTTGAAGCAGCACTCCGTCTTGGTTGATCATGAACGTCATGATCCCCGAGTTACCGTACACTGCGGGATAAGCGACAAACGCGAATCCGCTAATCATGTTCCCATCCACCACGTAGTTCTTCGAGCCGCCCGGCGCCTTATCCGTTTGCCCCGTCAGCATATGGAAGTAGTAGCCATTGAAGGGCACGTGCGCATCGGGTTTTGCGCTGTATCCCTCAGCGGTGGCGAAGGCCACCAAGGGGCCCAACGGGCTCTGCGGCTGACCAGGCGAGGACTGCCAATAGAGACCGTTTTGCTTGCCGGGATCGCTGATGAATTTTACCGCGTATTGTTTCTTGTTCGTACCATCATGGAGCTGCGAGTAATATTCGGCCTGTGCGCGTGCAACCGCCTCACAAACATCGATGGTTGCCAATTCATTTCGGCCGACGCGGCGATTCAGCATCTCTTCCTTTCCAGCAGCTGTGTCAAAGAACCACTGTCTATCGGCATTTTTCTTCAGTGGGATAGGGAAAGGGAAGTTGTCAGCACCCACCACCAGGATTTGAGATCCATCCGTCAGCTTGCGCCAGCGATGCATCACACCGTAACGAGCGGCAAAAGCCCCGGCCGCGTTTTTGTCTTCCACGGCATCCCCGGAAAAGATCAGCTCTTTCGAGTCCGATCCGAAGATGGCTAGTGCCGCCGTTGTATCATCCGCTTTTGCTGCTGCCATTAGCGCGTTGCCTGCGTCGTCGGGCGTAGCAAACGTTTTGATCGACGGCTTGTCGCTCTTATGGCAACTCACAAGCGCGATTGTGAACGCCAGAATTAGCAACGGGCACTTGTGTTCGAGCTTGCGAAGCACTGCCAACATTTGGTCCTCCAGCTCTGGCGACACGGCGCCTCACGAGCAGAACTTAATCCGCCTGCTATCTGCGACCCCAACCTCCGCCACCGCCACGGCTCCAGGAGCCACGAGAACTGTCTTGCCTGGATTGCCAACCGTTTCGGCTTCCGCCAAACGCTGAGGATCCGCTGCTCTTATTCTGCTGTCCCCAGCCCGAGCTAGTTTTCTGATCGTAGTTCGATTTTGGCTGGGTTTGTTGCCAACCGCTGCCGGTATTCTTGTATACGTTGCCGTTCTGCGACGCGTACTTGGTACCGTTTGCCGACTCACCCTCGGAGTAATGTTGGCCGTTGGCGCTGGTCCCAGAAACAGCCTTGGCACCGTTCGTACTTTGCATCGATGACGCGGACCCATACGCGTTGCTCTCGTGCTGCGTGTAGGTAGTCTGGCCATTCTTTGAGTATTCCGAGCTTCCGTAACTCCCATACGCGTTAGACGTCTGATGGGTCTGGGCATAAGCGCCGGTATTAGGGTTGTAGGCTTGGCCCACCTTTTGCGTGCCGTAGGGAGTCGCGGTTTCTGCGCCTCGCGCGTACGTTCCCGTGGATGGGTTGTAGGCATTTCCTGCGCGTGCTGCCCCGTACGGGCCCACCGCAGTCGCGCTCGAGCCATAGTAGCCTCCATGCCACGCGTTGTTCCCATAGTAGGTGGTGTGGCCATAGACCACCGCGCCACCGTGCCAATTACAGTTCCATGAGGCGTAACTCCACCCGCAACAGCCACCTCCACTGATCGCCGCTCCCACCGCAATGCCAACTCCGAAGGCCAGTATGCCAGTCGCAGCAACCGTGGCCGCGCTGTATCCCGGCGTCACATAAGGCGTGCCGTAGACAACGGTGGGGTTGTATTGCGGAACATACACGACCTGTGGGTTAGTGGGTTGAATGACGATTACATTCGGCGCTTGTTGTACAACCGTAATCTGCGAACCGGATTTCAGATTTCCCGAGGCGTAAGCCTGGCCACGCAAAGTCTGGACTGCCGACATTACGTCCGCAGCTTGAGTGCTATAGGCTTCCCCCAATGCCGAGGTCCAACTGAGATTTTTCGCCATGTTGTCCAGCACGGAAGGGAACTGCGTTAAGGCTTTTACGCTCGGCTCCCACGGTTGAGCATTTACCGCCTGCATCAAAGCGGAGCCACTTAAATTGCTGTTGGCCATCAACCATAGGTTTGCCTCCGAGATTTGGTCCGGAAATGCCGCGCCTCCCAGAATCTGCGCGACCAACGCGTCTGGATACAAGGCAATCGGTGCAACCAACTGTGCCAACTCTTGCGCGGACTGCGGTGCAGCTTGTCCCGAATATCCGGGCGATCCGCTTGGTGCGGGCTGCTGGGCCATAACTTCGCATGGCACAGCGCTCATGATCAGCAAGCAGGATAGTGCGTTGGCCAAGAGCTGTTTCGCAATGGTTCTGATCATTGTCTCCGCTCCACTTCCTTACTCCCGAGCTACACGGTGCAAGAAAAGAGGACACCCACTGAGTTTGTCGGTGCCTATTTCTGTTTCGGAGGATAGTTTTTCAGTAGCTTCTGCATGGCCTTGTTCAGATTCTTCTGATTCTTTTCCTGGTTCGAGCTGGGGTCGATGGTTTTCGTGGCGTTTCCCGTCCAAACCAATTGTTTCGTCGTTGGATCGTACATATCGAGAACCAGGGTGCCGATGTTGATCGTCGAACTGGTAGCAGAAGCCATCCCGCCCCAGCGCAGGCCACCGCCCATACCATAAGCGTTCCATTGCTGCTGCTGATTGACGGCGATCTGATAACCAATGTAAAGATCGGCCTTGTCACCGTCGGTTTTGGTCAATCCTTTTGCGGCCAATTGCGAATCGACGGCATCCTTGATCTGGGCGTCCAAGATCTGGTTCGGGTAAGAAGCGCCTTGGATGGTCACCCACTTGTAGGTGTGATATTTCGAGAAATCGGTTCCCGGCATAAAGTTATATCGGACATCCTGAGCTGCCAACTGAGCCCCAGCAAACAACAGCAGGGGGAATAGCGCGAACCAAAACAACTTGCGAGTGCGTTCGAGTTGCATTTGAACCTCCTCCAAAGGGACCTCAGGTCATGGGCGAAGTGGTTTGGCCCATTGAAAAATCGAATTTGCTCCGGCTAATTGTCAACCCCCAACTGCGAGCGTCTACATGCCTGCCACTTGTTGTCGGGTCATTTCCGCCATAGCCGCTTTCGGCCGCAGTGCGGCCTCCGGAGTAATACGCGCGAACAGGTCGATCACCCGTGCGATTAGCCCTGTCCATCCGGTCTGATGGCTAGCTCCTAAACCAGCCCCGTTGTCGCCGTGGAAGTATTCGTAAAACAGGATGTAGTCGCGCCAATGTGGATCTTCCTGGAATTTCTTGGTGCCGCCGTAAACGGGACGGCGCCCGCTGGCGTCGCGAAGAAAGATACTGGACAGTCGCCGCCCGATTTCTTGGGCCACCTCACACAGATTCATGTATTTTCCCGACCTCGTAGGACACTCCACTTTGAACTCCGGGCCATAGAATGGGTACATCAGTAGCAAGCCCCGAATGATCAAGCCGTTGACGGGCATCCAAATCGGCCCTCGCCAGTTAGAATTCCCGCCAAACATGCCGGTGTTCGATTCTGCAGGCAGATACTGCACCTTATATTCTTGCCCGTGAAGGTAAAACACGAACGGATGGTCCTGGTGATATTTCGAGAGGGAGCGAATGCCATAAGGACTGAAAAATTCGTTTTCATCAAGCATGTAGGCCAGAATGCGTTGCAGCTTCCCTTTGTTGCACACGGACGCCAGCCTGCGCCCCTCATACCCTCCGACCGTGGGGTCGTCGGCTCTGATGATTTTTTCAGCAACCTGGGGATGGCGCTTGCGGAACAGGTTGAGCAGTTCGAAAATCCTGGGATGTTTTGCGGCGGTACCATGTTCGAAAACGGTTGCAGCACACAATGGCAGCAGCCCGACCATCGAGCGAATCTTCAGTCGCGCCGCATCTCCATTCGGAAAATGCAGCAGGTCATAGAAGAATCCGTCACCTTCATCCCACATCGATTCCTGATTTGGCCCGATGCGATCCATGGCATAGGTGATCCAGGCAAACTGCTCAAAGAAACGGAAGGCCACTTCTTCATACACAGAGTCGTATTCCGTGAGAATGATCGCAATCTCCAACATGCACAAACAATAGAAGGCCATCCAAGCCGTTCCATCGGCTTGGTCTAGAAATCCGCCAGTGGGCAACGGTGCACTGCGATCGAAAACGCCGATATTGTCAAGCCCGAGGAATCCTCCGGCGAAAACGTTACGGCCTTCTGGATCTTTACGGTTTACCCACCAATTGAAATTCAGCATTAATCCTTGAAAGGAGCGCTCCAGAAAGCGCATGTCCGCCCTGCCAAGTTCAAGCTCAATCCGGTAAAGGAACAGCGTTGCCCAGGCGTGGACAGGGGGATTCACATCGCTGAAGTTCCATTCATACGCGGGGATCTGTCCGTTCGGATGGGCGTACAGGGTGCGCAGCATTAACAGCAACTGCTCTTTGGCGAAATCGAAATCGACAAGAGAAAGCGCGATAGTGTGAAACGCCAAGTCCCACGCCGCATACCAGGGATACTCCCACTTGTCCGGCATGGAGATCACGTCGCTGTTGAGCATATGCGACCACTCCGCATTTCGTGCGCTGCGCTTATGAGTGCCGATTAATGGGTGCGCGTCGTGCTCCTGCAGCCATCGGTCTAAATCAAAGTAGTAATACTGCTTGCTCCACAACATGCCCGCGAGGGCTTGCCGGTGCACGCGGCGTTCATCCTCACTTAAAGATTTAGGGGTTATACGTTCGTAAAACTCGTCTGCATCGGCAACGCGGCTGGCGAAAACCTGATCAAACTTCGTGAATGCATCGCCATCCCGTTTGTCGCTCAAGCGCAATCGTACGACCTTGCTACCACCCGCCGGTACATCGAGCACATAGTGCGCAGCCGCCTTCGTTCCCATCTTTGTTGGATTGATCGCCTCGTGTTTGCCCGAGATTACATACTCGTGAAATGCGTCCTTAACATAAGGGCTGGAGTTCGCTTGCCCCCACAGGCGAGCGACGTTCGTCTCATTCTCTGTGAAGAGCAAATCCGGAGTGCCCTCACATTGCAAGGTGTACTCGCCTAGCTGAGATTGCGAAGCCTGGATTGCCCCGCGATCCGCGCGAAGGGTTGGCTTCCCCCCACCATCCGCAGCCCAGGTATTTCGGAACCACAGGGTAGGCAGCACATGGACGCGCGCCGGCTCCGGACCACGGTTGTACACAGAAATTCGGATCAACACGTCTTCCGGGCCGTTCTTGGCGTATTCCACAAACACGTCGAAATAGCGATCCTGATCAAAAACGCCGGTGTCCAGGAGTTCATACTCCATTTCGTCGCGGGAGCGGTAGCGATTGGTCTCCACCAAATCCAAGTAGGGATACGCGGCCTGCGGATACTTATAGAGATATTTCATGTAGGAGTGAGTCGGCGTGCTATCGACGTAGAAGTAGTATTCCTTCACGTCTTCGCCATGGTTACTCTCACTATTGGTAAGGCCAAACAAACGCTCTTTCAAAATGGGATCGCGACCGTTCCAAAGAGCCACCGCAAAACAAAGTTGCTGCTTATCGTCCGAAAAGCCCGCCAAACCGTCTTCGCCCCACCGATAGACGCGGGAACGCGCCTGATCGTGGGAAAAATAGTCCCAGGCATTTCCATCATTACTGTAGTCCTCACGTACCGTGCCCCACTGGCGCTCGCTCAGGTACGGCCCCCATTTTTTCCAAGGGACGCCTTTTTCGCGAGTCTCGTTCAATCGTTTCTGCTCGGTGACTTCCACGTAGGACAGGGGGCCGCGGTCTTCATTGGCTGGTTTCATGGCAAACTCCCCTCTCCTTATCAATTTCCAGAATCTGCCGCTAAATTCGCTCGAAATAACTTTCGCTGGTCACACTCAAAGTGATACAGCCTCGCTTCTTCGATTCTCTCTGTGAGAAAACTGAAAATGATGATTGACGCAAGCGCACCGACCAGAGGTCCCACCCAGTAGATCCACCAGGCCTCCCATCGTCCGGAAATCACCGCCGGACCAAACGTTCGCGCAGGATTGGTGCTCGTGCCCGATAAAGGCGCTTCCAAGGGCACCATGATGGCGTAGAGAAACGGGATCACGGCTGGAGTGAAACGCCGTAACTTGCGGTAGGCGATGAAAATGAACAGAGTGGAAGCCAGGCAAAACGTGGCGAGAATTTCACCCAGCAGCGCGATCCACACGGTGTAGCCTTGCCCCGGGGTGGTCGCGCCAAACGAGATGCTATGCCCCATCCCGCCCCACACCAGCAGGGGTATGCATCCCATGACTGCTCCGATTAACTGCGCGACAATGTAGCCCACTGCGATCGGCGGCTCCATTTTCCCCATCATCCAGAATCCGAACGTGACCGCCGGATTCATGTGCGCCCCGCTTTCCTTCCCCAAGCGCGATATTGTAATCAGGCCACCTACGCCTCCGAACAGGAAACCAGTCAACACTTGCCGCAGCTTCACGCTTGGCACCCATGCCGCAATTGGACTGCCGGAGCCGAAGGTCACAATAACCAGGGACAGGCCAAACAACACCAATAAGGCTGTGCCGACCATCTCGCATAAAAAGCGAGTCCAAGTGCTTCGCAAGGTCTCGGGTGTTTGAAGAGTTTTCACGCCGCTTCCAACAAGCAAACGAGCCGCACCATCGTGGGTAAGGCTGCGACTCTGTGCTCGCTCCCACGTTCGACCGCGGACTTGATTTAAGGGCTAAGTAGTCTTACCGGGAACTGTCATTCGCGACAGGGGCAAGGAGTATTGTGGTGGGCCAGTGCCAGGGCTCGTCGATTCTCATTTGGCAAGAGCCGTCGTCGTTGAAGAAAGAAGCCACCAAACCGGCGGCTTGAACCGCTCGAAAATCCGTTCGGCCCAAAAGTGTTACCCATGTCTTAGGTACGTTGTATTACCCATGTGTCCGGGCTGGACCTCTGAGACGTGGCGGAGGAGGAGGGATTCGAACCCCCGAGACCCTTTCGAGTCTAACGGTTTTCAAGACCGCCGCATTCAACCACTCTGCCACTCCTCCGCAGTGATTCTATTGCACTTGTGGAAACCAGTGTTGCACATTCTGTTGCACATTCGCC
>Ga0335072_10006890_pt1 | contig 16581 bp, 17 predicted proteins | sample Lox_Sample_21_FD_206725 | JGI IMG/M metagenome (GOLD analysis project Ga0335072, IMG submission 206725) | Soil microbial communities from Loxahatchee National Wildlife Refuge, Florida, United States - Lox_Sample_2.1 | ecosystem: Environmental > Terrestrial > Soil > Wetlands | place: USA...
GCGAGATGGCGAGCACTTTCAGGTACTCGACGGCGGTCGCCTCGTCCCAGCCGCGCCCGCCCAGGGCCGTGTGCTTCGGCTGGAAGCTCCAGGGGATAAACGCGGTAAAGCCGCCGGTCTCTTCCTGCAACCGGCGGATCACCGCAAAGTGATTCACCCGCTGCTCCAGCGTCTCGCCGACGCCGAACATCATGGTTGCCGTGGTGCGCATGCCCAGTTGATGCGCCGTCCTGTGCACCAGCACCCAGTCTTCCGTGCGGCACTTAAGCCGCGCAATACGGTGGCGCACTTCGTCGTCGAGGATTTCCGCGCCGCCGCCGGGAATCGAGTTCAACCCCGCGTCGCGCAGGCGCTCGATTGTCTGCCGCACGGTCAGGTTGCTGTACTCGGCAATCGCCAGAATCTCCGAGGCCGAGAAGCAATGCAGCCAGATCTGTGGAAAGCGCGATTTGATGCCACGCAGCAGCCGCTCGAACCAGTCGATTTTCAAGTCCGGATGCAGACCGCCCTGCATCAGCACGCCGGTTCCGCCCATTTCGAGCGTCTCGGCGATCTTGGCGTAGATCGTCTCGAAGTCGAGGATGTATCCTTCGCTGGCCTGCTTGCCCTTGAGCGGCCGATAGAAGGCGCAAAACGTGCAGTACTCGGTGCAGAAATTCGTGTAGTTGATGTTGCGGTCGATGATGTACGTGACCACCCCCTCGGGGTGCAGGCGCCGGCGTACGGCGTCGGCTTCCATGCCAAGGCCAATCAGATCATCGGAGCCAAAATAGTCGAGAGCCTGCTCGCGGGTCAGCGCCATACCTTTATTTTCGGGAAAAACCGGCACCGCGTCCAGCGAGTTATCCTGCTGAAGGCGGTTTCTCCATTTCGGCGGCTGTGGGCAGTGTTGCAACACCAGCCCGCGCCGGTTGCATCGCATCCTGATAACAACAAACAAATACCTGACCGCCAGGTTTGCTGCCGAACAAATTCCGGGAAAAGGATGGACTGCCCATGACTCTGCTCTCGACATATTTTCGCCGTCTGCTCAGCCTGCTGCCGATCCTGCTAATTGCGCTGCTGAGCGTGCCCTGCTTTGCGGCCGACAAGAAGGCCCCGGACGTGCTGGTGCTGAGCGATGGAGACGTTCTGCACGGGACGTTTGTGAATGAGATCGGCGGAACGGTCACCTTTCACACGGACTCTCTCGGAGATGTGAAGATACCGTGGGCGAAGATTAAGGAATTGCACACCGCCGGAGACTTCGCCGTGCTGAGCAGCCAGGAGAAGAAGCACGGCCGGAGGGCCGTGGCGCATCTGCCTGAGGGGCCTGTGGATGTAACCGACGGCGCGGTGACTGTGCGTTCCGCCAATCAGCAGCCGGCTCCGCCCGTCCCGGTCAAGGACGCGCAATACATCGTGGATCACGCTACCCTGGACAAGCAGCTCTACCACGAGCCCAGCTTCTTCGCGGGATGGAATGGTTCCGCAACAGCGGGCGCTACGCTGGTGACCGCGACCCAGAACCAGTACACCGTTTCGGGGAGCCTGGGCCTGGTGCGCGTGGTGCCGACGGTGAGCTGGCTTGATACGCGTAATCGCACTTCGACGGACTTCAGCGGATCCTTCGGAAAGATCACGCAGCCGGGCTATACAAGCCCGACAGGCCCGGTGGCCGCAACCGTAACCAAGACGGCCATCACGCATTTCGACGCCGAACGGGACGAGTACTTCTCCCCGCGGATGTTCGCCCTGGGGCAGACAGCTTTCGACCACAACTTCAGCCAGGATCTGAGCCTGCAGCAAATCTATGGCGGCGGTATCGGCTGGACAGTGCTCAAGAAGCCGAATGAGGAAGCTGATCTGAAGGGGACGATGCAGTACGAGAAGCAGGCCTTCATCGCCGGATCGGGAAGTACGAACCAGAACCTGATCGGGACGACGATTGCCGCCACATACGCAATGAAGACCAAACTCGTGACGTGGACCCAGGCGCTGGCGTACATTCCGGCATGGAATCAGCCGCATGATTACTCGGCGACCGAAACCGATACCTTTGCTTTCCCTGCCTACAAGAACTTCAGCTTCTCCGTGGGAACGCTGGACAGCTACCTGAACGATTCACCCTCGACGCTTCCGCCGACCAAGCACAACTCGTTCCAGTTCACGATGGGACTGACTTACGCTCTCAAGTCAAAATACTGAGGTGGTCGCGCGGTCTGCGGCAGGTTCATCAGGAGCAGCGGGACCGATCGCGCTCTCGATCCGGCGTAACTGCGCCAGATGATGGCGGCAGTGGATCACGTGGAACCTGCGCCATTCCTCGGCACTGAGCGGCCCGAGCAGAAAATGCGAGGCGGCACGGGAGTTCCCGAAGCTCTCCGCGAAGACCGTGAGGACTCTGGCTGTCGACTCCACTTCGCTGCAGAACCGGCTGACCAGCGCTGAGCCATCCATCGGCGGCCAGTCGAGCTGCCCTGGCCGAACAAATAGCGGCGCAGGTATGCCACGCGGCAGCCTTCGAAAGGTAAGAACGGCCGTGCGGCGCAGGCCTTGAATCAGCGTCGCGTTTGCGCGCGATGGACGGCCCTTCTCGATGCGCGCCTCCAGCACCTGCGCCGAGCTGCGCATCGCGAGCACCAGATGCTCGACCAGCTGCTGAGGACTCCACGCATGATCGTCCCCGCGCGGATGCAGCCGGCACCACTCGACCGGTCGGCCGGCCAGTCTGGCACGATACCCATCGCAAACGGCCTGGAGCTCGGGATTCATTCGCCGTGGCGGGATGGCCGCCGTGCGGCTACTATAGCACCGGCGATTGCGTCTGGAATCAGAGTCGGGCCACCTCAGCCTGAGTGATCACGGCTTCGATTCGGCGCCCAACTCTTTCAGGGACTTGCGAGCATCTTTTGCGCGGGGTCCATCGGGCAGAGCCGCCAGATAGAGCTGATAGTACTGGATCGCCATCTCGCGTTTGTTCAGGTGCCGTGCCGCCTCCGCCAGACCATACACGGCATCCGCGCTGCCGGGATTGACCTGGGTGGCCTCGAGGAACCGATCGTAGGCGCCCTTAAAGTCGCCGGTCTGGAGATAGAAATTCCCGACCTTGACATCTTTGCGCGCCAGGTCCGGACTGAATCCGGAGTTGCCGGGTGCGCCTGCGGCCAGGGGCTTCGCCTCGGCCGGCAAATTCAGGCCCTTCACGCCTGAACTGCTGGAACTGTAGTCCTGATCGCCCTTTTGTTGGTCCTGCTGAGCTTTTTCAGCAGCCTTCTCCGACTGCTGCTCCGGAAACGGATTCTGATCGGCCGTGGAGGAGCTCTTTCGGGGCTGCGCAGTCTGCGGTGCGGGCGCCGATGGCGCACTTTCCTGCTGTTGCTGCTGCTGGGCGGCCTTCTCCGACTGAGCCTCAGGAAACGAGTTCTGCTCGCTCTTCGAAGCCGGCTTCGGCGCCGATTTTTGGCCGTTGTCTTTCTTCGGAGTGGCGGCGGACCCTGACTGACTCTTCTGCTGCGAATTGCCGGCCGAAGACTGGCTCTGCTGGCTGGACGACGAACCGGACGCGGAAGAATCCTGCTGCTGGGCGGCAAGGGGCAGCGCGAGCAGGAGCAGGCTTCCGGCGATGGCAAGGATGCGCGGCACTTCTTTCCAGTTTAGACGCACAGGCGCGGGAGAGTGAGGCTTCGAAATTGCTATTCTGCAATCGACATGGGACTCATCATTCGCTCGTCCGCGATTCACGCAGCGGGGTGCTATACGACCGACCCCATTCGCAAAGGCACGCAGGTGGTCGAGTACACCGGGCCCCGGATTTCGAAGGAAGAAGCCGACGAAAAATACGAGAACTCGCCGACGACGTACCTGTTCGGTGTGGGCGACGGCTCGACGGTGATCGACGGGCATGGGACGGCCATGTTCATCAACCACTCCTGCGATCCGAACTGCGAGACCGAGGAGACCGACGGCCGGGTCTGGATCGTCGCCATCCGCAATATCGCAGCCGGCGAGGAGCTGACCTACGATTACTACCTCTACGACGGGGATGAGGATGAGGCGCGCTGCAACTGCGGAGCGGAGAATTGCCGCAAATCCATGTATTCGCCGGAAGAACTGCGGCGGAGGGCGAAGGCCGCGAGGAAAAAGGCCGTGAAGAGAACGGCGAAGAACACGCGGCAGCAGAAGAAGAATCGTCGCTAAGGGATTTCCTTTCACTCAAAGCTGTTTCGACATGCGCACGATGGGCAGCGTCTCCCCGTTGGCGAGGGGCAGCTCGATTCGCTCGTGCTCGAGATAGCCGTGCAGGCGGTAAAGCGGGATGCCGGTGAGAGTGGCGCCCATTTCCAGGCGCGTGAAGCCTTCGGCCTGCGCGGCCTGCTCGCACAGCTCCAGGATGCGGCTGCCGATGCCGCGGCGCGCCCAGGCTGGATGGACGAAGAAGGCACGGATCTTAGCTGCATCCATACGGGGATCGAGCGCCGCATCGTCGCGGCCCGGACGATGGTCGCTGCCATAAGGGGTGCGGCGGCGCGACCATCCCCCGCAGGCGACGAGGGTAGCCGGATCGCCCGGAGCTTCGACGACGAAATACGTCCGGTCGAGAACGAGCTGGGTATCGACGCCCAGCCAGGTGCCGAGGGCCTGATCGATCTGGGAGGCAGAGTAATCACCAGTCTGCAGACCCCGGACGGAAGCCTCAATGAGCGGCCGGAGTCGGGGAAGATCCGACGACGTGGCGAGGCGGTAGAGGAGATCGGCGGACACGCGCAACATTGTAGTTGGGGGACGCAGCGAGGTGGCGTGATCTGCGCGAGCTCAGTGCGAAGTTGGGCCAGTGATCTCGCGGGCGATTGCGGCTCTGGAAAATCGGAGCGGCTCCGCAGCGATACAATCAGCATTCGATGGCTTATCAGGTTCTCGCCCGCAAATACCGCCCCCAGCGCTTCGCCGATGTGGCCGGGCAGGAGCACGTCACGCGCACGCTGCTGAATGCCCTGGCGCAGGGCCGGATCGCCCACGGGTACATTTTTTCGGGGCATCGCGGTATCGGGAAAACCACGATTGCCCGCATCCTGGCGCAGGCGCTGAACTGCCGGACGACGGTGGGAACAGCGGAGCGCCCGACCCCGGAGCCGTGCGGCGTTTGCGACTCCTGCCAGGAAATCCGAGCGGGAAATTCGGTGGATGTGCTGGAGATCGACGCAGCCACAAACCGCGGCATCGACGAGGTTCGCGAGCTGCGCGAGGCCGCCCGCTACAGCCCGGCGCGCGACCGGTACCGCATCTGGATCCTCGACGAAGCTCATCAGATCACCGACGCCGCGTTCAACGCGCTGCTGAAGACCCTGGAGGAACCGCCCGAGCACGTCGTCTTCATGATGGCAACGACGCAGCCGGAAGACATTCCGCAGACGATCCGCTCGCGGTGCCAGCACTTCAGCTTTCACGCGGTAAGGTTCGACGACATTCTGGCGCAGCTGCGGGCGATCGCTGCGCAGGAAGAGATCGACGCCGAGGAGGGCGCGCTGGCCCTGCTGGCCGAAGCCGGCGATGGCTCGATGCGCGATGCGCTCTCGATTATGGATCAGGCGATTGCCTCCGCGGCGCGGGTCGACGGCAGGCCGCATCTGGCTGCCGAGCAGATTCGCGAACTGATGGGGTCGGTGCCGGACACCGTCTTCGAAAGGCTGATGGAGGCCATCAGCGCCGGGCAGACTTCCGCCGTCATCCAAGAGGCCAACACGCTGCTGAATGCCGGGAACAGTCCTGCAGCGCTGGCGCGCCAGTTCGTGCGCTACCTGCGCAATGCGCTGATGGCCAGAATTGGCGGGGAAAATTCAGATCTGCTGCAGATTTCCGAGGATGCGCGGGCGCGCGCGGCGCGTTCGGCGATGCTTTTCTCCGAAGAGGATCTCACGCGGTTTCTGCAGGTGATGCTGCGCACGTTCGACGATCTGAATTACCGCCAGGAGCAGAGATTCCACCTGGAACTGGGGCTGGTAAAGCTCGTCCACCTGCAGCGGCTGTTGCCGGTGGAGGAACTGTTGTCCGCTGTACAAGGTCCAGGACCCAGGGGACAGGGCGGCCAGAGCTCAGAGCTCAGAGCTCAGACTTCAGAACGCAGAACGCAGAGCTCAGAGCTCAGGGCACAGAGCACAGCCACTCCCGCTGCACCGCGGCCGTCGCCGTTTGAGGCGGACCGCAGCCGAAAGATTACCGGCGAGACTGCGCCCGCGCTTAGCCCTCCGCCCCCACCGGCACCGCGGGCGCTCTCCCCGATGGAATCGGTCGCACGCGTCGCCCAAAGCAAACAGCCCGTAGCCGTGGGCCTCGCAGAGCCAGCGCCTGACACCACCGATGGTGCACTGGCGCTTGCTTCCAGCGCTTCGCCGGATCTCGATCGCATTCGCGGGGCCGTCTGTACCGCTCTGGCTCAGGAAGGCCACGAGACCGCGTCGGTGGCCATGCACGAAGGTGTGTGGACGCTCGCGGGGAACACCATCCAAGTAGAGCTGGCGATGCGCAAGGCGATGCTGGCGCTCACCGTGAATGCGGAGGCGGAAGCGATCTGCCGCAAGGCCCTGCGCGCGATCGGCGCCACGCAGAAGATCGCATTTGTGTCGGGCGAAAACGGATCGGAGTCCGCCGCCAAAGGCGCACCTGCCCGGCAAAGCCCGGCGATCGCCGGCGGCGCACAGGCGGCGGCGCTGGAAAACCCGCTGGTGCGGAAGACCCAGGAGTTGTTCAAGGCCGAAATCCGCAGTGTCCTCGATTTGCGGGGGCAGAAATGACGGCTCAGAATGAGGGGAGGTCTTGTTCGTTGAACCCGCTCAAGATTCAGGAAATGCTCGGCCAGGCGAAGCAGATGCAGGAGCAGCTGCAGCAGAAGCTGGCCGCCACGATCGTCGAAGCCTCCTCAGGCGGTGGAGCGGTCACCATCAAAATGAACGGCAACAAGGAAGTGCTGAAGGTGACGATCGATCCCGCGGCGGTGGCCAGCCTGACCGGCCCCACCCCGGACGTTGAAATGCTCGAAGACCTGGTGGCCGCTGCATTCAACGAGGCCCGCCGCCGCGCCGAGGACTCCATCAAGTCCGTCGCTCAGGGCATGCTGGGCGGACTCAACCTGCCGCCAGGGCTGTTATGAGGGTCTGAAGAACCTATGAGGTCACGCCGCGATTTTCTCCTCCAGTCGAGCCTGACCATGACAGCCGCCTGGTTGGCCGGTCCGAGGGCGCTGGCGCTCGCGAGGACTCAGCAGGCCACGCCCCCGGCGCAGACGCCGGCCCCAGCGCAGAATGCGCCGCCTGCGAATACGAATCCCGCTGTTCAGCCAAATCCAACTCTGCTGAAACAGCTCGAGACTGCCTCGGCCAGCGAAACAATCCACACGACGAAGCTCACGGATACGATCTTCCTGCTCCAGGGAGTGGGCGGCAACGTGGTGTGCCAGATCGGCCCGGACGGAAAGCTCGTCATCGATTCGGGCATGGCCGCCGGGACACCGCGGCTGCTCGAGGCGATCGGCAAACTGGACATGCACCCCATCCGGCTGCTGGTGAACACCCACTGGCACCCCGACCACACGGATGGCAACGCGGCGCTGCATCTTGCGGGGGCCTTCATCATCGCCCAGGACAACACGCGCATTCGGCTGGCCGCGCCACAGTACATGGCGGTGTACGACCTGCACATTTCCGCCGCGCCCGACGCTGCCCTGCCCCAGGACACGTTTTCAGACAATGAGACGCTGTGGGTAAACAACGACCAGGAGAGCCTGGTGCACACGCCTGACGCTCATACGGATTCGGACATCTTCATCCACTTCGTGAAGGGCAACGTGATCCAAACCGGGGACCTCTGGTTCAACGGGATGTACCCGCTGATCGATTTGTCGAGCGGAGGGACGATTAACGGGATGATCCGCGGGGTAGATCAGGTGCTGGCGCTGGCCGACGAGCAGACGAAGATTGTGCCAGGACACGGTCCGCTGGGTGACAAGGACGCTCTGCAGGCGTATCGCACCATGCTGGTGACGGTCGCCGATCGCGTGGAGAAGCTAAAGGCGCAGGGCGAGACGGTGGAGCAGGCAGTCGCGGCGAAGCCGACCGCGGACCTGGACCCAACCTGGGCGAAGGGGTCGATTCTGCCTGGAACGTTTGTAGCGCTGGTTTACGACTCGCTGTGAAGCATTCCGGGCATCGGGGCTGATACCCGAATGTCCGGTCTGCGACGAGACGATCCGGAAGACGCGCCGCCGATGTGCGAATTCGTGCCCGGACGCGCCACGCCGGGCACAAAGAAACCTGCAGGCGCTACTCGTCTCCCGGGACGGCTGCGCCGCCAGGCGCTGCGCCCTTGACGCGAACCACGGTGATCTTCGAGAAGCCTTCCTTGAAGTCAGGTGGGCGAAGACGCTCGGCCATCTTCTTCATCACCTCTTCGCTGACAGTCCGTTCGCGGCGCTTGTTGCGCTCGAGACAAACCTCAAGTGGAACATCAAAGAAGACCGCCTGCACGTCATATCCGAAGCTTTTGGCCATCTTGATCCACTGCCGGCGCTCATGCGGCGAGAGGTTCGTGGCATCGACGTAGTTCCATGGCATTTTGGCAATGAGCCGCGCGCGCAGCAGCGAGCGCAGGGTGGAGAAGACCAGGCCCTGCCAGCGCTGCTCGGTGATGTCGTCGAAGAGCAGGGTACGGAGAAGGTCGCTGGAGAGCGGAGTGACACCGCGGCGCTTGAACCAGGTGGTTTTGCCGGAGCCGGGCAGGCCGATGGTGAGCACCACGTATCCGCGGGCAGCTTTGCCGGCTGCCGTGGCGGGCGGCTCGGGAGGGGGCGTGGCCAGGGACTCGGGCTGGGTCTCGACGACTATCTTGCCGGCGGGCTCGACCGGAGGCTCGACAGTTTCAGGGGGAGCAGCCGCGGAGGGTTCGGGTGCAGGCTCGGCGGCCAGCGGTGCAGGCGCGGCATCGCCACCGTGATACGAAGGCTGCAGCGGGGCAGGCTGGTTCTGAGGGATTTCCTGGCCGATTTTTCCCGTGGACTCCGAGTTATTGGGTCCACGCTTCGAACGTCGTCTCATGCGTTCGCGCATCCATTCGCGCATATCCAGGGTGTAACACACTCGCGTGGATGCCGCAAACGCATCGGGCACATTGGAACCACATTGGGAACGGTTTCCCGGATGTGACATTGGTTCGGAAAAATGAACGGATTCACAGTGGAGCAACTTCTTTTGCATTGACAGCGGTGCTAGCATCGGAAATTGGGTGGTTCCGGGCGTTTTGGACAGTACCTGATCAGAGTGATCCGGGCCATGGAGTGCACAGGACGCAGTTTCGGCAAGACTTTACGCAAGGAGACATTTTTATGGCCGTTAAGGTTGGAATCAACGGGTTCGGGCGCATTGGCCGCAACGTACTGCGCGCGTCCCTCGGGAATCCCGACATCGAATTTGTCGCAGTCAACGATCTCACCAGCCCCAAAACCCTCGCTCACCTGCTGAAGTACGATTCCATCCTCGGCAACCTGAAGAACGAGATCACGGCCGGCGAGGATTTCATTTCCATCGACGGCAGGAAGATCAAGGTATTTGCGGAAAAGGATCCCGCGAAGCTGCCATGGGACGAAGTGGGAGCGCAGGTGGTGGTAGAGTCCACCGGGCGCTTTACGGACGGCGCGGCGGCAAAGGCGCATCTGCGCGGACCGGTGAAGAAGGTGATCATTTCAGCGCCGGCGACCAACGAGGACATCACCATCGTGCTCGGCGTCAACGAAGGCAAATACGACCCGGCGAAGCACAACGTGATCTCCAACGCGTCGTGCACCACGAACTGCCTGGCTCCGGTAGTGAAGGTGCTGGTCGAGAAGTTCGGAATCGTGTCGGGCATCATGACGACCATCCACAGCTACACGAACGACCAGGTGATCCTGGACTTCCCGCACAAGGACCTGCGGCGGGCGCGCGCGGCGGCGCTGTCGATGATTCCGACGTCGACAGGTGCGGCGAAGGCGCTGAAGCTGGTGATTCCTGAAGTCGAAGGCAAGCTGGACGGTTTCGCGATTCGCGTGCCCACGCCGAACGTCTCTGTGGTGGATCTGACTTTTGTCGCTGAGAAGCCAGTAACGAAAGATTCCGTCAATGCCGCGCTGAAGGCTGCGTCCGAGGGCGAGTTGAAGGGCATCCTGGGGTACGACACGAACGAGCTGGTGTCGAGCGACTTCAAGGGCGACCCGCGGTCGTCGATTGTAGACGGACCGCTGACGAAGGTCGTGGGCCAGTCGGTGAAGGTGATCAGCTGGTACGACAACGAGTGGGGTTACTCGAACCGCGTGCGCGACCTGATCCTCTTCGTGACGAAGAAGGGTCTTTAAAAGCCAGCGAACAGCGATCCGCGTTCAGCGATCCGGGGCACCGCTCCGATGCTGAACGCTGGGCCTCTGACGGGGTGAGCAGGATGACGCGGCAGAATATTCCGGGCACCTCTCCCTACGAACCGGAGATCGGATTCTCGCGCGCGGTGCGCGTGGGACAGACGGTCCATGTGTCTGGCACGGGGCCGGTGGGTGCCGATCAGGCGGATGCAGCCACGCAGACGCGGCACACGCTGGAGATCATCCGAGAGGCACTCGAAAAAGCCGGGGCGCAGCTCAAAGACGTGGTGCGAACGCGGATGTACCTCACACATGTCGAGGACTGGAAAGCAGTGGGGAGTGTCCACGGCGAATTCTTCGGCACGATTCGGCCGGCGGCGACGATGGTAGTGGTCGCGGCGCTGCTCAATCCCGCATGGCGCGTGGAGATTGAAGCGGAAGCGGTGATTCCTTCGGCGCCACTGGAATAGAGGGCAAGGATTTTATGGCAAAGCTTTCCATTCGCGATCTGGACCTCGCGCACAAGCATGTTTTTATGCGCGTGGACTTCAACGTGCCGCTCACCGACGACGGGTCGGAGATCACCGATGACACGCGCATCAAAGAAACGCTGCCGACGATCGAGTATGCGCTGCGACACAAGGCGAAGCTGATTCTGGCTTCGCACCTGGGCCGGCCCAAAGGCAAGGTAAATCCGAAATACAGCCTGCGGCCGGTCGTGGACCGTCTGCGCACGCTGCTGGATCATCGGCTGGGAACGAAGACGAATGTGGCGTTTTCGCCGGACTGCGTGGGCGACACGGCGAAGGAGCTGGCACGGCAGCTGGAGTCGGGGCAGGTGCTGCTGCTGGAGAACCTGCGCTTTCACGCCGAGGAAGAGGCGAACGATGCGGAGTTTGCGAAGAAGCTGGCTTCGCTGTGCGACGTGTACGTGAACGACGCCTTCGGGTCGGCGCATCGCGCACACGCCTCGACGGAGGGGATTACGCACTTCGTGAAGCAGTCGGCCGCAGGCCTGCTGATGGAAAAGGAACTCGAGTATCTGGGGAAGGCGCTGGAGACGCCCGCGCGTCCGTTTGTGGCGATCCTGGGCGGGGCGAAAGTGTCGGACAAGATCGAGGTGATCGACAATCTGCTGAAGAAAGTCGATGCGCTATTGATCGGCGGCGGCATGGCGTACACGTTCCTGAAGGCGAAGGGCCAGGAAGTCGGCAAGTCCCTGGTGGAAGCAGACAAAGTCGAGGTGGCGAAAGAGGCGCTCGCAAACGCACAGGCGAAGGGCGTTCGGTTCCTGCTGCCGGTGGATCACGTGCTGGCGGATAAGTTTGCGGCGGACGCGAAGACGCAGATCTTCGCGGGGGACGGTCCGTTCCCGGCGGAATGGATGGCGCTCGATATCGGACCGAAAACGATCGCGCTGTTCGAAAACGAGGTTGCCGGAGCGGCGACGATCGTGTGGAACGGACCGATGGGGGTCTTCGAGATGCCGGCCTTCGCAACGGGAACGACGAAGATCGCCAGGGCCGTTGCTGCGAACAAGAGCGCCACGTCCATTATCGGCGGGGGAGACTCGGTGGCCGCAGTGAAACAGGCCGGCGTGGCGGAGTCGATCACGCACATCTCGACGGGCGGCGGCGCGAGCCTGGAGTTTCTGGAGGGCAAAAAGCTGCCTGGAGTGGAAGCGCTGACGGAGAAATAAGTTCGCTGGCGGCAAACAATCAGGAGAGAACAGGGGCGCCATGCAGGTTAACTTTGCGGCGCCCTTTATTCTTACGGCAGGCCTGGCGTTCAAATCGAGAGGCACAGAACCGCAGGTCGAACGTGGAATCGCTCACGTCGGGTAACTGGCTGAAGCAGGCCAGGAAAGTGCCGAAACAGTAGTAAGCAACCGAAACAGTGTGCTACGCCTGCTGTTGCTGCGGTGGGGCGGGGGTGTCGCCCTGGGGGCGCGGCGGAGCTGGCCTCTTCGGGACTTCCTTCTTGCCGGGAGCGAGAATCGCATGGAGGGTGTTGCCTTCCATCCGCGGCATAAACTCGACGACACCGTTGTCGCCCACATCCCGAATCAGGCGGTTGATGATGGCGTAGCCGAGCTCGCGGTGCGCCATCTGGCGGCCCTTGAAACGGAGCGAGGCCTTCACCTTATCGCCATCCTGCAGGAAGCGGACAGCCTGATTCTTGCGGGTGACGTAGTCGTGGTCGTCGATGGTGACCGAGAACTTGACTTCCTTGACAGTGATGACTTTCTGCCGCTTGCGGGCGGCGCGCTCGCTCTTTTCCTTCTCGTAGAGGAACTTGCCGTAATCCTGGATGCGGCAGACGGGCGGGACGGCCGTGGGAGAGACCTCAACGAGGTCGAGACCGCGCTCGCGGGCGATTTTGAGGGCCTCAAAGGGCGGCAGGATGCCGAGTTGCTCTCCTTTTTCGTCGATCACGCGTACTTCGCGGGCGCGGATGCGATCGTTAATCCGGACAAACTGCTTGGCGGAACGCTTATCGATGGGTTTTTCTCCTTGAGCGTGGCGTGGCCACGCGGCAATTCAGTATAGCAACCGCTGGGAAAGTTAGATGCGGGATAAGTTGGCCGGGCTGCGGCACAGAAGTACCCGGAACTGTTGCCCTATGCAGCGTTGAGGCTCCAGCGAGATCTCCGGGCCCGGTTCCGATCCCGGGCCGCACTCGAGCCGTTTTCGGGGCGGAAAATTCAAGAGACCGGTTCAGGAAGGAGCGAGCCGCGAAGGCCGTCGGGGGTAAGGCCGTCGATGACGGCGAGCACCATGCGATTGGCGGGGAGGGTCTCCCGAAGTGTGATCTTCAGGAAGTTATCCGCGACCGCTTCGGTCGTGGCGTCCGGCCCGGCCTCTACGGTGACTGCTGAGAGCACACGGCCGAGGAAGCCCGAACGGAAGGCGCGGGATTTGTCCGCGATGAGGCGCCGGAGGCTTTCCATTCGTTCGCGTACGGCCGGCGCGGGAACGGGGTGTTGCTGGTGCAACTCCCAGGCGGGGGTGCCGGGGCGCGCCGAAAACGGAAAGAGGTGCAGATAGGTGAAGGGCTGGGCGGCGATAAAGTCGTAGCTCTCCTGGAAGAGCAGGTCCGTCTCGCCGGGAAAACCGATCATGACATCGGCGCCGATGGCGGCATCGGGCAGCAGCGCGCGGATCTGCGCGAGGCGCTCCGCGTAGTGCCAGGGGCGATAGCGGCGGTGCATGCGGCGCAGAATCGTGTCCGATCCGGACTGCAGGGGCAGATGGGCATGCCGCGCGAGGCGCGGAAAGGCCGCGTTCAGCGCACAGCGTTCAGCGTTCAGCAGGTTGTCAGGAGTTGTCGGCGCGCCCGCCACAGCGTTGATCCCGGCGGATTCAGAATCCTCCCCTGTTGCGAACTCGCGATAGAGCGAGAGCAGGCCGGGGGACCAGTCCATGGGTTCGATGGAGCTGAGACGGAGGCGCGGGAGCGCGGTCTCGCGCAGGATCGCGGAAACCAGATCCTCGAAGCGCCGCCCACCCGCCAGATCCCGTCCCCAGCGGCCGAGGTTGATCCCGGAAAGCACTAATTCCTGGCCACCGAGGTCAACGAATCGCCGCACGTCTTCGAGGGCCAGATCGATTGACACAGAGCGGCTGTGGCCCCGGGTGGTTGGAATGATGCAGAAGGAGCAGCGGTTGCCGCATCCATCCTGGACCTTGAGATTGGGACGAGTCTGCTGCGAGCCCGCAGCAAAAGGCAGCGCGGAAAGCTCGGAGTGGGCGAAGGTGTCGTCGACGAAGACTGCGGGAGCCAGGGCCGACGCTGCGACGAATCCGGCCATCGGCTGGTCCGGTGGCGCCATCACATAATCTGCCGCCAAATCGGCAACCTTCGCTTTGTGGCTGTTGCCGACCACGGCATCGACTTCCGGCAACGCAACCAGTTCGTGAGGAGCGCGCTGCGCGTAGCATCCGGTGACAATCACGCGGGCGCGAGGATTCAGGCGGCGAACGCGGCGCAGGAAGGCGCGGGCCTGACGGTCGGCCTCCGCGGTAACGCTGCAGGTGTTTACAATGACGACATCGGCATCCGCGGGCTGGCGGGCAGCGGCCAGTCCCCGATGGCGCAGGATGGCACCGATCGATTCGCCGTCGGACCGGCTGGCGCGGCAACCGAAGTTTTCAACGTGATATTCTGCCACGTTGCCCAGTGTATCAACGGGAGGTTCGCCGGCTGCGCCCTCCCGACGCAGTCCCATAGAAGACCCAGGAGCCGCCTTATGAAACGCCGCATTCTTCTCGTCGACGATGACATCGCGATTTTGCTGACCCTGAAGGCTGTGCTGGAGATCAGCGGATTCGACGTGGAGACGGCAGCTTCGGCGCGGGAAGCGAAGGCGCGCCTGCGCACGAATGAATACCACATGGTCATCACCGATCTGCGCATGGAGAGCGACAACTCCGGGCGCGAGGTAGCGGCGGCGGCCAGGAAGGCTCCCAACCGGCCCGCGGTGGCGATCCTCACCGCCTATCCGCCACAGGACGAGGAGTGGGTGACCGATGGCACGGACAAACTTCTGGTGAAACCCATGAACACGCAGGATCTGCTCCGTCAGATCGAGGCGCTGCTCATTTCCCATGAAGACCACAAACGCCGGGCGATCGAGAAGAAGACTGAAGTTCTTTCAGTCCGGCAGCCTGCCGCCGGCAAGGCGCGCAAGCTCGCAGAGAGCCGCGCGCGCTAGAAGCTCAATACCGAGAGCGAGGCCACACACACTCCGAGCGCGAGATCAGACCGGAGCAGCGAATTATCCCGGCCGACGTTAACTCGCCTGCCCGATGACCGCGCGCTTCTGCTGGAAGCAGCTGCGGCAGAGCACCGGCCGCCCCTGGGTGGGCTTGAAGGGAACGGTAGTTTCCGCGCCGCATTCCGAACAGACGGTGCGCGTCTCAGGACGTGCGGTGGAGGCCCCAGAAGAGCGTTTGGCCTTGCACTGTTTGCACCGTTTGGGATCGTTCTTGAACTGCTTGTCGAAGAAGAAAAGCTGTTCTCCGGCCGTGAACACAAAATCGTTCCCGCAGTCCACGCACTTAAGGATCTTGTCGACAAACTCCATGCGCTTCCCTCGCCTCTGACCGAAGCACCGTTTCACTGCGCTCACGGGCTCGACGCGTCTGATCCGCAACGGCAGTATCCGGAACGTGTACAAATCTGCCGTCGTGCGCGACACACCGGGAACTGGCCGGCTGTGGCGCTTCCGATTGGAAAAGGGCCCGCGTGCCGGTCCGAAGACCCGGGATGCTCCCCGAGACATCGCCTCCGGAGGCACGAAGCCGCGACTGACAACGCGGCGAAAACGCTGCAAGGAACTGCACCGACACCAGCCTGCCAGTGAATGGGCGCCGGAGACGGCGGCCCACTTCCGGGGCGTGGGACCCCCGGCAGACCAGATAATACGTGCCCGAAAAGCAGGCCTGACCTGAAACTGGGGAAGAGGTCGGTCAGACCTGCCGAAATGACCTTCAGTCCTGCTCTTTACGAGCCTTCTTCCGGTTACGCTTTCGCGCCAGCGCCTCTTTTACGCGGCGCTTTTCTCCCGGCTTCAGATAGAAGGAGTGACGTTTGACTTCCTTGATGATGTCTTCCTGCTGGACCTTGCGTTTGAAACGACGCAACGCATTTTCCAGCGGCTCGCCTTCCTGGACGCGAACCTCTGCCAAAGAACCACACCTCCAGACGACCCTCGCTGGGCGTTTATCAGATTACCGTAATCGGACCCTCTATTTCCAGTTACAAAAGGCTGACGCAAATTGACATGCCGCGCCAAGACGTGCCAATGTAGATATTCAACAGGAGAGGTTCATGGGCGAAGGAAAGGCGGATGTACTCCGCCCCACGGCAGGCGCGGCGGGGACGCCAATGCTGCAGGGGACGCTGGATCTGATGGTGCTGAAGACGCTGGAGACAATGGGACCGCAGCACGGGTACGGCATCGCGCGGCGGATCGAGCAGACAAGCGGGGACGCTTTGCGGCTCAATCAGGGAACCATTTATCCAGCGCTGCTGCGGCTGTGCCAGCGCGGCTGGATTCGGGCGGAGTGGGGCACCAGCGACAACGGGCGGCGGGCGCGGTACTACTCGCTGACGCGCACCGGAACGGCGCAGATCGAGAAAGAGACGGAGAACTGGGAACGCGTGGCGGCAACGATGGCGAGATTTCTTGTGAAGAGCCAGTGATCAGGGATCAGGGAGGG
>Ga0335072_10006892_pt1 | contig 16580 bp, 16 predicted proteins | sample Lox_Sample_21_FD_206725 | JGI IMG/M metagenome (GOLD analysis project Ga0335072, IMG submission 206725) | Soil microbial communities from Loxahatchee National Wildlife Refuge, Florida, United States - Lox_Sample_2.1 | ecosystem: Environmental > Terrestrial > Soil > Wetlands | place: USA...
GTAGGGGACGAATCAGATTCTCTATCCTCGGTGTGCTATGTGGTAGCATAGCCCGAAACCTGCAGAAAGTGCAGGTAGGACAACTAAAGACAAGCACTCGTAGCTCAACGGATAGAGCATCTGACTACGGATCAGAAGGTTGGGGGTTCGAGTCCCTCCGAGTGCGCCACAGTCCCCGCAGGTCAGGTCCATCATCTCAGGTGTGAGAGGGTGGCCTTTCTGCTTGCCAGGCACCGTACTGGACCGTTCACGATAGGTGATGCCGGTCGTTGGCGTCGAGCCAGGAACGATCGCGTGACTGTCCGTATTGGCGGGATGGCCAGTTTCGCCGAGGACGCCGATGATCAGTCTGGCCCGTAGCGCGCTGATCAACTAGCCGAGTTATCACTGATAGCTGTGCGCTTCGTCTGGGTAGTGGCCCGCCGAGACATCGGACACGTAGTCGTGGGCGGCGCTGAACAGCACGTCGTCTAGGTCGGCATACCGGCGGACGAAGCGAGGAACCCGGCCAGTGGTCAGTCCGGCCATGTCCTGCCAGACCATGATCTGCGCGTCGCAGCCGGGGCCAGCTCCGATGCCGACGGTGGGTATGCGCAGCGCCTCGGAGACCCGGCATCCCAGGCTTGCGGGGACTGACTCAAGCACGACGGCGAAGGCTCCCGCGGTCTCTAGGGCGAGGGCAGCGGCGAGCAGTTCTTCCGCGGCGTCGCCGCGGCCCTGGACTCGGCGCGTCCCGCCAAGCATGCTAGCGCTCTGTGGCGTGAGCCCGAGATGGCCCATGACCGAGATGCCCGCATCCACCAGCGCTCCCACCTGCGGGAGGACCCGGCGTCCGCCTTCGAGCTTGACGGCCTGGGCGCCACCTTCCTTCAGGTGGCGAACGGCGTTGGCCAGGGCGACCTTCGGGCCTTCCTGGTAGCTGCCGAACGGGAGGTCCGCTACCACGAGCGCCCGGCTCGTACCCCGGACTACCGCTGCGACCATCGGAACCATCTCGTCCATCGTCACCGGCAGCGTGTCATGATGACCGAAAACCATCTCGGCGCTGGTGTCCCCGACCAGCAGGGCCCGTACTCCGGCGCGCTCGAAGACCGCAGCGGTCAGCGCATCGTAGCTCGTCAGCATTGACCAGCGTTCGCCCCGGTCAGTGGCCGACTGCAAGTCAGTCACGGTGATCCGTCGGTCGACAGGCCAATCGCTCGTACTGGACATCGCGCATCCTCCCTGGTCGCCACCAGCCTTGGTTGGCGCCGCCCCCATCTTGTCCCATGACCTGTCGGGAAGGGAAGCGCGCCCCGTCGGCCCGTGGGCGGAGGAGGGGTATCTCAGAGCGAGCGGACTATCCAGGTAGGAACGGGAGACCCTCTGGTCTCGCCCAGATCAGAGGGTCTCCCGCATATCTCCCGTCCTGCCGTCGTCACGCGGGTGCCCTTGTGTCACATGAGATGCCTTCCATGGTGCCCGACAAGTGCCACCGCTGTTGATTATGCCGCAAAAGCCGGCATAATCAACAGCATTCAGGGCTAGGAGGCGACTGTCCGGACCGCCCAGAACGGTTTCCGGAGCGGCCTACGTGCAGCGGATCGGCTTTTGATGCCCCTGAGGCAACAGGGGTGCATAAGGTGAGTGCCGAGAAGGTCCGGAGTAATCCGGCGCGAGAGCAACCGTCGCGGTGCGGGTCTTCTGTGAGGACCGCGCCGCACTCGGGGCAGAGCAAGCCGGCCCAGCAGGCGCGGTCGCCGGCTTCCGTGTGCCCGGCGACGCGGGGGATGTCCAAGGTGCGGTCGACCGTGAAGAAGTCAATGCGGAAGCGGACGTGCCCGAGTGGGTCAACCTCGTGGCGGACTCCTGGCGGGATGGCCTGGACTGGAGTATGAGGGCCCAGTTCGACGCTGAGCGGCGACTCACCGCACTGGGAGGACGGAGGGGAGAACCGAAGGGAGAATCTAAGAGCGCCCTCACGGACGACTATCTTGCCCCAGGTGCTCGCGGCCAGCTGGTGGGCCTGGCGGAGTCCAGGCGGCAGGGTGTGCTCGTCCCATTCAGGGCTGGAGCGCACCGGCCGGATCGCCTCGGGAAGCTCGGCCCGTTCGCATGGCGGGCATGACAGGGGGGTTCCGAGCCGCTCCGCTCGCCCGGCCGCGCTGACTGCCCAGGGCCGCGGCATGAATGGCGGGTTGTGCCTGACGTGCTGGTTGTGGCCACAAGACAGCTCAGCTACCCAGTCGCCGTCAGCGTCCTGGTGGAAGCCCGTGATCACCTGGTTCACCATCGAAGCCACGACCGCATGGCTTCACGATAGCGACGCTGGGGGCCTGACGACACCTGCGCCGGGGCGGGACGACCGCCCGGGGCCGGACGTCACCCAAGACCAGCGACACCTAGGTGGACGGTGGCCGGGACGTCAGGACCGGGCCGTCCGTGATGCTCGGGTGACGTGGGGGGCAGGGGCGACAGGCGAAGCCTGCCCGGTCGCTGGGGCGCGGGTAGGGGGTGCCTTGCTGTGCGGCCAGATGCTGGACGCCGCTCGAGCCAGGGGAGCCGGCCGGGCCAACAGAGCCGGCCGGGCCAACAGAGCCGGCCGGGCCAACAGAGCCGGCCGGGCCAACAGAGCCGGCCGGGCCAATAGAGCCGGCCGGGCCAATAGAGCCGGCCGGGCCAACAGAGCCAGCCCGGCCAACGGAACCAGGGGCGTCAGCCGGGCCAACGGGACCGGAGGCGTAGGTGAAACCTGGCCGGCAGGGGAAGTGCGATCGCGAGATGGTGGCGCTGCGGGGAGGCAGGTACCCACCGGGAGGCGGCGCGGCTAGGGGACGTGGGAAGTCACCGTACCGGGGAAGGCCGCCACGAGCCGAAGCGGTGCTCGGAGCCGAGGACTTGCCGTGATTCGAGTCAAGATAGGTAGCGCCCACGGCGCCGCCCACTCCAATAAGGGCTACAACAAACCCGCCGTTTAGTACTGCCCAAACCCCTTTAACTCGGGAAGGCGATCGGCCGTTTCGACGGGCATCCAGACTGTGCTTCGGCATGCTAGATTTCCAATCGCAGGACGCGCGGGCAGGCCAACAGGCATTTCGCGAGCCTGCTGGCCTGCAGCCTAGCACCAGGCGATCATTAAATGCGCGCAGCGAGGGCGAAGATCATTGGTGTCGCCTGCCGATTATGAGCCTATTCAGGATGCTATTGGGGAATCAGGATAATGGGACTCAGAGTGCCGCTCCTTGCCTGGAGATGGCGGGCTGGATCGCGTAGTAGGGCCAGGATCGCGGCTGGAGGATGAAGACGACCGCGGCCACGCCGAGCGCCCACGTCACGCCGCTCATGATCAGGGCGGCGGGAGCCACTGTCGCGACGCCTTGCGAAAGCTCCGCGCACAGGACGAGGGTGTAGAGCACCGCGAACGCGATCGCGGCGACACGTGCCCACTGGTTGCCTCTACCGTTGCCCCAGGCCACCAGCAGCCAGATCACGACCAGGACGGGCAGGAGCGCCGCGTCCCCGCGGACATCGTCGTTGACTATCCGGGACACCTGGGCGGTGTACTGCGGATAGTGATGGGCGGCGGCGGACCGCATGCTCCCCCAGGTCACCAGCACGGTGATCAGCGTCAGCGACTGGCCGACCGCTCCGAGGCACATGAGCCGCACCGCGGTGACCACGCTGTGCGGTGCACGCGTGAGGCCCATCCTCATCCGGGCCGCGCCCCGTAGCAGGTCGAACGACTCGGCGATCCCCGGCCGCTGCTGCCCGGGGAAGGCGGTCGCGAGCAGGACCGCGATGATCTCTTCTTCGTTTTCCTTGCGGAACGACCGGGGATAGCAGGCCACGAGGCGCCGGTATCCCCGTTCGAGCGGAGGCATGGAGTTCATAAGACCACCCCCGGGAGGGAGCCGAACAGGATGGGATTGGGGGCCGGGTTCAGCCGCGCGAAGGCAGCGCTCGCGTTGGCCTGAAGCCGGGCTGCCTCGGCCGCCAGCCGGGCCGTGCCCTCGGAGGTCAGGCGGTAGTACCGCCTGAGCCGGTTGTCCACGACTTCCTCGCGGTCCACGGCGACGAGGCCGTCGGCGCGCAGCCGGTCGAGGGCCGCATAAAGGGTTCCGGCGCGCAGCCGGATCCTGCCTGCTGAGATAGCCGCGACGTCCCCGATGATCCCGTAGCCGTGCTGGCTGCCGTCCGCGAGGGCGGTGAGGATCATGAAGGTCGCCTCTTGCATCGGACGAATGCTCATGTCTTCTGTATATACCGCTGAACTGTACATGGCAAGGGGCGGGGACCGCAGGAGGGCAAGGGGAGGGGGCCCCAGGAGGGCAAGGGGAGGGGAACGCAGGAGGGCAAGGGCGGAGGAACGCGGGAGAGCGGCAGAACCGAGGCATAACCGGGGTGCGACTCGCCTGGAGGGCGGCACAATCGAGGTGGTGCTGGGTTGGAGCGCGGCACCACTGAGGTGCGGCTCGGCTGTCGCACGGGCACTGACGACACCGCCACCCCCGCGGCCACCGCGCCGAACGCGGGCAACCGCGCCTAGGATCGGTACGAAAGCCGCCACTAGCGTTGAAAGCACTTGAAGGAGCATCACCATGTCGGACGCACGTCCACCGTTCCGCGCCGATCACGTCGGCAGCCTGCTGCGACCGCCCCAGGTGCTCAAGGCGCGCGAGGACTTTGTCGCTGGCACGATCAACGGCACTCAGCTCAGGGAGACTGAGGACGCTGCCATCCGGTCGATCATCGCCAGGCAAGGCGAGGTCGGCCTGAAGACGGCCACCGATGGCGAGCTGCGCAGGGAGTCCTGGCATATGGACTTCATCTACCAGCTCGGCGGCATCACCAAGGTGCAGGACAACACGATCAAGGTGGCGTTCCACAACAAGGACAAGAACTTCGAGTGGGCTCCGCCGTCGGCTCACGTGACCTCGCCGATCACCCTGCGGCACACCATCTTCGAGGACGCGTTTACCTTCTTGCGGGACAACGCCTCGGCGGCACAGACCCCGAAAATCACGATTCCCAGCCCCAGCATGGTGCACTACCGTGGCGGCCGTGAGGCGATCGAGATGGCCGTCTACCCGGACCTGGCCCAGTTCTGGGATGACCTGGCCAAGGCCTACGCCGAGGAGATCAGGCGCCTCTACGACCTGGGGGCACGCTACATTCAGCTCGACGACACGTCCATGGCCTACGTCAATGACCCGAAGCAGCGTGAGCACATCGCGTCCATCGGCGGTGACCCGAACCACCAGCACGAGACCTACATCGCCACGATGAACAAGGCGCTGGCCGGCCGACCGGCGGACCTGACCGTTACCGTGCACACCTGCCGTGGCAACAACCAGTCGATGTGGGCGGCCGAGGGAAGCTATGACTTCGTCGCCGACTCCCTGTTCAATGGCCTGAACGTGGACGGCTTCTTCTGCGAGTGGGACGACGAGCGTTCTGGCGGCTTCGAGCCGCTGCGCTACCTGCCCAAGGGCAAGCGCGTCGTCCTCGGCGTCATGACCACCAAGAAGGGCGAGCTGGAGTCCAAGGACTACCTCAAGCGCCGGGTCGAGGAGGCCTCGAAGTACGCGGACATCAGCCAGCTCTGCATCTCTGGCCAGTGTGGTTTCTCCTCCACCAAGGAGGGCAACGACCTGACGCAGGACCAGGAGTGGGCGAAGCTCGCCCTCCTCGTCGAGACCGCCGGGGAGATCTGGCCCGACGCCTGACCCTTTTACCACGTCAGAACGGGGCGGGGCCGGTCGCCCGACCCGCCCCGCTCGCTGGCGACGTCATCGCCATTGCCTTGCTGCGGGCCGACTGTCAAGATTGCGATATGACGGGATCAACCGCGTCGCAGCGCGCGGCTGTTGCAGTTTCGTTCGTGGTGCAGGCGGCCCTGATCGCCGTGGCACTGGCGGCGGTGAACTCTGTTTCCAGGGCGGGTCAGGAAGCCACCGCGATGGGACCGGCAAACGCCTCGCCCCTGATCGCTCCAATCTCGCCCCTGACCTCTCCTATGGGCATCCCCGTACCGGTCACGATAGGCATCGGGGGCGGCTCTTACTCGGTCATGTTTCCGGGGACGAGCCAGGTCCCTGTGGCCAAGGTTGGGTCGGCCAGCGGCTGGACAGTGAAGGTCACGGTCTTGAACCTGGCCGCGCTGTCCAATGTGCAGTTCACCATCAGCGCGCCCGGGTCCGCTGGCCGCGCTGATGTCGTGTCAAGCGTCAGCGAGTTGCCGCCCGGGCCGAGCCAGCTCATGTTCGTCCTGCCCGCGGCGGACGTGCCCTCCGGTGGTAGCGCCGCGATCAGCATGGCTGCCACGGAAAATGGCCACGAGGTTAATTCCACCGTCCTGGACATAGCCACCGCGGGCACAGCTAGCAAGGGCGGCCCGGCGGTGAAGTAGCAGCCGCTCTGGCCCTCGCGGGAGCACCCGCGAGGGCCAGCCGGGCTGAGCCTCAGTCGGTTTCCTTCCAGGTGGAGGCGTCCTCACGGTAGGTGTACGGGTTAGCCAGGGCCTCGTGCTCGGGGATCTCCGGGTGCATGCCCTTTTCCCACTCTTCCGGCCCGTGCTCGGCCTGCAGGTACTCGATCGTCGACTCGATCGCCCGGCGAGCGGGCGCGAGGTCGACGCCCACCAGCTTGTGGGCATGCTTGACGACCTTGCCGTTCACGATCACGCTGTGCACATCGCCCCGGCCGGCCTGGAAGACCACGTGGCCGTAGGGATGCAGGACCGGGAAGCTGACGGGGGAGTCGTCGTTCTTGATCAGCACGATGTCGGCCTTCTTGCCCACCTCGATGCTACCGACGACCGAGTCAAGGCCGAGCGCCTTAGCGCCGCCCCTGGTCCCGTAGTCGACGACGTCCTCGGCCCGCAGGATGTGGTTGGTGAGGCCGACGCCCTTGCCGTGCGCCTCGAAGTGCTCCATGGCCCGGTCGGCATTGAGGGTGGCACGCATCGCGTTGAAGATGTCGCCGCTCCACCAGACGCTGGTGTCCTGCGATAGCGACACAGGAATGCCGTACTTGCGCAGCTTCCAGGTCGGCGAGTAGCCCTGCCCGGCGTTGCACTCGCTCTCGGTCGAGACGGAGGTGTAGCCGCCGGTCGCAGCGATCTTCTGATACGAGTCCTGGGACAGCGAGGCCGCGTGCACGTAGATCGTGCCCGGGGTCATGTACCCGCCGTCGTACATCTGGTTGATGCCGACGTCGCTGGTCACGTTGTAGACACCAGCGTGCGTGGTGACCGTGACGCCGAGGTCGCGGGCCACCTCGAAGGCCGCCTTCTCGGGGAAGCCCTCCACGCCAGGCAGGTCGAAGGCGATCTGGAAGCCGAGCATGTCGCCCTTGCCGTGAATGCGACGGTTGTAGAAGTCGCGGAACTCCGGGGTCGTCGCCCATTCCCAGGCGCCCTGGTGGATGTTCCCGTAGGCGAGGACGAACCGGCCCGGCACGGCCTCGAGGGCGTCGACGGCCGCGTCCGCGTACTCGGTGGTCTGCAGGCCGTGGGACCAGTCCACCGTGGTGGTGACGCCCGCGTCGATCGACTCGATGGCCGCGAGCAGGTTGCCGGCGTAGTAATCCTGCGGGCGGAACTTCTTGCCCCAGGTCAGGTAGTAGTAGACGAAGTACTGGGTCAGGGTCCAGTCGGCCCCGTAACCACGCATCGCGGTCTGCCACATGTGCCGGTGAGTGTCGATCATGCCGGGCATGATGATGCCGCCGCTGGCGTCAATCTCCGCGGTGCCGTCGGGCACGGTCAGGTTCGGGCCGACCGCGACGATCTGCTCGCCGCTGATCAGCACGTCCGCACCGGTCAGGACGGTGTGCCCGTCGTCCATCGTGAGCACTGTCCCGTTCCTGAGCGCAACTGGCTGGCCGGGCTGGGGTGCCGCTGCTTCGGGAATCGCTGCTGTCATGAGGGAACCCTCCACCTTGAGGAAACTCTGCGGACGAACGTCCGAAAATCGTTCACATGAGGCCTGATCGGAACATTGTCGCGGAATCGGTCCCCTGTCAAGGGCCGTGAGCAGCCCATCTACCGAGGAACTGCCCGTTCTGTCCGGCATGCGGACAAAGGGGCATGAACGCGCTACAGTGCCAGGGATGCGGGAAATGGAAGAGGTGCTCAGTGGCTCGTCGAGATAGTAGCCCTGACTTCATCGAGGCGATCGCGCGTGGCCTCGACGTGATCAGGGCCTTCGGCCCGGGGCAGCCGGCCATGTCGCTGTCCGCCGTGGCCGCGGCGAGCGACCTGCCCAGGCCGACCGCGCGGCGGATCCTCCTGACCCTGGAGCAACTCGGCTACGTCCGCCAGGCCGCCACCGGCTTCGAGCTCACTCCCCGGGTGCTTGACCTGGGGATGTCCTATGTGCTCTCGCGCGGCCTTTGGGAGATCGCCAGGCCCCACATGGAGGAGCTGGTCGCGCAGACCCACGAGTCCTCCTCGATCGCTCAGCTCGACGGGTCGGACATCGTGTACGTGGCCCGGGTCGCGGTACCCAAGATCGTGGCCCTGCGGGTGACCATCGGCACCCGCTTTCCGGCGATGCAGACCTCGCTGGGCAAGGTGCTGCTGGCCGCGCTGGCGCCCGCGCAGGCCGAGGCGGCGCTGGCCGAGCCGAGCCGGTCCGGCATCACGCCGCGCTCGCAGCCCGACGCCGCCGAGCGAGCGGCCGCGCTGCGCGAGGTCCGCGCCCAGGGCTGGGCCCTGACCGACGGGGAGCTCGCCCCGGCCATCCGGTCGGTCGCGGTGCCGCTGCGAGATGGGGACGGCAGGGTCATCGCGGCCCTCAACATCAATTCTCACGCAGCGGAGACGTCCCTGGACAAGCTGACCGGCGAGTACCTGCCGCTGCTGCTCACGGCGGCGGGGGCGATCAGCGTTGACTGGGCCTCGTGTCATGCTGTTCCCCAGGTGGCGGTCGGCACTGAGCTGTCCTGATGACCAGCAAGGCAGGCCGAGATGGCGCTTGACACCCGTCGGCACGAGTAACGATACTCGGCACGCGGACAGTCGTCCGTTATGCGGACGGTGTGACGATAGAGGGGTTTACCTACATTGAGTGACGCAAGCAGGCCCGGCCCGCTTTCCGGGCTGCTCGTGGCAGACTTTTCCCGCGTGCTCGCCGGCCCGTACTGCACGATGCTGCTGGCCGACCTCGGCGCGGATGTCATCAAGGTGGAGAGTCACGGCGGCGACGACACCCGCAGCTGGGTGCCGCCAGTGACCGAGGACGGCGTCTCTACCTACTTCCTTGCCATCAACCGCAACAAGCGGTCCGTCGCCCTGAACCTGCGAGACCCCCACGATGTCGCGATGGCCAGGGCCCTGGCCGGCCAGGCGGACATCTTCGTCCAGAACTTCAAGCCCGGCGGGCTGGCCCGGTACGGCCTTGACTACGACGCGGTCGCGAAATCCAACCCGGGCATCATCTACGCCTCCATCAGTGGCTTCGGCGAGAGCGAGGGCGGTCGGTCGCTGCCTGGCTATGACCTGGTGGTGCAGGCGATCTCCGGCCTGATGAGCCTGACCGGCGACGTCGGCGGCCCGCCGTACCGCGCCGGCATCTCAGTGTTCGACGTGATCGCCGGGCTGCACTCGACCATCGCGATCCTCGCGGCGCTCAACCACCGCAACGCGACGGGCGAAGGCCAGTACCTGGAGGCGTCCCTGCTCGCCTCGGCGCTGTCCGGGATGGTCAACCAGACGAGCGCGTACGTGGCAGGCGGAACCGTGCCGTTCCGCATGGGAAACTCTCATCCCTCCCTGTACCCGTACGAGCCGCTGCCCACGGCGGACAAGGACATGATCATTACGGCAGGCAACGACGTGCAGTTCCGTAAGCTGTGCGAGGTGATCGGGGCGCCAGAGCTGGCCGACGACCCGCAGTTCTCGACCAATCCAGGGCGCACCGCCAACCGGGACAAGCTCCGCCCGCTGCTGGCGGCCAAGCTCGCCGCCAAGCCAGCCGCCGAGTGGTTCAGGGAGCTGAACGCCGCGGGCGTTCCCTGCGGGCCCATCAACACGGTCGACGCCGGGGTGGCGTTCGCCGAGGAGATCGGGCTGAACCCGGTCGTGACCGTGGGGACGGGCGCAAGGACCCGGCCGGGGGTACGGCACCCGGTCAACTTCTCCAGGACCCCAGCGTCCTACCCGCTGGCCCCGCCGGAACTGGACGAGCATGGCGGGGAGATCCGCGCCTGGTTGTCCGGCCTCGTGGAAGGACAGGAATGAAGAAGCAGCATTACCCAACCTCGCTTGGCGCCTCCGATGCCGACAGCATCACGCTGCTCGGCCAGGACCTGGCTGAGGACCTGATGGGCAAGGTCGGCTTCGGTGAGCTCGCGCTGTGGATGGTGACGCAGAAGCGGCCGACGCTGTCGCAGGTGCGGGTGTTCGAGACTGTGCTGGTGGCGCTGGCCGACCACGGCTTCACCCCGACCGCGATCGCCGCCAGGCTCACCTACCTGTCGGCGCCGGACTCGGTGCAGGGAGCGCTGGCGGCCGGGCTGCTCGGCGGCGGCTCGCGCTACCTTGGCGTGACCGAGGATGCTGGCCAGTTCCTGGCCTCGGTGCTCGCCTCGGCGCCGGCGGTGCCGACCGACGACGACGGGTTCGACGAGCTCGCCCTGTCCGCCGTGCGCTCGGCGCGCGAGGCGGGCAACTTCATTCCCGGCCTCGGCCACCCGGTGCACAAGGTCCGCGACCCGCGCACCCCCGTCCTCATCGCCATCGCGGAGGAAGAAGGGCTACGCGGCCCCCACCTGCAACTGTTCGAGGCGATCGGCCGGGTCCACCCGCAGGTCCTCGGGCGTACGCTGCCGCTCAACGGAGCGGGCACCTGCGGGGCCGTGCTCGCCGACCTCGGCCTGCCGCTCGGCCTGCTGCGCGGCTTCGCGCTGCTGGCCCGGGCGGCCGGGCTGCTCGGGCAGCTGGCCGAGGAGCAGCGCACGCCCATCGCCAGCGACGTCTACATGGCGGTGGACCGCAATGCCAGCTACGTGAGTCCCCCATCGGAATAGTCCCCCTCTAGGTCCCCTGGAGCCGCCATGGCTACTATCGCCGCGGTCATCGCGTCAACCCATCACCCGTTCTACTACCGGGCCAGCACGTCGACGGGAGCCGATCGGCCGCCGTTCGCCGACGAGTGGGTGGCCAAGATCCTGTCGTTCCGTGAGACGCTGACCCGGGCCAACCCGGACGTCCTAGTGCTGGTGGGCAGTGACCACTTCCACCAGCTCTGGCTGGACAACATGCCGCAGTTCCTCGTCGGCAAGGCGCCGTTCTACGACGCGAACTGGTACAACGAGGAACGCGAATTCGGCCTGCCGCGGATGTTCTTCACCGGGCAGGAGGACCTGTCCGCGCACATCCTGCGCGGTGGCCTTGACGTCGGATTCGACCTGGCCTTCAGCAACGAGCTGCGCATCGACCACAGCGTGACCTGCCCGATCATCACGCTGCGGCCCGAGGCGGACCTGCCAATCGTGCCGATCTACACGAACATCTTCGCGCCGCCGCTGCCGCAGCCGAAGCGGTTCGTCCAGCTCGGTCAGGCGGTCCGCGATCTCGTCGAGTCGTGGCCGTCGGACAAACGGGTGGCGATCATCGGCACCGGGCACCTGTCGCTTGAGCTCGGTGGCCCCAGGCAGTTCGGCCCGCACGGGCCGGACCCTGAGTTCGACCGCAAGGCCGTCGAGTGGATCGCCAGCGGCGACATCGAGAAGGCCCTCGGCGAAGTGTCGCTTGAGTCCCTGTGGGAGCCGGGCAACGCCACCCACGGCTTCATGGACTTCATGCTCATGATGGGTGTCGCCGGGGCGGGCGTTCCGGCCGACTACGTGGACACCCTCGACCTGTTCCACACGATGGAGGCCTACTTCACCTGGTACCCGCGGGAGGGCTGAGCACATGAGCAAGTACCTGCTTAACAAGTTCCTCTACACGATCGACCGCGACCCCGAGCTGGTCGAGCGGTACCGCGAGGATCCGCAGGGCACGGTGGAGTGGTGGGAGGCTGAGCGAGCCAACGCGATACTCAACGTGCATGCCGGCGAGTCGAGCAGCTGGCTCACGTTCGATGACGTCGAGCGGGAGGCGCTGGCGACCCACGACTACGTGAAGCTGTTCGAGCTCGGGGTCCACCCGTTCCTCTCACTCACCTTGTTCATCGCCATGTTCGAGCGAGACTACGACGAGCCGCTGGCCTTCCAGCGCAAGTTTGGCGCCGACCTGTCCGGTTTCACGCTCCCATACCCCGACATCACCACCTGATTCGCAGGCCCGGCTGAGCCCGCCTCGGGCGGGCTCAGCCGGGTTCCTGTCCGGTGGTGCTAGTCGCTGGCTGGGGCGGGGTCACGCAGGAAGACGCTGGTGAGGACGGCAGCGAGCAGCACAAGCGCGGCCGACAGGTAAAGCGCCCAGTGCAGTCCTGAGCCGAACGCGGCGTAGGCCGCGTCGTAGACCTTGAGGATCTGCGGCCCGAACGCGGACAGCTGCGCTGGGGACGGTTGCTGGCCGGTCTCGATGCCGGTGATGATGATCGGCTTGAAGGCGCTCGGGACGCCGAGGGTAGTCAGCTGGGTGGTCAGCGAAGCGACCAGCCGTGAGCTGACCAGCGCGCCCAGGATCGCCACGCCGGTGACGGCGCCGATCTCCCTGCTGGTGTTGGCCGCCGATGCCGCCATCCCCGACCGGTCGGCGGGCACGGCGTTCAGCACCGAGGTGGTGACAGGGACGACCGTGACACCGATCCCTATGCCCACCAGGACCAGCGTGATGATCAGCCCGGGGTAGTTCGGATGCGAGCTGATCAGGAAGTTCGTGATGATCAGTCCAGCGCCGTAGAAGAGGCACCCGACGGTGATCGTCCAGCGCGCACCGAACCGCGGCAGCCACCGGCCGGTGAGCACGGAGGCCACGATCATGAGGACGGTCATCGGCGCGAACACCGCCGCTATCCGCAGCCCTGACGCGTTGACGACCTCCACCAGGTACAGCGCGGTGAAGAAGAAGATCGCGAAGGTCGCGAAGTAGGTGCAGTAGGCGACAACGGTGGGAATCGTGAACTGGGCCTTGCGGAAGAACCTCAGGTCGAGAAGCGGGAAGCTGGCCCGGCGCTCGCGCCAGACGAAGGCGACCGCGGTGACGACGGCGATGCAAAGCAGCAGGATCACGCCTAGGTCGCCGAAGCCGTTGGTCTCCGCGTCAATGATCCCGGACACGAGGGTGCCGAGGGCAGCGGCGCCAAGCAGCGTGCCCGCGGTGTCGACCCGGGCCGCGTGCGGGTCGGAGCTCTCGGGGACGACAAGCGCCGCGACGACCAGCGCCACCAGGCCAAAGAACAGGTTGAACCAGAAGATCCCCCGCCAGCTCCACACGCCGACCAGGATGCCGCCGATGACGGGGCCGAGCGCGAGGGCAAGCCCCGATACCCCGGCCCAGATCCCCACGGCCCGTGCCCGTGCCCGCTCATCGGTGTAAATGTGCCTGAGCACGGAAAGCGTCCCCGGCTCGCTCGCGGCGGCGCCCAGGCCCATGATGGCCCGGCCGATGATGAGGACCGCGGGACTCGGGGCGACGGCGCACACCACTGACCCGGCGCAGAAGACGCCCGCGCCGGAAAGCATCACGGCCTTGCGGCCAAGCTCGTCACCAATCATCCCGCAGGCCAGCATGACGCTGGCAAATGTCAGCGCGTACGCGCCGACGATCCACTGCAGGTCGGCAACGCTGGCCGAAAGGTCGGTCTGGATGCTGCCCAGCCCGACGGAGACGACAGTATTGTCAAGAAAAGTAAGGAAAAGCAGCGTGCAGAGCGCACCAAGCGCGACCGCAGTGCTGCGAGGGCCAGTCGTGTCCCGGTTCACGAGCCGGGCCGTCCATGCGGTTGTCATCGCGCCTCAACTCTGACTGTGCACACCGATTTTTCCCGGGTGCAGCTACCCGCATTGTCGTCCACACTGGGACACTCGCGCACGGGCCACAGGGGCGCATTGCCGACACGCGCGTCAGATAACCACCGGAGATGAACGAAGATCCGACCCCAGTTCTTGGAGTCCTTCTCCACCCGGAAGTGCTTAGCAGGTGGGGGGTTCTTATCAAGGAACCTGATGACGTGCTTCTTGAGCTGGCCGCTGCCCTTGCCCGGGATGATCTCGATCATCGGCGCCTTCTTCGCCACCGCCTCGTCGAAGACCCGCTTGAGCGCCTTCTCGATCTCGTCGCCCTGATTGTAGATGTCGTGCAGGTCCAGCTTCAGCTTCACTGTTCCAGCCTACGTCGTCGAGCCGGGCTCGCCGTAGGGCCACAGGGCCGCGATGATCACGGCCGCTACCTCGTTGGGATCGCCGTCGGCGTTGATGACCCGCACGTGCGGCCGCTCCTTGAAGGAGGGCTTCTCGAGCGTCTCAAGCTGGCTGTTCAGTAGCTTGTCCGGGAAGAAGTGGTCGGGCCTGCTGGCGAGCCGCTGTATCAGGGCCTCGGGACTAACGTCGAGGAACATCAGGTTGACGTCCGGCCGGTCCGCCAGCAACTGGTCCCGGTAGGAGCGCCTGAGCGCCGAGCAGGTGGCGACGCCTGGCTCCCCGGCGTCGAGGCGCTGGTCGATCCACTCGCCGATAGCCCACAGCCAGGGCACCCGGTCCGCGTCGTCGAGCGGCTTCACCGCTCGCATCTTCTCGATGTTGTCGGACGGATGGAACGTGTCCGCGTCGGCGTACGGCCAGCGCAGCCGCCCGGCCACCAGCGGCCCCACGGTCGACTTGCCGCTGCCCGATACTCCCGCGATGACGATGATCACGCCAGGACTCCGCTAGTGAGCGAAAACGCCAACCGCTACCGCAACGAACAGCAGCGTGAGATACGTAACCGACACGTGGAATAGCCGCATGGTGACCAGTCGCTCCCCCTCGTCCCAGCGGGACCTTATGTGCAGTCGGTGGACCTCGTAGAGGAACCATCCGCCCAGCACAATAGCGGCTCCACCGTACACGGGCCCAGCGGCTGGCCACACCGCGAGTGACGCGGCGACCATCAGCCAGCTGTAGACGATCGACTCGGCCAGCACCCGGCGCACCGGGGCGACGACGGGAAGCATCGGGATTCCTGCGCTGCGGTAGTCGTCCTTGTACTTGATCGCCAGGGCCCAGAAGTGCGGTGGCTGCCAGAAGAACACCACCGCGAACAGCCCGGCCGAGGCCCACGACAACGTTCCCGTCGCGGCCGCCCAGGCGATCAGCACCGGTGCCGAACCGCAGATGCCGCCCCACAGCGTGGACTGCGAGGTGTGCCGCTTGAGCAGCAGCGTGTAGATGACGACGTAGTACAGGATCGCCCCGAGCGTGAGCCCGGCGGCGAGGAGGTTGGTGGTCGCCGCGAACAGTGCGACGGAGATCACGCCGATCACCAGGCCGAAGACCAGTGCGGCCCGGGGCGACACCGAGTGGCTCACCAGCGGGCGGCTCCTGGTGCGCCGCATGATCTCGTCGATGTCACGGTCGATGTAGCAGTTAAGCGCGTTCGCGCTGCCTGCCGCTAGCGCGCCGCCCACGACCACGACGGCCGTTATCTCCAGGGACGGCAGCCCCTTGTAGGCGAGGAACAGCGTGGGGACCGCGGTGATGAGCAGCAGCTCAACGATCCTGGGCTTGGTCAGGGCCACGTAAGCGCGAACGGCAGCACCCGCTCTGGCGAGCAGCGCTGGACGCTGCTGCGCAGGGCTGACGGGACGCTCGAGGTTGACCGCGCTCACCTGGGATAACCACCTTCCGGCCCGCAGGGGAGGCCGGGCACCTGACCGAGACTACACGGTGTCGTAGCCAGAGGTATTCGGCGGGGGCAACCGGGCCGCGAATCGGCAACCTGCCGGAATGACGCCGCGGCGAGCGAGAGTCGCCCCAGGCGTGTGATCTTCCCATTCCGGGGGAACTGTGATGGACGAGACTAGAGGGGGGCAGGTGGCCGCTCGACAGGGCAAGGAGCCAGTTTCGACCTACCGGCTGCAGCTCACCCGCGATTTCGGGTTCGCCGCCGTCGCCGAGTTGGGGGGATACCTGGGAGATCTCGGGGTGACGCACGTCTACCTCTCGCCGATCCTGCAGGCGACGCCGGGCTCCGGGCACGGCTATGACGTCACCGATCACTCCATTGTGCGGCCCGAGCTCGGCGGCGAGCAGGGCTTTCGCGCGATGGCGGCCGAGATGAGGGGCCACGGCATCGGCATCGTCGCCGACATCGTGCCGAACCACATGGCCATCCCTGCCCCCGAGAACCTCAACCGTCAACTGTGGTCGGTGCTGAAGCAAGGCCGGGAGTCGCCGTTCGCGCACTGGTTCGACATCGACTGGGCTGTCCACGAGAACCGCATGCTGCTGCCAATCCTGGCAGGCCCGCCCGAGGACTGCCTCGCCGACCTAGTGGTGGAGCCCGATGGGCCGGACGGCGTGCCGGTGCTGCGCTACTTCGACCACATCCTGCCGCTGTGGCCGGGGACGGCCCGGCTGCCGATGGCGGGCCTGCTCGAGTCCCAGCACTACAAGCTGGCCGACTGGCGAACCGAGAGCACGGAACTGAACTGGCGGCGCTTCTTCGA
>Ga0335072_10006893_pt1 | contig 16580 bp, 9 predicted proteins | sample Lox_Sample_21_FD_206725 | JGI IMG/M metagenome (GOLD analysis project Ga0335072, IMG submission 206725) | Soil microbial communities from Loxahatchee National Wildlife Refuge, Florida, United States - Lox_Sample_2.1 | ecosystem: Environmental > Terrestrial > Soil > Wetlands | place: USA: Florida...
CTTTGACATCGTCTTCGACCACCCGTTCACCGCGTCGAAGGTGATCACCAACTCGGGTCAGACCGACCCCGCCGCGGTGGCCCTGACCTTCGATGCGAGCCAGAACCAGGTCGTTCAGGCGAAGGTGGGTATCTCGTACGTGAGTGCGGCGAACGCCAAGCTCAATTGGCAGACCGAGAATCCCGGTTGGAACTTCAATTCGGTGCGCCGGCACGCCCAACGCGACTGGAGCCGGCTGCTCGGCAAGATCAACGTCTCGGGCGGCAGCTATGCGCAGACCCAGGAGTTCTATAGCGCGCTCTACAAGGACTTCCTCCAACCGAACATCACCAGCGACGTGAACGGGCAGTTCATGGGCGCCAACATGAAGGTCGACAGCCTCGCCGCCGGCCAGAAGAACCAGTACGGCATGTACTCGGGCTGGGACATCTACCACTCGCTCTCGGAGCTGCAGGCGATGCTCGACCCGCGGCCTTCCGGTGACATGGTGCAGTCGCAGCTCAACTACTACAGCGAGGACAAGCTGCTCCAGCAGTGGGGTTACAACAACCTGAACAACTACGTGATGGTCGGCGACCCGATGCAGTCGATCATCTCCGACTACTACACCTTCGGCGCGCGCAACTTCGACACGAAGCAGGCGCTGACCGACATGCTCGCGCAGGCCACGACGGTCAACGACGTGCGGCCGGGCGAGGCGCTCGAGCAGCAGTACGGCTACCTCCCCGAGGACGGCGCGTATGGCTGCTGCAACCCGCACGGGTTCATGTCGACGCTGCTCGAGTACGACAGCGAGGACCTGGCGCTGGCGCAGTTCGCCGACGACATGGGCGACCACTCCGACGCGGCGATGCTCACGCGCCGGGCGAACAACTGGGAGAACCTGTTCGACCCCGACAACAACCTGCTGACCTCCCGGCTCGCGAACGGTCAGTTCGAACCGGGCGTGACCCCGACCTTCACCGGCACCTTCCCGACCGACGGCGAGCCGTACGTCGAGGGGGACCCGTACGAGTACCTGTGGGACGTCCCCAACGACTACTCGGCGCTGTTCTCGCTGCTTGGCGGCGACGCCAAGGTCAGGCCGATGCTCGAGCAGTACCTGTCCAAGCCCAACGGCTTCGGCATGTACGCCCAGCTCACGAACGAGTTCGATTTCGGCGAGCAGTTCGCGCTCGACTACGCGGGCGATGCGGCGGGCACGCAGAAGGCCGTCGCCAACATGCGCAACACGCTGTACCTGCCCGGTCCGGATCTGCCGAATAACGACGATCTGGGCGCCAACAGCTCGACGTTCGTGTGGGAGATGCTGGGCATGTACCCGGAGAACTCGGGCCGCGGCACGCTTGCGTTCGCGAGCCCGGGATTCCCGAAGGCGACGATCCATCTTGCGAACGGGAACGCGATCAACATCAGCGCGCCCGGCGCATCGGCCAGCACCTATTACGTCCGGTCCCTGAGGATCGACGGCGCGCCGTACGGCAGGTCGTGGGTCGACTACCGGACGCTCACGCGCGGCGCCTCGCTCGATTGGAAGCTGGGCAGCACGCCGACCTCGTGGGGCTCGGCGGCGCAGGATGCACCACCGTCGTACACGGCCGGCTTGCGCCCGGTCGTCGGCTACCTGTCCGATCAGAGCGTGACGATCGCCCCGGGCTCGAGTGACACGGTCCAGGTCGGAGCGCAGAACGCCACCGCGGCCGGCCAGAACGTGCACGTCGATATCTCGGCTCCCGCGGGCAGCGGCCTGTCCGCGTCGCCGTCGAACGCCACGATCTCGGTCGCGCCGAACGGGAGGAGCACGCGGTCGGTAACCGTCAGCGCGAGCTCGTCGGCTCCGCTCGGCTTCAACTGGGTGACGGCCACGCTGACGATGCCGGGTGGCAGCACTCAGACCGTCAAGCTCCAGGTCCTGGTCGCGCAACCCGGGAGCCTGCTGGCCGCGTTCGACAACGCCGGCATCTCCGATGACAGCAACGTCGACCAGGCCAACTTCGACGGAGGCGGCGCAAGCTACTCGTCGAAGGCGCTCGCGGCGCAGGGCTGGACGCCCGGCGTGACAAAGACGGTCGGCGGCGTGAGCTTCACCTGGCCGCAGTCGACGTCGGGCTGGCCCGACAACGCGATCGCCCAGGGACAGACGATCACGCTGAACGCACCGGCGCAAACCAAGACCCTCGGGTTCCTGGGCTCCGCGACAAACGGCCCGAGCGAAGGCGTGGTGACCGAGCACTACTCCGACGGCAGCACCGCGCAGTACTGGCTCGGGCTGAGCGACTGGACGTTGAACGGCGGCAGCTCACAACCGTCCTACGGCAACCAGACCGCGATCACGCTGAGCTACCGGAACTGCTCGTACTGCTCGCCGCCGCAGCAGACCGTCGCGACGTACGTGTTCTACGCCGCGGTCCCGGTGGACCCGGATAAGACGCTCACCGGCGTCACGTTGCCGGACGGAGCGACGATGGGCGAGCTGCACCTGTTCTCCATCGGCACCTCCACCACGGCGATCGCGCCGCCGGTGGCGAACTCGGTGACGCCGGCAACCGCGTCCGGCGGCCAGCAGGTCACGATCGACGGCTCCGGGTTCGGCGCCACCCAGGGTTCGGGCTACGTCGAGTTCAGCGACAACGGCACGAGCTGGGGCGGCCCGGGACAGACCGCGCTCAAGATCGACAGTTGGAGCGACACGTCGGTCGCGCTCACGCTGCCGTCGTCGGTGTCGCCCGGCTCGCCGGCGTCGGTGACCGTGGTCACCGGCAGCGGGTCGATGTCGGACAGTCCGGCATTCGAGATCACGCCGACCGCGAATCCGAGTGATTACTACGACGACACCGGCACCTCGCCGGACGACAACCAGAGCTGTTCCAACTACGACGGCGTCGGCTACAGCTACTCGGCCGACGCGCTGACCAGTGCCGGCTTCACACCCGGCGCCACCGTCAACGCCGATGGTCTGACCTTCACCTGGACGACCGGGAAGCCGTGCTCCCCGGACAACATCCTCGCCGCTGGACAGACCATGCTCGTCAACGGCCCGTCCGGGGCCAACACGCTCGGCCTGCTCGAGTCCTCGACCGACGGCGGCACGCAGGGGACGATCACGATCAACTACGCCGACGGCAGCTCGTCGACGGCGACGATCAGCTCGAGCGACTGGGCGCAGGGTCCGGGCGCGACGGAAACGGCGGCCGCGACGCTGCCATATCGCAACAGCACCTCCGGCAGCTCACAGCAGCTGACCGTCTACGTCTACGCGACGACGGTCCCGGTCGATCCGAGCAAGACGGTCAAGTCGATCACGTTCCCGGACGTGAGCAACACGACCAGCGGTGGCGCGACCTCGATGCACATCTGGTCCGTCAGCCTCGGGACGACGTAGCGGGGGTAGCTGCAGACGACGCGGGCGCCGATCGAGGGCCGGCACGTCCGGCCCTCGATCTGCGTGCCGATAAGCTGCTCCGCCGGCGATGTCTTGGCTGCCCCCGACGAGCGACTTGCACTGGTGGACGGCGCGTGACCTGACGTCGGCGATCCGCGCCCGCGAGCTGTCGGCGCGCGAGGTGGTCAGCTGGCATCTGGATCGGATCGCGGCGGTCAATCCGCTCGTCAACGCGCTGGTAACCCTTCGGGCCGAGGCGGCGCTCGGCGAGGCGGAGGCGGCGGACCGCCGCGCCGCCCAGGCGGGCGAGGATCTCGGCCCGCTGCACGGACTGCCGATCGCGATCAAGGACCTGCATGACACGGCCGGGATCCGGACGACGTACGGCTCGCGGGCGTTCGCCGATCACATTCCGGAAGTCGACAGCCTGATCGTCGCGCGGCTGCGGGCGGCGGGGGCGATCATCGTCGGCAAGACGAACACGCCCGAGTTCGGGGCCGGTTCGCACACGTTCAACGAGGTGTTCGGCGCGACGCGCAATCCGTGGTCGCTGGAGCGGTCGGCGGGCGGTAGCAGCGGCGGCGCGGGAGCCGCGCTGGCCGCGGGGATGGTGCCGCTCGCGGACGGGTCCGACTACGGCGGAAGCATCCGCAACCCGGCTTCGTTCAACAGCGTGGTCGGCCTGCGCCCGACGCCGGGACTCGTACCCGGCGGCGGCGAGGACGATGTCTGGGACACCGCGGGCGTGCTTGGACCGATGGCGCGGACGGTGGGCGATCTCGCGTTGATGCTCACCGCGATCACCGAGCCGCACGCGCACTACCCGCTGGCGCACGGCGATCCCGGGTCGTTCCGCGGCGAGATCCGGGGCGACCTTGCCGGGCTGCGCGTCGCTTGGTGCCCGGATCTCGGGGGCCTGCCGATCGAGCCCGAGGTGATGGCGGTGCTCGACGACGCTCAGCGCAGGTTCATCGATCTGGGATGCGAGGTGGAGGACCTCGCGCTCGACCTGAGCGGCGCCGACGAAGCGTTCGAGACGTTGCGCGCCATCGGGTTTGTCCGGGCGTTCGAGCCGATGCTCCCGACCCTGCGGCAGACGGTCAAGGAAACGATCGCCTGGAACGTCGAGCGCGGGCTCGAGCTCGATGGTCCCGCGGTGGCTCGCGCGCTCGCCGCGCGATCGGCGATCTTCGTTACGGTCGCCGACGTCATGGAGCGCTTCGACGTCCTCGTGGCTCCGGCGGCCCAGGTGGTGCCATTCCCCATAGAGCGGGAATACCCGGAGCGGATCGCAGGCGTCGAGATGCCGAACTACCTCGGATGGATGCGCGTGTGTTCGCGGATCACCGTTTCCTCCCACCCGGTGGCGGCGGTCCCGGCCGGCTTCACCGGCGACGGGTTGCCCGTCGGGTTGCAGCTCGTGGGTCGCCATCGCGGCGACCGCCGCCTGCTCGAGCACGCCGGGGCGTGGGAGCGCGCGAGCGGGCTGACCTCGCGTCACCCGCTGCTCGAAACATCTCAGGGGCGGACCGCCACTGTCCACGGCCGCTGATGACGAGGCGCGCTACCGCGCGCGCAGCCTGTGGCTCGGCCAGCTGCGCGACCCGCTGACCCCGCGCGCACCGCTGCCGGGCGACACCGACTGCGACGCCGCCATCGTGGGCGCCGGGTTCACCGGGCTGTGGAGCGCGTACTACCTGAAGCGGGCGCAGCCAGACCTGCGCGTTGTCGTGCTCGAAGCGGAGATCGCGGGCTACGGCGCGTCCGGACGCAACGGCGGCTGGGCGTCGGGCGGAATCGGGGGCAGTCCGAGCGTGTATGAGCGGCGCGGCGGCCACGACGGAGTGGTGCGCGCCACGCGGGAGACCTTCCGGACCGTTGACGAGATCGGCGAGGTGGCAGCGCGGGAACGGATCGACTGCGGATACGTCAAGGCCGGAATGCTCAACGTCGCCACGACGGCGCCTCAGGAGGACAGGCTGCGGGACGGCATGCGCAAGTCCCACGCGGCGGGCACGACGGCCGAAGCTGTCGCGCTGCTTGCTCCTGACGAGGTGGCCGACTTCGCGGAGGTGACGAGCGTGCGCGCGGCATCGTTCTCGCCCCGCGCCGCGCGGATCGATCCCGCGCGTCTGGCGCGCGGGCTGGCCCGCGCCTGCGAGCGGCTCGGCGTGCAGATCTTCGAACGCACGCGGGCCCTGTCGGTCGGCCCGGGCGCGGTCCGGTGCGAGCAGGGAACCGTGCGGGCCGCGATCGTGCTGCGCGCGACCGAGTCGTACACCACGCGGCTCGAGGGGAGCGGGCGCGACTATCTGCCCCTGTACTCGTTGATGATCGCGACTGAACCGCTGGGCGAGGATGCGTGGGCGCAGCACCGCTGGACCGACGGTCTTCTGATCGGCGACCGCCACCACCTGTTCTTCTACGCGCAGCGGACCGCCGACGGCCGGATCGCGATCGGCGGCCGCGGCGCGCCTTACCGGCTCGGCCGCCCGATCGACGAGCGCAACGAGCGAGACGCACACGTGCGCCGGCGGCTGGAGACGGCTCTGCGCTCGAACTTCCCCGTGGCCGCTGAGGCGCGCGTGACCCATCACTGGGGCGGTCCGCTGGCCGTGCCGCGCGACTGGTCGATGAGCATCAACTTCGATCGCTCGAGCGGGTTCGGGTTCGCCGGCGGCTACGTGGGGCACGGCGTGGTGCCGTCGAACATCTCGGGACGGACGCTTGCCGACCTCGCCCTCGGCCGCGACAGCGACCTGGTGTCCCTGCCGTGGGTCGGACATCGCTCGCGCCGCTGGGAACCCGAGCCGCTCCGCTATCTGGCCTCCTCCGCGATCGTGCGAATGCTCGGCGCGGCGGACAGCTACGAGGACAGTCACGGTCGCCGCGCGATGCACACGCTCCCGCTGCGGCCGTTCCTGCCTCCCAGCTGAAGTCCGTGATGTCGCAGGGTGCCGCCGGGCCGGTCAGGCGCGCAGCGCTGCCATCGGCGTGATGCTGGCGGCGCGGATCGCCGGGTAGGAGCCGGCGAGCACCCCAACGGCGACGCCGAGGAACGGGGCGGCGAGCACGAGCGTCGTGTTCATGACCGGCGTCCAGTGGTTGTTCGAAGCGATCGCGGCGGTGGCGAGCACGCCGATCGAAGTGCCGAGGATCCCGCCGAGCATGCCGACTCCGGCCGCCTCGAGGACGATCAGCCGGGCGATCTCGAGCCGGCGATAGCCGACCGCGCGACGCAGCCCGATCTCCGAACGCCGCTGGGCTACCGACATGATCGTGATCGCCGCGATCGTCAGGAAGCCGATCCCGAGGCCCGCGAGGCTCAGCACGTGGAGGAGCGTCGACAGTGACGCCTGCACCTGGGCGCGTTGCGTCGTGGGGTTGGGCGGCACCTCGGCGGTGACCTGGGCCGGCTGGTAGGGATCGAGCTCGGCGGGACCCTGGCGCCCGATGAGTTGAGCTGCGCCCGGCACGGTGCGGGCGATCACGCGCCGTGGGTCGCGGTTGCCGGCGATCACGCCGGCCACGTACGGCGGCACGATCACCCCAAGCAGCGCCTGGGACTCCTGCTGGGAGGTGGACACGATCCCGACCACGGTCAAGGCGATCCCGAAGACGTTGATCGCCGGGTTGCCCAGCGACGAGCTGATCCCCAGCTGCGATGCCGCCCCGGATCCGAGCAGCGCGACCATCTGATGGTGCAGGTCGGCGCCGGTGTCGTAGAACCGGCCTGAGGACAGCACCGCGCCGATCGCCGGTAGCGCCGACGAGGACATCGCCGTGATCGACAGCTGCGTCTGCGACGGCCCGCTCGACGAGGGACCGACCGCGACCGGAAGTGGCTGCTGTTGAAAGACATCCCACACCAGCCCCGCGCTCCTGACGCCGTGCAACCGCGCTAACCGTGCCACGTCGGCCTCCGACAGCGTCGAGGGCCCCTGGAACTCGACCGTTGTGGCGCGCAACTCGTTGAACGACGACGAGACCGCGTTCGACGCGCTCTCCGTAAGGCCGTTGGTGGTCGTGAACGCGCCAACCGCGACGACCGTCCCGAGCGCGCACAGCAATGTCCGCGTCGGCTGGCGCACGATCGACGTCACGGCCTCGGCCAGCGCCGAGCGCAGGCCGCTCATGGTTGCCCGCCGCCCGGCAGAGTCTCGGCGTCCAGAAACTCCCCCGCGCCTTCGGACACGGCGCCGTCGCGGACGCTCAACAGCCGCGGGAGGGTCCGCGCGATTCCCATGTCGTGGGTGACGATCACCACCGCGACGTCCGGCGCCTGGTTGTCGGTCAGCGTCTGCAGGACCTCGCTGCTGGTGCGCTCGTCGAGGTTGCCGGTCGGCTCGTCGCACAGCAGCACCCCTGGCTGCTGCGCGAGCGCGCGCGCGATCGCCACCCGCTGGCACTCGCCGCCGGACATCTCTCCCGGCAGGAACCGCCGCCGGTGCGACAGCCCGACCTGTGCCAGCGCCTCAATTGCACGCTCGCGCCGCTCGCCGGTCCGCAGCCGGCGCGGGCGCAACCCGAGCTCGACGTTCTCCTGCGCGCTCAGCGACCCCAGCAGGAACGACTGCTGGAACACGAACCCGAAGAACCGTGCCCGCAGCGCGGTCTGCTCCCGGTCGCTCAACGATCCGACGCGCTGGCCGTCGACCCGATAGTCACCGCTCGTCGGCAGGTCGAGCAACCCCAGGACGTTCAGCAGGGTCGACTTCCCCGATCCCGAACGTCCGACTATCCCGAGAACCTCACCGGCGCCGACCGAGAAGGTGGCGTCGCGCAGGGCGTGCACCGGCGGCGAGCCCGGATACGTCCGCCCGACCCCGGTCAGTGTCAGTAGCTCTTGCAACGCGGGCTTACGCGCTGCGCTCATCCCGAGCCGCCAAGTCCGATCACGACCTGGTCACCGGCCTTCAGCCCCCCGTCGGTCGGCCGGACGACCTCGTGTCCCGCGAACGCCAGCCCCGCATGCACGGGCACCGACTGCTGGCGTGAGCCGTGCAGCACCGTGACCGACGACGCGCCGGACGCGTCGGTGACCACCGCCGAGACGGGCACAACCCACTGCAGCCCGCCCGCCTGACCGGTGCTGACGTGCAACGCCATGTTCTGCCCGACGAAGGTCGCCGCCGCGGCCGAATTTTTCGGCGTGAAGGTCAGCTTCGCGCCCGGGCCGCCATCTGGCGCGCTCCCCGGCCGCTTCGCGATCAGCCGGATCGCAAACGATCCGTTGCTCAGATCAGACGTGGCCCGTCCAGTCGCGCCGATCTTCAGCAGGCTCGCTGTGTTCACGTCGGTATTGGTCTGGAAGGTGAACTGTCCCGATCCGAGCGTCGCCAGCGGCTTGCCGCTCGCGATCGTCTGGCCCAGATGCGCGACCGATACCACGGTGACCGGCAGCGACGGCGTGAACATCACCTCGCCCAGCGGGACGGTCGCGTACTGCACGGGCTTGGTCTTGTGCTTGGTGCGCGATCCGCTCACCGGACCCGGCGCGGTCACCGGCGCATACCCGTACCGCTCGTAGAGATAAGCGACCGCCGTCGCCGTCCCGGCCCCGTACGTGCCCGCCGTGTCCGACCCGATACCGAGGCCGGCCGCCTCGAGCGCCGCCTGCAGCTCGTTGACCTCGACACCGCTGGTCCCGTAGCTCATCGCCGAGTACGCCGGAATCCGGCCTCGCAGCACGAACACGGGACGCCCCGCTACCCCCGCGATCAAACTCCCGTCGTTGACCGACGCGCCGGCACTGGTCGCGACCGCGGTCACGACCGCCAGATCACCCGAGAGGTCACCCGGCACACCAACCGTGATCGCGCCGCCATCGGTCAACGTCCCGCGCAGGACCACGGTCGTCCGCGCGTGCGTCAACACCACCGGTGCCGTCAACACCGATGCTGACGGCGGGCGCGCCCGCGCCGCCTGCTGAGCCGGCGTCGACACTCCTCGCCCGATCAGGAAGGCGACCACGCCCACGACCACCGTCAACGCCAGGACCGCCGCGACCACCAGCCCGCCATGCCCGCGCAGCGGCGTACCGCGGTCGCTGTCGCGGCCGGAGCGCCGCCGCGCCAGCAGCCCCTTCCGCTCGCCGGTCATGACCCCACCAGCGCGAGCTTGATCCCATACTGGCGCTCGAGCGAGCTCACCTGGCCGTCGACCTGTCTCTCGAGTCCCGACAGAGCGTCCTGCTTCTCGGCCAAGTACGTATCGCGGCGGCTGCTCAGCAGCGCCGTCGTCTCGTCGATCACCTTCGACCAGCACGCCGCGAGCACCCTCGCTCCCTTCGCCTGGATTGCCTGCACCTTTGCGCTATTCGTACTCGACGACGAGATCGGTCCAATCTGCCCCTGCAACTCTCCGTACAGGCTTTGCACCGATGTCGCCCGCACGCCGTGTGCGGCGCTGCAGGTCGCCGCCGTCTTACTCAGCGCCCGGATCTGCGCCGACCGACTGACCTGGTTCACGATGTTGGACCAGCCCGAGCTCAACTGCGCGAACTCCACGGAGCCAAACAGCGGGGCCCGCCGCTCAGTGGTGTTGAAGCAATGCCCGAGCCGGGCCTGCCAGGCCCGTCGCTCGGGCGCGCTCATGCCGTTCTGGCCGCTGAACGGTCCGACCACCGGGCCGCCGCCGGTGAACAGCCCGAGGCTGTGGCTCGCCTCGATCGCGGGCAGGTTCGGAAACTGCGGATTTCCCAGATCGGTGGGCGACCCAAACACCGGAAACGTCACGGGCGGAAAGCCGTCGCTGGTCATGCAGTCGCTGAGCAGCTTGGACTGAACCGTCTGGGCGAAGCTCGCCAGCTGCGCCCCGATCACGGCGTCAGCGCCATCGCGGGGGGCGACGAACGCGACCACGGCCGCCGCGATCGACGTGCCCGCGCCGGCCCCACTGTTCGGAGCGCGTCTCGAGCCACCGCACCCCGACAGCGCGACGGCGCTCAACAGCGCTACCGCCAGCCCCGGCAGGTGCAATGGAATCAGCCGCCCGTGAAACACGGTGCAGTCCAGCACGCCGCTCGGCCACCGACGTCATCGCCCACAATGAACCCCTCAAAGTTCGCGGCACAACGCCCGGAGCTCGAAAGCTCGCCCATCAAAACCCTAGGCGACAAGCGACCAAATCGCAACCCCGCCAAACGGTCTATTCGGCTTGCGCCGTGCGAGTTAACCTGCGGTCACGATGGAGAACGTCCGCGAACAGAAGGCGTACTGGGACGATTACCACCGGGGGCTCGGCGAGCGCGGCTCCGATCTGGATTGGGGTGGCCGCTGGACCGCCCCGTTTGTCCCCCTGCTCCGAGCCGCCGATGCGACAAACGTGCTCGAGTTGGGGTGCGGGGCCGGGAACGACGCGGCACGGCTGGCGCGTGACGGTTTCCATGTCGTCGCCACCGATCTGTCGACCGAGGCAGTGGCGGTGGCTCGGGAGAAATACGGCGACCTCGTGGACTTCCGCGTGGTGGACATGGCCGGGGGGCTCCCGTTCCCCGAGGCGAGCCTCGACGCGGTGATGGCCAACGTGGCCCTGCATATGTTCACCGACGCGGTGACGCGCGCGGTATTCGCGGACGTCAGGCGTGTGCTCCGGGACGGCGGGCTTTTCCTATTCCACGTAAACGCGCATGACGATCGCCCACTTCGGGAGCCGGCGCGCCCGGTCGTGCGCGAACTCGAGCCAGGTTACGTTCTGGAGGAGGCGGGCCAAACGGTCCGCTATTTCTCGCGGGCATATCTGGACGATCTCCTCGCCGGCTGGCAGGTTGTCATGCTCGACCATTTGGAGATTGATCATGGTCGGCCCGACGTGCCGGCCAAGCGAGTCTGGCGCGTCGCCGCCGCCGCTAACAGCGGCTGACATCGCGACCGGTTCCCCGCCCGCTCGAAATTGTCACTAGCAGCGTCTTGCGCCGCCACCGGCTGGCGGGAGCACTCGAGTACGTTCTCGGACCCAGGGCCGGGGAATGCGCTTTGACGCTGGGCGCAAAGTCTGTATGCTCCCGCGCGTTCGGTAGCCAGGTTGACTACCGATGGGGACCGGGGGCGGTCCGTGGTGGTTGGGCTTTAGATGGACAAACGGCGGGGTCTTGGCCTTTAGGAGGCGGTGGCGTGGCGGTTAGCGTGGTGGGCTGGCTGGTTCCCCGGCGTGCGGCGTGGTCTGGCGCCGCGCTGCTCGGGGTCGTGGTGGCGCTGTGGCTCGCGCTGGCCGCAGGTGGCGGAAGTGCGCCCGCGGCGGCGGGGGGGTGGGGCTCGTTGCCGGTGGGGGCGCGGTTGGCGGTGTCGCGTGGGTTGGGTGGGGTGGTTGGTGGGTTTGGGGTTGTGCGTGTGCCTGGGGTGGGGTTGGTGGCGCGTGGTGGTGGGGTGCGGTCGGTGTTTGGGGTTGGTGGTGTGGAGGTGGGTGGGGGGTTGCGGTTGGGTTTGTTTGGGGTGGGTCGTGGTGGTGTGGTGCGTGGGGTTGGTGGTGTGGCGCCGGTTGTGGTGGGGCGGAGTCGGGTGCGGTATGTGCGGGGTGGGTTGGTTGAGTGGTATGCGAATGGGCCGTTGGGGTTGGAGCAGGGGTTTGTGTTGGGGCGGCGGCCGGCGGGTTCTGGGGTGTTGATGTTGGGTGTGGGTGTTGTGGGTGGGGGTGCGCGGGGTCGTGTGGTTGGTGGGGGTTCGGGGTTGGTGGTGTCGGGGCGGGGTGGGTTGTTGCGGTATGGGGATTTGAGTGTGGTGGATGCGGTGGGGCGTCGGGTGCCGGTGCGGGTGGTGTTGGTGGGTTCTCGGGTGTGGTTGCGGGTTGATGATGTGGGGGTTCGGTATCCGTTGCGGGTTGATCCGTTGGTTCAGCAGGCCGAACTCACCGCGTCCGACGGCGACAGCGACGACGAGTTCGGGGATTCGGTGGCGGTGTCAGGCGACACCATCGTCGTAGGGGCGCCTTTACACCACGACGACGACGGTGCCGTGTATGTGTTCACGCGGCCCGCCTCGGGATGGCAGAACGCGACTGAGACGGCGGTACTCAGCCTCCCGTCGACGAGCGCGATCCAGGCTAAGCTCGGCTCTTCGGTGGCGATCTCCGGGGACACGATCGTTGCCGGCGCAGCGTGGTACAACGACACGACAGGCGCAGCCGTCGTCTACACGATGCCACCCGCCGGATGGGAGAACGCGTCCGAGCCCGCCGCCATCCTCAGTGCGAGTGACGCCGCCGAGGGAGACCAACTCGGCTATTCCGTGTCGGTATCCGGTAACGAGATCGTGGCCGGGGCGCCGGCGTATACCGCCAACACCGGCCCGGGGAAGGTATACGAGTTCACGATGCCGCCCTCCGGATGGCAGACCGCGACCCAGACCGCGGAGCTGACTGCCACCGACGGCGCCGTGGGGGACAACATTGGACAAGCGGTCGCGATCTCAGGTGCGACGATTGTCGCGGGCGCCCCTGCAATGCCGTTTGGCGCGACGCCCGGGAAGGCGTATGTGTTCACCGAACCCGTCTCGGGGTGGCGAGACGCGACGCAAACCGCCGAACTGACGTCAAGCGACGGTGCCGCGGGCGAGGCGTTCGGAACGTCGGTGGCAGTCGCAGGGACAACGATCGTTAGCGGCGCCCCTTACTATCTAAACCCATCCGGCGATTACGGCAAGCTGTATGTATTCACGATGCCGATGAGACCGCCTCGCTAACCGCAGTCGCCGATCAGTCCGGTGAGCTCGGCAGCTCGGTCGCGTTGTCCGGCGGCACGCTCGTCGCGGGCGCGGCGATTGGCGGATCTGACCTTCAGGGAGCGACCTATGTATACACAATGACGCCGTCGGGCTGGGAGGGTGCAACGCCGGTCGAACTGACCGCGGCAGATGGTGCCGAGCAGGAATACTTCGGCCAATCGGTCGCGCTATCCGGGGATACGATTGTGGCGGGCGCGCCCTGGCACCGTGTCGGCTCGAACGACCGCCAGGGGTCGGCCTATGTCTTTGGCCTGGAGGATCCGACTTCGACGACCGCGGCTTGTGGTTCGTCGCCGTCGGTGGTCGGGAGCCCGGTTACGTGCACGGCCTCGGTGCGCGATCTCGCCTCTGGCGGTTTGGGGACGCCGGGCGGCGTCGTGGCGTTCTCGGCACCGGCGGGCGCGGGTGCGTTCGTCGGCCCGAACACCTGCACTTTGGCGACGGCTCCCGGGGGAGCGGCGACGTGCCAGGTGTCGTTTCTGCCGTCAGCCGCGGGCAACTCGTCGATCGGTGCCGCGTACGGCGGCGACAGCACACACGAGGGAAGCTCGGGTACGGCTCCGTTGACGGCGGTCGACCCCACGACGACCGCCGCGGCGTGTTACCCGGTGGCCGGCCAGGGCGGACCGATGTGCACGGTGACCGCCACGGTCAGCGATGTTGCCAGCGGGGCCCAGCGGCCGCCGACGGGGTCAGTCGCGTTCGAGGCCGAGCCCGGAAGCGGCAGCTTCACGAGTGGTGGTCTGTGCACGCTCCTTCCCTCGGGCGCGACTAGCTCTTCGTGTCAAGTTTCGTTCAGCCCGTCTCAGACCGCGAGCTACCAGCTCACGGTGAACTACGCGGGGGATGCCTTCCACCAGGCGAGCACCGGATCGTTCGCGTTGACGTCGTTCATGTCGGCGAATGCCCCGGGCCCCGGGCGATTGGCGATCGCGCCCGGAGCGACAGTGTCGAGAAGCCGGGTGGCGAGGATCGCGCTGGCCTGCTCGGGCGTAGCCGGCGCTTCGTGTGCCGGGAAGTTGACCTTGACCGCCCGGTTGTCGCGAACGGTTCGCCGGCGGGTTGACGGGCACTGGCGGGCGATCACCCGGACCGCGATCGTGAAGCTTGGGTTCGCGAATTACCGCTTGAGCGTCGGGCACTCGAAGACACTCCGCGTGAAGTTGGTGGCAGGGTCGCTCACGTGGATCGACGCGGCTCGCGGGCATAGGCTGAGGGCGCAGGCGACCCTCAAGCAGGACGGAGCGGCGACGCGACACGTCAGTCTCACGCTGGTCTAGCTGCCGCTTCCTGACCGAGCGGCGCGGGATCGCGGGCAACGGTCGCGGCCCCTAGATCCGGGAAGCCTAGGCGGATAGAATCGCGTCGGCAGTACCGAGCACTCGAATAGGGGCGAACCTGCGAGGGTGATGTGATCCGCGCCGGCTGGCAAGGCACAAGCGGTGGACGCCGATCTTGAAGCAACGGCGATCTGGCGGGTCTTCGACGGCAAGGCCGATAAGCTAGCGCGCGTTCGCGTCGAGTCGCTCATCGAGAGCGCCAGTGGGATTCTCGATCGGATCGTCGAGACCTTCCCGACGTACACGCTTCACAACCGAATCCACGCGATCAACGTCGTGCGTCGCATGGGCGATTTACTTGGAGACGCGGCGCAGGAGTTGACGCCGCTGGAGGCCGCGCTTCTATTGCTCTCGGCGTTCTTCCACGACATCGGGATGTATACCGGCCGCATCGATTTGACGCAGGTCGCCCGCGAGGAGTGGTTCGACACGTTCCTCAACGAGCACCCCGATGCCTATATTCGATTTCACGAGAACGGAGAAATCGTCGACGAGGGCCTCGCGGAGTCGTACTGCCGGTGGCGTCACGCGGATCGCGTGTACACATTTCTGAATGACCTGCCCGTGCGCGACCTGTCTTGGGGCATCGTGCCGCTCAGCGACAAGCTCGGCGAGTTGTGTCGAAGTCACAACCAGGACGCTGCTTTCCTGAAGAACGACGAATTATTCGAAACCAACTTCATTCAGGAGGCCGACCTCCGTTTCTGCGCGATCATGCTTCGGCTCGGCGACATCCTCGACTTCGACCGATACCGCAGTCCGGACTTCGTGTATGCGCAGCTTGGCCTTGCGAGCGGCACGTCGGAGCGAGCCAGAGAGAGCAACAGGGAGTGGCAGAAGCATCGAGCCGCCCAGGGCTTCATATTCCCGGGGGAGTCGCGGACGGCACCGTATTCGCTTCCGTTCGTCGCCGCGCCAGACGAACCCGCGGTCGAGCATGATGTCCGGGAGTTCCTCAATGTGATTGACGGTGAGCTCCTCGCGTGCAGCGCTCTGATGCAGTCGTGCTCGGATCGCTGGCGGAGTCTCCCACTACCGCGCGAGATCCACCCGGACATTCACGCGAGCGGGTACCGGTACGGGGAGTACAGGTTCGCGCTCGATCGCCACGCGGTTCTGCAACTCTTCATGGGCGAGACCCTCTACGGGCAATCCGCGGTATTTGTGCGCGAACTGCTGCAGAACGCGAGCGACACAACGCGGCACCGTGTCGCCTTCGAGGCGAGCCGCGGCAATGTGGAGTTTGAACCGCGCCCGGTCAACGTGACTGAATGGACCGACGCTGACGGCTACCGATGGGTCCGAGTCGACGACGTCGGGATGGACATGGACGAGAACCTGATCCTCGATTACTTCCTGTCCGTTGGACGGTCGTACTACAGCTCCAACCAGTTCCGCGCTGATATGTTGAGGTACGCGTCGGCGATGTCCGAGTTCACGCCGGTCAGTCGGTTCGGAATTGGCGTTCTGTCCTGCTTCATGCTGGGAGATCGCGTCGAGGTCGCGACCCGGCGGGCCGATATCGGCGGCCAGGCCGGTAAACCGATCAGGCTGTCTCTTCGAGGCCTCGAATCGTTCTATGTCCTGCAGGTGGAGCCGATGCGGCTGGACCCGATGCCGAGCAGACGTGGACCCGAAGAGCGTCGCTCCGAGACCGGTACGGCAATCGCAGTGCGGGTAGATCCACGGAAGGAGGGCGCGGACTTCGATCTGCGGGCGGCGCTCGACCGGTTGGTGTCCGCCTCGCCCGTCCCGATCGCCTACCAGGGCGAGCAGCTGTCGGTGGCCAGCGAGGCGATCGTGTCCGCGCCTTGGCTCGGAGAGGTGAGCACCTATGGTGTGCAACCGTTGCCGCGGCGGGGTGCGGATCCGGCCGAACTCACGCCTGGGGAGGCCTGCGCGATACCGCTCGACCTCACTTCCGCGTCACCGGACCCGCGGTTCCGCGGCCAGATGGCGCTCTTGACCTACCCGATCGCAGAGGAAGCAGGCTGGCCGGACTCCTCCGTGTCTGGCGGTCGGTGGACGTTGCAAGAGGGCTACGCCTCGGATCGACCCGATGTGTCACTGCGTCTCGAACACCTGCTCGGCGCCGAGTTAGCTCCACTGCTCCACAGCGCGCTTACCTGGAGTCACAGC
>Ga0335072_10006894_pt1 | contig 16580 bp, 12 predicted proteins | sample Lox_Sample_21_FD_206725 | JGI IMG/M metagenome (GOLD analysis project Ga0335072, IMG submission 206725) | Soil microbial communities from Loxahatchee National Wildlife Refuge, Florida, United States - Lox_Sample_2.1 | ecosystem: Environmental > Terrestrial > Soil > Wetlands | place: USA...
TCTATATGCAGAACGCGCCGCTCGAGCGGGCCTTCTTCTACCGGGCCAACAGCAACGGAGCGTTCAACGGTGCGCTTATCAACCCCGATGGGACGCTGACCAAGACCGGCGACGCGTACGAGGCGGTCGGGAGCATGGAGAGCACGCCGCTGCGGCTGGCCACCACCGGCGGTGACCAGAACGGACTTGCGGTCGAGGCCGGCCGGTCATGGCAACGCTCGGGCCAAGTGAACGTGCTGATCTCGAACTACGAGATCCCACCCGCCGACCAGGGCCCGTTCCCGGATCCTCCGATCGTCAACGACCTGTTCACTATTCCGGGTGTCGGGGCATTCACACTGCTCCCGAGGCGGACGGTCACCTACGCCGACAACGATGGTTACGACCTCAGCGTCAACGACATTCCCGGTGGACGGAGCGGCGTGGTCGTGAGTCGCTACCGCATCGACGACAGTGACAACCTCACGCTCGTCGATCGCTCAGTCCAGCATGGCCCGTCCGTACATGTGTCAGCGGCTCTGCCGGCGCCCAGCGTCGAACTCGTCGTCATCTCGCCATTGCACGGCGACGGTCGGTAGGGGAGACCGGGTCGGCAGGCGAGCAGCGGGCCGGCCGCGTCAGGCGGCCGGCCACGCTCGGTCGAGGTCTGGCGTTGCGATACTCGCCGGCATGGCGGTCTCGATCAGCGCTCCCCTGACCGATTCCGAAGGACTCGCCGAACTGGCCCCCCTGTGGCACCAGTTGCATCGGCATCATCGCGACGTATCCGAATACCAGCCCCTGGTAGGAGACCTCGGCTCGTCGTGGGCGAGCCGGTTGCGGAGGTACCGGCGACTGCTGGGCGAGGGTGCTTCGTACATAACCGCGACCGACCATGATGGCCACCTTGTCGGCTACGCGATGGTTGCAGTAGAGGAAGGCCCAGACGACACGTTCGACATTCAGGGCGGAATCGCCGAGGTGGTGACGCTGGTCGTCGCCGGTGACTGGCGGTCGGGCGGCGTCGGCAGGGCACTGCTGAGCGCGGCGGAGCAAGTCGCCCGCGACCATGGCTTCGACACCGTGAAGATCGCGGTGATGAGCGGCAACGATCGCGCCCGGAAGTTTTACGAAGCTTGTGGGTACGCGGTCACCGAGCACGTGCTGTATCGCCGGCTGCACTGACTTCGCCGGCGCGCGCCGACCGTGCTCTGGATCGAGCAGCCCGGAAGTTTTCCGCCGTCGATGGCGTCCCAATGGGCACCATGAATAAATCAGTAAAACCACCTCGGCGCGATCGGCTCATCGTCCTCCGATCGGCGCGAGCGATCGGCGCGATCAGCCTGCTCGTGGCGGGCGGCGTGCACCTCCAGCAGTACACGGTCGATCATTATTCGGTCGTCCCGACGATCGGTTCACTGTTCTTGGTGAACTTCATAGCCGCGACGGTTACGGGGGTGATTCTCCTCGTACCGGTGGGCGCCGGCGTCGGCCGGGCGCGACTGACTTTCGACGCGGCGGTGGCGCTCATCGGCATCGGCGTCGCCCTGGGCGCGTTCGTCGCGCTGTTGATCAGCGAACACACTCCCCTGTTCGGGTTCAGGGAGTACAACTACCGCGAGGTGATCGTGATCGCGCTCGTCTCGGAAGCGGTTGCGGTCGTTTCTCTCGCCGTCTTCGTGGTCCGCGCCACCGTGCCCGGCCGCCTCGCGGCGCCGCCGGGCCCGCAACCTGCTTAACACGACAATTGACGCGCCGCGGCTGGACCGTGGCGTGTGGCGCACGCCCCACATGCGTAGTACGCCACGGTCCGCCTGGATCGGCTCGATTGTCGTGTCATGCAGGTTTCTCCGGGGCCGGCGCCCCGAGCGTCGCGACCGTGACCGGGCCACGAGCCCTCTGACGCGCTCCTATGACTGCACCGCCCGGGTCAGGTCGTAGACCGTCTGCCCACCGATCGTCTCTGACCGGTAGTGGGCCTTGACCCAGCTTGTGATCGCGCTCGTGCTTGAGCCACCGCCAGGCCCGCCGCCACCACCGAACCCGGAGCCAGAGGCGATGTAGTAATGGATGTCGCCGGCCTTGACGTACGCCTCGAATTGGGCGAGCGTGATGTTTCCGCCCTGGTTGTTGAAGCCGCCGATCGCCATCACGGGAACGCCACCGGTGGCGAGCTCGAGCGAGGCCGCGCTCTGAGACCCCGATGTCGCCGCGGCCCAGCGGTAGCCCGAAGCGCCTGACTTGAGCGCCGCGACCAGAGCGCTGCTCACGGTGGCGCCCCCGGCCCCCGGCGATCCGCCGCCGCTCGCGAACCGCGGGGCGCCGCCGTGGGCGAACGCCATCCCCGCGACGCCGCCGCCCGCAGAGCCACCCCGTTCAAAGCCGCCGCCAGCAACGCCGACGCCCGCAGAGCCGCTGCCGGCAAAGGCGCCGCCACCCGGACCGGCTCCGCTCGCGCCCGCCGGTCCCGCCGACGGAACAGACCCGGTATGCGCGGACCCGATCGTCTGCGCCGAATACGCCACGGGGCCGGCGAGGCAGGCGACGACGGCGATCACCGCCGAGGCCGCCGTCACGCGTCGCGCAGTGTGCGCCGGAATCAGCAGTCCGAGCGCCGCGGCCGCGCCGGCGATCGCCACCACCGGGGCGAGCCACGGCTCCCACGACGGCGTACGACCGAGCAGCAGGATCGACCAGACAGCGGTCACGACCACGCCCAGCGCCAGGAGGGCGCGGGCTTCGAGTCGTTCACGGTGACGCCAGGCGAGCGTGGCGCCGATCGCGGCGAGCGCGGCGATCGCGGGGGCGAGCGCCACGGTGTAGTAGGTGTGGATGACGCCGGCGCTGAGACTGAACACGAGTCCGCTGACGACGAGCCAGCTACCCCAGAGCAGGAGCGCGGCGCGCGTCCGGTCGGTACGGGGTGCGCGCAGACGCCACGCCAGCCCGGAGATGAGTGCGAGCAGGGCCGCCGGCAGCAGCCACGACGCCTGCCCGCCCATCACGTCATTGAACAGGCGCAGCACTCCAGTGGTACCGCTGAAGTTCCCGCCGCCGCCGCCGCCAGGACCGCCACCGCTACCGGTGAGGCGCCCGAGGCCGTTGTAGCCGACGATCAGGTTGAGGATGCTGTTGGTCGACGAGCCGTCGATCATCGGGCGCGAGGACGCCGGCCACAGCGCGACGATCGCGACCCACCACCCCGCGCTGGCGATCATCGCCGCGCCGCCCGCGAGCAGCTGGACCACACGTCGGCGGACTGGCGTGGGCGCGGCCACGAGATACACAAGCGCGAAGCCGGGCACGACCAGGAACGCCTGCATCATCTTCGCGAGGAAGGCGAAGCCGATCAGGGTTCCGACGCCGATCATCCACCGGGTGGAGCCCTTCTCGAGCGCCCGCACGAGGCAGTACGCGGACGCCACGAGCAGGCACACGAGCAGCGCGTCCGGGTTGTTGAAGCGGAACATCAGCGCCGCTACCGGGGTCGCCGCCAGCGCCGCGCCGGCGAGCAGGCCCGCGCCCGCCCCGAACCAGCGCTTCACCGAGGCCGTGAGCAAGCCGACGGCGACAACGCCCTCGAGCACCTGGGGAACGAGCATGCTTGCGCTCGAGAACCCGAAGATCCGTCCCGACAGGGCCATCACCCACAGCGATGCCGGGGGCTTGTCGACCGTGATGAAGTTCGACGAGTCGAGCGAGCCGAAGAACAACGCCTTCCAGCTCTTCGTCCCGGCCTGAACGGCCGCCGCGTAGAAGCTGTTGGCGTCACCGGACGCGGTCAGGTTCCACAGATACGCGATCGCCGTCGCCGCGAGTAGCGCGATCAGGGCGGGGCGCGCCCACGCCGGATCCTCGGTCCGGCCACGAACGAGCGACCGAACCCTCCCGGTCGTCCTGTCGCCGGCTGGCAACACCCGGCCGGGAAAAGTCGTCGTGCTCATCTCAGTTTCCTTGCGCGTCGAGGGACAGAACGGTGTCGCGTCGGGCGCTCCGAGAACGCCCGCGGAACACGAACGACGAGAGCGCGACGTAGCGCGTGACGGTGGCGGCCAGGGTTGCGACCACCAGAACTGCCGCCTCAAGCAGCCGCGGGGCGTGCCGGTCGAGGTCGTGGAGCACGCCCAGCGCGCCACTCGTGAGGGCAAGGGCCAACAGGAACACGATGAGCCCGGCGACATGCTGCCGGGCGAGCCCTTCGCGGCCGCGTATCCCGAACGTCAGCCGGCGGTTCGCCGCGGTATTGCCGACGGCGGTGAGCGCCAGCGCGACCGCGCTTGCGAGTCCTGAGCCGAGCGCGCCGGCAAGGAGCAGGAACAGCAGCGCGTAGGCGAGCGTCGAGACGACGCCAATGGCGGCGAACATCGCGACCGGAGACGCGAGCGCGAGGCGAACCACTCCGCGCAGATCGGCGACCGCCGTCGAGACTATGTCGACGCGTGAGTCGGGATCATCGACCCAGTCGACCGGCACCTCGTAGATCCGCATCCCGCGACGCTGGGCGGCGATCAACAGTTCGGTGTCGAAGAACCAGGCTTGATCGCGCACCGCGTCGAGCAACTCGGGCAGCACATCGCTGCGCACCGCCTTGAATCCGCACTGCGCGTCGGTGAACCGGGTCCGCAGCGCGAGATGCAGCAGCCGGTTGTACGCGCGCGAGATGAACTCCCGCTTCGGGCCACGAGTCACCCGCGCCCCGGGCGCCAGGCGTGAGCCGATGGCGACCTCGCTGTGGCCGGACAGCAGCGGTGCCAGCAGCGGGAGGAGCGCGTGCAGATCGGTGGACAAATCGACGTCCATATACGCGACGACGCGCGCGCGGCTGGCCGACCACGCCTCCCGAAGCGCCCTTCCGCGGCCCTTCTGCTCGAGCTGGAGCACGCGTATGCGGTCGAGCTCGGACGCGAGCGCGTTCGCGATGTCGGGCGTGAGATCGGTACTGGCGTTGTCGGCGATCGTGATCCGCCACGAGAACGGCACCTCGGTGTCGAGGAAGTGGTGCAGCCGGTGGATCGACCGCGCGAGTGCGCTCTCTTCGTTGTAGACCGGGACCACGATCTCGACGTCGAGCTCCCGCGTCGACGGCGGGTGAGCGCCCCATGCCGCCACGCCGGCTGGTCCAGGTTCTGCAGTGACTGTTTCCATTAGAAGCCTCTGGTTCGTAGATCGGACGCTGAAGCTTCGACACCTGGGGTGAGAAGGCGGTGAGGGATCCGTAAGCCTTACGTCGCAACCTTGGCATGATCCTCGCGTGGCGCCCTGCGACCGTGAGCTCCCCAGACGAGTGCTGATCACCGGCGCCGCCGGTGCGATCGGCTCGTGTCTGCGCGACGGTCTGCGACCGCTCGTCGACGAGCTCGTACTCACCGATGTGTGCGCGATCGAGCCCGAGGGCAACGAAACGTTCGTGGCGGCCGACCTCGCCGACCGGGATGCGGTCGCGCGAGCCTTGGAGGACGTCGATGCGGTCATCCATCTCGGCGCCGTGCCGACCGAGGCGCCTTTCGACGACCTCATCGGGCCCAACCTCATCGGCACGTTCAACGTGTTCGACTCGGCGCGGCGTGCAGGCGCTCGGCGGATCGTGTTCGCCAGCTCGAACCACGCCACCGGCTTCTATCCCGTCGAGCAGACGCTGGCCGGCTACGAGCCGACCCGACCGGACTCGCTCTACGGAGTCACGAAGGCGTACGGCGAGGCGCTCGGCAGGCTGTTCGTAGACAAGTTCGGTATGGAGGTGGTTTGCCTGCGGATCGGGACGTTCGCCGAGCGACCGCGCCAGGTGCGTGACCTCGCGACATGGCTGAGCCCCGCCGATGCGGTGCGGCTGGTCGCCGCCTGCCTGTCCGCGGCCGATGTCGGCTTTCGTGTGGTCTACGGCGCCTCGGCCAACACGCGGCGATTCTGGGACCTGGCCTCGGGGCGCGCGCTCGGGTACGAGCCCCAGGACGACGCCGAGCGGTACGCCGACGAGGTGGGCGGGACGCCTCACCTGTTCCAGGGCGGCTCGTTCACCGCGAACGACGCCGGCGGCTGGGCCTGACCGCGCGCGCTTGAATCCGGTCTGCGGGTTCTGAGAGGATCGTCTTCACCGGGGAACCCTGCACCGGGGGAGCCGCGAACAAGCGAGAGGGGCTGGTGCGTTGGATGGCGCGATCGATAGACGTGGCTTTCTCGCCGGCGCTGGGGCGATCGGGGTTTCGCTCGGCATCGGGACCGGCGCGCGCGGCGCCGCTCGCGCCGCCGGCCGAGCCTCCGGGCCGCCCATCCGCGGGCAGGTGATCCGGCGCGGCGCGTCCGGTTTTCTGCAGGCCGCGCACGTCTACAACGAGCGCTTCGACGGCGTCCTGCCGAACCTGGTGGCCCGGCCGCTCGACGCCGCCGACGTACGCACGGCCGTGCAATGGGGCGTGGCCCACGGCGTCCCGTTGCGCGCTCGCTCGGGCGGGCACAGCTACGCCGGCTACTCAACGCTGTCGGGCGGCATGGTGCTCGACCTGCGCAATCTGCGTGGCATCAGCATCAACGCTCCAAAGCGCATGGCGACGATCGGCGCCGGGTCGCAGCTGATCGACGTGTACAGCGCGCTGGCCGCTCGGGGGTTGACGATCCCCGCGGGGTCGTGCCCGTCGGTGGGCATTGCCGGCCATGCGCTCGGCGGTGGGATGGGCCTTGCCGGACGCCAGTTCGGCCTGACCGCGGACAACGTGCTCAGTGCCAGCATCGTGACCGCGGATGGTCAGCTGCGGACCGCTAACGCGCAGACGAATCCGGATCTTTACTGGGCGCTCCGCGGTGGCGGCGGCGGGAACTTCGGCGTGGTCACGAGCTTCACCGTCCGCGTTCACCCGGTCCCCCCGACGGTGGCCGGCTTCACGGTGAGCTGGCCCTGGTCACAGGCCGCTGAGGCGCTCGCGGCATGGCAGGCTTGGGGGCCGCACGCGCGCTCGCAGATCACCTCGATCTTCCATCTCAGCGCGAGCGGCGGCGCGACGCTCGTCAACGTCAGCGGACAGTACTTCGGGCCCGCGACCGATCTGCGCGGGCTGCTCGCGCCGCTGACGGCGGTCGGCGGCGCGAGCGTGTCAGCCGGGGACTTTGGATACCTCCAGGCCCAGTTGATGTGGGCGGGGTGCTCGAACATCTCGCAGACGGCGTGCCACACGGTTGGCACGAGGCCCGGCGGAACCCTTCCGCGCGACAGCTTCCAGGCCAAGTCGGACTACGTCGCCAAGCCACTGCCCGGCGCCGCCCGCGAGGCTCTCGTGCGGGCGGCCGAGAATCGGCTGGCCATGCCCGGACACGGCGCGATCCTGTTCGACTGCTACGGAGGCGCGATCAATCGGGTCAAGCCGGCCGCGACTGCCTTTGTGCACCGAAACGTTCTCTTCTGCATCCAGTACCTCAGCTACGACGGCGGGGCGTCGTGGCTGAATTCGACCGCGGCGAGCATGCGCCCGTACGTCACCGGTGGCGCCTACTTCAACTACACCGATCCCGGACTGAAGGGCTGGCAGAACGCGTATTACGGGTCGAACTACCGGCGTCTGCTCAAGATCCGCCGCGACATCGATCCGCACCACTACTTCAACTTCCCGCAGGCCATCGGCCGGTAGGGCGTGTCCCGGGAGCGGGTCGGTCGGCGGCTAGGGCGTGTCCCGGGGGAGTGGGTCGGTCGGCGGCTAGGGCGTGTCCCGGGGGAGGGGGTCGGGTTGTTCCGCAGGGGGCGGTCCGGCGTCACGGGTTGTTCCGCACGGGCGGCCCGCCGCTACGGGTTGTTCCGGAGCGCGAGGATCCGGCCGGCGGCCTGCTCGGCGCCGGTGAGGCTCAGCCGACGATGCGCGAGCGCCGAGACGATTGCGTTCCGTGCCGCGACGCCGATCGCGGGCGTGTTGTCGTCGGGATTGGTGGTGGCGCACAGGATCAGATCCGCGCCGGCCGAGGCCGCGAGCACGGCGCGGTTGCCGACGCCGCCGAATCGTGCGAGCGCGCCGGCGTCGATCCCGTCCGTGATCGTCACGCCCTTGAAGCCCAGCCGGCTGCGCAGCTCACCCTGCATAACCGCCGGCGACAGCCCGGCGGGCAGGTGCGAATCGAGCGCGGGATAGATCGCCCACGAGCTCATCACGAGCCTCACTCCGGCTGCGATCGCGTTGACGTACGGCGCCTCGTCGACGGCACGGAGCGTCGCCCGCGACGTCGACAGCGTGACCGGCTCAAGATCGGTGTTCTGGCTGCGCCCCGCTCCGCCGAGTCCGGGAAAGTGCTTGGCGGTGGCGGCCACGCCGGCGCGCTGCTGCGCGGCGATGAACGCCGCCCCGAGCCTCGCCACCGTGGCGGAGCTACTGGAATAAGAGCGCTGGAACTCGTCGATGAAGTTTCCGGACTGGCGGTAGACGTCGAGGACGGGCGCGAGGTTGACGTTGATTCCGGCGCTCTGGAGGGTCCGGGCAGCGCCGGCACCCGCCGCGCTTGCGGCCACCGTCCCGGCGGAGCTCTCGCCGATCTGCTTCTCGGACAGGGAGGGAGCGCCGGGCAGTCGACGGACCTTGCCGCCTTCCTGGTCGGTGAGCATGAGCAGCCGCGTGTGGAGGGGACTGGCACGGCTCGCGGCCTGGAGCTCGTCGATCACACTCCGGAGCTGAGAGGCGCTCGAGACGTTTGGGCCGAAGAAGATGACGCCGCCGGCCTCGCCGGCGCGAATCGCGGCCAGCAGGGCGGCGGGTGGGCGAAGGCCGGCGTAGGAGTAGACGATGCGCTGGCCGGCAAGCTGCTGGGGCGTGAGCTTCTGGGCCAGCGGACGGACGCCAGATCGTGCGGCCGGATGCCGGACCGGGCCGGAGGAGGACCCGACCGATGCCATCATCCCCGCCAGGAACACAGCAAACGCGTGCACAAGCCGCCCGACCATCGACCCGAGTGAACCAGGTCACCGCGACGGCGCGCGCTGCCCGCACAATGCAGCGACGATGCGGATGAGGGGCATGGTCACTGGAGTGCTCGCGACCGCGGTCCTACTCGCCGGCTGCGGTGGTTCGGGATCGCCGGGCGGCTGCCCCGTCACCAAGCCCGGAGGTCCGCGGCCCCCGGCCGCCGCGCTCACGAACCTCGGCACGCCGATCGCCAAGCGTTCCGACCCCGGTTGGTACGGCAACGGCGCGCTGTGGACGAACCTGCCCTGGTCCACTCAGTTCATTCGCACGACGTCAGGCCTGCTGAGCACCAAGATCCCATGGTTCCGCGCCCGAACGGGCGCCGTGACGGTCGACGCTCGCCCGTTGCACGGAGCCCCAGCCCGTTTCACCGCCGGCGTCGGGTCCCCCGCCTCGTATGGGCCGACCGGCTTCTCCCCGAGCATCCTCTCGTTCGGACGCACTGGGTGCTGGGTCGTGCACGCCCGCCTCGCCGGCAAGGCGCTCGAAGTCGTGTTCCAGGTCTACCCGGCCGCTCCCGGCTAGGCCCCCAGCAGCGAGCGGACCTGGGACGCGATCTCGAGATCCTCACGCGCACGGATGACCACCGTTCGGGCAGCGGCCCCAGCAGCCGAGATCTCAAAATCCCCAGACCCGGCCTCGTTCAGCGCGGGATCGACGGCGACGCCGAGGAAGGCCAGTCCACCGTCGGTGTCCGCCCGGATCTCGGCGTTGTTCTCGCCGACCCCGCCGGTGAACGCGAGCACATCGATCCCACCGAGCGCGGCAGCCATCGAACCGATGCCTGCGCGCAGACGATGCAGATAAACGTCGCGCCCAAGGCGAGCACGGGCGTCGCCCGCGGTGGCCCGAGCCAGGACCTCCCGCATGTCGGCTGTGCCCGACAGGCCAAGCAACCCCGATTCGTGCTCGAGCGTATGGCCCATGTCGGCCTCAGAGACCTCACGCTGCTCAAGCAGCCACAGCACCAGTCCCGGATCGACGCTTCCCGAGCGGGTGGCCATGACGAGCCCTTCGAGCGGCGTGAAGCCCATCGTCGTGTCGACCGATTGCCCGCCGGCGATCGCGCACAGCGACGCGCCCGCTCCGAGGTGGCAGCTCACGATCCGCAGGCCATCCGCCGGCACGCCTACCAACGCCGGCGCGCGAGAAGCGATCCACGCGTGCGACAGCCCGTGGAAGCCGTAGCGCCGCAACTGCCAGCGAGCGTTCCACTCGGCGGGCAACGCGTAGGTGGCCGCCGCGTCGGACAGGGTCGCGTGGAACGCCGTGTCGAAGCACGCCACTGCCGGCACTCCGGGGAGCACCGCCGACACCGCGTCGAGTGCGGCCAGCGACTTCGGCTGGTGTAACGGGGCCAGCTCGACGAGCTCGCCGAGCGCGCGCCGCACGCTCTCGTCGACCACCACCGCCGAGCGGAAGCGCGAGCCCCCGTGGACGATCCGGTGCCCGACCGCGTCCGCGTCGCCCAGGCCCCCGCTCAAAGCGCTTCGTAATTCAGACGGATCGACCTCCGCACGCGGGGCGGCGAGCTCCTCCGCCGACAGCGGTTCGTCGCCCGGACCGAGCAGCGACAGCTTGAGGCTGCTCGAGCCCGCGTTGACGACGAGCACTCGCAACTGGGCGCTCTACATGTCCGCCGATGTGTCCGGGGCGCCGTTGGCGGAGACCGCCGCCGCTCCGGTCGACCCCGGCCAGGTCCAGTCCTTCACCTTCGGGAGGTCGTCGCCGACCTCGCGCGTATACGCGCGGGCTCGCAGCCGCTCGTCGACCATGTCCTGCCGGAGGTGCGCGCACCGCTCGCCGAGCGCGGGCACGCGGTCGATCACGTCCATTACCAGGTGGAAGCGGTCGAGGTCGTTGAGCATGACCATGTCGAACGGCGTTGTGGTCGTGCCCTCTTCCTTGTAGCCGCGGACATGCAGGTTGCGATGGTTGTTGCGGGTGTAGGTGAGCCGGTGGATCAGCAGCGGATACCCGTGGTAGGCGAAGATCACCGGCCGCGACGCCGTGAACAGCGCGTCGAACTCGCGGTCCGACATCCCGTGGGGATGCTCGGTGTCGGGCTCGAGGCGCATCAGGTCGACGACGTTGACGACCCGGATCTTCAGGTCGGGCACGCGCTCGCGCAGAATCGACGTCGCCGCCAAGGTTTCGAGTGTCGGGACGTCGCCGGCGCACGCCATCACCACATCGGGCTCCTGGCCCTGATCGTTGGATGCCCATTCCCAGATGCCGATCCCGCGCGTGCAGTGGGCGATCGCCTGCTCCATCGTCAGGTAGTTGAGCTCCGGCTGCTTGCCGGCGACGATCACGTTCACGTAGTGGCGGCTGCGGAGGCAGTGATCGGCGACCGACAACAGGCAGTTGGCGTCAGGCGGCAGGTAGACGCGGATGATCTCGGCCTTCTTGTTGACGACGTGGTCGATGAAGCCGGGGTCCTGGTGGGAGAAGCCGTTGTGATCCTGTCTCCATACATGTGACGACAACAGATAGTTCAGCCACGGGATGTGGCGCGTCACCTTCAGCCACTTCGCGTGCTGGTTGAACATCGAGTCGATGATGTGGATGAACGCCTCGTAGCAGTTGAACAGGCCGTGGCGGCCGGTCAGGATGTAGCCCTCGAGCCAGCCCTCGCAGAGGTGCTCCGAGAGGACCTCCATGACCTGTCCCTGGCGTGCCAGGTGGTCGTCGGTATCGAGCAGCTCGGCCTCCCACACCCGGTTGGTGGTCTCGAACACCGCCGAGAGCCGGTTCGACGCCGTCTCGTCGGGTCCCATCAGACGGAACCGGTCGCGGTTCGCCGCGACGACGTCGCGCAGCCAGCCGCCGAGCACCCGCGTGGACTCGCTGGTCGTCACCCCCGGTGCGGGTACGTCGACGGCGTAGGTCTCGAAGTCGGGCAGCTCGAGCGGGCGCGTCAGCAGGCCGCCGTTGGTGTGCGGGTTGGCGCTCATGCGCAGATCGCCCTCCGGCGCGAGCGCCGTGATCTCCGGGACGACCGCGCCAGCTTCGTCGAACAGCTCCTCGGGCCGATACGACCGCATCCACTCCTCGAGCTGGGCGAGGTGCTGCGGGTTGGTCCGGACCTCGGCGAGCGGTACCTGATGCGCGCGCCAGGTGCCCTCGACCGGAAGGCCGTCGACGACTTTCGGCCCGGTCCATCCCTTGGGCGTCTTGAGCACGATCATCGGCCAGCGCGGCCGCGTCAGGTCGTGGTCCTCGCGGGCGCGCCGCTGAATCGCCTCAATCTCATCGAGCACGTCGTCGAGTGTCGCCGCCATCAGCCCGTGCATCTCCTCGGGATCCGAGCCCTCGACGAATCGGGGCGCGTAGCCGTAGCCTTCGAGCAGGCCCTGGAGCTCTTCGCCGGAGATTCGCGCGAGCACCGTCGGGTTGGCGATCTTGTAGCCGTTCAGGTGGAGCACCGGTAGTACCGCGCCGTCGCTCGCCGGGTTCAGGAACTTGTTCGAGTGCCAGCTCGCAGCCAGCGGACCGGTTTCCGCCTCCCCGTCGCCGACCACGCATAGCGCCAACAGGTCCGGATTGTCGAAGACCGCCCCGTACGCGTGGAGCAGCGAGTATCCAAGCTCACCGCCCTCGTGGATCGAACCCGGCGTCTCCGGAGCGACGTGGCTGGGGATTCCGCCCGGGAATGAGAACTGCCGGAACAGCCGGCGCAATCCCTCCTCATCGCGCGCGATATGCGGGTAGACCTCGCTGTAGGTGCCCTCGAGGTACGTATTCGCGACGATGCCGGGACCGCCGTGACCGGGCCCGGTCACGTAGATCGCGTTTAGCCCGCGCGAACGGATCGCCCGGTTCATGTGGACGTAGAGGAAGTTCAGCCCAGGGGTTGTGCCCCAGTGGCCGAGGAGGCGCGGCTTTATGTGCTCGGGGCGAAGCGGTTCGCGGAGCAGGGGATTCGCGAGCAGGTAGATCTGCCCCACCGACAGATAGTTTGCGGCGCGCCACCACGCGTTCATCGCCACGACCTCGTCGGCAGAAAGGGGGTTCGGGCTGGGTCCGGTCTGAATAGTCATATGCGAGGCCTACCAGATTGGCGCAGCCACGATGTAGTCATCGCTGAAGCATTCGCCCGGAACGACTACATTGCGAGTCGCGCATCCGGTCGCCTGACCGGCGCCCGTCCGGCAAGTGAAGGTGAGCAAATGGCAGCGATGAAGTGGTGGGGGTGGGGTCAGGAGGGAATCGAGTTCACCCATGATGACAAGCCCGCCCTGGCGGCGTTCATCCTCGAGGCGATCGACGTCGACGTCCGTCGGAAGGGGGCCCGGCCGCTGCGGTTCGATCAGCTCGAGGTCCCGGATCCGTCCCTCCCGGATGAGCTCTGGGAGGCGCTCGAGCAGGCCGTCTCCCGCAAGTTCGTCTCGCTCGACCCGCTCGACCGGGTGGTCCACGCCCGCGGGAAGTCGCTCCGAGATCTGGTCTGGCAGCGCGTCGGCGAGCTGCCGCGGGTGCCCGATGTGGTCGTGCGCCCGGGCGGCGAGGATGAGGTGTCCGCGATCCTCGACGCGGCCATGCGGTTCGACGCCGTCGTGATTCCGTTCGGTGGGGGCTCGTCGATTTCCGGCTCGCTCGAGGCGCCGGCGGCCGAGACCCGGCCGGTGATCTCGGTCGACCTCGAGCGCTTGAACAGCGTGCTCGAGATCGACGCCGACTCTCGGCTGGCGCGCGTACAGGCCGGGGTGTTCGGCCCACACCTCGAGGAGCAGCTGACCGCGCGGGGGTACACCTTTGGACACTTCCCCGACTCGTTCATGCAGTCGACACTCGGTGGATGGATCGCCACAAGATCCTCGGGCATGCAATCCGACCGCTACGGAGACATCGCCGACATGACCAAGGGGCTGCGCGTGGTCACGCCGTCGGGAACGCTCGTCACCCGGCCGGTGCCGGCCACGTCGACGGGGCCGAGCGTCCGCGAGATGGTGCTCGGGAGCGAGGGTCGGCTCGGGATCATCACCGAGGCGACGGTCCACGTGCGGCGGATCCCGGAGAAGCGCGTGATCCTGGGTTACCTGTTCCCGACTTTTCCAGAGGCCCTGGCGGCGATGCAGGAGCTCGCCGCGAGCGAGCACTCGGTGTCGGTCACGCGGGTCTCGGACGCCAACGAGACGCAGTTCTCGTTCGCGATGCGGGTCCGGCCGACGTTGCTCGACAAGCTCCAGTCGCGCGCGCTCCAGACGTTCCTCCGCCGTCGGCTCGTTTGGGATCTGAACCAGATGTGCCTGTCGTTCGTCGGCTACGAGGGCAGCGAACACCATGTCGCCGCGCAGCGGCGCGCGGTTGGGAAGCTCGTCAAGCGCCACCGAGGTCTGTGCATCGGCGCCGGCCCGGGCGCCCTGTACGACCAGAAGAAGTTCGACATCCCATATATCCGGGATTTCCTACTCGACCGCGGCGCGCCGGGCGATGTGTCGGAGACCGCGACGACCTGGAGCAACCTGCTGCCGCTGTACGACGCGGTGACTGCGGCGGCGAACGACGCGTTCGCTCAGATCGGGGTCAAGGGATACCTCATGTGTCACCTGTCGCACAGCTATCACGCCGGCGCGTGCCTGTACTTCACGTTCGCGTTCAAGGGGACCTCGCCGGCGAGCATGGCCCAGGAATACGAGGTCGTCAAATCGGCGATCCAGCAGGCGTTCGTCGACAACGGCGGCACGCTCTCGCACCACCATGCGGTCGGCACCGAGCACGCCCAGTGGCTCGAGCAGGACATCTCCGCTCCGGGCGTCGCGATGCTCGAGGCGCTGTTCGCCGGAACTGACCCCGGGCATCACCTGAACCCCGGAAAGATCGTAGGCGACGATCATCGACCCGTACTCGATCCTGGAAGTCTCGAAGCGCGCGACTGACGCGGAGATCGAGCGCGCCTACGAGCGCATGCTCGAACTGTTTGATCCCGAGCGTTATCCGGGTTCGACCGAGGACGCATACCGACGCCTCGAGCAGGTGAACGCGGCCTACGCGCAGATCCGCGGAGGGGTCGCGCAAGCGCCCCCAGGGCCGGAGGGCCCCGCGGAGCCGGATGGGTCGACAGACGCGAGCGACGCCGATGGCCGCATGGCCGAGGTTGCCGACAACCTCGTGCGGATCGGGTTCATCTCCGGCGGCGCCCGGCAGCCACGCAACCCGGCGGTAGACGTCCTCGCGTCGCTGCTTCCAGAGGGCTCGCAAATAGAAGTCTGCCTCACGTGCCTTGGTGTCAAGTCGAACGGTAAGTACAAATGCCAGGAGCGGAGCGGCAGCTTCAGTGCCACGACGGTCATAAGGCAGGATTGGCCGTACGCGGTTGGTGACTCCGTCCATGCGATCGCGCGGACAGAGATCGTTTTGTGCACCGATGACGAGCTCTTGTGGACGGCCTCGAAATACGCGGGGCATCGCATGGACACGGTGACGCTCTACTCCATTCCTTTCACCGACATCCTCGGGGCGGAAGTCACCAAGCGCAAGCGCGACGTCGTCGACGTTTGGATCGCCGACGGGCCGACTATCTCGATCCAGACTCGAACTCGCGAAGCCGATGCCCTGCGCGAGTGCATCGAGCGCGCCGCCGCCGCCGAGTGATCGCGCTCACCCTGGGCGCAGCCGCTTCGCTGCGGCCTGGGCGCGCCGGTTCAGCCGGCCGAGCGTCTCGCCCGCGACCTCGGCAGAGATCGAGCGCAGCTCGTCGCGCAAGCTGCCGACGAACGGCTCACCCGGCGCGGCCGCGGCACCATCACCGCCGCCGAGCAGATCGACGAGCAATGTAGACCAGCCGAACCGGCGCGCGGCCAATCCCTCGCCGCTCAGTGGGTTGTAGTACTCGCGGAACCCGTGGCGCTCGACGAGCTTCACGCATGAGCCGACGATGCGCTCAGCCTCGGTCTCGTACCCGAACCGCGCCAGCGCCGGCGCGAGCAGCCACACGGTGTTGATCCACGACGGGCCGCGCCAGCATCGAAACAGGTGCCAGCCGGCCTGGAAGCTCGGCTCCTCCATCGACACCGACGGGATTCCGTACGGCGCCCGGTAGCGCCGCGGGTGGAGGAGATGCTCCTCGATCAGCCGCCGTGCGATCTCCTCTGGGATCGAGGGCAGTGCCAGCGGCGCGAGCGATGACCACGTCGATACGCGCAACGGCATGTGGCCGGATCCGGCGAGGTCCCAGAACAGGCCGCGCTCCTCGTCCCAGCAGAGCTCGACCAGCGCCTCCTCCGTACGCTCGGCCCGGACGCGGTAGGCGTCGTCGCCGGTCAGCCGCGCGAGCGCCCGGAGAGACAGTGCGTAAAACACGTTGACCATGACGTCCTCGATGTGCTCGTCGTACCGAGCGATGATCGCCCGCGAGTCGTAGCGCAGACGGCGCGAGCGCTCGACCAGCCAGAAATAGCCCGGGAGGTAGTGGCTCATCCACCCGAACACGGCGTCGTACTTGGGCGAATCGTCGAGGCCGGACTCGTCAGGGTGGATGATCGAGATGAGGCCGTCGCCATCGGGATCGCGGTGGCGCCCGAGCCAGTCGTAGTGCAGACGCAGCGCATCCAGCGCCTCGGTGCGGAAGCCGGGATCGTCGGATGAGCGGGAGGCGACGAGCTCCCATGCGAGCGCGAGCAGCGGGGTCTGGATGTGCGCGGTACCGCGGTTGCCGCGGAGCGA
>Ga0335072_10006895_pt1 | contig 16577 bp, 15 predicted proteins | sample Lox_Sample_21_FD_206725 | JGI IMG/M metagenome (GOLD analysis project Ga0335072, IMG submission 206725) | Soil microbial communities from Loxahatchee National Wildlife Refuge, Florida, United States - Lox_Sample_2.1 | ecosystem: Environmental > Terrestrial > Soil > Wetlands | place: USA...
ACACCCCTAACTACGAAGTGTTGCAGTCACCCCTTGAGCCCAAGCGGCGTGTCGTGTGCGTGGTGTAAGTGTCGCGGATTGGCAGGCGTGTCAGCCAGGAAAGCAGCGGTTGCCGTAGTCGAAGGAACGCACCCGAACCGAACTCCCCAATGGATCGCCGTCGGTCAGCAGCGCGATCAATTCGGCGTCTTCGGTGGTCGACAGAAATCGGGTGTCGTCGGCGGCCAGCCGGCCGATGATGATGCCGGTCAGCCGTCCGGAATCGCGCCGGACGGTGTAGGTCTCGACGGTGGCGGCGCCATCGGCGGCCTCGGTCACCGCCTGCATAGGCAAGCTGCCGACCTGCGCCTGCAGCTGGGCACTGCGATCCGGCTTCCATTCCGTCGGCGTGGTGGAGTAAACCCCAACCGAGTACTTGCTCAGGATCCCGCCGTTAGCACCCACGAGCCCGAATTGCCCTGGCGCGCTTCGCATCGGGCCACAGTCTCGGCGATGCCGTGCATCGAGTAATTGTTACCCGCGCCGCCGAAGAACGGCAGACCACCGGTCAGGGTCAGGCCGCGCGGATCGTCGGGCGCGATGTCCATGCCGTCGCAGATGTTGAACACCGGCACCGGAAAGCAGCTGTACAGGTCGAAGGTCGCGACATCGTCGATGCCGATACCGGCCACGGTCAACGCCTCACGCACCGCCATCACGGCCGACGGCGCGTGCCCGAGGTGCGGGTGCAGCAGGGGCTGCTCTTCCAGGTCGGCGTGGCCGTGGAGGTACACCCAGTTCTCTTCGGGCACGCCAAGTCGCCGCGCCGGCTCGACCGACATCAGCAGCGCGGCCGCACCCTGGTTCACTTGATCGCGGGCGACCAGCAGCCGCGGGTAGGGCTCCGAGATCATCCGGTTGCTCTCGGTCACGGTGATCAGCTCGTCGACGGTGCGTTCCACCGGCGCGGCGGCAAACGGATTGCCGGCGGCGACCGTCGTGAACGGCGCGAACAGCTCACCCATCCGCCGCAGATATTCCGTTGGGCCCAGCCGGGTTCCGGCGCGACGGGCGTTCTCCAGCAACGCGTACTGCGTCGGCGCATCGACCAGACCGTGGACGACCGTGTAGCGCGTGACGAGTCGGTCCAGGCCGTGACCGCGGTCTTCGAGCGAGCCGTCGACAGTCTCGGAGAAGTCCGGACGGTTGTCTTTCCCGGCGAAGTAGCGGGTGGTCGATGTCGCGTCGGAGCCGAAGATCAGCGCGACTTCCGAACGGCCGGCGGCAATCTCGCCGGCCAGCTCGCTGATCAGGTGCTGCGGGCCTTGACCGCCGACGACCTCGAGGATGGCGCGGGCGGGATCCGCACCGATCCGGTTGGCCACCGAGCGCGGGCCGTTGTTCGACTTGCCCAGTACCGGTGTGGCGGGCCCGGAAATCTCGAATTGCCTTACGCCGGCGATGGTGTCGATCGTTGCCGCGACCTTGGCGACGTCGCCGTCGCAGTTCTCCAGTGCGGCGCGCGCACCGGCTGCGGCCAATTCGACGCCCGACATCGCGCGGTAGTAATCGTCATCAATGCGCTCCGCCGACTGACCAACACCGACGACGACAGGCGTACGCGGGTCCAGTGTCACGTGAGAAACCGTCGTTACTGGCTGCTCAGGATCTCCCGGGCCAGCGCCGCCGTCTCCGACGGGGTCTTGCCGACCTTGACTCTGGCCGCCTCCAAGGCTTCCTTCTTGGCGGCTGCGGTGCCCGACGAGCCGGACACGATGGCGCCCGCGTGGCCCATCGTCTTGCCTTCCGGGGCGGTGAATCCCGCCACATAACCCACGACGGGCTTGGAGACGTTGCCCTTGATGTAGTCGGCCGCGCGTTCTTCGGCGTCACCGCCGATCTCACCGATCATCACGATGACCTTGGTGTCGGGATCCTTCTCGAAGGCCTCGATGGCGTCGATGTGGGTGGTGCCGATCACCGGGTCACCCCCGATGCCGATCGACGTGGAAAACCCGAAATCCCTTAGTTCGTACATCATCTGATAGGTCAACGTGCCCGACTTGGACACCAACCCGACGGGACCGGGTCCGGTGATATTGGCCGGGGTGATGCCAACCAGCGCCTGGCCCGGGGTGATGATGCCGGGACAGTTCGGGCCGATGATGCGCGTCTTGCCACCCTTATCGACGTTGTAGGCCCAGGCATAGGCGCTGTCCTGCACCGGAATCCCCTCGGTAATGACCACCAGCAGCGGGATCTCGGCGTCGATGGCCTCGATGATGGCGCCCTTGGCGAACTTCGGGGGCACGAAGATGATCGACACGTCGGCGCCGGTCTTCTCCATCGCCTCGGCGACACCGCCGAACACCGGCAGCTTGATCAGCCTGCCGCCCTTGTCCTCATGGGTGACGGTGGTGCCCGCTTTGCGCGCGTTCACACCGCCGACGATCTGGGTGCCCGCCTTGAGCATCCGCGCGGTGTGCACCGTGGCCTCGCTGCCGGTTATACCCTGGACGATGACCTTGTTGTCCTTGGTCAAAAAGATAGCCATGTCTCGCGGTCCTATCCGGCGCTCGCCAGCTCGGCGGCCTTGTCGGCGGCCTCGTCCATCGTGGGCACCAACGTCACCAAGGGGTGGGCGGCTTCGGCCAGGATGCGCCGGCCTTCGTCGACGTTGTTGCCGTCAAGCCGCACCACCAGCGGCTTGTTGGCCTCGTCGCCCAAGATCTCCAGCGCCTTGACGATCCCGGTGGCCACCGCGTCACACGAGGTGATCCCGCCGAAGACGTTGACGAACACACTTTTCACCTGCGTGTCGCCCAAAACCACGTCCAGCCCGGCGGCCATCACCTCAGCGGACGCACCGCCGCCGATGTCGAGGAAGTTGGCCGGCTTGACCCCGCCGTGCTTCTCACCGGCATAGGCGACGACATCCAGGGTCGACATCACCAGGCCCGCGCCGTTGCCGATGATGCCGACCTGCCCGTCCAGCTTGACGTAGTTGAGGTGGTTCTCCTTGGCCTTGAGCTCCAGCGGGTCGGTGGCGTCGCGGTCCTCGAACTCGACGTGCTCGGGGTGGCGGAAGTCGGCGTTGGCGTCCAGGGTGACCTTGCCGTCCAGCGCCAGGATCCGGTCATCGGGGGTACGCACCAAGGGGTTGACCTCGACCAGCGTGGCGTCCTCGCCGACGAAGAGCTCCCACAGCTTGGAGATGGTGACCGCGGCCGCGTCGAGCACCTCGGCCGGCAGGTGGCCCTGCTCGGCTATGGAACGCGCGGTCGCCGAATCCACGCCCTCGACGGCGTCCACCGGAACTCTGGCCAGCCGGTCGGGCTTGGTGGCCGCGACTTCTTCGATCTCCATGCCGCCCTCCACCGAGCACATCGCCAGATAGGTGCGGTTGGCGCGGTCGAGCAAGAAGGAAATGTAGTACTCCTCGGCGATGTCGCTGGCCTCGGCGACCAGCAGCTTCTTGACGATGTGCCCCTTGATGTCCAAACCGAGGATGTTCGCGGCGTGCTCGTAGGCCTCTTGCGGTGTTGCGGCGTATTTGACGCCACCGGCCTTGCCCCGGCCGCCGACCTTGACCTGCGCCTTAACCATCACCGGACGACCGATCTCTTCGGCGATGGCCCGAGCGCCCTCGGCGGTGTCGGTCACCCGGCCCGGACTACTCGGTACGTTGTACTTGACGAACAATTCTTTGGCTTGATACTCGAAAAGGTCCATGGGCTCACCGTCTTCGCTCGACTTGCTGCTAGGCCTGTACGTAGGGGGCGCAGGGTTCGGCAATACGCACGGACGAACCGTATCCATCCACGAACGGCTGCCGCGGCCGCATCCCATCGATGTGGCACACCTCACGACATACCGCCAAGACGCAAAGGTGATGCAACTCACAATATTGCTTCGTATTTTGGCCCGAGGTTGCCAGCGCCGTCCGTAAACCGATACCTTCCTTAGGTCCAGATAACGTTATGGTCACGATACGAGGACATTTCAGCTTGTCCCAGCACCGTTTTGCTCCTTTTGCAGCCGAAACATCAGGCGTGGTGAGAGTGGGTCGCGCAGCAGGCGGTCGGTGGTCGGAACCACACCGCAACGAAGTCACCGAGATCCTTCCGCTCGACGGGTTCGACTTCGACGACTTGGACTTCGCCGACGACTACGGCGAACTGCACGACTTGGACTTCAGCAACGACTCGACCTTCGACAACGAAGCTCAAGTTCTGCTCGCGCCCGAGCTTGACGATCTGCACCACGTAGACGATCTGGGTCCGCTGGTGCTTGCCGCCCCCACTGCGGTGCCGGTCCCGGCGAGATCGGCGCCCGACATCGACGCGGCCCGCCCCAACCACTCCGACATCACCGACGTCATCGCCGTGGTCCGCCGCGGCGGGCAGCATCGCAAGCAGCCGACCAGCGCGGCCAAGGGCCGGCTGCTGATCTCGGCGATGGCCGCCGGCGCGGCGGCTGCGGCGGCCCACACGGCGACCAGCCATGCCGAGACTCCCAAGCCCGAGGCAGTGCTGGCGGCTAACGCGTCGGCGCTCACCGGCGGCGCGGCCAGCAACGCGATCCGAGGCGCTCAGGTGATCGCTGTCCAGCCCGCGAATGCCGCGGTACACAACGAAGAGCTCGCCCGGGGGGTCGCGTTCGCCAACGATCGCGCACAGCGCGAGGCGCGACTACAGCAGCCGCTCTACGTGATACCCACGCATGGGATATTCACGTCGAACTTCGGCTACCGCTGGGGTGTGCTGCACGCCGGAATCGACCTCGCCAATTCGATTGGAACACCGATCGTTGCGGTGTCCGACGGTGTCGTCATCGAGGCCGGGCCGGCCGCCGGTTACGGGATGCTGGTCAAGCTGCGTCACGCGGACGGCACGGTCACGCTCTACGGCCACGTCAACACCACGCTGGTGAGCGCCGGCCAGCGCGTGATGGCCGGTGACCAGATCGCCACCATGGGCAACCGGGGCAATTCGACCGGCCCACATCTGCATTTCGAGGTGCTACAAGGCGGCACCGAAAGAATCGACCCGGTGCCGTGGCTGGCCAAGCGTGGCATCAACGTCGGCAACTACGCTGGATGAGGTGACCGCGCCGAACGACCCACCTCCCCCCGCGCAACTGTCCGAACCGCCGGACCCGCCCTCCGAATCACGGACGCGAATCATCCGGCGTGCACCAACGGGACCGATACCGACGGTGCCGGAGTCTTCGACCACCCAGATTCCGCGACAACTGCCTTATGAGGGCGCTTCCGGCGCGGGCCGGCGCGGAGGTCTTGCAGGGCGGCTGGCCGGTGAGCCGAGCGGCCGGACGGCGGTCGCCGCGTGTGCCGTCAGCATCGTCAGCGGGTGGGCCACGTCGGTGGTGGCCACCGATTTGATCGCGGGCTGGTGGAAGACCGACCGGTTGTTCTGCATCGCGGTCGCGTTTCTCGCCCTGGTGTTCGCCTCAACCACCATTTCCGGCGTGATTATGCTGCTGCAGCGCCGGTCTGTGGGCCGCTACCTGATCGCGGCCGGGGCGATGGTCGCGGTGCTGACCTACGGCGGCGTGTTCATCGCGGGCGCGCGTGTGGCGTGGATCGTGTACACGCTGTGGGTGCTGCCGGTCGCCGGCGTGGTGCTGGCGTTTCTCCCGCAAACCAAACGCTGGCTGCAGGGGTAGCCGGCGCTCGGCCGCCGTCAGAGTTTGCTGACCGGGGCGTGGTTGTGCATCAGCTTGACCCGTCCTGAGCTGCCGAAGTCGATCAGCGACATCGCCGATTCACCGACGCCGGAGACTCCCTCAACCCGGCCCAGCCCGTACTTGTCGTGAGTCACCCGATCGCCGGGCTGCAGGACCAGCAGCGGGCGTTTGCTTGCGCCCGAGCGAGTCGGTGCCGCCCGCGGTGTACCGAACCGGCCGGCTCCGCTCACCGGCGCACTGAAGGACGGTGCGGGTGCACTGCGGCGCCAGTCGATGAGCTCCTGTGGGATCTCGCGCAGGAACCGGGACTCCGGGTTGAGCATTGGCTGTCCCCATGAGGACCGGACGATGGCCCGGCTGACATACAGCCGCTGCCGGGCCCGGGTGATTCCGACGTAGGCCAGCCGCCGCTCCTCGGAGAGCTCGGTGGGATCGTCGAGCGACCGCATGTGCGGGAACATCCCGTCCTCCCAGCCGGTGACGAACACCACCGGAAATTCCAGACCCTTCGCAGTGTGCAAAGTCATCATCGTGACCATGCCGGCGCCCTCTTCGGGGATCTCGTCGCTGTCAGAGACCAGCGACACCCTTTCCAGGAACGCCGCCAGCACACCGGTGTCCGGCACGTCTTCGTCATCGGGTGTCTGCAAGGATTCGTCCAGCGCGGCGGCTTCTCTAGTCTCCAAGGCCTGGTCGGTGCTGAATTCATGTGCGACGCTTACGAGTTCGTTGAGGTTGTCCAGCCGGGCCAGCTCCTGTGGATCACTCGAGGACTCCAGCTCCCTGCGGTATCCGGTGCGTTCCAGCACCGACTCGACCAGATCGCCGAGATCCTCATCAAGACGGCCCCGCAACTCGTCAAGCATCTCGACGAAACCCGAGATCGCCTTCTCCGCACGGGTATTCAACATCGGCACTTTGCCTTCGGCGGCGGCGACAAGCGCATCGGCGAAGCTTGCGCCGGTGTTCTCGGCGAATACCGCCACACAAGCCTCGGCGCGATCACCGATGCCCCGACGCGGCGTGTTGAGGATGCGCCGCATGCTGACCGCGTCACCGGGGTTGTCCAACACCCGCAAGTAGGCGACGATGTCGCGGATTTCCTTGCGCTCGTAAAAGCGCACTCCCCCAACGACTTTGTACGGAATTCCGGCGCGGATGAACACCTCTTCCAACGACCGCGACGAGTTGTTGGTGCGATAGAACACGGCGACATCGTTGTAGGTGATCTCGCCGCGCTCAGCGAGCGCATCGATTTCTTCGGCGACGAACCTGGCCTCGTCGTGCTCGTTGTCGGCGACGTAGCCGACGATCAGCTCACCTTGGCCGGCGTCGGTCCATAGCCGCTTTTCGCGTCGTCCGGAGTTGCGGGCGATCACCGAGTTGGCCGCGGACAAAATGTTCTGCGTCGAGCGGTAATTCTGTTCCAACAGAATCGTTGTCGCGTCGGGGTAGTCGCGTTCGAAGTCCTCGATGTTGCGGATGGTGGCGCCGCGGAACGCATAGATCGACTGATCGGCGTCGCCGACTACGCACAATTCCGCCGGCGGCACGTCGTCGGGCGAGTCCTGCGCGCCGCCGCGACCGGCCAATTCCCGCACCAGCACGTATTGCGCGTGGTTGGTGTCCTGGTACTCGTCGACCAGCACGTGCCGGAACCGCCGCCGGTAGTACTGGGCAATCGCCGGGAAGGTTTGCAGCACCGCCACGGTTTCCCCGATCAGGTCGTCGAAGTCCAACGCGTTGGCCGTTCGCAGGCGGCGCTGATATTCGCCGTAGACCGAGGCGACGGTGCGGGCCAAGTCATCGGATTCATCCGACAGGTTGGCCACCGCCTGGTCGGGGTCGATCAACTCGTTCTTCAGGTTGGAGATGGCGTTGGCCAGCAGCCGCGGCGAATACCGCTTGATGTCGAGCCCCATGTCGCGGCCGATCATCTGCAGCAAGCGCCGCGAATCGTCGGCGTCATAGATCGAGAAGTTGGAGTTGAGCCCTTTGATCAGGGACGCCTGGTTGCGCAGGATGCGCACGCAGGTCGAGTGAAACGTCGACACCCACATCGCCCGCGCCCGGTGTCCGACCAACCGCACCACGCGTTCGCGCATCTCGGCGGCGGCCTTGTTGGTGAAGGTGATGGCCAGGACCTGACCGACCCCGACGCCACGCGCTGCGATCAGGTAAGCGATGCGCCGCGTCAACACCGCGGTCTTGCCCGAACCCGCACCGGCCACTATCAGCAGCGGCGAACCCTGATGCACCACCGCTTGGCGCTGTTGTGGGTTGAGGTCGTCGAGCAGACGATCCGCCTCGGGGGCGGGCTTGGTATCGGTTGCGTGCACACTCATGTCTGTCCAAACTTACCGCCGCCCGGGGACGCAGACTGGCCAAGCGGAGCGTGTTGGAAGCGGTCGATGCCGCTCCCTAACGCGAGACACCAATAACGGGCGCCACATAGAACCCATGGCTAACTCAAGCCCCATGAATTGACAATCGCCACATGGGAAGTCGAGTAGCCCATTACTCATGTGCTCCATGTGATCCTGCGCCACGATCATGACACCGGTGACGCAACGGCATTAAGAGCTGAAGCATCACGTGCACGTCAGAGCTCCGCATAAGGAGGGTAGCGCCATGACATCGCACGCCCACTCGATCAGCACAACTCCGGAACGGCTTACGTCACCGAAGCGATCGCGCAAGCGGGACTCAGCCGGCGACCAGCACAAGGCCGACGGCGAGAAGGACTCCGTATCGGTGGCCAAGATGGGAATGATCGGCACCATCGGCGCGGCGGTTGTCACCGCTATCACGACCATCGTCGTCACGGTCAGTCACGACGATGGTTCCCCCAGCGCCAATCCCGCGGGACAGACCATCAAACCGACGCTGGACAGCACATCCCCGCAAGGATCGTTTGACCAAGTGTCGATCAACGAATCAGGCACCGAGGTCACCGTGACGGGGTCCGCACAAAAAGACGTCGACAACGTGGTGGTTCTGATCGGCCCAAGGCAGTCGGGCGGGCAGTTCTGGGCAAACAGCGCGGCTGTAGTCAACGGGCAATGGAAGCTGAGTGTCGCGACGGAACCCCACGTTCCGGTGCCCTACGAAATAAAGGCCTACTACGGGCAGCGGCCCGGCAGTCCGGCAATGCAGGGCTTTTCGTACCTCATCTCCCAGGGGACCTCAACGACGGAGACGCCGACGCCGACGCCCGGGTCGATAGTGAGCTGCGCAGAGCAACATGGCGACAGCTGCTTCAACGGCCCGGGCTGGGGGCCGCCGTCGGTCTACCAATCGGATCACTGACGACTTAAGGGCGGACGCCTACTTTCCGAGAGTGAACTGGTTGACGTCGATGTAGCCGATCCGAAATGCCTTGGCGCATCCGGTCAGATACCTCATGTATCGCTGGTAAACCTCTTCGGACTGAATCCTGATGGCCTCGCTGTGCTGCGCCTCCAATGCCGCAGCCCAGTGATCGAGCGTAATAGCGTAGTGCGGCTGCAGCGATTGCCTGCGGGCCAGCCTGAAGCCCGCCTTCGTCGAGTGGTATTCCACCGTCTCGATCGCTGGTAACTGGCCACCCGGGAAGATCTCGGTGGCGATGAATTCCCTGAAGCTCACCAACTCTTCGGACATCGGCAGGCCGCGTTCGACGATTTGCTGCTCGGGTAGCACGGTGATCGTGTGCAACAACATTCGGCCGTCATCGGGCAGGATGCCGTACGCCATCTTGAAAAAATCGTCGTAGCGGTCGTACCCGAAGTGCTCGAACGCGCCGATGGAGACGATCCGGTCGACGGGCTCGTCGAACTGTTCCCAGCCCCGCAGCAACACCCGCCCGCTGTGTGGGGTGTCCATCGCGTCGAAGGCCTGCTGCGCGCAGTCGACCTGGTTTCTCGACAACGTCAAACCGATGACGTTCACGTGGTACTTCTCGATCGCGCGACGCATCGTGCTCCCCCAGCCGCAGCCGACATCCAGCAGGGTCATCCCGGACCGCAGACCAAGCTTGGCCAGGGTCAGGTCGATCTTGCGGATCTGTGCCTCTTCCAGAGTGATATCTCGTCCGCGATCAAAGTAGGCGCAGCTGTAGGTCATGGTGGGATCGAGGAACAGCCGGTAGAAGTCGTCGGACAAGTCGTAGTGAATCTGTATGTCTTGGAAGTGGGGGGTCAGCTTCTCCGCCATGACGGTTACACGCCTTTCGGGGTTTCGGGGCCGGTCAGCGGTCTCACGAGGGCTTCCCGGTCACTGAAGAACCAAACGTTCCCACCGGGTTATGGCACGTGTACGCCGCTTAGTGGCTAAACTCGTTTTCGTGCTCAACGCGCGTCATCAATTTTTCTATGGGTACCGGCCAGCGGTGCCCATGGTCTAGCTGCTGTCGCAGAGCCCCGTGGTCCGCTTCCGGATTCGGGGCTCGTCTCTTTTGTGAGGCCTGATAACGGATGAGACCAGAACCCCCACATCACGAGAACGCGGAGTTTGCAGAGATGAACATGGAAACACTCGAAACAGAACAACCCGCCAACATCGATGAGTTGCGCGAAGAGATCGACCGATTAGATGCCGCGATCCTCGCTGCGGTGAAGCGACGCGCCGAAGTGTCGCAAGCGATCGGCAAGGTCCGAATGGCTTCCGGCGGCACCCGGCTGGTACACAGCCGCGAGATGAAAGTCATCGAACGCTACAGCGAGCTGGGTCCGGACGGTAAGGATCTGGCGATGCTGCTGCTGCGACTGGGCAGAGGCCGGCTCGGCCACTAGACGGCCCCTTCACCCGGGTGCGCTAGATCTGGCTGGTCCCATGGGACCGCATTAGGGTCGAACCATGACCTCCGTGCAAACGATCCCTGACATCACCGCCACTCCGGCGTGGGAAGCCCTGCGCAGGCATCACGACCAAATCGGACAAACCCACCTTCGCCAGTTCTTCGCCGACGATCCCGATCGCGGCCGCGACCTCACCGCCAACGTCGGCGACCTCTACATCGACTACAGCAAGCACCGCATCACACGTGAGACGCTGCAGTTGCTCCTCGATCTGGCCCGCACGGCCAACCTCGAAGAGCACCGCGACCAGATGTTTTCCGGTGCACACATCAACACCTCGGAGGATCGCGCGGTATTGCACACCGCACTGCGGCTGCCCCGGGACGCTGAGCTGGTCGTCGACGGCCAAAACGTTGTGGAGGACGTGCACGCGGTGCTGGATGCGATGGGCGACTTCACCGACCGGCTGCGCAGCGGCGAATGGACCGGGGCCACCGGGAAAAGGATCAGCACCGTCGTCAACATCGGCATCGGTGGTTCCGACCTGGGCCCGGTGATGGTTTACCAGGCGTTGCGCCACTACGCGGACGCCGGGATTTCGGCGCGCTTCGTGTCTAACGTCGATCCGGCTGATCTGATCGCGAAGCTGGACGATTTAGACCCTGCCACAACACTTTTCATCGTCGCGTCGAAGACGTTCTCCACGTTGGAGACACTGACCAACGCAACCGCCGCGCGCCGCTGGCTGACCAGCACACTCGGCGACGCCGCGGTGTCAAAGCATTTCGTGGCCGTGTCCACCAACAAGCGATTGGTCGACGACTTCGGCATCAACACCGACAACATGTTTGGGTTCTGGGACTGGGTCGGCGGTCGTTATTCGGTCGATTCGGCGATCGGACTGTCGCTGATGGCCGCCATCGGCCGAGAGGCCTTCGCTGATTTTCTGTCCGGATTCCACATCGTTGACCGGCATTTCAAAACCGCCCCGCTGGAGTCCAACGCTCCCGCCCTGCTCGGCCTGATCGGACTGTGGTACTCCAACTTCATGGGCGCGCAATCGCGTGCCGTGCTGCCCTATTCCAACGATCTGGCCCGTTTCGCGGCGTATTTGCAACAGCTGACCATGGAATCCAACGGCAAGTCGACACGCGCCGACGGCACCCCGGTTACCACCGACACCGGTGAAATCTATTGGGGCGAACCGGGAACAAACGGGCAGCACGCCTTCTACCAATTGCTGCACCAGGGCACCCGCTTGGTGCCCGCCGATTTCATCGGGTTCAGCCAACCGCTGGACGACCTTCCCACCGTCGAAGGCACCGGCAGCATGCACGACCTGTTGATGAGCAATTTCTTCGCGCAGACCCAGGTGCTGGCGTTCGGCAAAACCGCGGAAGAAATCGCCGCCGAAGGCACACCCGCCGACGTCGTGCCGCACAAAGTGATGCCCGGTAACCGGCCGTCCACCTCGATCCTCGCCGACCGGCTCACCCCGTCGGTGCTCGGCCAACTGATCGCCCTCTACGAGCACCAGGTGTTCACCGAGGGCGTGATCTGGGGAATCGACTCGTTCGACCAATGGGGCGTGGAGCTGGGCAAGACGCAAGCCAAGGCGCTGCTTCCGGTGCTCACCGGCGACGCTTCCCCCGCGCCGCAATCCGACAGCTCGACCGATGCGCTGGTCCGTCGCTACCGCACCGAAAGGGGCCGTACCAGCTGAAGGTTGTGGCGCGAGCGTCCGCAATTGCACGCACCGGGGCGGCGTGTCGTGTACAAACACGCGCACTCGCGGCAGAGGAATTAGGCGAACCACTTGGTCAACGGCGGCGGCAGCACCCGCAACAACTCGACCAGCGGTCCCCACGGCCACCACGGCACGACGGCCCGGCCGGGCTCACGCTCGATGGCGTCGACCAGGCCCTTGACGCCAGTTGCGTTGTCCACCATGAACTTCGTGCTCTCCGATTTAGCGGTCATCTCCGACTCGATGTAGCCCGGCTCCATCACCGAGACCTTGATGGGGCCTTTCGCGTATTCGGCGCGCAGCGATTCACCCAGCGAACGCAGTCCGGCCTTGCTTGCGGCGTAAGCGGCTTTGGTGCCCGGCACCCCCTTGGTACCGAGCACCGACGAGATGAGGACCAGATGCCCGGATTCGCTCTTGGCGAACATCTCCAGCGCCGTCTCGATCTGCACCAGCGCGGCCACCAGGTTGGTCTCGATGGTCGCCTTGTTCGCCCACAGCTTGCCCGACCCGAGCTTGGCGCCCTTGCCGATGCCGGCGTTCACAATGATGCGGTCGATGCCCCCGAGTTCATCGCTGAGATCGGCGAATACCTTCGGCACCTGCTCGTGGTCGTTGACGTCCAACGCGGCGACCGCGATCTTGATACCTGGATACTGTTGCGACAGTTCGGCTTTCAGCTTGTCAAGCCGATCGGTGCGACGGGCGCACAGGGCCAGGTCGCGGCCCTTGGCGGCGAAGGAACGCGCCATCCCGGCGCCCAGGCCGGAACTGGCGCCGGTGATGAGGATCTTCTGGCGGGGCACCCGGGCAGCATATCCACCGGTGCCGGGTTGCGGGCAGGCGACTACTTGAGCAGCCGGGACAAGCGGCGATCAGCCAGCACCTTGCCACCGGTCTGGCAGGTCGGACAGTACTGAAAAGACTTGTCCGCGAACGACACTTCACGCACGGTGTCCCCGCACACCGGGCAGGGCAACCCCGTTCGTGCGTGCACCCGCAGCCCGGAGCGCTTCTCTCCTTTGAGCATGGCCGCTCCCTGGCCGACGGACCGGGCCACCGCGTCGGTCAGGACCGACGCCATCGCGTCGTGCAGGGTGGCGAGCTGCTCGCTCGACAGCTTCCCGGCTGTCGCGAACGGCGAGATCTTTGCGACATGCAGGATTTCGTCGCTGTAGGCGTTGCCGATGCCGGCGATCACCTTCTGGTCGGTGATGATGGTCTTGATCCGGCCGGTGTTACCGGCCAAGAGCCCGGCCAGGTCGTCGGCGCTGAGCTCCAGCGCGTCCGGGCCGAGTGCGGCAATCCCGGGCACCTGCTGCGGGTCGTCGACCAGCCACACGGCCAGTCGCTTCTGTGTCCCGGCCTCGGTGAGGTCAAAGCCCGGCGCGCTACCGGGCACGCCGAGGTGCACACGCAGCGCGATCGGTCCTTTGCCCGGTCGCAGCGGCGCCGCGGCCAGCTTGTCAGACCACCGCAACCAGCCCGCACGCGACAGGTGGGCGATCAAGAACAGCTTGTCGGTCTGCAAGCCCAGGTATTTGCCCCACCGCCCGGCCCCGACGACGGTCTGGCCGTGCAGCGCGTTGATCGGCGGGTCGAAGGTTTTCAGCACGGACAGCGCCGCGACATCGATGCGACCAACCGTCAAACCGACGGCATGCCGGCGCAGATGGTCGGCCAGCGCTTCGACCTCCGGAAGTTCGGGCACGCATCAAGTCTGCCAGCCGGTAGCCCTCAGCAAATAGGTGTCCATGATCCAGCCGTGCCGCGCGCGGGCCTCGGCTCGCAGCTCCACGATGCGGGCCCCGATTTCTCCGACAGTCCCCGCCACCAGAAGTTCGTCCCTGGTACCGAGGTAGGCGCCCCACCAGATGCGGGTGTCCGCCGGGCAGTTCTGAAACGAGCAGTCAGCGTCGAGCATCACCACCGCCGAACCGGACAATCGCTGCTTGCGCAGCTGCCTGCCGGTCGTGATGAGAACCGGTTCACCGACCTCATTGAGCGGGATGCGGTGTCGGGCGGTCAGCGCCTGCACGGCGGTGATTCCCGGAATCACGTCAAAGGTGAAGTCCACGTCGGCCGCGACCGCATCGAGGATGCGCAGCGTGCTGTCGTACAACGACGGGTCACCCCAGGCCAGGAAGGCCCCGACGCCGTCGGGACCCAGCTCGGTGGAGATGGCCGTCGCCCAGATCCGGTTGCGCGCCGCGTGCCACTCGGAAACCGCCTCCCGGTAGTCGGCGTCGGCGCCCCGTTTGGGATCGGTGAGCTCGACGAAGCGATAGCCGGGCTGGCGGATGAACCGCGCGCAGATCTGCCGTCGCAGCGCCACCAGGTCGCTTTTCGCTTCGCCCTTGTCCATCGCGAAGAACACCTCGGTGTCGTTGAGCGCCTGGATCGCTTGGACGGTGATGTAGTCGGGATCGCCGGCGCCGATGCCGATGATGTGGATATGCCGACTCACCTCGCCAGTCAACCGAATTGCAACCTCGAAGATCTAGTCGAGACCCGAAGTACCCGGTACCATCGGTATCGACTGCGAGTTCCCCGATGAAGGGACGTCAACGATGACCACTGCGGTGAAGTCTGGTGGGCCGAGTCGTGAAGAGTTCTCCGACCGCTTGCTGAAAGGCTCGGTCAAGAAGTCCTACGAACCCGTCGTCGACATCGACTGGGATGCTCCGCTGGAGCCGGACAAGTTCTTTCTACCGCCCCGGTTGGTGTCGTTGTACGGCACCCCGATGTGGGACGAGATGACCCGCGAGCAACAAATCGAGCTGTCCCGCCAGGAACTGGTCAACACCTTGTCGGCCGGGATCTGGTTCGAGAACATGCTCAATCAATCGTTGTTGCGCACCATCCTGCACGACGACCCGACCAGCCGGTCGACGCACTACAAGCTGACCGAGCTGGGCGATGAGACCCGCCACATGATCATGTTCGGCAAGGCGATCGAACGAATCGGCGCCAAACCGGTGCGCCCGGCGCGGGTGCACCGGATGATCATCAACGCCCTGCCGCTGGCGTTCCAGCGGGGTTCGATGCTGTGGGTGGCCGCGCTGATTGGTGAGGAAATCTTCGACTCACTGCAACGGCAGATGATGGACGACCCGGAACTTCAGCCAATCATCCAGCGGCTCATGCGAATTCACGTCACCGAAGAGGCCCGGCACATACAGTTCGCGCGTGACGGCGCGCGCAAACGGGTGCACGAGATGCCCCGGCTCAACAAGTGGTTCATGGCCAACATCAACGGGCTCGGCGGGTACTTCTTCCGCTACCTGTTCACCAATCCGGTCCCCTATGCGCGGACCGGCCTGGACGCCAAGCGGGCCCGGGCGACCGCACGCAACAGCCCGCACCGTTACGAAATGCAGGTGGCCGGCTTCGCGCCGCTGGCGGCGTTTTTGACCGAGGTTGGCCTGATGGGCCCGATCGCCCGGCGCGGCTGGCAGCGCACCAAGTTTCTGTGAGCCAAACACGCATCGTCGTCGTCGGCGCTGGAGCTCGCGGTCGTTGCGCCGCAACCGAGCTGCTAACGGCGGGGATCACCGACATCGTCATCCTGGACAAGGCACCAGGCAAACCGCATGACTGGCCGGCGGACCTGGACGGCCTGCTGCTTCCCGGCCGCGAAATAGCCAGTTCGGTGTTCGACGACGACACCCACACCTGGGAGTTGCGCACAACCTCCGGCGAGATCTTCCACGGCGCCATCGTCATCGCGGCCCACGGACTCCAACACGTTCCGTGGGTACCGGAGTTCGTCGGGCGCAACGACTTTCGCGGAGCGTCGTTTCACGCGGCGCGGTGGGACCCGGACTTCGATCCAGGCGGCAGGCGCATCGCGGTCATCGGCACCGACTCCACCGCGGGTCACTACATCGGGCAGTTGACCGCGTCGGCGGCCTCGGTCACCGTTTTCGCACACCCGCCACGCCGATTCGTCGATGAGCTGCCGTTGCCGACAACGCGCGCCAGGCGCTGGTTACGCCGCCATACCCGAGCAGCATCCCGCGGCGGGCGGTGGCGGCCCGCGCTGGTGAAATCGACGATCAGCGCCATCACCCCGTGGGGCGTTCGCACCAGCGACGGTGCCGACCACCGCGCCGACGCCATCATCTACGGCACCGGCTTCGCGGTCCCTGATCAGGCCCCCGACATGCTGGTCGGCGCCGGCGGGCGGACCATCCGGCAGGCCTGGGACGACGGCATGGAGCCTTTCTTGGGCGTCGCCACTCACGGCTTCCCCAATTACTTCTTCATCACCGGCCCCGATCGCGCCGCGCAAGCACGCTACGTTGCCGAGTGCGTGGGGCTCATGAAGCACACCGTGAGCACCCGCATCGAAGTGCTTCGCAGCA
>Ga0335072_10006897_pt1 | contig 16573 bp, 13 predicted proteins | sample Lox_Sample_21_FD_206725 | JGI IMG/M metagenome (GOLD analysis project Ga0335072, IMG submission 206725) | Soil microbial communities from Loxahatchee National Wildlife Refuge, Florida, United States - Lox_Sample_2.1 | ecosystem: Environmental > Terrestrial > Soil > Wetlands | place: USA...
CGCGCAGAGATGGATGGAGCGCGAACGCTTCACCCACCGGCCAAGACGCCACCTCGTCCTCGAGCAGTCGCTGAACCATAGGCTCGTGCTGGTCGATGGCGCCGCGACGAAAGACCGGCGCCACCGCGCTGCGCCCGTGGATGTGCTCGTCGCCGTCGCACAGCATGAAGGCGCTCTCCCCAAAGAGCGGTGCGACAACCTCTCCGCCCGAGCCGGAGCAAAGAACTGTTGCTGGAGCCGCGTAGAGCGCGCGAATGTCGTCGGGATCGGAAAGGAAGACGAGGGGATCCATGTCGACGGGGAAAACGGTGAAACGGCTCCCATAGCGGACCCAGCAGTGCTCGAGGTACGTGATCGGCCGAAGCCGGCAAGCGATTGTCTGAAGCACGGCTGGAAGCGGTGCGCACGGGGGCAGATCGCGCCCCACACGCTTGAATGGTGGAGCGAAATCGGCGAACGGCATGGTGCCTCCTTTTCGGGTTTTTGAACTACGTTGAGCGCTGGGCGTAGGCGATTCGCCACAGCCGTAAGACGGGAAGCAGGAGCCGCGTGAGCGAGCCGCCCGCGGCAACGAGGCTCCATGTGGTGGCGCGCAGGTTGCGACTGTGGGCGCTGTCCTTTGAGAGGTACATCGCGGCCATACAGGCGACGATCAGGCGGTGGCGGTCCGGATCGCGTAGCGCTCCGGCCTCGTGCAGGCTGCGGCGGACGAGCTCGCCGATGCGCGCCTCGGCGAAGGCGGGGCTGGGATAGTGGGCGACGTAGCTGTGATCGCCGTGCTCGGCGTCTTCGATCTGGTCCACGAAGCTGTCGAGCATCGTCGTGGCCGCCGAGATCCACGGGAAGTAGGCACGCTGGGCCCGCACGATCTCGGACTCGGCGCAGTCCTCTTCGACGGCGAGGGCCAGCAGCGCGTGGACTGTCAGCGAGGCGCTCGCGGCGCCGCTCAGCTCGAACCAGCTTGCGTCGGCGCGGCCGGGGAGCTCATGCGCGGCCCAGGACCGCAGGTTGGCGTCGCGGCGATCGGGGTCGAGGTCGTGGTTGATGGCCAGCACCTGGGCGCGGACCGTCTCGGTCCTCAGCCGGTCGCGCACCCGCTCGTAGGAGGGCAGCGCCGCGCTGTCGGCCCGACAGCAGACGACCAGCGTGCGCAGGTAGCCGCCGTCGTCGTCCCACGGGTGCAGCCCGTAGTAGTCGGAGATCGGCCGCTCGCGGTCGAGTGCGTCGATCAGGGCGAGATGCAGGCGACGCCCATTCGCCTCGCCCGCTGCGGCGCCGCGCTCGTTGACGCTGTCCAGGAAGTCCCAGATGACCTCGTAGGCGACGAGCAGACTTAGCAGAGTGGCGCTGCGGGTTCGCGGGAGCGTCCAGAAGAGCGCGGCGCCGTCGCTGTGGCCACGCTTGTGCGCGAGCGAGCTCAGAGCGCCTTCGCGCAATGGGGCGTCGGGTGCGATCCGTGCCCGCCGGCGCCAGACCCGCACCTCGCGCGCGACCGCGGACAGGCCGAGCGCGAGCTGGCGCGTGGCGGTGCCGAGGAGTACCCCGATCTGCCTCGCCGACAGCGGCGCGGGATCCGAGCCCTTGCACGATGCGCCTGCGCCAAGCGCTTCAATACGAGGGGCTGACGGTCCTCGCTGGTACACGCACGACGAGGAAGCCCGGCAGGGCGACGATCGCCACCGCTACTACGCTGACCAGCGCGAAGCTCGTGACCGCCGCGGATCCTTCGACACCGAGCGAGATCGGAAAGCCGGTGGCGCTGGCGAGCGCGCGACTGACGACCAGCTGGCCGACCAAGCCGAAGAGGGCGCCGATCGCGCTGCCGGCGGTTATCAGTAGCGCGCTCTCGCAGCAGAGCCACCGCCACAAAACACCGCGGCGATAGCCCTCGCACTTGATGAAGGCGATGAGGTCGCGCCGCTGCCAGATCATCGATCCGAGCGCCCCGGCGACGGCCAGGACGGCGGCGATCAAAATCAGCAGCCGGATCTCGGTGATGCGCGAGAGTCCCTGATTGGCGAGCTCGAAATGCAGCTGTTCGCGTTCAGCCGCGGTCTGCACGGCGAGTCCTGGATAGGACCTCAAGGCACGGGCGACGGTGTCGCGCACGGCGGCGGGCGTGGTGCCGGCGGCGACCGCGATCTCATAGGCGCTTGGCGCGCCGCTCGCCCACGCGCGGGCGTAAGCCTGCGAGCTGAGGATGACCGCTCCCGGAGGCCAGCCCAGGTTGGTGCTGAGCGCGGCTACGCGAAAAGTGGTCGGTCGCGGTGCGGGCAGGGTGAAGCGCTGCCCGACATGCAGGTGGTGTTCGGCGGCGAGCGCCTGCGAAAGCACCGCCCAGCCGCCGCTGAGCACACGTGCGCCGGCAAGTCCGAGATCGCCGCCAAGCAGCTCCCGCGGCGGGATCGGCTGGCGGCTCGATGTCGGCTGCGCGATCACCCACAGCCGGCGGGAGCCCCAATTCAGGAAACTGCCGCGATAGACGCCAACGCCGCGCACGCCGGGCAGACGAGCAAGCGAGCGCTGGTCGAGTGCCCGAAAGGGCGTGGTGGCAAAGGCGTTTGCTTCGCCTCTCGGCGTCACCCAGACATCGGCGCTCGAATCGATTCCGTGCGCGGAGGCGTCGAGCCCGCGCTGAAGGTTCGACTGGGATCCCTGGACGGCGACGGTGCCGAGCACGGCGACGGCGGCAGTCGCGGCGATCGCGAGCGACCGCACCCGTGTGGGCGGCGTCCGCAACTCGGTGACCGCGATGACGGGCGAGGCGCCGTCGAACAGCCGCTGCAGGGAGTCGAAGGCCGACAGCAGCAGGTCGAAGAGGAACGGAAGCAGGCAGACGAGGGCAACGATGAGGGTGAGATCGCCGAGGCTGGCTGCCGTTGGATCGAACAGCAGCACGACGCCGGTGAGGCTCAGCGAGACGAGTCCGATCCCGAGACGCACGAGGGGACGGCCGCGGTCGACCCCGGCGGAGACCTCCCTCGCTTGGAGGGGATGCCTGATCACGTCCCGCAGCGGCCAGAGCACGCCGAGCAGAGCCGCTATCAATCCGGCTCCGATCGAGAGCGCGACGCTCTGCCAGAGAACGATCCGCTGGTTGCCGACCGGAAACGCGAAGGAGAGATAGCCCGGCGCGGCGCGAAAGACGACCAGCGAAAGCAGGTCGCCGAGCGCGACGCCGACGAGACAGGCGAGAACGCCCAGCACGGCGGCATCGAAGAGCAGGATCTGGACGATCATCGACCGGGTCGCGCCCTGCGGCCGGATGCTCTCGATCAGCTTGCGCCTGGCGGGCACGGTGATCAACATGGCGTTGAGCGCGAACATGAAGCCGATCAGGGCGCTGACGGCGGAGAAGAGAATCTCCCCCTGGTTCTCCGGCTGGGAGGCGACGGCGAACAGGGTGGAGTCGAAGTTCGCGGGATCCACGTTTACGCCGGCCCCCGCCGCAAGCCTCTCCAGGCTCGCGCGCACCGCGGCTTCGCGACCCGGTCGGGTCTGGATGAAGATGCGCGTGATCCGGCCCTGCATGCCAGTGAGCCGCTGGGCGTAGCCGACCGGCGCGAGCGCGACCGGACTCTTGGCGAGGCCACCGATTTCGCCTTCGTCCAAGGTGGCGCCGACAAGTGTCGTCATCACGGTCGCGCCCACCTGCAGCTTGACGGGCTGCAACGATCCAACGCCGACTTCGCGGGCGATCGGCGTGGGCAGCGCGATCGCCTGCTGGGCGGCTATCTGGGCCGCGGAGAAGCGACGCAGCAGCGATCCGGCGAGGCGAGCGAAGCGGGGGTCGGTGCCGATCAGGTCGATCGAGCGCTCGCCCCCGGGGCCGATCACCGTAGCCTGCTGCTCGAGCACAGGCAGCGCGAGCTTGACTCCGGGGATCTGACGGACTTCAGTCAGAAGCCCTTCGCCAAACCCGCCGGGCCCGCGCGCGTCGAGCTGCAGCTGGGTGTTGCCGACGATCTGGCTCGACAGCTGCGCGACCGAGCGCGAGAGGCTCGTGCTGGCCACCTGCGAGGCGAACAGCAGCGCCACGCCGATCGCGATGCCGAGGATCGCGAAGCACTCCTGGATCAGGACGGTGCGGGCGCGCAGCCGCGCGCGGTAGAGAAAGAGGACGTCGGCGAAGCTCATGCGCGGGCCTCGGAGAGCGACCTGGCCGGCACGAGGACGTGCTCAGGCTCATAGGCCTGGAGGCGCCCGTCGCGCAGTTCGTGCACCTGGTCGGCGAAGGCGGCCGCCTGGGGGTCGTGCGTGGCCAGGACCACCGCGGCGCGTCGCTCACGGCAGAGCTCGCGCAACAGGCCGAGGACTTCGGCGGTGCGGTGGGTGTCGAGCGTCCCGGTCGGCTCGTCGGCGAGCACGAGCTTTGGATCGGTGGCGAGCGCCATCGCGATCAGGACCCGCTGGCGCTCGCCCATCGAGAGCTGCTCGGTCCGATGCAGCAGGCGTCCGCCGAGCCCCAGGCGCTCGAGCAGGGGCTCGACCGTGCGCCGCGCGTTGCGCTTGTTCGTCAGCCAGAGCTTCAGGGAGGCGTTCTCGACGGCGCGGGCGCCGGGAATGAGGTTCTGGGGCTGGCCGATGATGCCGAGCTGGCGTAGGCGGTACTCGTCGCTCTCGCGCTGGGAGAACGCGAAGATGTCCTGGCCGTCCAGCAGGACGGTGCCGCGATCGGGCCGCTGCAGGGCGGCGATGAGTTCCAGCAGCGTCGTCTTGCCCGATCCACTGGGGCCGTAGAGCGCCACGAACTCGCCCGCGGCGACGGACATCTGGACGCCGTCGACCGCACGGATCGGCTCTCCGTCACCGACCGTGTAGTGCTTGACGAGGTCCCGGAGCTCGAGCACCCTAGGAGCTGGCCCCGCCCGAGGCTCGGCTCCGGCGGGCGCCGGGGAAGTCGATCACGTCGGCGTGGGTGCGGTTCTGGTCGGACATGAGCTTCAGCCGGCCCCGTTCGAAGGACCACACCCGGTCGGCGACGAGCGTGGCCTCCAGGTCGGAGGTGCTCATCAGCACACCGCAGCCCAGCTCCGAGACCAATCCCTGAAGAAGCTCGCCGGCCTCGCGGGTCTTGCGCATGCCGAGGCCATCGCCGACGTCGTCGAGGATCATCAGTCTGGGCTTCCCGACGACCCCGCGGGCGAGGCCGACCAGCACCCGGTCCCAGTTGGAGAGCTCCTCCCAGCACTGGTGAGCGCAGTCGGCGACGCCGACGCGCTCGAGCGCGTCCAGGGCGAGCCGTTCGGCCGCGCGCCGGCCATGCCTGCGACCCATAGCGAGCGGCAGCCGCACGTAGTCGACGACCTCGAATTTGACGCCCGTTCCCTCGTGATGGACCCAGGCGATCTCGCCGCCCAGGCGCCGCGAGCGCTCGGTGTCCGAGCAGCAGGCGAGATCGATCTCGCCGAGCCAGACCTCGCCCTCGTCGGGAATCCGCAGCCCGGCGGCGACCTCGAGGAGCGTCGTCTTGCCCTCCGCGCGCGAGCCCACCACGGCGACTAGCTCGCCCGGGTCGACGTCGAGGGAGACGTCGACCAGCACCCTCTGCCACCGCCCTCCGCGCCGGTAGCCCTTTCCGACTCCCCGCAGCGAGAGCAGCTCAGCCATCGCGTCCGCCGCGGATTTCGAACTCGTCGTCGTCAGGCTCCTCGAGCTCCTGGCGCAGGCATTGCAGGCGCTTGGCCCGCTGGCCCCACATCAGGGCCTCGTCGGTCATGATCGCGCTCTGCACCCGTCCGCCCCACTCCGAGCCGTCGGCCGGCCCCAGCCGGCCCAGCCGCCGGGCGGCGTTCAGCCGCATCTGGGCGGCCTCGAATTCGGCGATGCAGACGCGCTCCTCCTCACGGATCGCCTGCAGCAGGTCGGGCAGGTCCTCCTCCTCGGAGAACGCCAGCTTCGCCGAGAGCGCGTCGCGGAGCATGGGCGGCGCCAGCGTCGAGGCGCGCAGCCACTCACGGAACTGGGCTACCCCCTCCGGCGTCGCTTCGTAGCGGTCCAGCGAGGGTTTGGTGCCCGGCTGGATCATCGCCACCAGCCCCTGCTTGGCCAGGCTGGGGAGGTCGTTGTGGGCCACCGACCGCGACCAGCGGGCACGGGGAAAGCGGTCGACGAGCCTCGCCCCGACGCCGGCCGGGCTGTCGGCCTGCTCGATGACGAGCCCGAGGATCGCCATGCTGGCGGAGAGGTCACCACTGCGGGACGGCGGCATGCACGAATCCTAGATCAATGACAGACGCCTGTGTGCTTTGTTCCTGAATAATTCCAAAAAGACGATGACTTCGGGGCGCCGGAGCGGCGGGGCGTCGAATGCGGCGCCAATCAAAGAGAGGGCCCCAATCAAAGCACAAATCGCACAAACCTTTGGTGCCGGCTCTTCGGCCCGGGGCTCAAACTTGCCTCTGCCCGGCCGCAAACACCCTCTTAACGCGACCTACGCACAAGGGACGCGGGGCTTGGCCTACGGTGTCGATGCCCGGCCGCGCAGGTCGAGCAGCCCGGGCTCCACCTGCGACGATGAGCGAGAAACGAATCGACAGACGCACCTTCCTCAAGGGCGGCCTGCTCGCCAGCGGCCTGCTGGCCGGCGGCGGCGTCGCGATCGCGGAGCTGACAAAGGGCGAAGCCCCTCCCCCGAAGCGGCCCACGCGCCCGGCCGGTACGCAGACGGCGACGGAGCAGGCGCCCTCCACCGAACAGCCGGCGCAGGCCCCCGGGCCGGCGCGAGCCAGCGGGCCGAACATCCTGGTGGTGGTCGTCGACCAGCTGCGCACCCCGGTTTGGTTCACGGCCAACCCCGAGATCGACCGGCTGCTGCCCAACATCTCGCGGCTGCGCCGCGAAGGGGTGTCCTTCGAGCGTCACTACACGGCCTCCAACGACTGCACCCCGGCGCGCTCGACGCTGCTCACCGGCCTGTACACCCATCAGACGGGCTGCATGATCACCGGCGGCAGCACCCTCGCGCCCGGCTTTCCGACCTGGGGGAAGCTGCTGCGCGACATCGGCTACCGGACGTGGTGGTTCGGCAAGTGGCATCTGACACATGGCGACGGCCACTGGAACGTGCTGCGCAACGCCGACGCCCTGGAGCCCTACGGGTTCTCCGGCGGCACCTACCCCTCCCCGAACGGCGGCCCCGGGCAGGGGTCGCGCGTGGACCCCCTGATCTCCGACCAGTTCGAGGAATGGTTCGCCCAGGAGTCCGGCAGCGGGCCGTGGTGCACGACGGTGTCCTTCGTCAACCCCCACGACATCGCCTGGTGGTGGCGCTGGACCGAGCAGATACCGACCGAGGCATACGCGCCGGCGCGCGTGCACGAGCTGCCGCCCAACTACGAGACCCCGGAAATGCTCGAAGCCAACCGCAAGCCGCTGCTGCAGCGCTCCTTCCAGCAGACCTCGGCCCGCTCGTTCGGGCAGGTGGCGTACACGGGGCCCGAAGCGCACCCCGAGTGGATGGGCTTCCTGGATCTCTACGTAAAGCTCCAGCGGATGGTCGACGCCCAGGTGGGGCGCGTCCTGGACACCCTCTCCAGCCGGCCCGAGGTGGCGGCCAACACCGTCGTGCTGTTCACCTCCGACCACGGCGAGTACGGCGCTTCGCATGGCCTGCGCGGCAAGGGCGCCTCGGCGTATGAGGAGGGGATCCGGGTGCCGCTGATCGTCAGGGACCCGCGCCGCCGGCTGACGCGGGCGACGTCGCGCCCGCGCACCCAGCTGACGTCGAGCGTCGACGTGGCGCCGCTGCTGTTGACGATCGCCCACGAATCGAACGCCTGGCGGAGGGAGCCCCACTACGCCCACCTCGCCGGCCGCGCCGATCTCGCCGCGATCCTCGCCGACCCGACCGCGCCGGGACGGCCCTACGCGCTGCACGCGACCGACGAGATCGTGACGGAGTTCGCGATCGAGACCTACGCGGCCAACGCCCCGCTGCACGTCGTGGCGCTGCGGACGGCGAACGCGAAGTACGTCACCTACTCCAACTGGCGCCGCGGCGAGACCGTCGCGGAGACCCGCGGCGAGGAATACGAGCTCTACGACTACCGCACGCGGGGGGGGCGCCTGGAGATCCACAACACGGCCGGCCACAGCCGGCTCGAGCCGGGGCTGCGGGCGCTGCTGGAGCGGGCCAAGCGCCAGGAGCTGCGGGCGCCGCTGCCCGACCACCTCCAGCACGCGCGGCTGACCGGCCTGGAGAACTATCTCGTGACCGCCACCCACGACGCCCGTGGCGCCACCGCCGCCCGGCTGCGCCACATCGAGGAAGAACACGGCCCGCTCGCCCCGTTCGGCGGCGCCCGCCCCGGCGAACACGAAGGCGAAGCCCCCGGGAACCGGCCGGGCGAAGGGCAGCCGCCGCCGGAAGCCGGTTTCAGCTCAGGGCATGCTCACGGCCGCCGAGGTCCCGAGCACCTGCCCGCCGGCGCCAAGCGCGCGCACCGCGACCTCGGGCCCGGCGGCGCTCACCGGGATGGCGGTCTGAAAGCCCCGCCGCGGGGCGCTCGCCACCGGCGTCATCGTTTCGGCTGAGGCGCCCGCCAGGACCTGCCAGGAGGCGACGTCGGTGGCCCCGTTCCAGCTTGCCTGCACGGTGGCGGCGCCGGGGCTGCCCTGCACGGCGATCGCCGGCGGCGTCGTCGGCTGCCCGCTCCACGGGGAGAGGTAGGTGCGGAAGTCCTGCACGCCCAGGCCGAGGGTGCCGTCGAGCAGGACGTGCCCGGCGGAGTCGTACTCGGTGAAGTTCGGCAGCTCGCCGTAGCCCATCAGCCAGTCGCCGCCGGGTAGGCTGAGCGTATTGCCCTGGGCGGCCGCGAGCAGCGTCTTCGTCGGGTTGGCGAAGCGCTTGACGAGCGAGACGGTGTGGTTGGAGAGGTCGGGGCGCATCACGAGGCCGCTGGATTCCCTTTCCTTGGGCGGGGTGGAGGCGTTGTTGAAGACCGAGATCAGGCCGCCCGGCTGCAGCTCGGCGTCGTGCTGCCAGTAGAAGCGCACGCCGCGCCCGAGCCTGAGGGTGCTGCGCCTGCCGTCGCCGAACAGCCATTCGAAGCCGCCGGTGTGCATGTTCACGTAGTACAGCGTCCAGGTGTTGCGCGCGGACAGCAGGATCTCGCCGGGCTGCCCCGATTCGGCGCCGCCGGGGGCGGGCGAGATCGAGTTGATGTGGACGTAGTCCCAGGGGTAGCTGTCGCCGGGGACGGCGTTCAGGGAGTCCCGCAGCGGGATGTGCCCGAGGGCGTGCCACTCCCACATGACCAGGCCGGTCTTGACGTCGATCTCCTCGATCACCGAGTCCGTGAGGATCCCATGCGCCGAGCCGTGCACGGAGGAGAGGTTCCTGTAGACCGGGTCGAAGGCGTCGATCCAGGCGGTGCCGGCTGGCGTCAGCCTGATCTCGTGCAGGTCGGCGTGGTAGCCGTTGCCGGCGCGAACCGTCGCCACGTGCTGGTAGGAGCTGTTGTAGATCTCGTCTTCGCCCTGGCCGAAGCCGACCCTGATGATGCGCCCCTGCCACCAGGTGAGCATGGGCTTGCCTTCGTACTGCTGGACCTGGAAGTTGGTCGACTCGTAGCCCGCCGGCAGCGGGTGAAACCAGACGAGGGCGCCGTCCTGTTCTGAGATCATCGGCCCCGGCGAGCCCTTGGCCTGGTAGGGGGCGAGGAAGAGGTCGCCGGGCGCCGCCCCGGGTCGGGCGGGGGTCGTGATCCTCAGGCTGGACGGCGTCAGGGTCGGGGCGGAGGCGTAGTGCTGGATGGCGTTCGGGTCACCGGGGTTCAGGGGGAACTCGCGCTCGTCGACGGGGGCCTGGTGGGCGACGGTGAAGGTCGTGCTCAGGCGCTCGCCGCCGGCGCTCGCGTGGACCGTGACCCGCTCCCCGGGGACGAAGGGGCGGCTCGGCAGGAAGCTCTGGCCGGTGCCGGTCGAGTAGGCCTCCAGATGCCCCCCGTGGACGCCGCTGCGAGAGCCGACGACGCGGACGTCCGAGACCGTGGTGCCGGGGCCGCCGAGGAAGCTGATCTGTGTCGCCGGCGAGGCGTCGGGGGTGCCGGGCAGGGGAGAGACGGTCACGGGATTGGCTGCCGCCGCGGCGAGCGCGGCCTGGTCGCCGAGCGCGACGCCGGTCGTCGGCGTGTCGCCGCCGCAGGAGCTGAGCGCCGCCGCGGTGCAGGCGGCGCCGAGCAGCACGACGAACTGGGTGGCGCGGCGGCGATGACGGCGCTGACGATGTCTTCCCATCTCTTTTCGCTCTCTCCTTGCTCTTTTTCTCTCTCCGGGGCTCGCTGACCTTAGACGCCGGCGGGGACGTGCGCGCCGGGTATCGCAGCCTCTGGGCACGAGCCCTCTTATGTGCTTCTTGAAATGCGATCCTAACGTTGCGCTAACACTGGCGTAGCCGGTGGGAATGCGGTGGGCGCGGCAGGCATCGCCTCCGCGACACCGAAACCTTCGACGGAGCGAGTTGTCTTGAGGCTAGGATCTGCCCTCCCCATGAGTCGCCGGCTTCATCTCTCCCTACTGATCGCGGGCCTGCTGGTGCTGGTCTGCAGCGCCGGCACCCTTGCCTTCGGCGGCAACCGCATCGTCGCCGAGGAGGCCGCCTACGTCGGCCCGGCGGCCCCCCAGTGCGTGCCCTCCACGATCGACCGCAGCGCGGTGCTCCCCGGCACGCACCTGGCGGTCTCGCCGCTCCCGGACTCCTTGGACGCCTCGCCGCGCACCCAGATCAGCCTGCTCGGGGCACCGGCCCACGAGATCTCGGACGTCCAGGTCGGCGGCTCGTATACCGGCAAACACTACGGCCGCCTGGAGGCCTATTCGCAGGGCGACGGCGCGAGCTTCGTGCCCGATCAGCCCTTCGTGCCCGGGGAGACTGTGACGGTGCGGGGCAGGCTCGCCGTCGGCAGGGGCAGCGAGCCGTTCGCGTTCCACTTCACGATCTCGCGGCCGAACCCGTTGCAGTACCACCAGCCGAGCAGGGAACCGGCGGGCGGGTCCGGCGAAGTGCAGCACTTCGTCTCCGCGCCCAGCCTGCAGCCGCCGGCGATCTCGATCACGACGCACACCCCTCAGGAATCGCCCGGGGACGTCTTCACCGCGCCCTACTCGGGGCCGGGCGGCGACGGACCGATGATCTTCAACAGCGCCGGACAGCTGATCTGGTTTCACCCGCTGCCGTTCGGCATCCAGGCGACCAACTTCGAGGTGCAGCAATACGAAGGCAAGCCGGCGCTGACGTGGTGGCAGGGCTACATCCCCCCCCAGGGCTTCGGCCAGGGCGAAGTCATGATCTACAACGACGCCTACCAGCAGGTCGCTCGGATCGCCGCCGGCAACGGCTACAAAGCCGACCTGCACGAATTCCACATCGACGCCGACGACACGGCGGTGCTGACGGTGATGAACCCGATCCACTGCGACCTGACGGCCGTCGGCGGACCGCAGGACGGATCGGTCACCGACAGCCTCTACCAGGAAATCGACCTCCGGACCCACCTGGTGCGCAGGGAATGGACCTCGCTGGACCACGTGGCGCTCTCGGAATCCTATTCCTCGCCCATCCACAGCAGCACGGAATGGCCTTACGACTTCTTTCACATGAACTCGATCGACGTCCAGAGCGACGGCGAGGTGCTGCTCTCGGCGCGCAACACCTGGGCGCTGTACGAGCTCAACGGACAGACCGGCCAGATCGTGGCGCGGGCGGGCGGCAGGCACAGCACGATCAAGATGGGCGACGGCACCCTGACGGCCTACCAGCACGATGCGGTTGCCCTCACGAACGGCATGATCAGCGTGTTCGACAACGGCGGCGTGCCGATGGTCCACCAGCAGTCGCGGGGCATCGTGGTGTCGCTCGACGCCCAGACCGGCAGCGAGACCCTGGTCGGCCAGTACGTGCACCCGACGGCCCTGAAGGCCGGCAGCCAGGGCGACGTCCAGGAGCAGGCCAACGGCAACTTCTTCCTCGGCTGGGGCGCGGAACCGTGGTTCTCGGAATTCACCTCCTCCGGGCAGCTGGTCTTCGACGGGCGGATGCCGAACGTGGACGAGTCCTACCGCACCTTCCGCTTCCCCTGGAACGCGACGCCGGCTGCGCCGCCGTCGATCGCCGCCCGCACCTCCAAGTCCGGCCAGGTGACGGTATACGCGAGCTGGAACGGGGCGACCGAAGTCGCCTCCTGGCGGGTCCTCGCCGGCGCCTCCCCGCACGCGCTCAAGGCGGTCGCGAGCGCCGCCGGCGGGGGCTTCGAGACGGCGATCCCGACGCCCGCGGCTGCCTACGTGCAGGTGCAGGCGCTGAGCCCGGCGGGCGCGGTGCTGGGGACCTCGCCGGCGATCAAGTCCTAGCTTAGGTGGGCTCCCGTGCGCAGGCCCTGGCGGCGCTGGCCGGCGAAAACGAAGCCTGCCGCCGCTGCCCGCGCCTGGTGCGGTGGCGCGAGCGGGTCGCGGGGGAGCGCAAAGCGGCCTTCGCCGAGGAGCGCTACGCCGCCCACCCGGTGACGGGCTTCGGCGACCCCGACGCGCGGGTGCTCGTGCTCGGTCTCGCGCCCGCCGCCCACGGGGGCAACCGGACGGGCCGGATCTTCACGGGCGACCGCTCCGGCGACTTCCTGTTCGCGGCGATGTGGCGGGCGGGCTTCGCCAACCAGCCGACCTCGACCGGCCGCGACGACGGCCTGGAGCTGCGCGACGCCTGGGTGACGGCGGCGGTGCGCTGCGCGCCGCCGGCGAACCGCCCGCTGCCGGCCGAGCGCGACGCCTGCCTGCCGTGGAGCGAGGCCGAGCTGGAGCTTCTCCCGGACATCCGGGTCGCGCTCTGCCTCGGCGCCTTCGCCTGGGATGCCGCGCTGCGCCTACGGGCGGCGCTCTCAGAGCCGCCCGCCGCCCTGCCGCGCCCGCGCCCGCGGTTCGCCCACGGAGCCGAGCACCCGGGGGCGCCGTTCGGACTGCTCGGCTGCTTTCACCCGAGCCAGCAGAACACGTTCACGGGGAGGCTGACGCCGGAAATGATCGACACGGCTCTCGGACGCGCCCGAGAGCTCGCCGGCCTACCTCCCGCGAAGCCGCCTGGCGCAGCGTGACCCCGGCCCGCCCGGCCGCTACGGCGTGAACTTGACGGTGATGACGTCGCCGTCGCGCATGGCGTAGTCGCGGCCCTCCAGGCGCAGGGTGCCGCGCTCGCGGGCGCCGGCGTAGCCGCCGGCGTCGACGAGCTCGCGCCAGCCGACGACTTCGGCGCGGACGAAGCCGCGCTGGATGTCGGAGTGGATCTCCCCGGCGGCGTGCCAGGCGGTGAGGCCGTCGCGCAGGTGCCATGACTGGGCGGGCTTGGCCTCGCCGGCGGTGAAGAAGGCGATGAGGCGCAGCAGCTCGAAGGCGCCCCGCACGACGCGTTGGAGGCTCGACTCGGAGATGCCGAGCTCGGCGCGCATGGCGGCGGCTTCCTCGTCGTCGAGCTCACCCAGCTCGGACTCGATCCGGGCCGAGACCGCGACGGCGCCCGCCCCCTGGGCGGCGGCGTGGGCGGCGATCGCCGCCGGCACCTCCTCGGAGCCCTCGTCGACGTTGGCGACGAACAGGACGGGCTTGGCGGTCAGCGAGCCGAGCTCGCGCGCCGCGTTGGGGGCTTCCTCGGGGAGCGGCACGCCGCGCACCGGCCGGCCGGCCTGCAGCTCCTGGATGACCTCCTCCAGCCAGGCCTGTTCGGCGATCGCGACGCGGTCGCCGCCGCGGGCGGTGCGCACGACGCGCTCCAGCCGTCGTTCGGCCTGCTCGAGGTCGGCGAGGGCGAGCTCGGCCTCGATGGTCTCGATGTCGCGCTGGGGGTGGACGTCGCCCTCGGGGTGCACGACGCCGGCGTCGCCGTGGGCGCGGACGACGTGGACGATGGCGTCGGTCTCGCGGATATTCGCCAGGAAGCGGTTGCCGAGCCCCTCGCCTTTGTGGGCGCCGGCGACGAGGCCGGCGATGTCGTGGAAGTCGATCGTGTCGTAGACGATCTCGCTGGCGCCGACGGTGGCGGCGACCTCGTCCAGCCGCCGGTCGACGACGGGGACGACGGCGACGTTGGGCTCGATCGTCGTGAACGGGTAGTTGGCGGCCTCCGCGCCGGCGCGGGTGAGGGCGTTGAAGAGCGAGGACTTGCCGGCGTTGGGGAGCCCGACGATGCCGATCCGGGTGCTCACGACGCCGCCATCTCCGCCAGGCCGGCGCCGAGCAGGGCCCCGGCGAGCACATCGGACGGGTAGTGCACACCGAGATACAGCCGCGACAGCGCCAGGGCTCCGGCGAGCGCGTACAGCGGCGCCGCCGGCACCCCGAGATCGGCGTAGAGGCGGGCGGCGGCGAACGAGGTCGAGGCGTGGGCGCTGGGGAAGCTGAGCCGTGTCGGGGTGGACGTCAGCGGCGGCAGGCCCGGCAGCTCGGGCCGGCGGCGACGCACGAGCGCCTTCAGGGCGGTGTTGGCGAGGTAGGTCGCGACGACGGCTCCGAGCGCCCGGCTCCACCCGGCCCGCCGGACCGGTCGGTCGAGCAGCCAGCCGCCGGCGCCTAGCGCGAGCCACACCGCGCCGTGCTCCCCGAGCCGCGAGAAGCCGGCCACGGCGCGGTCGATCCGTGGCCCGTGCCCCCGGGTCCGCATGAGCCGCAGAAGATCTTCGTCGCGACTGAGATTCATAGAGGTGTGCGTGCCCGGGACGCGACGCCGGGGCGCTTCCTAGCCGAAGCCGACGCGCGCGTCGTCCTCCTCGGAACGGACGTAGACGACCTGGGCGAGATCGAGGCGCACGGGCCCGTCCTCGGTCTGCAGCTCGTGCCAGCCGGCGGCGCCGAGCGCCTTGTGCAGGGCGTCGAGCTGCTCGTCGCTGACGCGCAGCGCGAGGACCTGGCCGCCCTGGAAGCCGACGCTGACACGGCGGGCGGCGGCCATCAGTGGGCCACCGTGGCGGGCTCGACGAGCTCGACCAGCACCCGGCCGGTGCTCTTGGGCTCCAAAAAGGCGACGCGGGAGCCGCCGATGCCGACGCGGGCCTCCTTGTCGATCAGCTCCACACCTGACTCAGCGACGGCGGCGAGGGCGGCGTCGATGTCGGAGACCTGGTAGGCGACGTGGTGCAGCCCGGGGCCGCGCTTGGCGAGGAACTTGCCGACAGGGGTGTCCTCGCCGAGCGGGGCGAGCAGCTCGACGTGGTTCTCGCCGACGTCGAGCAGCACGGCCTCGACGCCCTGCTCCTCCACGATCTCGCGGTGGCCGACGTCCAGCCGCAGGCCGTCGCGCCAGAGGGTCAGGGCAGACTCGATATCGGGCACTGCGATCCCGACGTGGTCGATGCGGTCGAACACGCCGCGCAGTCTATACCGGCCGCGAGCCGGCCCCGTCGAGTGGCGCGTCGGCGGCCCCGGCGGCTGGGGCGGCGGCGGCGATACGCAGCCCGACCCCGGGGGCGCGCTCCAGGCGCGGGACGCCGACCATGATGCGGTCGATGGCGGCGCGATCGAGCACCTCGCGCACCAGCAGCTCGCCGGCGAGGGCGTCGAGCTGGGCGCGGTGGGTCTGGATCAGCTTCAGGGCGGCGCGGCGGGCCTCCTCGACGAGGTCCTGGCGCTCCTCGTCGCGGATCCGCAGGGTGGTCTGGGAGAGCTGGACGTTGCCGTCGGGGGCGCGGCCGACGTGGGCGTTGCCCATGGCGTAGTCGTGGACCATGGAGTGGGCGATGTCGGCGACGCGGCGCAGGTCGTCGGAGGCGCCGGTGGTGATCGCCCCGAAGACGACCTGCTCGGCGACGCGCCCCCCGAGCAGGCAGGTCATGTAGTCCAGCAGCTCCTCCCGGGTCTTCAGGTAGCGGTCCTCGGCGGGCAGGTTCAGGGTGTAGCCCAGGGCGCGGCCGCGGGGGACGATCGAGATGCGGTGCACCCGGTCCACGGAGGGCAGCAGCTCGCCGCACAGCGCGTGGCCGGCCTCGTGGTAGGCGACGACGCGCTTCTCGTGCTCGTTCAGCACCCGGTGGGACTGGACCCCGGCGATGACCCGCTCCAGGGCGCCGTCGAAGTCGCCGGGGCCGATCCGCCCGGCGCGGCGGCGGGCGGCGAAGATGGCGGCCTCGTTGCAGATGTTGGCGAGGTCGGCGCCGGTGAGGCCGCTGGTCTGCTGGGCGACGAGGCCGAGGTCGACGTCGTCGCGCAGCGGCTTCTCCCGGGTGTGAACCCGGAGGATGCCCTCGCGGCCCTTGACGTCGGGTGGGGCGACGAACACCTGGCGGTCGAAGCGGCCGGGCCGCAGCAGGGCGGGGTCGAGCTTCTCGAGGAGGTTGGAGGCGGCGATCACGACGAGCCGCCCGCGCGAGGAGAAGCCGTCCATCTCGACGAGCAGCTGGTTGAGCGTCTGGTCCTTCTCGCCGGAGATGTCGGCGCCGCGGCGCCCGCCGACGGCGTCGAGCTCGTCGATGAAGATGATCGCCGGCTCCTGCTTGCGGGCCTCGGCGAAGAGCTTGCGGATGCGGGCGGCGCCGAGGCCGGCGAACATCTCGACGAAGGCCGCGGCGGACTGGGCGAAGAACTGCGCCCCGGACTC
>Ga0335072_10006899_pt1 | contig 16572 bp, 10 predicted proteins | sample Lox_Sample_21_FD_206725 | JGI IMG/M metagenome (GOLD analysis project Ga0335072, IMG submission 206725) | Soil microbial communities from Loxahatchee National Wildlife Refuge, Florida, United States - Lox_Sample_2.1 | ecosystem: Environmental > Terrestrial > Soil > Wetlands | place: USA...
CGGCAGTTTCGCCGCATCCAGATGGTCGGGGCGCGCGTGGCGCAGCTCCGGCGCCAGCGTGTTGACCATGCCGGCGTAGTCCGACGTCTTGAACGCCGTCGCAGTGACCAGCGCGCGGCAGCCGACCTTGTTCAGCGCGTATTCCAGTTCCGCCAGGCGATAGGCGGGGTTGATGTTCACCAGGATCAGCCCGGCCTTGGCGGTGGCGAACTGCGTCACCGTCCATTCGGCATTGTTGGGCGACCAGATGCCGATCCGCTCGCCCGGCTGCAGGCCGAGCTTCAGCAGGCCGGCGGCGAAGGCATCGACCCGTTCGCCGAGTTCGCGCCAGGTCCAGTTTATAGTCTGCTGGCGGACGATCAGCGCGGGGCGATCGGGCCAGCGCGCCACGGTGCGATCGAAATGCGCGCCGATGGTTTCGCCCAGCAGGGGGGCGGTGGAAACGCCGTGGGCGTAGCTGAGCGAGGAGGTCATGGACGCGCGCTCCCGGATAGCCTGATTGCAACAATTTTGTGCCGCATTCGCCGCGGTGACAACGGTGGGAGGCGGACCGCGAGGCGCGTTCGGTGCCGGTGGCGGCGAACGCGGGCCATGACGCTTGCCATGACGCTTGCGCCCCCATACCCCCTGGGCCACTTTCGCGCCCCCCATGCCGCGCCTTCCCCGCCCCGCCCCAGACACCGCCGAGTCGCCGCCCGGCCGCCCCCGCGCGCCCCGCCGCCGTGCCGCCAAGCCCGCGCCGCCGCCGCAGCTACACCCGCTGGCGCCGGAGGAGGCGTTCGCGCCCCTCATCACCGAGCGCCTCATCCTGCGTCCCCTGCTGCCGCACGACGCGGAGCCGATGTTCCGCCTGATCAATGACTGGGAGGTGATCCGCAACCTCGCCGTCGTGCCGTTTCCCTATCCGCGCGGGCTGGCCGATGACTGGATCGCCTCCACCGCGCGCGACCTGGCCGCGGGCACCGGCTACAGCCTGGCGATCACCGGGCGCGAAGGCGAGCAGGAGATCCTGGTCGGCGTGGTCGGGCTGCGGCTGGACGGCAAGGCGCGCACCGGCACGCTGGGCTATTGGGTCGGCCGCCGCTTCTGGGGTCACGGCGTCGCCTCCGAGGCCGCCGGGCGCATGGTGCGCTGGGGCTTCGCCAACCTCGCGATCGACCGCATGCTGGCCGACGTGGCGACCGACAATCCCGCCTCGGCCGCGGTGCTGCGCCGCATCGGCTTCCGCGAGGCGGGCGAGGCGATGAAGCACTCGGTGGCGCGGGGCGCCGACGGACCGGTGTGGCAGTTCGAAGCCACCCGTGACGACATTTTCGGCCAGCCCGGCGTGGCGCGGGCGGCGGGCGGCGAGAAGCCGATGCTGCTGGTCGCCGCCTGCGCCCTGATCGACGTCGATGGCCGCGTGTTGCTCGCCCGACGCCCGGAAGGCAAGGTGATGGCCGGGCTGTGGGAATTCCCCGGCGGCAAGCTGCATCCGGGGGAAACCCCGGAAGCCGCGCTGATCCGCGAACTGAAGGAGGAGCTGGGGATCGACGTGTCCGCCGTCTGCCTCGCCCCCTTCGCCTTCGCCTCGCACGCCTACGAGCGCTTTCACCTGCTCATGCCGCTGTATCTGTGCCGGCGCTGGAAGGGCATTCCCACGCCGCGGGAAAACCAGACGCTGAAATGGGTGCGCCCCGAACGGCTTCCCGATTACGATGTCCCGCCGGCCGACAAGCCGCTGATTTCGATGCTGCGCGATTTCCTGTGAGGGGGCCGTCACGATGGAGGGGACCAATCCAACCGCCTGCCTGCTGGTGATCGGCAACGAGGTGCTCTCGGGCCGCACGCAGGACGCCAATATCAGGTTCCTGGCGACGGGTCTGGCCGGGCTGGGCATTCCGCTGCGCGAGGTGCGCGTGATCCCCGACGTGGCGCGGACCATCATCGATACGGTCAACGAGGTGCGCGCGACGTTCGATTACGTGTTCACCACCGGTGGCATCGGCCCGACGCATGACGACATCACCAGCGAATGCATCGCCGCCGCGTTCGGCGTGCCGTGGGAGCCGCATCCCGTGGCCTGGGCGCGGATGGAAAAAAGCTATCCGCCCGGCGGCTTCAACGCCGCGCGGCAGCGCATGGCGACGATGCCGCGCGGTGCCGCGCTGATCGAAAACGCGCTGTCGGTCGCGCCCGGATTCCAGATCGGCAACGTCTATGTCATGGCGGGGGTGCCGCGCGTCATGCAGTCGATGTTCGAATGGCTCGCGCCGCGGCTGCAAGGCGGGCCGCGCATCGAGCAACGCGCGGTGCACGCGTTCGGCCTGCCGGAAGGCGTGATCGCGGAAGGGCTGGGCGCGATCCAGGCGAAATATCCGCAGATCGATCTGGGCAGCTATCCGTTCTACCAGCCCAGCGGCAACGGGGTGGCGCTGGTGGCGAAAGGCGCCGACGTTGCGGCGGCCGAGGCGGCGATCGCGGACGTAACCGAACTGATCAGGGGCTTCGGCAAGACGCCGGTGCCCGGCGAGCCGGAGCTGTAGCCGCGGCGTGCGGCATGGACGCGGGCTTCGACCGGGTCGTACCGATCCCGCGCATGTTCGATCGCGGATGTTCGATCCCGCATGTTCGATCCCAGATGTTCGATCGCGCATGTTCGATATTGCCAGGGCGGATGACGTCCTTTTCGGCCTGCCGGTTCCGCCGGCGCGGGAAATTCGTTGCCGGAAACCGCCGGCGAGATCATAACAGGCCAGCAATGTCCCGCCGGGCGGGGTAATCCCCTGTCCGGTCCGCCGCATGGAACAATTATCATGCATCAAAAGACGCTGCTGCTGACTGCTTCAATCTGGTTGCTGCCGCTGGTGCCCGCGTCGGCCAGCTATCAGGACGGTGCGGCGGCCATGCAGCAGCACGACTATGCGCGCGCATTCGCCGCGTGGCGTGACGCGGCGAGGGAAGGCGATGCGCGCGCGTATACCGGACTGGGCGTGCTGTACCAGTCGGGGCTGGGCGTCGCGCGGAACGATGCGGCGGCGTTTGCATGGTTCCAGAAATCCGCGGCGGCGGGCGAGCCGATCGGCATGGACGACCTCGGGTTGTTCTATCACCTCGGCCGCGGCACGCCGCGCAACGACGCCCTCGCGTTCATCTGGATGCAGAAGGCGGCGGACCGTGGCCGGGTCCGGGCAATGACCGGCGTCGCCGTGCTGTATCTGCAGGGCGAAGGCGTGGAACGCGACGATCGCAAGGCGGCGGAATGGCTCGCCAGGGCGGCACAGCAGAACGATGCGACCGCGCTGGTATTGCTCGGTACTTTGTATGAGCAGGGCCGGGGCGTGCCGCAGAGCGACGCCCAGGCGCTGGCGCTGTATCAGCGCGGCGCCGACCTGGGTTCCGCGTCGGCACTGTTTGCCCTGGGACGCCTGTATTTCTACGGCAAGGGCGTGGCGGCGGATCAGCCGCGTGCCGTCGCGTTATGGCGCAAGGGCGCCGAGCTCGGCTCGCGCGAGTGCCAGAACCTTCTTGGTACCGCATTGATGTTCGGCCACGGCACCGCCATCAACAAAGACGAGGCGGTTCACTGGTTCCAGAAGGCGGCGGAGCAAGGCGTTGCCGCATCGCAGATGAACCTGGGGGTTGCCTATACGCGCGGCGAAGGCGTGCCGCAGGATTATGCCCAGGCGCTCGTGTGGTTCCAGAAGGCGGCGGCGCAGGGCGATCGGCCGGCGATCACCGCGATCGGCATGGCCTATGCCACGGGCCGCGGCGTGCCGCGCGACCTGGCGCGGGCGGCTTCATGGTATCAGAAGGCCGCCGATGGCGGGGATCCGGTGGCGCAGAACCAGTTGGGACTCAGTTACGAATTTGGCCGCGGTGTGCCGCCGGATGCCGCGCAGGCGGCGGCGTGGTTCAAACGCGCCGCCGCGCAAGGGTTGCCGGCGGCGCGCAACAACCTGGCAGGCATGTACCGGCTGGGGCAGGGCGTCGCGCAGGATTCGCAGGAGGCCACCAGGCTGATCGTGGCCGGCGTCGCGCAGGGCGATTCACCGGCCATGGTCAATCTGGGCCGGATGTACGAGGAAGGCTGGGGCGTTCCGCGGGACTGGCCGAAGGCGCTGGAGCTTTACCAGCGCGCCGCCGCGACCGGCTCGGCGGAGGGCGAGGAAGCGCTCGGCACGCTGTATGTCATGGGCAACGGCGTCGCGCGCGATCCCGCGAAAGGCGCCGGGCTGATCGGGCAGGCCGCGGCGCAGGGGCTGGCCGCGGCGCAGAACGAGCTTGGCTTGCTCTACCTGGCCGGGCTCGGCGTGCCGCACGATGTCGGGTTGGCGAGCCAGTGGTTCGCGCGGTCCGCCGCGCAGGGCGATGCGAGGGCGGCGAAGAACCTGCACGACATCAACAGCATTCAAAGCCAGTACGTGATGCAGCGGTTCATGTTCAACCGCCGGCCCTGGGCATTCGACGACAAGGAACCGCTGTACATCCTGAACCTGACGCAGTAGCGGCGGGTTCCGCGCTGACCGGATTTGACAAGGACGCCATTGCGCGGCCGAGGGATGGCGGCATCCCGTCGGACACCATGCCGCGCCGGTTGTCGTGCGCGGCCCGCGCCTCGGTTCAGTCCGCCGCCACGTTCAGATCGGCCTCGGCCGACAGGCGCCGGCTGAGCGACCAGTTGAACGCGGCGCCGCCGAACATGATAACGGTCGTCGCCAGGAATACCGCCCGCATGCCCATATGGCCGCCGATGAAGCCGCCGGCGACCGGCCCGAGCACCTGCCCCGCATATTGCGCCGACGTATTGTATCCCAGGATCGTTCCCGCCGCGCCCTGCGGCACGTTGTGACGAATCGTGGCGGCGATCGCCGGCAGCAGTCCCGCCAGCGAAATCCCCATCAGGAAACGCAGGCCGATCAACTGCCAGCGGTTGACGACGAACGCCTGCGGGATCAGCAGCACGCCGCAGGCGAGCAGGCACATGACGATGACGTTCCAATGCCCGATGCGATCGGCCAGCCGCCCCAGCCGCGGCGCGGCGAGCACGCTGCCGATCGCGGCCGCCGCCATGACCAGGCCGGCGGTGAACACCACGTCGCCGCCTTGCGGCATGAGCTGGGCCACGTAGACGGTGATGATCGGCTCGATCGACATGTTCGCCAGCATCAGCAGCATCGCGGTGATCAGCATCGCGATCACCGGCCGCTTGTCTGGGATCAGCGACCAGGCACCGCGCGTCACCCGCCGCCCGGCCTGGAACGGCTGGCGGTCCTCATGGACCAGGAACGACGTCGCCAGGAACGTGACGAAGACCGCGCCGCCGGCGAGAAAGAATGTGGCGCGCACGCCGATCAGGCCGGGCAGGACGCCGCCCACCAATGGCCCGAGCAGGGTGCCTGCCATCGTGCCGGTGGACAGCATGCCGAGTGCCCAGCCGGAGCGGTCCTTCGGCGTCTGCGTCGCCACCAGCACCACCGCGCCGGAGGCGTAACCGCCCAGAATGCCGGCCGCCAGGCGCAGCTCCACAAGCTGGTAGATGTTCTGCGCCACGCCGATCAGCGACATGCAGATTGCCAGCCCCAGCGACGCGCGCATCAGGATCAGCTTGCGGCCGTAAAGATCGGCGAACCGGCCCCAGACCGGCGCCATGATGCCGGCGCCGAGGAAGGTGATGCCATAGGCGATGCCCGACCATTGCACGACCGCCGCATGGTCCTTCACGCCAAGCTGCGCGACATAGACCGGCAGGAACGGCAGCAGCAGGGTCATCGCCGTGATGTTGATGAACGAGCCAAGCAGGCACACGTACATGTTGCGTTGCCAATGCGGCGCATGATCGGACATCGTTATCCTGGAATCCCTGTGCTCTGGCAGGCCGGCGAACGCACCGGATGAAATGGCGCGCCAGCACAGCACGGGCGGCACCGGGACGCGAGAGACGCGAGGTGGGGGGCTGGTCTATCTTCCTCGCATGGCGGAGCGTCCGCATAACGATCGCGTTCCCGCCCGACCGCGGCACCGGGCCGGCCCGCCGCGCGGGCTCACAAACTGCCGCGCCGGCCTACGACATGACGCGCGGGCTAACGACACTGCCGCGCCGGCTAACGACGTGGCAAACAGCGCGGCGGCGTCGGGCATGCCCGGTTCGTGCGGCAGGGCCGAGAGAGGGTCCGGGCGCACGCGTCAAGCAGCAGGCTGAGGGTGGCGGGGTCGCATGATTCGAGCGGCGTGTTGAGTAGCGCACAGAATTCAGGAGTGAGGCCGGGATTGGTCTCCGGGGTGAAGGGCGCGTTGCGGTCGTCGGTGCGTGGCCAGCTGATGCGCGGCGCGGGCCTGCTCGGGGTGGCAGGGCGGCGGCGGGTCAGCCATCGTGCGAGCAAGCTGGGGCGGGCTGGCCGCGGCGACGTGGGCCAGGCGCCGCAGCGAGGCGGCAAGGGTTCGGCAGCCGGCGATGGCGGTGCACACCGGGCCGCCGAGGCGATGGAGCAAGCGCGGACCAACCGCCTGGCGCGGTTGGGAAGTATGCGGCGTTTCGCGTGCTTGTGTCATGGGCGGTAGCATCTTCTATGGCGAACGGCCGGCAATAGGGTCGATAACTAACGTTCTGTCAATATTAATAACGCTGCCCGGGCGGTTCCCGCTGCTGCGGAGACCATGGGCAAGGCCGGCCTGAAAGTATGAATGAGCCACTGGATTCCACGGGCGCCGCGGGAACTGAACATGGTCGTGCGAATGCCGTAGCGCAGGAGCATGTGGGCGACTGGCTTATGATCTGGGGAGAAAGCGGAGGCAGAGGACGCCGTGGAGATGATTTTTCTGCCGTCTCGATCGACCGAGACCGGATCAGATGCCTTGACCGGCACGCCACACGCCGCCGCGTGACAAGCTGTGCGCCGCGGACACCAAGCTTCGCACCCAAATGCGATTCCCCTGGTCCGCCCGCCGTCCGCTCGCCGTCCGCCCTTTACCCCGCTTCCACCACACGCCAAGCTGCGGCAATGACCGGCGGACAGGACAGCAGTGGCGAATCGGCAGCAGGCGAGTCCGCCATGCTGCGGTCGATTCTCGAAACTGTCCCCGACGCCATGGTGGTGATCGACCTGCACGGCACCATCCTGCAGTTCAGCAAGGCGGCCGAACGCCTGTTCGGCTGGCGCGCCGACGAAGTGCACGGGCAGAACGTCCGCATGCTGATGCCCTCGCCGTACCGCGACCAGCACGACGATTACCTGAAACGCTACATGGCGACTGGCGAGCGGCGCATCATCGGGATCGGCCGCGTGGTGGTGGGGCAGCGGCGGAACGGCAGCACCTTCCCCATGGAACTCTCGGTCGGCGAGGCCAGCAGCGCGGACCGGAAACTGTTCACCGGCTTCGTGCGCGACCTGACCGAACGCCAGCAGGCACGCGCCCGCATGCAGGAACTGCAGGATGAGCTGCTGCATGTCGCCCGGCTGCGCTCCATGGGGCAGATGGCGGCCGCGCTGGCGCACGAACTGAACCAGCCGCTGACGGCGACCGGCAACTACGTGTCCGCCGCGCTGCGCCTGCTGGACGGGCCGGCGCCCGACATCGAGCATCTCCGCCGCGCGCTGCGGCTGGCCTCGGATCAGACGCAGCGCAGCGGCGATATCATCCGACGCCTGCGTTCCTACGTCGCACGCGGCGACACCACCCGGCGGCCGGAGCAATTGGGCGTCATCGTCGAGGAATCGGTGGCGCTGGCGCTGGTCGGCCTTGGCGACCGCGGCGTGACGGTGAAATTCGCGCTGGGCTCGGACCTGCCGCCGGTGATTGCCGACCGCGTGCAGGTGCAGCAGGTGCTGCTGAACCTGATCCGCAACGCGGTCGAGGCGATGGAGCATACCGAAGTGCGCGAGCTGTCGCTCGGCATGGCGCTGTGGGACTGCATGGTGGCGGTCAGCGTCGCCGACACCGGCAGCGGCCTTCCGCCGGCGATCGAGGCGCAATTGTTCCAGCCGTTCGTGACGACGAAGGCCGACGGGATGGGAATCGGGCTCGCGGTGTGCCGCGCGATCGTGGAGGCCCATGGCGGTCGGCTGTGGTGCGAGCCAAACCCCGGCGGCGGCACGGTGTTCCGGTTCACGCTGCCGACTGCCGCTTCCGACGAGCTCTCCGGCAACGCGGAAGCGGTCGAGGGTGCGCGGCAACCGGAGTGAGCGTGACCGCGACGGCGCGCCACGATCGCGCCGCGACGATAGCGCCTCCACGATAGCGCCGCGACGACAGCGCCGCAGCAATCGCTCCTGCCGGCGCTACTGAAAATTCTCTGGAGACCCGATCAGCCGCGCGCCAGGTGCCAGGCATCCCGGCCTGGCCCGCGCCCGCCTGTCCCGCGCACTGGTGCCTCCTGCGTCATGGCGCGCGACGGCAGCGACGCCGCGCCATCCACGACTTTGCAGTGTACAGCGTGGAAGTCGTGGATCGTGCGCCTGCGCCAGCCATGACGATGTAAGCCTGGCCGCAGCTCCGGATGAAGCATTTGTCTGCCCACAGGGCTCAATAACGCGGGCGCATCAGGCCTCAACAGTCAGTGATACGCCTCTGCAACGCTACCCGGCCGATTTCCGCCGCGTTGTTCCACAAGCATACTCAGCCCCACGGGGGAGACGCATGGAGCAATCGTTGCCGCTCGGTGAGCCGTCCGACACTGATGCCGCGGCGAACGCGGCGCCCCCGCCGGGCACGGCATTCCTCGCCGCGGGCGGCGAGATGGCCGCGCTGATCGCCGCCAAGGACTGGTCGGCAACGCCGCTCGGCCCCGCCGCGACCTGGCCGCAGAGCCTGCAAACCGCGCTGCGCATCCTGGTCACCTCGCGTTACGCGATGTGGCTCGGCTGGGGGCCGCGGCTGATCTTCTTCTACAACGACGCCTATGCGGCGATGACGCTGGGCGCGAAGCACCCCTGGGCGCTGGGACGCGCCGCGTCCGACGTCTGGGCGGAAATCTGGGACGACCTCGCGCCCCGCACCGAGACCGTGCTGCGCACCGGCCGCGCGACCTGGGACGAGGGGCTGCTGTTGTTCCTTGAGCGCAGCGGTTATCCCGAGGAAACCTACCACACCTTCTCCTACAGCCCGCTGCCGGACGATCGCGGCGATGTCGGCGGCATGCTGTGCGTGGTCACCGAGGACACCGCGCGCATCATCGGCGAACGCCGCCTGGCGACGCTGCGCGAACTGGCCGTCGCCCTGGCCGCGGTGCGCACCGAGCCGGAAGTGCTGCGCGTCATCGAGGGCGCCCTGGCCAACAATCCGCGCGACCTGCCCTTCACCGCGACCTGGCTGTTCGATGCCGCGTCCGGGCGCGCGCGCCTCGCCTGCGCCACCGGCATCCGCCGCGGCCATGCCGGCATTCCCGCCGAGATCGATCTGGCGGCGCTGGCGCCGGACAACCCGATCGCACGGATTCTCGCAGGCGCGCCGCACGTGGTGGTGGACGATCTCGCCGGTTTCACGCCGCTGCCCACCGGCGCCTGGCGGATCCCGCCGCGTTCCATCGTCGCGGTCCGCATCGCCCAGCAGGGCGAGGCGCGGCCGGCGGGCGTGATGCTGGCCGCGTTGAATCCGCACCGGCCGCTGAACGAGGTCTATCTCGGCTTCCTCGACCTGGTGGCCTCGCAGATCGCGTCCGGCCTGGCCAGCGCCCGTGCCTATGAAGCCGAGCGCCAGCGTGCCGAGGCGCTGGCCGAGACCGACCGCGCCAAGACCGCGTTCTTTTCCAACGTCAGCCACGAGTTCCGCACGCCGCTGACGCTGATGCTCGGCCCGCTGGAGGAGATGCTGGCGGAGCATGCCGGCCAGGCGCCGGAACGGCTGCGCATGGTGCAGCGGAACAGTCTGCGGCTGTTGCGGCTGGTGAACACGCTGCTGGATTTCTCGCGCCTGGAGGCGGGGCGCGTGCGCGCCAGCTTCCGCCCCACCGATCTCGCCGCCTACACCGCCGAGCTCGCCAGCAATTTCCGCTCGGCCTGCGAGCGCGCCGGCCTGGCGCTGAGCGTCGATTGCCCGCCGCTGCCGCAGCCGGTCTATGTCGATGCCGAGATGTGGGAACGCGTGGTGCTGAACCTGGTCTCCAACGCGTTCAAGTACACCTTGCAGGGCGGCATCGCCGTCAGCGTGCACGCCGCAGATGACGGCGCCGCGCTGATCGTGCGCGACACCGGCGTGGGGATTCCGGCGGCCGAGCTGCCGCGCATCTTCGACCGTTTCCATCGCATCGAGGGCCAGGGCGGGCGCACCATGGAGGGCACCGGCATCGGCCTCGCGCTGGTGCATGAACTGGTGCGGCTGCATGGCGGCGGAATCACGGTGGAAAGCGGGCCGGGCAGCGGCACCGCCGTGCGCATCACGCTGGCGTTCGGCGATGCGCACCTGCCGCCGGCGCACGTATCGCAGGAGAGCGGCCGCGCCTCCGCCGGCGGCGCCGCCGCCGCATCGTTCGTGGAGGAGGCGCTGCGCTGGCTGCCGCATGGCGACGGCACGCCGCCGGCCGATGCCGGCATTCTGGAAACCGGCGGGGCGCTGGCTGGCCTGGAGCCGGAAACCCCCGCCCTGCCCATCCGCCATCGCGTATTGCTCGCCGACGACAATGCCGACATGCGCGACTACGTGGCCCGCCTGCTTGGTCCGCATTACGCCGTAACCGCGGTTCCCGATGGGGAAGCGGCGCTGCATGCGATGTGGGCGCAACGCCCGGACCTGTTGCTGAGCGACGTGATGATGCCGCGCCTGGACGGGTTCGGCCTGCTGACCGCGGTGCGTGCCGATCCCGATCTGCGCGACATTCCGGTAATTCTGCTGTCCGCGCGCGCCGGCGAGGAGGCGCATGTCGAAGGCCTGGAAGCCGGCGCCGACGATTACCTGGTGAAGCCGTTCGCCGCCCGCGAGCTGCTGGCGCGCGTGCGCTCGAACCTGGAACTGGCCCGCATCCGCCGCGAGGCGGCGGAGCAATTGCGCGACGAGGCGCGCCGGCTGGAATTGCTCAATCGCACCGGCGCCGCGATCGCGGCCGAGCTCGACCTGGAACGGCTGGTGCAAACCGTGACCGATGCGGCGGCGGAACTGACCGGCGCGAGGTTCGCCGCGTTCTTCTACAGCGCGCGCGACGAGGCCGGCGAATCCCACGCGCTGTACGCGCTGTCCGGCGTGTCGCGCGAGGCGTTCGCCGGCTTCCCGATGCCGCGCAGCACGCCGGTATTTGATCCGACCTTCCGCGGCGCCGGGATCGTGCGTTCCGGCGATATCACGCGCGATCCGCGCTACGGCCGGAACCCGCCCTATCACGGCCAGCCGGAGGGACATCTGCCGGTGCGCAGCTACCTCGCCGCGCCCGTCGTCTCGCACACCGGCGAAGTGCTCGGCGGCCTGTTCTTTGGCCACCCCGATCCGGACGTGTTCACCGGGCGCGACGAACTGATCGTCGGCGGCATCGCGGCGCAGGCGGCGATCGGCATAGACAACGCCCGCCTCTACCGGGCCAGCCGGCAGGCGCAGGACAGTCTGCGGGTGCTGAACGAAACGCTGGAGCAACGCGTCGCCGCGGAGATCATCGAGCGCATGCGCACCGAGGAGACGCTGCGCCAGGTGCAGAAGATGGAAGCGGTGGGCCAGCTTACCGGCGGCATCGCGCATGATTTCAACAATCTGCTGACGGCGATCTGCGGTGGCGCCGACACGCTGCAACGCCTGTTGCCGGAGCCGCTGGGTCAGCACGAGGCCCGCATCCGGCGCGCGCTGCGCATGATCGATCAGGGCGCGCAGCGGGCGGCGACGCTGACCCAGCGGCTGCTGGCGTTCGCGCGGCGCCAGGCGCTGGACCCGCGGCCGGTCGATGCCAACAAGCTGGTCGCCGGCATGTCGGAGCTGCTGCGCCGGACGCTGGGCGAGGCGGTGGCGATCGAGACGGTGCTCGCCGGCGGCCTGTGGCGCACCATGACCGACCCGAACCAGCTCGAGAACGCGCTGCTGAACCTGGCGGTGAACGCGCGCGACGCCATGCCGCGGGGCGGCAAGCTGACCATCGAGACCGCGAACGCCCATCTGGATGAAACCTATGCGGCACAGCACCAGGATGTGACGCCAGGCCAGTACGTGATGATCGCGGTGTCCGACACCGGCACCGGCATGGACCAGGCGACGATCGAGCATGCGTTCGAGCCGTTCTTCACCACCAAGGAAGCCGGGCACGGCACCGGCCTGGGCCTGTCGCAGGTCTACGGCTTCGTCAAACAGTCCAACGGCCACATCAAGATCTACAGCGAGCCGGGCCAGGGCACCGCGGTGAAGCTGTATCTGCCGCGGCTGGCCGGCGATACGCGGCTGGCCGCGGATGAATCGATGGAGGCGGAGGCGGCGCCCGGCGGTTCGGGCGAGCGCATCCTGGTGGTTGAGGATGACGAGAACGTGCGCGCCTACAGCACCGAGACGCTGCAGGAGCTTGGCTATCGCGTGGTGGTGGCGTCGAACGGACCCGCCGGTCTGGAGGCGCTGGTGCGCTATCCGGACATCCGCCTGCTGTTCACCGATGTGGGGCTGCCGGGTGGGATGACGGGACGGCAGCTCGCGGACCAGGCGCGGCGGGTGCGGCCGGATCTGCTGGTACTGTTCACTACCGGCTATGCGCGCAACGCGATCGTGCATGGCGGGATATTGGACCCGGGCACGCACCTGCTGCCGAAGCCGTTCAGCCACGCGGCGTTGGCGGCGAAGATCCGGGCGCTGCTGGATGGCGGGTGAGGCGGGGGGCGGCGTCGGGCGTGGCAGGACGCGGCGTGGGTGGGCGATCGACGCGGGCGCGTGGGTGGGTGATCGGCGCGGACCGGCTAGCGGCAAACGAGGCAGCGCGGCGTTGCCGTTCGGCGGGCGGGCTGGTAAATCCCCAGGACCGGTCGGAGCGTAGCGCAGCCTGGTAGCGCATCAGTCTGGGGGACTGGGGGTCGTGGGTTCAAATCCCGCCGCTCCGACCAATTCCTATTAATATCAATACACTGCGGCGCCAATCTCGACACGATTGGGGTGTCTTTGCACGCAAACCTTCGGCAAATCAGCACCCATTCTGATCGAGTTCAGGGGCGCGGACTTGCGAGCCGTCCGGAACCAACGGATCGCCCGCTCATGTGATATTCCGGTAAACACGGGCAGCCGCGTCGTCACCTTGCACATCGAGCACAGTATGCGGTCACTGGGTGGACTTGCATTCGGGTCCTATGCCCGGGTCACGCCGTTCTGTCCGTTACAACTGAAGCGGCTGACTTGCGTGCGCCATTCATTTGCGGTCGAAGGTTGTTGAGCACAGTCTTCACCGTTGGACGTGGTTCATCGGGGAACGCTTCATCGAGCCATCGAAGGAGGTTCTCGGCCCACTGGGAGTTCGTCTCCGGGATGTTGCCCTCCTTGATTTGTCGCGTCAGTTCGGCGACGAGCAAATCCGTGCTTGACGGGTGTCCCGAAGCACCTGTCTTTCGACGCCCCACCTCACTCGTCTATCGTTCGCCAGGAGTTTCGGGAACAGCGTCGAGGCTGCTCGGCCATTGACCGGCACGCAGTGTTGGCCACAGCTCGATCACGCGATCGGTTGGACACTCGATTATCGCATTGGACCACGCTGAAACTGGAACGGACGGTGTGCCATCGATACGTTGGTGGAAGGGCAGAAAAGCCCGGCCAGGGCATTCCAGTGTGACGGAGAGCCAGACATCGGTAGCCATTTCGACTGTCGGGCGATCGAAAAATGTAGCGAAGGCTTTCAATCGGCCGCGTCGCAAACTGTCCAACAGTGATTCGATCGCGTCCCCATAGGTTCTTTTCGCCGCGTCGCGTAGGGCCAACAGCGATTCCCGCTTGCCCGGGCCGGCCTGAATCTTTGCTTCGATTTCCTCCTGGCTGGACGACAGAAGCGCCTCTTCTGGAAGATGTTTCCAGAGAACAGCCTTCCAGAGTAAGTCGCCTTGCCAAGGGTTGAACCACGTGACGGCCTCGGGGCGAAGTTCTTTGTTGGCCCTCTCAACCTCTCGCTCCTTGAGGCTCACGCGCAGCACAAGGGCGGAGTTCCGCGTCGCGATCCAGACCAGGACTTGGAGCAGGGTCAATCGGGAGGGCAAGAGCCTCGGGGAGATGATCTGAGCTGACGGTCCTTCCCGAATTGTGCCCGACATGAGGGCCTCTCATCGATGCGGTCGGCCGGTCCTCATCGCACGCCGAGCACGACGGCGGGACGCGCGGCATCCTGGCGAGACTATCTGACCGGCGCGCTGCGGTCACCTGATAGCTGAAGGGCTCGAGTTGATAGACTGTCGCACCTTTCGGCCTATAGGTCGCCGGGCTGCAATCCAGTCCGCTTCGCGATCCGCGCCAGCATTCGGGGGCCAATCTCTTCCCTGTCGTGGAAGGCGAACACGTAGTCGGGCCAACCCGGCTGAGCGAGAGTTCGGTGCGAGCCGGACTGGCGCTTGACAGTCCAGCCGATCCTGGACAGTGCCCGCAAGACGACACCCGCCCTGGTCGCGGGCCAGTCCATCAGGCGAGCGCGAACAGGCTGCGTGCCTCCTCCGGCACTGGTTCCCCATGCTCAAGACGTTCGGCAATCACCCGGAAAGCGAGTGCGGCGGCTCTCTGCCGTGCCTCAGCCTCGGTGCTCCCGTATGCCATCACGCCCGGTAGGGCGGTGATCTCCGCGATCCACCGGCCGTCGTCTTCCTGCTCTGTGTCGATCGTCAGCATCGCTGCCTCCTGGCCACCAGGAATATGGAGCCGACAGTCGGCCCGCGCGAGAGAAAAACCTGGCCCCCAGGTCGCCGCTCCGCCGGAAGCGGGTTGTTTCGGAAGCCGCCGGTTTCCGAAACTGGCGGACGCCAACGGACGGCATCGCGCACCATCCCCAGCCAATCGGCAACTGGCCACTGAAACCATTGACAATTCCGACATCTCTTAATCAGCGGGTCCAAGGTTCGAGTCCTTGTGCGCCCACCAAAAATTGCCCAGTAATATCAAGAGATTAACAGACGGTCCGGGTTCGGGGACGCCTTTTTGTCCAAGCGTTGGGGCATCAACGGGGCATCGGCGATGCCCCGACAATCGGGGCCGATATGACACGCTACGGGATGATTGCCTGCCGGAAGCAGGACGGTCCCCCCCGGCTACTTTGGCTGATCCGTTGACCTCGCGGGCGGAGCAGATGGCGTGGGGCAGACGCCAGCCCCTGCATAGGCTCCGATTGCTATTGACCCTGGCCCCGCACATGCCCCCGTGCCAACGGCCATGGGTTGAGTGAGAATGGTGTTGCCGTGTGTATCGGTGGCGCCGATCACAACGGAGCGGTCGCCAATCCTGGCATTGGGGGAAACCTGCCCCATGACCACGCTATCACTGCCAACTGTCTGTGAGGCACCCGGATTGGTCAGGAAATAGACAATCGCAACAACGCACATGGCCAGAATGCCGAGTGCCGATAGCGTCCGGCGGTTCTTGCCCGCGGCGGCTACCAGCTTCGGCGCGTTGCTCATGAGGTTTTCCAGAATCCTTTCCATGCCCCTCAATACACCCATGCTCAGAGTCGCTGCCAGTTCTTTGCATGCGCCGGGGCATCACGGGGCATCAGCGGCAGACGCGCCGACCGGTTGTCAGCGGTCGGGGCTTTCCCCCGGCCGTTGCCGTCACGCCGCCGCCAGCCGGTAAACGCTGCTGCGGGCCACGCCAAGGCGCCGCGCCAGCTTGGCCGGCTTCTCGCCCGCGTCCAGCGCAGCTTTGATCTCCGCCGCGTCGATGCTGGCCGGCCGGCCCTTGTATTTGCCCTCGTCCTTCGCCTTGGCGATGCCTTCGCGCTGCCGTTCAAGCATGATCTCGCGTTCCCAGGTCGCGACACCGGCCAGGATCGTCAGCATCAGGCTGGACGTGGGGTTGCGCGTGTCCAACCGCTCCCCGCCCATGGACAGCACCACAAGGCCGATGCCGCGCTTGCACAGATTGTCCTTGATCGCCAGCAACTCCGCCGTCGATCGCGCCAGCCGGTCCGGCTTGCAGACCGTCAGCACGTCGCCTTCCCGAAGGAACGCAAGGCACGCGGTCAACTGGTCCCGCTTGGCGACGCTGGACACCTTCTCACTGAACACCTTCTCCGCACCGGCGGCTGCCAGGTCGCGAAGCTGGGCGTCCAAGCCGGCTTGCTGATCTGCCGTCGAGGTTCTTGCGTATCCGACGATCATGGCGCGCCTCATGTGTCCGGTTTGCGTCTGGACCCTATGAGACAATCCATCCGATAAGTCAAGAACAATTCTTATCGGACATATTCCAGGCCGTTCCGCACCGTCCCGGAACGTCCGGTTGAAGCTTGCCCTATTCGGACAGTGAAGCGGCGCAGGGGGCGGCCTATCAGCCCAAGATGGGATTTTCCGGCCCGGCTTCGTCCGGCACTGGAACCGGGTCCGGCTCAAGATCGGCAGGCAGGCACCGGCTGCGGCAGCGCCACAAGGCTGTCAACCGACATCCAAATCTGGTCCGGTGGCGACATCCAAATCTGGGCCACCCAGGTTGCAACGTTGTTTCCGACGCGTCGGCGTGTGGGCTTGTCCA
>Ga0335072_10006900_pt1 | contig 16571 bp, 16 predicted proteins | sample Lox_Sample_21_FD_206725 | JGI IMG/M metagenome (GOLD analysis project Ga0335072, IMG submission 206725) | Soil microbial communities from Loxahatchee National Wildlife Refuge, Florida, United States - Lox_Sample_2.1 | ecosystem: Environmental > Terrestrial > Soil > Wetlands | place: USA...
CAGCCGCGCACGCCGCATCGGGGTCCCGGCCGCTCGTAGCTTCAAAAACGCGACTATGCCCGGATCAACGACCACGAACGGATTGGTGCCATAAAAGACTCCGGGCGAGACTTCCTGCAGGTCGTCGGGCCGGACTGGGCGTGGCGAAGCCGGCGTCATGCGGAGTCCGCCACCCTGATCAATACGCGGCCAGCCTCGCCGGATCGAACGATATCGAGCGCGGTGTTTATTTGCGGCAGGGTGAATTCATGGGTGATGAGCCCATCGAACGACATTCGGCCTGCCGTGTGGAGCTTAATGATCCGCGGAATGTCGACATGCGGCACGCTATCGCCGCCGTGTGATCCGGTGAGAACTTTGTCGAAATGCAGGGGTAACGTGGCGATGGTGACCTTCTCGGCGGGAACCCCAACGAGGACACAGGTTCCGTTGGCGTGCGTAAGTTCGTAGGCAAGCTCTATGACATTCTTTACCCCAGTGGTTTCCAGCACTTTGTCGGCGCCAGCAGGGCCGACGATGGTGCGCAGCACGGCATCGGCGTCGGCGTCGGCGATCTGCCTGGTATTGAGCCCGTGTGTTGCGCCGAACTGCCGCGCCAATGCCAGTTTTGTGTCGACGATATCGACCGCGACTATTGGATAGGCGCCCACCATCGCGGCACATTGCACGAGGTTGAGGCCCACTCCACCGACGCCGAACACCACGACGGATTCGCCGATCCCGATCCTGGCGTCGTTGTTAACGACGCCCACGGCCGTCGTTACAGCACAGCCCAGCAAAGGGGCCAGCTTGCGGTCAAAATCCGCGGGGATCACCGTCAGTCGATTTTCGGAAACCACGGCGTAATCATTGAATGTCGTCACCCAGCCGGCATTCAGCCTGGCACCACGCCACCGGTAGTCCGGCGTACAGCTTTGGATGCCCCGGCTCGGCCGCCAGTGCAGCACGACCGGGTCGCCGGGACTGACGTGGCTGACGCCGGGCCCGATCTCCAGCACCGTGCCGGACGCTTCATGGCCCAGCAGGTGCGGCAGAAACCTGTCAGGTCCTTTGACGGCTTCGATCTCGTTGATCTGCGCCCCGCAGATCGAGGTGAAATGTATCTTCACCAGGACCTGGCCGACCGCCAGCACATCTGGCAGCGTGATCTGATCGATCACCAGCGGTCTTCTGGATTCGGTCAGGATCGCAGCCGTCGCCTGTGATACTTTCATGACCGAACCATCGTGACGCCACCTCATTCCATATAGATGAATTCGTAATCGCCAGTATAGCCGAAGTGGTTGTAAAGCCAGATCCACTCCGCGGTATCCAGGAATGTCTCAGCGGTCAGAGCCCAGCACTGAAGATTGAACAGCTCCTGCTCGTCGCGATAGCTCTCCAGCATAACGTAAGCCTGCCGCCCGACACGTTCGATTTCGGCAAGCGCGGTCTTGAGTTCGAACAGTCGTAGATTGTGCAACGTTGCCAGCGAGATGACCAGATCGAACTGCTTGTCGCCGAAGGGATAGGCATCTTGCGCCCGGTACAAGAAGAGATGATCGCGTATTTCGGGCATCGCGCCGGCGAGACCATGACGCGAGATGTCGAAGCCGGCGATCTCCAGGCCGGGGAGCAGTTTTCTCATCTCAAATAGCAGGAATGCCTTGCCACAGCCGACATCGAGCACTTTCGATTGGTTGGTCAAACCATAGGTCTCTATCAGGGCCTTCGCGACACCGGCCCATCGGCCTTCGATATAGCGATAACCGCCATAGCCGAAACGCCGGTCGCCATCCCAGTAATCATGCTCATACTCCTTGGCTTTGAGCATGCATATGACCTTATCGTCGATCATTCGCGCCACATAGTCGCGTTTGGTCATACGATGCAGGGGTGTCACAATGTTCAACAAGCGACCCACCGTACGTCTCTCCAGTACTGCTTCGTGTGAAGATGCCAATGCACCATGGCGGGTATGGAGGATACCAGTCTAGCCGCTTGTCGCGTGCAGCACGGCCTCGACCGACGCGGCGATCTGTGTGGGCAGCAGACCGTTGATTTCCAGCAACTGATCCTGCGAACCGTAGTGCTGAGCAAACCGGTCCGCCAGCCCGAGCTTTCTGAAAATCGGCAAGCGTGGTCCTCCTTGTTCCACCAGAAGGTCGACCACGGCGCTGCCAAGGCCGCCAATGACGGTATGTTCTTCGATGACGAAAACGCTGTCGGCGACGGCCGCCCGAGCCAGGATCAGCTCCTCGTCGAGCGGCTTGACCGTGTGGATATGAATTACCTCCACCGCACGGCCGTTAGCTTCCAGCAGGTCTGCCGCAGCAAGGGCGCGCTGCGTCATGACGCCGCATGCGACCAGCAGCACATGGCCGTAGCCGGCAGCAGGGCGCATGACGATCCCTTTGCCGATGGCAAAACCGTGTGCCTCGTCGCTGATTACCGGATCGCCGCCTTTGCCGAGCCGGATATAGATTGGATGCGGCCAGTCGAGAGTAGCGCGCATCAACCGTTGCATTTCCTCGGCGTCCGCCACGGCGGTCACTGTCATGTTGGGCAGCGCCCGCATGATGGCGAAATCCTCAACCGCAAGATGGGTCGGGCCAAGCGGGGCATAGACCAGCCCACCACCATTGCCGATCAGCCGCACCGGCAGATTCTGCAGACACAAATCCAGCGCCACTTGCTCATAGCAGCGCCGCGTAATGAAGGTGGCGATGGTGTTGACGTAAGGCATCAGCCCGTCCATGGCCATGCCCGCCGCCATGCCAATGACGTATTGCTCCATGACTCCTTCCATATAATGGCGGGTTGGCATCTGTCGTTTCATTTCGGACAGCAGGTTGGGACTTAAGTCGGATCCGATGAACACGACACGCGGGTCGGACTTGGCCAACTCATACACCATGTTGAGGCAGGCCTGTCTCATGCGCTACCTCCGAGCGCCGCCGACATCGCAGCCAATTGCTCGACGGTAAAGCGCGAATGATGATGCCACGAGGGATTGCCCTCCGCGAACGGGATACCTTTGCCCTTGACGGTGTGGCACACGACGGCAGTGGGTTTGTCGTTTGCCAAGGGCAACGCCCGAAATAGCGACCCGAGGGCGGCAATATCGTGGCCATCAACCTCCGTCGCGGCGAATCCAAAGCTGCACCACTTGTCAAGAAGCGGCTCCAGGTCCTGAACTTCAGCCGTGGGGCCGGCGGATTGGATCTTGTTGTAGTCGATGATGGCGGTCAGCGACGCCAGCCGATGTTTGCCGGCGCCCAGCGCAGCCTCCCAGACCGAGCCCTCGTTGATCTCGCCATCGCCCATCACCACGAAAACCCGGCTGTCCCGCCGCTGAATTCGCGCTGCAAGTGCCATGCCCACGCCGATGGCAAGGCCGTGCCCAAGTGCACCGGTGGATGCTTCAACACCCGGCACTTTGCCCCGCTCTGGATGACCGCCAAGCATTCCGTCGACTCGGCAGAATTCGTCGAATGCAGCGGTATCGAAATACCCTTTGTCGGCCAGAATGCTATAGAGCGCGAGGCAACCATGCCCTTTGCTCAATATGCAGCGATCACGGTCCGGCCAGTATGGTTCCTGCGGCCGATAGCTCATTACCGAGTCGAACAATACCCGCAGAATCTCGACCAGGGACATGGATGAGCCAACATGCCCGCGATTGCCGCCAGCAAGCCCACGTACAATCAGACGTCGCAGATATAGCGACCGTGCGTCAAGCAGAGTGGCGCAATCGGACTGTGGTTCCACGTGTCAGTTCTTCATGGAAAGCGGTCAGGTCGACGATATGCACAGAGCTACTGCCACAGACGATTCGTTGGCAGCTCGCTCAAGCTACAACCTGGGCAGGATTGTGTCCAACACTGTCCGCCAGTCGCGATATGGCCGCAGGCCGCACCCGTTGGCGGCGGGTTGGCTGCCTGCGAACCAAATTCGCTCGAGGGCATCTGGCAAGGCTGGATGATGCAACACCGCCGGTAGATCGTCGACGAAGATATGGCATTCCAATGACAGGATCCGCCCTATCTTGTCGGCCTGTGTATCCTCGAAATACACGCGCGAAGCGGGCAAGCCGCTGCCATCGATGCCGATAAATCCGTATTGCTCCATCCAATTACGTGCCGCCCGGCGCAGATCGACGTGCTGCGGATCGAAATGGCCCGTTTGGGTTTTGTGACTGACTACAAAGATCCGGAGGTCCCGAGCCTGCGCCGCGTGGAGGAAGGTATCGAAGCCTGGATAGGGAGTCGCACGATCGATAAATCGGCCGTACACCTGTCCCTGCAGGTACATCCACGCTTGCTCCCCGGCGCGCTGGCGTACTGCCGCCTTGACCGCCTCCTTCGAAACCACCCCACAACCCGGCGGCAACAGCCCCAATTCGCATGCGACCGCGGCGAAAGCGGCATCGTAGTTGACGATCGTGTTGTCCAGATCGATTCCAATGTGAATGTCGCGTTTCATCAGCGGCCGCGGCCGCGGGTCAACGAAAGATACAGGGTTTCGCGCCCAAACAATCCACCGAAGCGCGGCATGTTCCGGATATCGCTGGGCGCCAGATGGGGCCGCGACCACGTCTGGTGCAGTTCTTCGATTGCCGCGGCAATATCGGGATCGATCGGGCGGATTGCTATTCGGATTTCGTCAATTCTCTGCCCTATCTGTCCAGCCACGATGCGCAGCCTCGCCTCGTCCCCTGCCGCGCGAGCAGCCTGCCACGACAGGGCCAGGGTGTGCACCGCGGCAAAGGCCGCGTCGAGCGGGGCATTCGTGGCAGGATCACGCGCCGGGAAGATCTTCCGATAATCGACGAAGTTGTGGAGATTAGCGCGTGCGGCGTCTACCAGGCGCTGGTTGAACTGACGTACTGCCCCGGTCAGTCCCTTGAACCATCGCCAGTCGTCGGTAAACCGCGGAAACGTCCCCAGCACTTCCATCCGGTCGCCGAGGGTATCCAGCACAGCATCCAAGGGGAGCGCTACGTTGAGGTAGTGCGGATTCAGGATGCAGTCCTGCACCCAGTCTCGGTGGCTGCGGGTCATGTGGGCCAGCGTCGCCAGATGGGTACCAAAGATCTGGGCGAACTCTGCCGTCGCCTTGCTGAAGTCGCCAAACGGATAGCCCACCCGCAGCGCCAGCAGCTTGCGCATGACGTTGGGGAAGAAACCGGATAGCGGCACGAAGGTAATTACCATCGCTCCGCCTGGCGCGACCAGCGTGGCAAGCTTGCGCAGCAGCTCCAGCTCATGTGGCAGCGCGCCCAGCCAGTTCTCGCAGATGACGATATCGAATTGACGTTCTGGGCAAAACGCCTCCAGTGTCTGCGCTACCAGAACAGGCTGCGTATGGGGTTGCCGCAGCGCCGCATATGCGGCCTCGATATCGTGGCGTGCCGCCGGGTTTGGCTCCAGCAATGTCAATGCCGCAGGCAGGCACGTCGCGACGTATAGACTGTTCTGACCCGACCCGGGTGCGACCTCCAGGACGTCAGCGCCTTTGAAGGCGATTGGCGGCAAACCGAGAGATCGGTAAAGCGAGTCGCGGCGATCGAGATGCGCGGCCATCTCTTCGACATGGTAGCGTACTGGCGAGATGCCATGGCGCAGGTAGTACGCGAGGTGGCCATCGCCCGACGCCGGAGATGGGGCAGGCCGGGATACGTCAGTTACTGTCATCGGCACTCTGGCATGTTTGCTCCCGGGAGCGCGTAGCGGCCCGGTCCCGTTGTCGCGCGTTCCGGCCGTGCACGCAACTTTATATTCTCTTTAGTTCCACTGCATGCGATGCACCAAGGCTGCGTGGTGACTCCTTATCCGAAATGACAACGACAGCGACAGGGATTGGCGCTGCCCCGTCATCCGCGTGTTTGGCTTGCATAACCGGTCGATCCATGTAACCCAAACATTCGGCTAAACCGCCACCGATGGACAGGCTGCATATGGGTATCGGAGTCCAGACAGCCACGATGATCATCCGCGCGCATTGCAACGAGCCGATCGATGGTCGGGTGCTGGTGTGCGGCCGGCAATCGGTGACCCTCACGCCGCTTGAGACGGCGGAACTGATTGCAGCGCACGGGCTAAAACCACGGATCGCTCCAGAGGCGTGCGAACTGGATCGGGAGACCCGGATCGGCGGTGAAGGCCAGCCACAACGTATGGGTGACTTCATCAGCGACCGCAGTTTTTTCCAGATGCTGGGGGCGACTGCTGTCGAGTTCGCCGACCACAGCAGCTACGAAGGGGCGGACATCATTGTCGATCTTAACCAGCCGGTCCCGGACGGGTTGGAAGGCCGATACGACTTCATCGTCGACGGCGGGACCCTGGATAACATCTTCAATCCTGCCCAGGGATTGATTAATCTCTCGCGTATGCTGCGCCCGGGGGGGCGTCTGCTGACCTATAATTTCTATGCCAACTTTGCCGCAACCTACGTCAATCTGCCGCACCAGTGGTATCTTGATTACTTTGCTCTCAATCGCTTTGCCTTTGCCCAAACCTACATCGTTGATTTTGACGGGCTTCGGGGACGCATGTCGGTCTACCAGGCTAACCTGGAGAAGCGTGCCGGGTCACGTGTGGTCGTGCCGAATTTTCCGGTTGTGGAAACGACCATCGGCATCGGCTTGATCGCCTATGCCAAGAAAGGCGAGGATTCGACATGGGACCAGCAGCCATCGCAGGAAATCTACCGCGGTGATGCTGAGTGGGGCCGGATGCAGCCGATATTCGCCCGGTTTGCCGCCTACCCGCTAAGGCTCCCGATCGTGCAATCGACTATTGCGTCGCCGATTATCATGCCGGGGTGGGACGATTTTCAGTACGTCGCCCCCGATGGCACGCTGGTTACCGAAGCTACGCGCGAGGTACATTACCGGCTGCTACGACTGAACATCCTGAAGGCCATGCGATACATGGAGTCCCAATCGGGTGGGGCGCCCTGGGGTATTTTTGAAACAGAAAAAACGTTCTTTGACCTGTTGAATGAGTCTGTCGAGGCGCGTGCGATTGTCGCCAGGCCCAATGTCGTTTTGTTCGATGCCAGGATGTTGAGCGAGAGTTTCGTTCTTGACGGCATTACCAAGCGCATCCATCCCGGAACGGCTGCGCTGGTCGTGAATATGCCTATCCTTGTCATATCGACGGAACCGCAACTCGACGTCATGTGGCGTCGTCTGAGTCGCCTGTTTCGACATTTACGCCTGTTCTCCGCCTGCATCTGGCGAGATGCACAACCGGTTAAATATGCTGACTTCGGTGTATACATGTCGCCGTCGCTTGAACATGGCGACTACCGCGGATACTCGCCGCCATATTCGCCGGAGGTTGAGCCGGCGGAACCCGCAGGTAGAGCGACGCTGTCACCGCATCCGGATCGCGGAGCCTCGGGATAGGTGCAGGAGCGCGGGTGCAGATCGTATCTCCGGCAGCACTGAGGGCAGGCGGAAGCTTACCGGCTACGGGGTAGACTGTTTGGTTTACGTGCCGGTTGGTATTATGGTCGTGACCGCCGATCGCGGGCGTCTTCTCGGGATCACGCCCCGTTGCCCGCGAAGCCCGCTCAGGTCAGGCCACGGTTGCCGCGCTCGGCGCTGTCAGCCGATGGGAAAGTCCCACGTGTTCGAGGAAAGCATTCACGGTTGCCACGACGTCCTTCCTACTGCAGGCGCCGGATGCCGCAAACGGCTCAAGACTGCCACGTATCACTTGTGCCAGACTGCTGCCGTCATCATCCCGTGGGATCACGACATCGAATGGCGGCACGAACCCGCGCGCGCTGGACTTCTGGCAGACCATGTGAAGACTCGATGACACCGTGCCGGCATCGGTCAATCCACCGATGAAATCCAAATGTTCCCCGGCAAAGTTGCCGTCCGACGTACTCAGATAATTGCGCTTCACGAATGCGGTCAAGACCTCGTAGCTATTTGCCCAAGTCAGCGTATGCCAGAACTTGGGAGTCAGGTTGATCAATCCGTGGTTGAACCAGCCGGAAAGTGGGACCTCATGGAACAGCAGGCCACCGGTGCGGCACAAGGAGTGCATGAGAAAGAATGCCGGGACCGGATTCGACAAATGCTCGGTCGTTCCCGCGTTCATAACGAGATCGAATTCACCGTATTGTACACTGTCGAACGACATCGTATTGAAGTCGATGTATTCAGTTCCTGGGCGCTGGTCCACATCGCAGCATGAATAATCGAATCCGGCTGCAGTAAATACTTCGCGCGCTGTCACTATGGCGGGGAACGAACTCTGGCAGACCTGCCGCAATCGGTGTGCGCCGTCGCCAAGCCGGCATACCAGGTCGAGTAATTGCTGAAGATCCGAATCGTCGAATATAGTCACATCCTGCGATCCCAGATCCATTGCCCGGCGCGTGGTCAACCTGGCCGACTGCCAACATTGAAGCAGAGAGATCAGGCTGCCTACTGCGTAACCCATGGCACGCTCCGCCAAAACCGTGTTTTTTGAGTCCCGGTATGCCGGGGGCACGTCCAGTCACGCGGTAACGCGCCGGACTCGAGACCATTGTATACCCCGCTCACGGCAGAATCCGAAAATCCTTGGATGAGATGATCCGAAGATTGTCCGTCACTTCGTCGCAGTAGCGGCGTCAATTCCTGGGAACCTCCCCACTCGTTCGACCGCCGAGCGGCGCATGGCGTCTCGCCGGCCTCCCTGGATACGCTTGCCGAGTTGTTCGAGGCACCAGGCAGCAGGAGATTGCGAAATTCCAGTCCACGTTGGCCGGCCGGATCACTCCTGCGCAGCGGCGCCCACGCCCGCGCTGGCTGCCTATGCCGGACCGGTGCTTTCATCCAGCAGCGCTGCCAAGCCGGTCGCGGCGGCGGGAACCAGGCGCACGGCCACCGGCTCGCTGCGGCCGCGCAGACTGGCGGTGTATTGCTCTAATCCAGTCGCGGCCTGGCTTACTCCTGCGTAGCGCAGGACGTCCTCGGAAATTACGGCCTCGCAGCCCATCTCCTTGGTCAAGGCTTCCAGCCGCGACGCCACGTTAGGCGCGTCGCCCAGCGCGGTGAACGCGATGTGGTCGCGGAAGCCGATCTCGCCCAGCACGGCCTGGCCGCAGTGCACCCCCACGCCGAACGCCAGCGGGGCGGACAGTTCGTGGGCCAGGGCCGTGTTCAGCAGCCGCATGTTTCGGCCCACCAGCGCAATGGCCGCCAGCGCCTGGCGACACGCGGTGGGTGCATCGCAGGTCAGACCGAAGATCGCCAGCACGCCGTCGCCCAGGAACTGGTTGGGCACGCCGCCCGCCGCCACCACCGCGGCGGACACCGCCGCGACGAAGCGACCGAGGATGAATACGTTGTCGTATGGCAGCCGCGCTGCCGCCAACTGCGTCGAGTCGCGCATGTCCACCATCATGATGGCGACGAATTGCTCTTGCGGCACGGCGCGCTGCTGACGCCGGTGCAGGAACGCCGCCTGCGCGTCAGGCGGCACCAGCGGCAGCACCGTCAGGTCGTTGGCCGGACGAAGCTGGCACGCCAGCCGGATCTGGCCAGGGTCCGCCTTCAGGCGGGCCAGCACGCGGCGTTCCGCTTCATTGGGAGGTGGCAACCGCGCGGCGCCCAGCACACGCACCCGGCATAAAGAGCATCGCGCGCGGGCGCCGCACAGGCCGGCATGCGGTATACCGGCGAGCAAGCTGGCCTCCATGACGCTGAAACCGAGCGGCACGTACTGCCGGCGACCCTCGGGAAAGGAGATGCAGATCCGCCCGCGGCGACGGTCGACGGCGCTACGGGCGAACCGCGCCAGGACCACCAGCGACAGAGCAATGCCGTCGCACACCAAGAAGTCGTTGCGAAGGTCGGTCAGCCACAGGTCCTGCGCCGGCGTGCCCACGCGCGAAGGCGCGGTCGCCGCGGCGAGCCATGCCGGGTCGCGTGCCAGTGCGACAACCGTGCGGCCGGCCTGCAAGTAGCCCAGCAATGCCAACACCGGCAGCAGCACGGCGACCGCAAGCAAAGGTGCGCGAAGCCGCGCGAACCACGGCTTGAGCCGCAGCCAGAAGGCGATACCCAGGCAGCCATGCAGCCAAGCCACAATCAGCAAGGCGAGCTGAATCCAGCCCAGCGCCGGCGCAGCGATCCAGAACGAATACAACTCCTGCGCATAGCCCTTGTTCACGCCGAAGGCGGCAAAGGCGATGCGCGTCACCGCCAGGTGGTTGGCGAGCAATGGCGGCACCGTCAGCCCCAGCAGCAGTTGCGCGAACTCGGCCGGAGTCCAGTGCAGCCGCCGCCGCTCGTACAGCGCGTACAGACCCAGCACGAAATGCACCGTCAGCGCAGAATAGAGCGCCGTCGTGCCGATCCAGCCCTGCCAGATGGATTTCTGTACCAGCAGTCCGCGCTCCATCATCGCGAGCGAGACATTGCCGAGCGCGTGGTTCGTCAAATGCAGTGAGACATAGCAAAACAATACCAGGCCGCTGCACAGCCGCACCTGGCGCACGCCGGAAGGACGCATCGAACGTATTGGCGGAAGCATCGAAGGCACCGCAGCGTCCTTTCAGCATCTTCCGGGCGTCCCCTCCGGCTGCCCCGCACTATTATCGATTTCCGCAGAAAGTCGATACGTGGCTTTTGTCTGGTATCCGATTCACGCGGCGAATCGTGGTCGCTGCGCGAAGCACGCTTCTCTGCGATCGGATACTATTTCCGTGCCCTGAAGCAGATTGCTTCGTTGCTGCGTTGCTCGCAAGAAACCAGCGGTTGCCCGGGTCCATTGTCATTGCGATGTCCGCCGAAGCAGTCTGGTTCGAGCGTCGCACCGTCCGTGCGTCATTCGATCGGGATTGCTGCGGCCGGCGGGCCTCGCGACGACAGGCCGGTCGCGATGACGCCGGCGACCGGCCGAGCCATGCGGGTCGCTGATTGCACCGCTGACAGATTACGCCATTGGTAGAGATTACGCCGCTGGCATTAGCGGATTCATCTGCACTTCGGTATGGTCCGCGCATGGCACTGACCGCGACACACACCGCCGTGCTGGAGCAACTTGGCCGTCACCCGTTGCTGCAACGGCTGACGCACGAGGACCTTGAGATGCTCGTCGTCATTGCCACTGTTCGGGTCTTCTCCGAGCGTGACCAATTGTTCCGGCAGGGCGAGGAAGGCCGGTCCGTGCTTATGATGGTACACGGTTATGTGAAGCTGGCGGCCGTCACGCGGGGTGGCCGCGAGGTGGTGGTCGATGTCATCGGCCCGGGCGAAGTGTTCGGCGAACTCGGCGTTCTGACACAGCAACCGCGCGCCGCCACCGCAACCGCGATGACGCCTTGCTCCGTGCTATCGATTGACGGCCGTGGTTTCCTGGCCGCGCTGGAGCGCTCGCCGGACGCGATGTTCTGGGTCATCCGCTTGCTCGCCCGGCGACTGCACAAGGCGACCGAGCAAATGACCGACGGGCTCGAACTGCCGGCGCCGGCGCGGCTTGCCAAGGCGCTGCTGCAACTGGCGGCGCTGCACTCGAAGCCGGCGCAGAAGGGACTGCAGATCAGCTTGCCGTTGTCGCAGCGCGAACTGGGCAGTATGACCGGCCTGATCCGCGAAAGTATCAACAAGCACCTTGGCCTGTGGAGGGACGCTGGCTGGCTGAGCCAGACGGGCCGTACCATCACGCTGCACGACCTCGCACCTCTGCACGCATTGATCCACGAACCGGACGCTTGATCGCCCCGCGCGCCGCGCGATGCGCAGGATCGTCGACCGCGGCAGATGCCACGCGGTGTGCCGGATCGCCGCTCGCGGCAATGCGATGCGATGTGCCGGATGACGGATCTCGGTCGCCGCGCTGCCATGCGAGCCCGCCGGCCGATCCCCTGCGACCTGCTGTCGGGCGATGCGGGCTGATCGCGTTCGCCGAAAAACGGCGCCGGCAACATCGGCAGCGACACGTTCGACCCGACAGCCGGTTCGGCAAGCCTGGCGCTGAGCGGCTTCGCCAACATGGTGTTCTTGCACAACACCAATGCGACCGTGGTCGATGCGGGGCCGGACACGATGATCAGCGTCTCCCGCGGCGGCAATGATGTCTTCCAGGGTGCCGGGTCCGACCCGTCGCTGGTGGCAGACCTCACCGGCAGGCTGGGCGGGTTCGGCAGTGCCTCGGCGGTTGTGTCGGCGCTGACCAGCGACGGCATCGGCGGCACGCTGCTGAGCTTCGGCGGATCGCAGGGCTACGTCGATTTTGCCGGGATGGCGCCATCCGCACTGCAGGCGGCAAAGTTCAAGATCGGCTGGCGCGCGACCGCAGTGCGTTCCGCCCCCGCGTCGGGGAGTCACCCCGGTACCGTGATGGGATACGAGTCCCGCAGTTTTGCATCGCCGCCACGCGCGACCGTGCAAAACATGGGGGAGAATGAAAGCAGGACACCACGGCGGATCCGGTGACCTCCGGCCGCGGTCGAACAGCGATAGGACCAGCGCGCCGTTCCACCCCCATGTTTTGGACGGTCTCACCGTGTATGGTGGAACTTGTGTGATGCAGGTCTCAGCGGGCGCCGACGCGGAACAAAACGACGCGAATGGTTTCAGCCAGGATGCGCAGATCGAGCAGCAGGCTGCGATGGGCGATGTAGTCGAGATCGTAGGCCAGCTTGATGCGAGCATCCTCGACCGATGCACAGTAGCGGTACCTGACCTGGGCCCAGCCGGTGATGCCCGGCAACACACGCGTCCGCTCACCAAAGCGGGAGAGCACTTTGCTCAGTTGCGCCGTGAAATGCGGGCGCTCCGGGCGCGGACCCACCAGGCTCATCTCGCCGCGCAGCACGTTGATCAGTTGCGGCAATTCGTCGATGCGCCAGCCGCGGATGAAGGCACCCACCCGCGTCACGCGCGGATCATGCGCCGCCGCCCAACGCGGTCCCGATGCTTCCGCGTCACTGCGCATGCTGCGCAGCTTCAGCAAGCGAAAAATGCGGCCATCCAGTCCGACGCGATCTTGCCGGTAAAGCACCGGGCCGGGCGAATTCAGTTTGATCGCCACCGCCACAAGAAGCAGCAAGGGCAGTGTCAACGCCAGAAGCAGCAGGCTGGCAGCAATATCGCGCGCGCGCTGAACACCGGCCATCCACGACGGATCGTCGTGCGGACGCGTCCGGGTGGCTGGGATACCCCGGGCGGGTCTCCACGACCGGTCCGCCGCGGCCTCGATCTGATTTGCGGTCATCTCATTCATGATCAGTTCCATGTAAATACGGCATTGGTTCGTTATCGCGATTGCTGCGAGATAGTTCACCGCCGCCGGGGCATTCGAATCGGCCGTCGTCGCGCGCTACGCGGTGCGCGTGGCTCGGCGGATCGGGCCGATCAGCCCCAGAACCGCCAGGCCGGAACCGAACAATGCAAGAGAGCCGGGTTCCGGAACATCGGCAGAGGCCGCGATGACCGAGGAATCGAACGTCGCCGTGGCACCTGAAGTCCCGGCGATGCTGAGCAATGCGGTCAGCGAAAACGGCCCGTCGAGCGCTTCTGCCACGGTCACGAGAGGCTGGAAGAAGCCCACCGAAAGCAAATCAGACGGGTCGGATAAGTTGCCTGACGCGATGAGGTCCGCGGTACCAAGCGGGTTGTTGTTCGGGTCCAGGTAGACGCTCCAGGACAGTGTGGTCATGGGAGAAAGCGTACCGGTTATATCGGCGGAGACCTGCGTGATGGTTCCCGGCAAGGCGAGATTGAACTCGGTCGCCGATATCGACAGCGGGTTGAACACGCCGCCGAGGCTGATGTTGCCGTTTATCTGAAGGACATCCTGCGTTGTGCTGCCGACGACCGGTGCGCCGTTGACGGTGACTCCGCCGAACGAGATCGTGCCGCTCGTTACCGGCACGGACGCTACCAGACCGTCCTGGAATTCGAGCGTGGGCGGCGCCGCGCTGGCATGCGCTGCGGAGAACGCGGTCATAGCGGCCAGCAGGCCGGCCTTTGAAAGTGCGCGCATGGTCAGGATCTCCTCATTTCCGGCTGATTGGACGTCCATTTGCTTGCGGATTCCGTTCGCAGGCACATCGCGCGTTCGTCTTAGAGGTGCTGCCTCGCTGCCTGTGTGAGTCGATTCACACTTCGCCGCTTCTAGCGCCGGTGGGTCGAAGGATTTCGCGATCCAACTCGAATGAACGCGGAAACTGCCGGGGAGTATGCGGGCGTGTAGCACGGCTGTGTTCAGGACCCTGCGTCCAGATGTGAGTCGACTCACACCCTCGGTCGCCAGGGTGAGGCACACGCAGCCCGCTACAAGGGGTATGCACGATGCGCCATGTTCATTGTTTGAATCGCCTTGGGGTCGTCCTGGCGACGGCCGGAGCGATGGGCCTGTTTGCCGGCGGTGCGGCGCAGGCCGGACCGGTCACGGGCAGTGGCTCGCCGATCGAGACCGAGCAACCGTCGCTTGGATTGACGTATCTGGTTCAGACCGAAGCGGACAATTTGAACGATCTGGGCCAGGTTGTGTTGTTTGCCGGCGGTTATGCGCCCGGCGGTTTCAGTGTTGCTAACGGCCAACTTCTGTCGATTGCTCAGAATCAGGTATTGTTTTCGCAACTCGGTACGACCTATGGCGGCAACGGCATCAGCAATTTTGCGCTGCCCAATCTGTCCGGACGCACGGTGGCCGGCACTGGACAAGGTTCGGGACTGACCAGCCGCGGCCTCGGCAGCACGGCCGGAGCAATCAGCGAGACGCTGACTGCGAATGAATTGCCGCCCTATGGCGGTGCAAGCGGCGTCAGTGCGGGCAGTCAGCCGGTGCCAATCTTGCAGCCTTCACTTGCCCTGAATGAAGGCGTGGTTTTCAACGGAGCGTTTCCTTCGCCAACCGGGGCGCAGGCAACGACCCCGCTGATTGGGCAAGTGCTGACCTATGCCGGATCGCTGCCATCGGGCGAACTCGCCGCCAACGGCGCACAATTGCCGATCAGCCAGCAGCAGGCGCTTTATTCCGTCATCGGCAATACCTACGGCGGCGACTATCCGGTGACGTTTGCCCTGCCGAACCTTGCGGGCCGCGCAGCGACCGGGGCCGGCGCGGCCTCGGGCCTGATTGCGCAGGCGCTGGGGCAGACGGCAGGGGCCGAGACTACCACACTGACTGTAGCCAACCTGCCGCCACAGCCGTTGACCCTGCCAACCGGCACCACAGCCGAGGTGGGCGGAGGCATGCCGTTCAGCGTGCAGCAGCCCTCACTTGCGCTGCAGTACATTATTGCAGTTCAGGGCTTGTTTCCCAGCCAAACATCGGTACTGGAGACCGGAGCACCCTTCCTGGGCGAGATCACCCTGTTTGCCGGCACCGTGGCACCCGCAGGCTGGGAGGTTGCCGACGGACAGTTGCTGTCGATTGCCAGCAATGAGGCATTGTTCGATGTTATCGGTGACACCTATGGCGGCAACGGAATCTCTACCTTTGCGCTGCCGGATCTGCAGGACCGACTTGCAGTCGGCACCGGCAACGGCGTGACCTTGGGAGAGGAGTTCGGCGCCGACAGCGAGACACTGGACTTCGCCGAATTGCCGGTGGGCTATCCCACTGCGTTGGCGGGCACCGGTCAGGTGCCGGAACCACCCGCGGCCGCGGTCTTGTTGGTCGCGCTGGCGGGTCTTGTTGCTGCGCGACGCGCGTGCGGCGCGTCGGGGCGGCGTTTTGTGGCGCCGATCGCCGCCATCTGACGCTTCGTCACTTCAATCGCGCCTGGCGCCTGTGTATCGAACGCGTGCGCGGTGCGCAGACTGAGCGAACGAACGGCCTCGATCGCCATTTTCGTGTCCGCGAGCGCGTAGCCGACCGCCCGATGGCTGATGATCGCGGCCGCGCCACCACGCTTCTCCGTATTGGCAAAGTTCAGTGTGCAGTCGAAGAACGCCCGCATCAGACCGACGGCGAAGACGCGGACGATTGGTACGGTTCCGGTGAAGCATGCTTCAACGAGTGCCTTGCCACCGCGGTCGGCCGAGGCGGAGCATCGGGAAATCCTCCGCTTGGCGCTGACCGGCGCGCCGGCGACGCGCCGCCAGGAGGCGGCAGACCGCCTGGCCGCCTTCCGGCAACGGACCGCCGACCGCGGTGGGCCATCGGCGGGCGACTTGCTGGCGGAAGCACGGGCCGAACGGGCGCGGTCCCTGGCTGGCTCAGACACCTGACGTGGCGTTCGTCGTCGATGCCTCGGTGGGCTTGAAATGGGTGCTCCAGGAACCCGACAGCCTCCGGGCGGAGCGTCCGGCCCGCAGTGACGTGACGCTGCTCGTCCCGGACTTCTGGCTCAACGAGGCCTGTAACGTGCTGTGGCTGCGCGTACGCCGGAAGCTGTTCACGCCGGACGAGGCGCGCGACGCATTGGCGCTGCTGCGCGATCAGGTGGAGCCGACGCCGACGGCCGATCTCGGCCTGCACGACATTGCGCTCGACATCGGCCTCGCCATCAACCACAGCCCGTAGGAGACGCTCTATGTCGCCTTCGCCCTGGCCACGGGCGCCGATAAGGTTGTCGTCGCCGACGGCCCGTTGGTGACGGCGATGCGCGCGCATCCCGATCCG
>Ga0335072_10006901_pt1 | contig 16571 bp, 16 predicted proteins | sample Lox_Sample_21_FD_206725 | JGI IMG/M metagenome (GOLD analysis project Ga0335072, IMG submission 206725) | Soil microbial communities from Loxahatchee National Wildlife Refuge, Florida, United States - Lox_Sample_2.1 | ecosystem: Environmental > Terrestrial > Soil > Wetlands | place: USA...
CAGCTCCGCAGATCGATTGATAGACAACGGATGGAGAGGAGGTCAGGGTACCGGACGTGGAAGCTGGAGAGGAGGCAGAGGGAGTTGGCAAGGTAATCGTGGACAGCCTAGAGGTGGACGAGGGGGCTCAGGTCGTGGTTTTCGACGCCCTTTGGAACCTCAGAACTGGACCCTGGGACCATCTGTGGACAGCATCGAGCTCAGTCAGTTGTTACTGGACGACGAAGTTCCAACCATCAGCGATGTTCGCTATGCTGCTTCTTATAGCTGGCTTGAGTCTGAAAATCCTGTCATAGCGGTTCCAGGTAAAGTCATCCACGATATGCATATATGCTTAACACCATTCAGCTAATATGATTTAAATAGGGTCACCTCCGTTCTGGGCGCCACCTCATGACCCAGGCGAAGCACTCAAGGAAGACAAAGGAGACTTCTACAGAGATCCCAATGCAGCTCGTTTCCCCAGATACCCAACTGAGCCCGCCGTCCGCGCTTTGCTCACTGTGGATTCATCCATCGACCTCGGCATCATAGACATCATGGCATGCGCTAGCAGTCTCGGGAACCTCCTCAGATTCTCTCGATCTATCCCGACAACCTTCCGCTTCCACGCAGAAATGATTGGTGACACTGTATTCATGGTTCGGAAAGAGAACTCCCCCACAGAACTTATCAAGGACGTCAAAGGATACGGCCATACATTCCCGGCAGCATTTACCAAATGGGATGAGGGACTTGAGAAGTCGGTCTCTCACCAGCGCATCATCTCGTATGATTTTGGCGGCCTACAATGCCTCGTGCGATTTGGATGCGATGGATATACCAAGAATCCATCTCTTACACAGACTCCAGCCACAGCTATCGCCCCAGCAGATTCCTCCCAACCGTTGTTGGCGACCAGCGGCACACGTGGTTCTGGTCAGCAGCTTCAGATCGAGAGGCTCGACACGCAGATTGACCAGAAGTTCATCTTTGAACTCAAAACCCGGCACATAACCCACAGGATTGATATGGAAGACATGTTACCCAAGCTGTGGGTCACACAGACGCCGGGGTTCTTGGAGGCTAACTACTACGAACCGGGTATTTTCGTGGATCCTCAAATCCGTGATGTCAAGGAAGATTTGGATAGATGGGAGAAAGAGAATGCTTCTGCTCTAAGCAGATTCCATGCGGTACTGAAACGCATTCGAGACGTCGTTGATGATGCGGAAAATGGATGCGTGGAAGTCAGCTGGCAGGGTTCTGGCCCGCTGAAGATTACGGAGGCTGTAACAGAGGATGGGGAGGTGAGGAGGGCTCTTCCGAAAGATCTTGCTGAGCAATGGCGTGCGAAGCTGGATTCTTAGAAGATGTGGCTTGGGAAGAGGAGATAAAAATGTGTACAGATTAGTACCAGGGGAAAGGTTCTCATGCCGAAAAATTAGGCATATAGTCTGCTGCACTATCCATGCTTGGCATATCTTGCATGTCCAGGACCTGAAGTGGATTTTGACAGGCATCTTCAGTAATTACGCTCATTTGAGCTCTGTTGCGACTCAAATACATTTCGGTGTTCTTTATACCTTTACAGACTGACATAATTTTGTCGGAGACGTGCCTGGTCTTTGTATACCCCTGATGTAAGTGTCACGAGTTTATGCGGAAGTTATCCCCACTTGCCGACAGTTTTATTAGCAAGCTCTTCCATTAGGGGACAGTATCTGAGAGGAGCCTCGTTCATTCACTGTCGCGGGACTATGAAACATATAATAATGGAGGCTGGTGTGGTGTAGGCAATGGCCTTTGAAATTATACATCCCTAATATGTGCTCCATAAGACGGATATTCTCTAGTTTAGGGGCATAGCCTCACTGTTATTGACCTACCTAAGCTAAAGATGGAAAGGATAATACAAATACGCACCTGCTTACTGGCGAGGCATATTTCCATAGGATGACGGATGACGAGGAGGTCCAGATTGAAGATATTTTCTTGGATAGAAGGTGTTTGAAGTACGGAATTGGTAAGGTTAATAATGTGTCTCGAAGTTTCTATGGGTGATAAACTCTATGAACACGAGTTTAGGCTACATTGAGCCTGAGAATGTGTTTTAAAAGGTTGTTGGATTGGGAAAGAAAGTGATGGTCATAGAGCATGATACCTTGACTTCCCTTCGTGCTCTACCTTTCCCCTGACAAAAATGCCCTGTCCTTCAAATTTGTGGACTAGTAAATCTCTCTACCATATCTAAGACGTTTATCACAAATTTAAGTTACTGACTACATAAATGGGGGAGTGGAAAAATCATTCGCCCTGATTCAGGGTTCAGCTAATCACTTGTTGCTTAATTATTCACACTTATGAATACTACAAGCACAGCCGCGTATCTGGCAAGCAATCAGTTAGGTAGAAGAAGAAGAAGAAGCGTGTTGCAAGAAGTTCTCACGCCGCAGTTGCCGCATATACCTCCACTCTCCTCGCATGGGTGAAGAGCACAATCGAAGCAGCAAATAGTACAGTGAATAGCCCCACGATGCCTAATCGGGTACCCATCGGCTTAATAAAATATAAAGCCACTATCGCTCCTACGAGCAGAGCAGCCGAGACCCAGATGCTGATGACAGCGACTATGCATGCCACACGCTCAACCGGATAGTAATACATTGGACCCCATGACTTTGGAGTAGTCCGCTCTTTTCGAAGATAGTAGCCGCAGCAGCGATGTATTATGGACGACATTCGGTCTGGCTCCGTCTGACTTCCAAGCGCGATCATGTCGTCTTCCGCATCGAGCAGATGAAAGCCGCTTCCCCTCAATGGTACTTTGTCGCGAAACCAACTTTTGAACGCTTTGAATGGTACTTCTGCAGGTTTTTCAAGGGCAAGTACTTGATTGCGGCGTAACAAAGCTTCTTCTGCGATACATTCAGCCATGAAGCATAAAATAGGCACCCGAAAATATTCTACATGCCATATTCTTTCATCAAACGCCTGAGCTCGTATATCATTCTGAGCTTTTCTGCTTGCCTTGTGTCCCCTTCCATTGCCTGTTGTTTCAAATCATCCCATGACCTGTTAGCATTCTCCGTACGGGCCTTCTCAACGCCATCCGCCGGTCTTCTTAGAATTGCACTATCAGCGTCATCAAATGCGCCAAGCTGGAATTGCAGTAATTGGAGTTCGGCTTCGAGGTACAGCAGATTCCGTGCCGCAAGGCTGCCGAATTTTCTGTAAATCGACAAACTATAGTCACTAGCGATGAACTCGGAGAAGTCGACGTAACCATCGAGATACTCCTTCCCTCCGCGTGTTGCCTCGATATCATCATTAGTATCTGCCATGAGATTACGCCAAGTTGGGTTGACAACGCCTTGGAGGATTTACTAGAATTACGGTATTGGACTTTCGCGTGTTCGGCTTTCGGGAAATTCATGCAGTCAGTATATTATTGGTTGGCTCGTATGCATATACTGTATGCCTCCAGTCTGCCTCAAATCTTCCTTGGCACTCAAACATGCATATTGCATTAATCACGCTGAATATCCCTTGTCTGAGCCGCTGCTTTGAACGCTGTGTATAAGAAGCCTCCCATCTCCCGCCCTCTAATATCGCTCGCCGGTCAACCCGTCTGTCTTCAACCACCCGGTCGGCCCGACTGTGCCTGTGCCTCCGCCTCCCACATCCCACAGTTCAATTACGAAAAGCCCTTCCCATCTCTCCTGCCGCATCTCGACGCTCCCTTCATTTAAACTCAGCTGTCTCCGTATCTATCTCGGACATGAGGAGTTGATTCTACGTGGCCCATACGTCACTCTTTTGGGTTTGAATTCACTGGAACATCGAACTTTTTGCGTCTACAAGCTCTAGAGTTCATCTCGCCTCTATACCTTTGAACGCTCCTTTAGAGTAGCACTCTTCATCTCTCGCTTCCAATCGGAGCATCCTTAGCCAATTGTGCTCTTCTTAGCGCTGTTCGGTTACATTTTGTGTTTTGTGGTATGAATATGACTTGGATAGGAGCTGTCACATTCTTCTTCACTGGATGATCTTATGGTGGATAAGACTAGGTCTGAAAATCAAAATCAGTTGGTCTAGAAGATAAGGTGTCCTGTGCTGGGACCCTAGTTTGCGCGTCGAATGCCTGCTTGAACGCATGGTTCAAGAAGCAACTCACGTTCGAGACGGACACGAGGGACAGCAAAATACTCGTGGGTAGCAGTTGTTATGCAATTCTATTGTTTATTATGATTATCCACTGACCCGAGTCTTCCTCGTGGCCCTTCCTTATGTTTGCACGCACGACCCAATCGATTCGTCTGTTTGATGTTTGAGTTATTTGGAGGCCTCCTTTCAAATTGCCCTGCTGCCTGAGTCCTTAGTGCCTTGTCCTCGACTTATATGCACTTCGATGGTTGTGACGGTGGGCAATCGAAGAAGAATAGGAATGCCCTGGAATTGGCAGACGTTGCTCAAAGGAGAAAGGACTATCTACAACTCAAAGATTTTCACAATGGGTGGTACTCGGACCTGTTAAGCGTGCGTAGCGAACAGTGAATGATGTAGGCGGTGACTACCGCTAGATCAGATGTCACGGGGTCATCCCGTGACCACGGCACATCCACTCGCATCTTCCACAATATCATTCCCTGACTCCCTTAGTCCTCCAAATCATTCACGCTCAACGAGTGTTTTATAAGCATGTGTCTTTTCCGATTGTCCCTCCTCGTGAAGAAAATTAACTCATTCTCTTTCCTCGAGTACTTACAAGTTGGGACTGTGCAAAAGTACTTTCGCGTGGTTTTATGGACGTCGTTTATGTGTCGTCTGAGATGCGTGACAGTTTCAAAACTAAGTTCACAATCTGGGCACTTCTCAGGCTTAGTGTGATATCGCATGTGATGACTTTTATTATGTCAGTCGAGTTTATACATCCATGCAATGAAACATAGTTGTACTCGGATTGGCTTGAAAAGACCTGGGCGCAATTCTCGGCCTTACAACGTATCTCTTTACGTTCTTCCACCGCCTAGGGCCTTGGGCCTTCTTCATCCAATAGAGCGGGAGATTCAACATTGTCCCGATGGAGGGATTGTGGATTCAATGGGACTCCCAAGCCCAGCCGTAGGGTCCTAGGCTCTATTTTTGCATCTGAAGTATAACCTAGCACTATATTTCTATGAGCATTCCATATGACATGTCAATGGATTTGGTAGCTTACCACTCTCTGTGGCATCTGGCAGATCAATCTTTGGCGAACTAACTTGGCGTTCTTGAAGGACGTGTCCAATTTCCCGGTGTTCGGTGGGAATTTGTTGAGAAACAGTATCCACTTCACAGACAGTTGTAGCATAGAGGTCTTGCGGTGCTTCATCACGCCGAGTTGATACACGGTACTCAGTGCCTAATTCACGGGCCGATGGAATCCAGACGTCTTGAGGAAATACATAACACGGAGTTGGTTCATAATGCTCAGTGTCAATGTAAAGCTTGGGAATATCATCCTTGGCTTGCGAGTAGTAAGAAGAAAGTGCACATTTTGCACCAATTCCGATAACAACCACGATTACCACAAGTGTTATAACCACAAACGGTGCAGGAAAGTTACTTAGTGACGACGGTCCAGCTGATGTGGATGGGTCAGATGCTGAATCTTGTGAGCTAGGTGAATTCGCTAGAGTAGGTCGATTCGGTGGATCGAGTGCATTTGCTGGACCAAGCGGATTCACTGGAACAGGCGAATTCACTGAGCTAGGTTGGTTACCCACTGTCGTGGTGTAATTCACCCAGCGCCTCTGGTTCATTTCGTCTTCATAAGCTGAAGCGCTTAAATAGTGTTCGGGATTGAGTATAGGCAGTCTTAGAATTCTGGGCCTGTCACATAAATCGCTAGGCGAAATCTTGATTAATAAAGTAAGCTTAAGAGATTGAAAGTATCCTGATTTCATACATTTTTACTTCAATGCTGAGGTTTCCCAAGGCTCTCATAACTCCCGTATCGGAGGCCTCAAAGTTGCACCAAACAATAGGGGGACATTGTCGCGATGGCGCAGGTACCTTGCATCTAGCCCCAACCAGTCATTCCCGAAGAGGTACAGCCTTCGTTCTTAATTACCGATACATTGCACGCTAGAGCACAATACTATTAAATCACAGCTGAAAACCACTCATCTACCGAAGCAATGTTCGGCGATATCTCACCATGAACATGATGATTATGGCTGTAAAATCATATTCGCCGTCTCCGAAAACTCTCGCGCTCGCCTCCATCACGACTGATTTCCCGGAGGGCCTGTTGATAATCTGCCATGTATAAATTGCTAATCTTTCCGTGTGGTACGTATCCCTGCCGGTGACACGTCGAAGAATAGTAATACTTAGAGACTATCCCAGAGATCCGAGAATTTGCCGGTGAGAGACAAGTAGTTTTGACTAGCACAGACATTTTTATACCATAGATACCCTTTTGCGGCTTGTTTGGGCTTGTTCTTCCTTTAAATAATGTCGCTTCTCCTACTGGATACAGCCCCATTCACGCGTCTACAGGGTTTTCTCACCGGTAAGTAGATACGTAAGGTGTAAAATTATGTGAACCGTGCACGATGGTACTGTAAGATGATTGCAACGCTCGAGTTCAGGGCAAAATGGTGGCTCAAAATAATCTCCGGTTACAAATTCTTGGCTTAACATAAGGCCGGAGCGTCCCACTATCAGTAAGATCAGCTACAAAATAGGAATCGCACTCATTCGGGTGATAATCTGGTGATATTTGGGTGCAAAGAGCATCTGTAATGCTTTGAGGTTTGTTAACGTCGGCAATTGGAACTCGCGATGCCAAGACGCCAAAAGTCGCTCATTGGTAAAAGGGATAGCTGGGGAAGGGCCCACTATTTTTGAGGCCTACCGGATCCATTTCATGAGCGAAAATACCGAGCTGGGGCGGGTATGGGGCGGGCTCCGGCAAGTTCGCCTAAGGTTATCGCGCCATCAGCTACGCGAAACAATCGGTTTTACATGACCCGAAACTTACGCTCTTGGAATATCATTATCGCAATTAGAGAGGATACCTTCAACATTAGCATCTAGCCTGGAAGAGCGTCCGTCGCGCCGTCTTGGAACCTCTCAAACAGTTATCAGTGGACTTTCTTTAGCGGGCAACATCGACCAAATCCCAGAATCTACGACAACATGAAAAGGGCAGTTCACTGTGGTTCTAACAAGGAACACTTTAGTAAACACATCAAACCTTCCATGGGAGCAGACTGTGAGACTCAGCAAATCAGGTAAGAGAGTGTTCTTGAAAGTGGTGCTCAGGCCACACCAGTGGCAAGCTAAATCAAATCGAGCACCTAATTTGGACTAAAGATAATTTTGACTGAGAGAAGCAATGTCAAAGACATGAATCTAACATTTTCAGGTTTCTAGAACAAGAACCTCGGGATGTATCTGAATATCGTGATTTCTTTGTCCCGAAAGATCCGATATCCCCAATCCTGGTCCCAGCTCCTTTTGGCTCTGGTAGAAAAGGAAAGGGGAAAAGTCACGAAGAGTATGCAGCTGCTGCATCGTCACTAGGGTGGGGTGGTTCATACAATAGCTATGAACCTGATGGAAATACTCAACGCAGCCTACTAAGAGGAGATAGAAGTTTGGCGTGTTTTTCTTCCGGTGATACTTGGAGTTGCGTATGTTCCGCTTTCCCGCCGAGTTGAGGTTGACAGACTAACACTTTAGTGCTTTTGCAATGCGAACTCTACTCGTACTATTTTAAATTGTTCTGGCTGTAGTCACTTGCGATGCGGGAACTGCAAGTAATTCAGGGATTTAGTTGCTAGCAGAATTGAGGAGGCACCCGATCAGACGGGACAATAGATCAACTTTCGTAAGCAACTGTTGGTGATTGAACTCAGAGAGATTTGAATTGTGAATTCAATTTTTATCGGAATATTTAGGTATTTGATTGACATAAAGTAGTGCCTCTTGGGCAAAATACTTTCTTCAAATATGGAAAATCCTTCATTAGTCTACATGGTGACGAGGTCTCAAACCACTAATGAATGACAATGTATGCAGCACTCACGGGCTACCTAGGAGCAATATCGCACAAAATAAGTTGTTCCATCGTTCCTTATCAATTTGCATACTGCAGGATGACAAGCTCTTGGTGCGCCTCCTAATCCCCAGCCGTCTTGTTGTATATGAAATCAGGTCGTACCCGACGTATCTTATCCCCATCTCCTTTCCAATATTTGCCGCGTACATCTTTACTACGGCAATTCCCTAGAAACTTGGACCCAGCTCCTATCAAACCCCCCCTCTCACAAGCCATACAATGAGTGAATTAAGATCCAGATGATGTCCCGCTCGCCTCTACAAAGCAACAAGCACAGCGGCATAAGTAGCAATAGCAATAACAGTATCCCGATTATTCGTTTGAAAAATGAGACTCAACGCAAGAGCAAATAGTACAACGGCCACCAAAATAGTAATCACGCTCTTTTTGAGTGAGGCATGAAAAACCATGATTAGCATAGACACAAAAGAGTGAGCAGCCACCCATTGTGGCAATGATAAATCCCGCCAGTCGGTTAAGGAATGAGGAGTAAAGTTCGGGAGATTCCCCCGTCTGAGTAGTCGTTTCCATGTTTTTTCTTCTCTTTTTCGGCCCAGGAGAGACCGGAGGGCAAGTGCCTGCGGAGAAATTCGCGGATGACATCAGGAATTCAAGCCGTTTTCCCGCGAACACTTAGATACTCTGTGGCGTAAAGTGTTTTTTGCGCCCTGGCTTGGATACAGATCGGCTAGTTCTCTGAAGACATGTTCGATACCGATGCGTTGCCTAGTAGCATAACCAAGAGGCTGGGAAGGCAATTCTGAAAGGAATTTATAGTCCCTAGCGGCATCGACAGCCTAGTCAGTTAACAAGTCTTATATAAGCTTGATAATTAACTTCTTTACTTACCATAGTAATGGATGGCCTCCTGTGGCCGATCTATTTGTTTTGGAACGTTGTCATATTGTGTCGGATCGCGGCCTTATTTCTAATAATTTCATTAAGTAAATATGTTATGTTCAGTCGTTATAGTCAGTCGAATTCCCCAACAAGAGGTTCATTTTTCTCATCATAGGTACTCTGTATCTGTTTATATTCTGCTGAGAGCCGGACCACGCCGTCCGCAGTCGTGGCGGACTCCAGACTTGGACATGCTTTCTTTTTCTCATGCAGTCATCGATCTCTAGGCTAACTAAGCTGCTATGGGTCGCTACAGGCTCAACCTCGTAGGTGATTCGGCGCATCTAACTCTGGTGCATTCATATCTGACACAAATAATCTACAGTCTTGGCTCAATCGCCGATCTTATCGAGGCCATCAATCCTGCAAATGATGACTTGCAAATCTTCCGGTGTCAAGACAGTGGCATCGAGGAGCAGAAGGAGGTTCGTCATATTGCTATCATCAATGGAGCAAGCTCTCTGACTAAAGTTTATGATGAGAAGGTAAGACATGAAGCAGTAAGTTTAGAAAAGAGCTGTCCAAATACTCAGTAGTCTTCCATCCTTTTGTTGCCATGAACAGCGAACTAGGTCATGCCGTTCTAATTAATGGGAATGCTGTCTTGGTTTGACCACTAGGTTGATTCTGACCTCTAAAAACTTCTTGTGGAAGTAGTGAAGGGAAGGCTCCCTGAGCCAAGAATCTTCATTCAAAATTCCGAGGCCACATTAAAGGACCTCATAAAGGAAATGCTTTAGGAGATAGAAGGGTTCATATCCGTATCTCCTCAGCTCCAACGGATACCAAAGGTCAAGTCTGGATTCTATCACCAACGGTTATCTAATGCGTACACCCAAAATACCCCAAGAAAATGTGGTAGTAATAGTAGAGGAATTAGAACTATGGACTTATAAGGATGAAGACGCTGTTGCTGACCATGGGGCCTCGTAGGAAGCCTCGTTATTTTGGGACAAAAATTTAGGGAAGATCTTGGGCGATCTGGTACCTGACACTACCTGAAGATTTTCAGAACTGTGCGGAAACTTCTGTATATCTACAGAAATACTATATAAATATTTTCAAAGTTGCCAGTGATCTCAATAGCTCCGCCGTTACAAAAACCAATTTTTGTGTCAACTTATTCATGAGTTTAAATAATCTAAAACAAAAAGCTTCTAAGGTGTCAAATGCTTGATAACATTTTAAAAATTCAATTAGAACGACGTTACTGACGATGCAACTTATAAGCCTATCTTTTGTACTACCTTGCTTTCGGTCGTTGCTAGTAACGAGTTGAAGCTAGTGAAAATTGAGTGCTAGCACGGTAATAGACCTTCTGACTCAAAACATAGACAAGATTTATCAACGTTCCTCTACAATATACTGTATATCTGCAGCGTCGGTTAAAGTAGAGATGGCAGCTGTTATTTCCATCCATTGAGCTGCTTCAGAAGGGAGAAGATTTTTCAACAGCTATTCTGCCATTCACCTATCAAATTCAGCACTCAGAGCGCTTCGTATTCCAGAGATATGAGGCATCAATCAAGCATGGAGACAATTAATATTCGTCTGTCTACTTCTCATGGAAGCCCAAGATCTTCATCATCGGACTTTTATCATTTGCACAATCTTGTACCTAAAGTCTTAAGGCTACGCTTCCCCAGGTGGTAACACCGTACAAAAGCAATACCGCGCAAATTTCCACTCCCCATCCACCTTCTGCAGTACAAAAAGCTCCTGATTCGCCTCCTTAACCATCTTCCCCGTTGCCTTAATCTTTGTGCTTCCAGCGCTACTTGTACGCGCAAACGCCCACTCATCAGTGAAGACCTCGATCTCGTGGACGGAGAAGGACGGCGCGAGCACAATTGTGTCGAAGACTTTGTCGTAGGCAGCTTTGATGGCCGAAGTCCCGATTGCGGTGGGAAAGTGTTGTGCCATGAAGATTCCGGTGGGGGCGTAGAGGGGGAGGACGTCAGAAGTGGAGGAGTTGCGGAGAGCAGACTCGTAGGATTTGAAGAGTGATTTGATGGCTTCTGTGTCGGAGGACACTGGGGGGTGTTAGGGATGTTTCAGGAATCTCGAGAAAGTGACTTACTTTTGAAGAGTGAAGTGGTGCTGTGGAATTGTCTGAGTTTTGACGGAAATCTATGAATGAATTGGGTGCCGGATGTGCTTTTCATTAAGGACACGAGTTTAATGTCGACTCGAAATCTTAACATGTTGTGGGACTGAGCTCTTATATGAGGAAGGTACGACTCCTCTTTATAGCTTTCGTACCCCTCCCACTAATGCATCCTTACGATGCTGACACACAAGGTCTTGATTATTATAGATCAGCTTTTCTGCATCACGCAGATTTAGCGCAATTTGAGGAACCTTAACAGTCCTTCTGCTCTATCGGAAATATCGATAAGGCACGGTCATGGTGCTACTTTCTCCTGTAGCTAAAGTTGACCAATCAGGCGAGCAATTCGGGTTCGGTTTTGGTTGACAAATAGGAGTCTAGCAGCGTACCACTTCATTACCCATTGGCATTTTTACACCCCCACTTTAGCTGCATTACTTTACATGGATCTGTTATCTATAGAAAGGAGCCAAAACATGAGATGTATGGACAGAAGCTCTCCTCCGCCGCAGAAGTGCATAAGGCATTTGAGCTTATCAAAATCTCTCCAAATGTGGGCTGAGAGATGAGGGGCTATGACATATTACTACCCCGCCATGCCCCTCTTCAAGGGTCAAATTCAGTTTTTCAGAAAACTCTATTCTTTCGCGTCTCTAAACTACACAGCAATGGCTTCAACAATGCGAGCAGCCGTAATCTACCAAGCCGGCGGCCCTGAAGCTCTCAAGCTCGAGACTCGGCCTATTCCCAAGCCCCAAGTTGGTCAAGTCCTTATCCGAATCAAAGCCTTCGGGCTCAACCGCTCCGAACTCTTCACTCGCCAAGGTCACTCCCCTGGCGTCGCCTTCCCACGCATCCTTGGCATTGAAGGCGTCGGCATCGTCGAAGAAGCCCCCGGACACGAATTCCAACCCGGCGACGTCGTCGCCACAGCCATGGGCGGCCTGGGCCGAGACTTCGACGGCAGCTATGCCGAGTATACGTGCGTCCCAGCCTCTCAAGCGCAAGTCATAAAGACAAAGCTTCCCTGGGAGACACTAGGCGCCGTACCCGAGATGCTTCAGACTTCCTGGGGATCATTGTTCAAAGCGCTGCGGGTCCAGAAGGGTGAGCGGCTGCTGATCCGCGGAGGCACGACATCCGTCGGTCTAGCAGCTGCTGCGATCGCGAAGAACCATGGCGTGTATGTGGCTTCCACGACGAGGCGGGCTGATCGTAAGGACTTGCTTATGAGCAATGGCGCCGACGAGGTCTTTGTAGACAATGGCTCTATCGCAGAGCAGATCGAAGCCGCCGGCGGATTTGACAAGGTCCTTGAGCTGATTGGCACGACGACGCTGAAAGACTCGCTGAAGTGCGCGAGGCCCTCTGGGATCGTGTGCATGACGGGGATTGTGGGCAACAAATGGTGGTTTGATGAGTTTAGTCCTATGGATGTAATACCTTCCACGGTGTGCTTGACCATATATGATGGCGGGTCGCCTGAGTTTCGGGAGACGCCGTTGGAGGAGTTGGCGGGGCAGATTGCGAAGGGGACATTGAAGGTACAGATTGGGAAGACCTTTAAGTTGGAGGAGATTGTTGAAGCGCATCGAACTATGGAGGAGAACAAGGCTGGTGGGAAGATTGTGGTTCTGGTATGAGCACTGATTGCCACTCATATCGGTTGATTTCATACCTTGAAGGCTATGGTCGAGTCTGCTAATATCATCCTCAATATGACCACATTCGAGAAGGTTTCGATGCAATGCCCAAAATGGTGGAAATCAACGTAGTACAAAGATATGCTTGTAGGTCGTCTCTTTACTAACGTATCTCCCATTCCCAGCTTGATACTAGCAGTTTTATAGCTTAGTATCTATTATTTAAGAATTATAGACCCCCAAAGACAGGTTTGCGTATAAAAAAAAAAAAAAAGTAAGAACCTATCTTCCCATTTCTCCTGGATTGGAAAAAGAGAAGAGTGAAAGAAGATCCGACTACTCCAGCAGGAAGGCTCCTGATATGCATTCACCATTCCGTAACCGACTCGCGCGATTCCTCATTGGCACAGCGGGCAGCTGCTCGCTCATTGTGCCTATGCTCTTCATAGTTTCCGACGCCTCTCTTGAAAAGATCCTGATTAGAGCTTCGATGGCCGTCGTGTTGTTTGCTCTTGTGCTGAGTTTTATCTTCGAGACGGAAAATAATGATACTGTGACTGCAAGGGCTACTTATGCTAGTGTGTTTATTTTTGTTATAGGGACGAGCGCAATGGCGTCTAGATCTCAATACATTCTACATATGGATTTCGAGAGTTTTGTTTTCGATGGGATCAACATATAACTCTGTGAAGTGGTTACAGAAAAACTGCATGCAGTAGACAGTAGGAAGGAGATGGAGACAGATAAGCCTGCTAGAGCTTAAAGCATGTGAAACAAGAACGCAGTGGAATAAGAGACCAATTAAAAGCTTTTGCCTTGCAGAATGTAAATGGAGAGTGAAGATTGGGACGACTTAAATATAGCATTAATGTAGTAAATTATGATAAAGGCTAAACTAACACAACTAGATAAATGGATATATGAGATTATAGTACAGGACAACTAAGCTATTTGATGAAACTTCTGTTTCATCTTTCAAATATAGTCAGTTTTCTTCTTCCCCCGACCAAAAAAGCCCTTACTGGAAGATTGTGGCTGTTTGTGGAGAACGTGTCTGCCGTCATCCGGTTGTCCACTCCTATGACCCGAATTCGTAGAGGCAGTGTCCTGATTAGTCTCAGGCGCAGGCCTCCCGACGTCTTCAATCACCGATTGATTAGGCCACTTAGTGTGTCCTTGCTGCTGAGAATTTGGATCGTACTCAGGCCATACTCCTGGATAGTGGTCTGAACTAGGAGGACTCAGTTACGCTGATCTTGGAGGCTGAGCAGGCACAGTCTGGGTTTGATATTGCGTTGAGCTTGGATGATACCCACGATTTTGGGAATTACTATTCTCAAAACTTTGTACCAAGGTCGTTCCAGGAGTGGAAGACGAGGATGTTCCCATGGGATAATTATGCCGAGGAGTAGAAGATGTTGTGGCCCACTGGGTCTGTGTACTACCAGATGGGCGGGTTTGTGCTTGAGTTGTACCTCGTGCTTGAAATTTGGGATACTCATACTGGTAAACAACGTCAGAATTATAGCACAGTTTTTTGTTAGTGAACGAAATTTAAGAAAATGAACGAGCGGCATTTTGGTGTACTACTTACAGGACCCAAGTCTGGGCGCGTTCCAATCTGTCGACAAATCTCTCTACCCTTTGCAAGAATCGCCTGCTGTGCTCTCAGCTCTTGCCGCTCTGTCCGCACTTCATAATCATCCTCTACTAAGTCCTTGACCTCTCGTTGAGTCAACTTCCTGACTCTCTCGTCGTTGAAAATGTCCGAGAGACGGTCAGTAATATGTCGTTCAATCACTTGGACAATAACATTCGTGACGAATGTTTTCCGATTGGACTGTGGAATTCATGATTATTAGGCCTAAAGTGCAATTATTTGATCGGAACTGCTAACCTCATAAAGGAGAAGCATTTTTCTCAGGTCGTCTTCATATTTTTGCATAGGCAACTCAAAAGAACTTTGCTTTGCAAGATCTGCCTCTTTCTGCTGGTAGTACTTTATGAGAAAATCGCTTTCATACGGCGTGATAAGTTTCAACCTGTCAGCTTTAAGTTTGTGCAGCTCTATCTGGGCCTTCTTAACTCTCCAATCTACTTCACCTTGTATGAAGCCATCCCAGATGCGGTTATGGAATCTCCTGGGCCATACATATTGTAGAACTTCGAGCAAGAACGCTTCGCACAGCTTGTGAATGTCCTCGATATGTTGCGCCGCATGATCAGGCCAATTTTCTGAGTAAGACTGGAAAAGGCGATATACAAGGAGCGGATTGCTGTCCACCGAAAGTTCTAATCCCGGATTGATCGATTTGATTGAGGAGCTGGACATTCTCCTCATCAGTTCCAAGAGGAACTGACTCCAAGATAATCGCAAACGATTGCTGTGGTTCGTTCTCACACACATACTCTTTTTCGGAATTATGAGTTGGGTAATGCTGAAAACGCACATTACCAGCATTTTCAGGCAAGCCGTGATAGTAGTGGGAGTTCATTTCGGAGATGTTGATTGGTAGCTCGTGATGGAGCTGTATTCCGAGCCGTGAGACAGTTAATGAATCTCACTGTCTAAGCGGAACAGACTCGAGTTGCGGAGAACAAATATTAAGAGACATAATCAAAACGCTACAGTCTATGAACAAATGAACTCGTGAGTGAGACCATCAAAATCATATATATAAGCGCTGCCTCGACCAGGCGTTCAGTACTTGAACCTGCCGTTCTAGCAGCTGAGAGACTTGCGCTTGATATTGAAACATGGAAAGCCTTTATTTATGGCTTACAATCGTTGTCTTACCATCGCTTCTGATTAGCGGAGCATCCCTCCGCCACCAATATATGATGTTCTGATGGAGCCCTACATATCGCTTCTTTGACGTTAGCTTGATAGGTGCCACAATTTAAAGGCTGCACACCCTTCTTATTGCGGTGGCTTTGCCAAATGAGGCGGGAGAGGTCGACTTCGACCTATGAAAAGGCAGTCACGCGTCACCCGCGATTTCTATGGCGGAAGAACCCATGGGCTGGAAATGCGCATTTTCATTTTTCATTTTTCGTTCTAGGTCAATCCAGGTCATCCGAATCAATCACCCCATTAGCGAGGCGTCGAACCTGATTCTAGGCTGGCCGATCGTTCCCGCAAGAGCAGAGCCACACAGCCAAAATACAGTAAACTTCGCTGACCAGCCTCGCCAGGCTTGGAATAGAACCGTGCACACCGGACAATCATATTCTACTGGCGAATAACAGATGTGGTCAGTGGGTGGATCTAAGCCATCTCTGGGCGAACAAGCTAGTTTTGGTACTGAAAAAAGCAAATCTACCGAGACACTACGGCCCTTGTGCAACTGGTATCCCTGGATTGACTCTTTTCGTACCATTCAAGATTCAAGAGAAGACCGGATAGTCGGAATCTGATGAACAGCCTGGTTTAATCCGCACGTTGATTTTGGCGCCAACCGGAAAGTCAGATAATGGATATCGATGGATTGGAATAGCTGACATACTTGACGTCATCGCAGAAGAAGAGTGGGAGATGAAAATCGCCGCTTCATATAAGGCGCATTCATTATCAGAATCATTCACAGAGCCTTTGGATTTCAGCTCTAAATGCTGTGAAGGCTGTAAATGCTAGGGTTAGGTTAGGTTTGCGTTGGGAAATATTGCACTTAACTTATATCCGAGATCTTCACCTTACATCAACTCTTTTTACCTCGAAGTCTCCAATCTAACCGAACCTATGGAACTTCATATATAGATGCCGATACCACCGCGTCATCGGTAATGCTTCTTACGATTATATTTCATCTTTTTAAAAAGTCTTACG
>Ga0335072_10006902_pt1 | contig 16568 bp, 18 predicted proteins | sample Lox_Sample_21_FD_206725 | JGI IMG/M metagenome (GOLD analysis project Ga0335072, IMG submission 206725) | Soil microbial communities from Loxahatchee National Wildlife Refuge, Florida, United States - Lox_Sample_2.1 | ecosystem: Environmental > Terrestrial > Soil > Wetlands | place: USA...
TGTAGTCTTGCCCATGACCCGTCTCCCTATGCATGAGGCTCGGTGCCGGACCATCCGACACAACCCTCGAAACCTGCATACTGTGAGACGGGTCGCCCCCTATCTCAGGCGAACATGTGGTCTAAGCGCGATGCGGAAGCGGCCAAGCGCTTCTTCCGCAAGGCGTTGGGCCAGCCTCATACCGTGAACCCGCGCACGATCACCGTGGACAAGAACGCCGCCTATCCAAAGGCAGCGGCGGAGATGAAGGCGAACGGCGAGCTGTGGTGGCGCTCACGGTTTCGCCAAGTGAAATATCTGAACAACATTTTGGAGCAGGATCACCGACGGATCAAACGCCTGACCGGTCCCGGGCTCGGCTTTGGCAGCTTCTGGACGGCGCGACGAACACTGGCGGGCTTCGAGGCAATGGCGATGATCGGAAAGGGCCAGGTTCAAAAGACCGGCGGCAGAGACATGAGGGCACAGGTGGCCTTCATCGCGGAGCTATTCGGGGTTGCCGCCTGACTTGATACGACGCGATCGCCGCGCGGGTGGTCCGCAATCAATGCCAGACTTTGCAACAGAACCCGATGTACAGCGTGTCGCGCCGACAGCTTTCGATCGCCGCCTCGCAGACCGTCACGCGGCTCGGACGGCCCGGACCGCTTGACAGGCTGAACAACGTCATGCCCCCACCCGCGGAAAAGCCGCGCCAAGCGGTCCCCGCATCTCGATTCCCGTCAGATGTCCAGTCCCATTCCTATGTGCGAACCAGACGCCGCCGCGGGGGCCTTCGCGGATGGCGTCCGCGGCGCCTCATCGGTCTTGTATGGCACTGTCTAGGACCGGGCGCCAAAAGGCGAGATCGGCCGTGGCTTCGCGCTGTTCTATTCGGACGTGACCGGTGCGGGTGGCCTTGCGCTGATCGCTTACGGCGTGATCGCCGATCATTCCAATCGGACCGTCGGTATCCTGGCCGGGGCTTTGACGGCCGCCGTTATCATACCGCTGGTTCTCGCGTTGCGCCCACACGTGGAAGCCGAGCGCGGTGTGTTGGCCCACCAGGAAGCATGAGCCTGTGGCAGTCACGGGTTTGAGCTTACAACCCCTGTGTATTACATTCCATGGCCACTCTCCTTTCTGGTGATTTCGTCGCTGACGAGATGACAACGACAACACTCTGTCGACACCGCGTCAGTTGCGATACGAAGCGTCGATCCGGTCCAGCTTGCGCAGCAGCGCCGGCCACGCCAGCGCGCCGATGGCCGACGCCGTCACGGTTTCGGCCTGCTGCTGTGCGGTCGCGATGATGCGTGGGTCGATGTGGACCAGTTCGCCGCCGCCGGCCTGCGCGCGTACCTGAATCATGCAGGCGGATTCGAACGTGTACATGAACAGGAAAGCATCCGGCACGTTCTTCGCGACGGTGATCAGGCCGTGGTTCCGCAGCATGAAGAAGGTCTTCGCGCCAAGGTCGCGTACCAGTCGCGGCTTCTCGTCTTCGCGCAAGGCGACACCTTCATAGTCGTGATAGCCAAGCGATGACAACACGAATATGGATTGCTGCGAGATCGGCAGCACACCGTCCTTCTGCGCCGACACCGCGGCGCCGTTTACGCTGTGCACATGCAGTACGCAGTGCGCATCGTCCCGTGCAGCATGAATCGCGCTGTGGATGGTAAAGCCCGCCGGATTGATCTCGTGCGGCGAGTCCATGACCTTGTTGCCGTCGAGATCGACCTTCACCAGGCTGGATGCGGTGACCTCATTGAAGGTCATGCCGTACGGGTTGATCAAGAAATGGTCATCGCCGCCCGGAACGCGCGCCGACAGATGGGTGAAAATCAGATCATCCCAGCCAAAACGCGCGACCAGCCGATAGGCGGCCGCCAGCGCGACACGCTGCTCCCATTCTTCGGGCGTCACACGGTCACGAACGCAGGCGGATGACTGTTGCTGTCTCATTGCTCTCTCCTCGGTTTGTTGACGATCGGGGTGGCTACGACGCGACGGATTGACACTCGGGCCGCCGATATTTACAGTGGATACATGCACATGTATCCGATGTCAACATCCCAGGAGGCGCCATGACGGAAAAAATTCTCCCTGCCAAACCGCAGCCCTATCATCACGGGGACCTCCGTCACGCCCTGGTCGAAACGGCACTGCTACTGGTCACCGAGGAACAGGACTGGACCTTTTCGCTTCGCGAGGTGGCGCGCCGCGCCGGCGTCAGCCACCGGGCGCCGTACAACCATTTTCCCGAGAAGCTGGATCTGCTCGCCGCGGTCGCCGCGGTGGGCTTCGAACGACTGCGTGACGGCATGCTGCGCGTGATGGTCGGGATTGTTGATCCGGAGGCGCTGCTGTTTGCGATCACCCGTACTTACATACGGCTTGGACTCGAAAACCCGGCGCTGTACCGGCTGATGTTTGGTCCGGCGCTGTCCGCCGCCGGATCCGCCGATCGCCCACCGGTGGCCAAATTGGCTGGCGCGCAAGCCAGAGGGGTGTTGGAGGACGTCATCCTGCGCGGAGCCCGCTCAGGCGCTTTCGCCGTGTCACCCGATGGTCTTCAGGACGTGGCCCTGACCGCGATCTCGGTCTGGTCCGCCACGCACGGCTTGACGATGCTGGCGCTCGACAAGATTACACGCGCTGGCCTGTCGGTCGACGACATGATCGAGAGGCTGCTGGAAATTGTGACCGCAGGTCTGAAGCACGCTCACGCTGCACCGTCGCGCCAGCGGCAGCCCCCGCGACAGAAGGGCGAGGCGGGTGCGCTCTCTGCGTCCCCGCCTGGCCAGATGGTGCGCCGGAAGAAAGGCGCGACGGCATGATCACGCCGGCGTTCATATTCACCATCTTCATGCTAACATTGGGGCCGATCAAGACGGTGCCGGCCTTCTTCGCGCTGACGCGGGAGCAGGCGCCGGTAGCCATGCGGGCCCTTGCGCTCAAAGGCACGACTGTGGCGACGGGCGTTTGCTGCCTCATTGCGCTGGTGATGACCGGCGTCGCGGCGTCATGGCGCGTCTCGTCCGACGATTTGCGGCTCGCGGGAGGGATTCTTTTGTTCGCCGCCGCCCGCGAAATGATCGGCCAGGTCGGCCGGCCCGCATCGCCGCCGACGCCTGCCGTACTGTCGAATCAATCGGCGATCACACCGCTAGCCATTCCGGTGATTGTCACCCCTTGGGGCGCCACAGCGATTTTGTTCTTTGCCGACCTCGCCTATGGCGATTCGAAGATGATGGCGGTTGTCATCGGAATCCTGCTGCTCATCATGGCACTGAACCTTCTCGGCATGCTGCTGGCGAGGCAAATCGTCGCCTGCGTCGGCATGATAACCTTTCAGGTCCTGGGCTGGATTTTCGCGGTTTTGCAGGCTGGCCTCGCGGTCGATGCGATCGTCACCTCGCTGCGTAACCTGGCGCCGTTCCCCACTATCTCATGAATTTGGACCGAGCAGGACCGACGTGCCCATGGACGCACATCGGCGCCCTTCCAACTACAGCCATGATCAGCTACGTCGCCCCCGCGCCTCCGGGATCCGTGGCGCCATCGGTACCCCACTGGAGGTTCTGACGATTGTCAGCTTCGGCGTTATCGCGGCTCGGGCTGATTTTGTTGACGGTATGGGGCTTGGCGATGGTCCTGCCCTCGTTTTATCGGCTCGTCTGGCCGGTTGCATCGTTCGGGCTGACGGCAGACAACGATGGCATCGTGGTCGACGTCATCGGCCCGTTCGATGGCAACAATGTTCAATCGCCGGCCGAGGCGGCTGGCGTTGTCGTCGGCGACCGGCTCGATTTAAGACAGATGAACTGCTGGCATCCGCGCAGCTCCCTCTGCGCATCGCTGACCGTGGTGCTCGGTGGATCGGCGGGATTGCAGGATACTCTGCCCGGGCGAGAGATCGACCTTGCCCTGCTTCCGCGCGCGGGCGAACCGGGCAGGGTCGTGCACCTGCGCGCGGAGGTCGCGCCGCTTGATGTGGCGGGCCGGCTGGTTCTGCTTGCGGATACCGTCGTCGGCATCCTGTCGACGCTTGCGGCGGCCTGGCTGGTCTGGATCCGGCCGGGATGGGTGACCTGGGGCTTCTTCTTCTATTTCTTCTGGTTCAATCCGGGGCAGACCTACACCTACTACGCGATTCTCCAATCCTGGCCGCTTCTGCTGCTGATGGCGCAGGTCTTGGGCGCACTGGCGACCGGCGCAGCCTTCGCTGGCCTGCTCATCTTTGCGCTGCACTTTCCGAACGCCGAGCCCGACGAAGGCTGGCGCCGATGGAAACGACTCGTCCTCTGGGTCGGCGTCTTCATCGCGGTGCTGCGGCTTTCGGCCGGCGCCAATCTGTTCGGCGTTCCGACCGAACCGCTGGCCGAGGCCAGTTACATCTGCGGCTACGTCACCGACGTGGCAGTCCTTGTGCTGCTGCTGGTCCGCCGGCGCACCCTGCATCCACGCAACGAACAGCGCATGAACTGGGTGATCGCCGGCTGCGCAATCGGTCTGCCCAGCTTCATCTTTGCCGAGGTCTGCGAATCCACCGGATGGCTGCAGAGCGCGTGGGGCAAGGCGCCGTCGGAGACGGTGCTCGGGCTGGTGTATCTCGTCCAGGGCGTGCTGGGCTATTTTGTGTGGACTGCCGTGCGACGGCAACGGGTGATCAGCGTCGCGATACCGCTGCGGCATGGCACGGTCACGACGATGCTGACCCTCGCACTCGCCGTTCCGGTCGTCTTCCTGCACGAACGCGTCAATGAAATCCGCGAGGCGTTCCACCTGCCCGAGTGGGTCTGGCCGCTGGTGGTGGCGCCGGCAGTCATGATCGCACTTCACCGGGTGCACGAAGTCGCAGTGGTACTGGTCGATCGTGTCTTCAACCAGGCGTACCACCGCGCCCGTCGTGGACTCGAACAGGCGGGCCACGCGGTACTTGCGACCGGCAGCATGTCGGCCATTGATCAGAATCTGACCGAAGCGCCGGCGCGCTCGCTGCGCCTGACCTCGGCCGCGGTGTTTCGCGATCTTGGTGGCGTCCTGCGCCGGACCGATCCGGTGGTCGGCTGGGCCGACGCGGCCTTGCAGCAGTTGCAGCCGGATCTCGACGCGCCGGTCATGGCGTGCCTCGCCAGTCGCAAACCGACGCGCCTGGCGCCAGAGGGTTGGCGGCGCGGTCTTGCGCTCTCCGAGGATCAGGCGCCGTGTCTTGCGGTACCTGTCTTCGGCTGGACGGGGCAGGCCAAGGCCATTGCACTGTTCGGTCCGCATGCGACGGGCAGCGACATCACACGTGATGAATGCGAAATGCTGGAGACACTCGCGCTGCAGGCAGGACGCGGCTATGAGCGGATCGAAGTGGAAATGATACGGCATGAACTGCACGACCTGAGGGCGCGGCTTGGCGACCCGATCAAGGTGCCTCCGCCGGTCGCAGGCTGACAGTTCGACGCTCACTGTTGGCGTGCCGCAAGGGCAAGCCGATGCGGTAATGTTTGATCCACCGCCGGGCAGGCGTGATCTCCGGTCGGAAACAGCCGCGTGATCTCACAAACGCCAATGCACGCGCCGCTGCGCGCAGCCCCGCAACCGAATTTCCGATAGATCATTGTTGGCACGTCGCAGGCGGAGTCCCCCTCTCTCGTGGCGAGAGAGGGGAACATGCATTGGCGTTTGGCTTACGCTGGGACCTCGGCGAGCTCGCCAAGCGCCGCCTTGTTCGCGGCCATCCAAGCGGCTTCCTCGCCAGGACGCGGCATGATGAGGCCCGCTTCCATGATCGTCGCAGCGTCCGCCTCTTCGACCCTGATGACGAGCTTACGCTCCGGTTGCCCAGTGAGGCGCGACCAAGCGGCCGAGAGCGATTTCAACAGTGCCTGGCGGGTCTCCAGCGTCCGCCCTGCGCGGACGATGGCGTTGATGAGCGTCCCACTTTCGCGCACGGCGCCGGCCAGATAGTGCGAGCCGGACGGGAGATCGTAGAAAACAACGTTGACGAATGGCTCGGGTGCGCCGGTGAATTCGACATGGATACGGGTGAATTCCTTGGCGATGGCCGCCTTGAGGCCGGGGCTCAGGGCCAAGGGCGTGGAGCATTGATAGATCGGCATGGGACTCTCCTTGGGCTGGACTTCCGAGATGATCCTCGGTAAGTTGGCAGTGGCAACTTGATAAGTCGATAAAGTTGGCAGTGTCAACACTCTTTCGGAGATTTTTTGTGACCAAAGCCTCCCGCCGCAGCGCCCCTGGCTCCTATCATCACGGCAATCTCGGCCCCGCGCTCGTCGAGGCGGCGCTGGCGCTGCTCGATGAGACGCAGGACTGGGCCTTCTCGCTGCGCGAGGTCGCGCGGCGCGCCGGTGTCAGTCACAATGCGCCGTACAAGCACTTTCCCGAGAAGCGCGACCTGTTGGCTGCGGTCGCCGCGCGTGGCTTTGAGGCGCTGGCCGAACGCACGCTTCGCTCCCTTGCAGGGGTGACGGGCGCGCGGGCGCGACTCCTCGCTTGCGGCCGGGCGTTCGTTGCGCACGGCATTGCCAATCCAGCGCTCTACCGTCTGATGTTCAGTGCGGCGCTGACCAGTTCCGACACCGGTCGCCCGCCGATCGAGAAGGCGGCGGCTGCCAAGGCGCGGGCGATCGTTGACGCGACGCTCGCCGATGCCGTGCGGTCTGGAGCGTTTCCTTCCAGCATGGCCAATCCGCGCAAGGGCGCCGCAGCGGCCCTGGCAATGTGGTCCATCATGCATGGCCTCACCATGCTGGCGATCGACGATTTCGTCGGCCCGCCCAAGGACGTCGAGACCTTGGTTGACCCGATCCTTGGCACGCTCCTCAGCGGAATCGCATCTCACCCACCAACGCTCCCGGCAAACATCTGGATGGCGCCGCGGCTCTAACGCGGTTGCCGCCGCGGGTCGGCGACCGCCTATGGCGAACCGGGAACCAGGCAGCCAACTCTGGGAATGTCCGTTTTCGGCCAAGACTGTCCAACGCATCCGTGCCGTGCCGCTCGCCCTGGGGCGCGGCACCGCGTGACCTCCGCCGCGTCGCTGCAACACCCCCCCGTGCCCCACCCGCGGAATCGGTCCCAGCGAGGTCTGCATTTTGCCCCCGGGGGATCGAGCGCAACGATGTCTGTGTCCGTCTGGTGATTCCGAATTGGACCACTTGGCTGCGGGTGCCCTGCGCGACCTGTTTTTTGGGTGGCTTCTGCCGCCATGCTCGGGGTAGGTTCAAGATACGTGTTTATGCCGAGGTCGGCATAAACACGTATCTTGAACCTACCCCACATCCGCTGGCGCCTTTGGCATGGCCAGACCCGGCGGGCACTCTGCCTGATCCAGCGCACACTGCCGGCCGTCACAGCGAAGGCGGAAGGAAAAACCGCGGCGGCCAGATCGGCGGCGAACCTCGCGAAGGCATTGACCGCACTGGAGACCTACGTGTCTGGTCTCGCCGATCTGATCATCGATTATGCCTCGGCGCGGCTGGATGACGAGCCGTTCTCGACTTCACCGACGGAGGGCGCCGTGCAATGGTTGCTGCACCGCCGGATGGGAGCGTGCCAGCAAATGCGCTGGTCGTCACGTGGTGCTCATCTGATGCTCCAGGTTCGAACCGCCACCGTCAACGCAACGCTTGAAGCGGATCACGGCAGCATGAGCCGGCGTCGCCTCTCATTTCGCATGGCAGCGTGATCACCCCCATGTTTGGGACGGTCTCAGGGTTCTGTCGTCCAATTCTGCGGATCAGTTTGAGCGCCCTGAGTCGGATCGAGCGAATTGAGTCACAAGGTACGCTCGGCCGCCCCACAGCCGGCGGGATCGGTTGGGCGTCAGAACGGCTTCTCCCACGCGCCGGTTCGATCGGGGGAACTCAGTCCAACAGGCTGCTGGCGTTGTCTATCTGACAACCGACGCTGTGACCTCTACTTGCTCCAAAGCAATTTGCTTGTGGAGTGAGCACGGGCTGCATGCCAATTACTCATCGACTCACCTCGGTCATCGCCGGCTGGTGTTTTATCCGCAACTCGATCTGGCACGAGTCTTGGATGCGACGATTTGCATAATCACTGCAACAAGATATGGGGACGCTGCATGGTTCGGAACCGCCGCGAAATTCTGCAATCGGCTGCAGCGGTGGCAACCACCGTGCTCGCAGCACCGTTCATTCGCCGGGCGGAAGCCGCCGAACCGATCAAGGTCGGCAGCTTGCTTGATCTCTCAGGGCCGATCGGCACATCCGGCCAGCCCATGTTCGATGCGATTCAGTTGGCGGTCGCCGAGGTCAACGCCGCCGGCGGCCTGCTGGGACGGCCGATCGAGCTGATCAACTACAACACCCAGTCCACCATTCAGCTCTATTCGCAATATGCCCAGCAACTCGCGCTGAAAGATCGGGTTGCGGTGGTGCATGGCGGCATCACCTCGGCCTCGCGCGAAGCGATCCGGCCGGTGTTCGACCGCTATCGCATCCTGTACTTCTACAACGTACTGTACGAAGGCGGCGTCTGCGATCGTGACATCTTCTGCACCGGCACCACGCCCGCACAGACCGTGAACAAGCTGGTGCCGTACGCGCTGAAGACCTGGGGAAAGAAGGTCTACATCCTCGCCGCCGACTACAACTACGGCCAGATCACCGCCAAGTGGATGACCAAATACACCCGCGACGGCGGCGGCACAGTGCAGGCAGTCGACTTCTTCCCGCTCGACGTCACCGGCTTCACGGCGGCGGCGACCTATGAAGGCTTCCATCTATGGGCTGAGGGCGTGAAGAAGGCCAACAGCATCGAGCGTATGCCCGTGATCAAGGCGCTGGAGACCGGACTGAGCTTCGACGGCCCCTCGGGCAAGGTCACCATCGACCACGCCACCCACCACGTGATCCGCAACGCCTATCTCGGCAAGGCCGTCGACAAGACCTGGGACGTGATCGCGTCCTATCCCAACCAGCCGCCGTCCGACACCGCCGCGGTTTGCAATCTGATCAAGGCCCCCAACACCGACAAGCAGTTCGTGATCGACGTCAAGTCCTGAGCGCCGCCATGGCCCTGGCCGCACTGATCGGCTTCAACGTGCTCAACAGCATCGCAGCGCTGGTGCTGTTGAGCATCGGCCTCGGGGTGATCTTCGGCATGATGAAGATCATCAATTTGGCGCATGGCGAATTTCTGATGCTCGGCGCCTACGCAACTGTCATCACCACCAATGCCGGCCTCAATCTGTTCTTTGCCATGCTGGTGGTGGCACCGTTGTTCGTCGGTGCCGTCGGGCTGATCGTGGAGCGTGGCATTATCCGCTTCCTCTACGGCCGCATGATCGACACGATGCTGGCGACCTGGGGCTTGAGTTTGTTCCTGGTCGGCATCATCACCACCATCTTCGGCACCACGGTGAAGGGCGTTGCCGCGCCGTTCGGCGGGTTCGCCATCGGCCGCTACCAGGCCAGTGCCTACAGCGTGTTCATGATCGTCATGGCGGCGGCGGTCTTGCTGGGAATCTGGGCAACACTGCGCTTCACCCGCTTCGGCCTGATCGCGCGCGCCACCATGCAGAACCCCGATATGGCGGCTGCCCTCGGCGTTTCACCGCCGCGGATCTACATGGCGACCTTCGTCCTCGGCGCGGCGCTGACCGGACTGGCTGGCGGCGTGCTGGTGCCGGTGTCCGGCGTCGCTCCCACCATGGGCGCTGCCTATATCGCGCGCGCCTTCATCACCGTGATCGGCGGCGGCGCCGCGATCATCACCGGCAGCGGCCTGGCTTCGGCCTTGTTCGGCTTCATCGATCAGGTGGTAACATTCCAGACCACCCCGGTATTCGGCGAGGTCGCGCTGTTGATCTCCGCCCTGGTGATGATCCGCATCCTGCCGCAAGGCATCACCGGCCGCTTCTTCCGGAGAAGCCTGTGAAGCCGCGTCCCGCCTGGCCGGGATTATGTGCGGTGCTCGCCGCCATGCTCGTCGTCATGTTCGGCCTGCCGCTGGTCACCGGCTTGTTCGGGCTGGTGCAGGCAACGGTGTTCATTGCGATGGCAGTGCTGGCGTTGAGCCAGGGCTTCATCTGGGGATATGGCGGCATCATGAGCTTCGGCCAGTCCGCCTTCTTCGGCCTCGGCGGCTACACCTATGCGGTCGCCGTCATGAACATGGGTGATTCCACCATCCCTTTCTTCCTCTCGATCCTGCTGCCGGCGGCGTTCGCCGCCTTGCTCGGCTATTTCATGTTCTACGGTCGCATCAGCGATGCCTATGTCGGCGTCATCACGCTGACCGTCACGGTGATCCTGTTCAACGTGGCGAATTCCACCGCGGGCGATGTCTATCACATCGGCAACGCGCCGCTGGGCGGTTTCAACGGCATGCCCTCGATCCCGCCGTTGAACATGCCCGGCGATCCCTCGTCGCCGCTCGACCCGCAGCAGCTCTATTACGTCTGCATGGGCTTGCTGGTGCTGGTCTATCTGATGCTGCATTTGATCCTCGCCAGCAAATTCGGCCGCGTCGTGGTCGCCATCCGCGAGAACGAAACGCGGGCCATGCTGCTCGGCTACGACCCGCGCCTGTACAAGCTGCTGGTGTTCGCGATCGGCGGCGGGATCGCCGGCCTGGCTGGCTGCCTGTTCACCAACTGGGGCGGTTTCATCAGTCCCACCGTGTTCGGCCTGTCGCAATCGGCACAGATCATCATCTTCGTGCTGGTCGGTGGCCTGGGAACCCTGGTCGGACCCATCCTCGGCGCCGTCGCGATCGAATACCTGATCACGGTGATCGGCTCCCAGCAGACGTTCAACGCCGACCTGATCCTGGGCGTGGTGCTGGTCGCCTTCGTGCTGCTGGTGCCGCAGGGTGTCGTGCCGGTACTGCGCGGCGTGACGCTGCGCGTGTTTTCGCAGCGTCGCGTCGCGGCCTTGCCGGAAGCCAAGCCGGTGCGGCCATGATCGTTCCGCTGCTGCAGACCAGCGGACTGACCATGCGGTTCGATGGCGTCACCGCCGTCGATGCGGTGGATTTCGCGCTGGGCGAAGTCGAGTTGCGTTGCCTGATCGGCCCGAACGGCGCAGGCAAGAGCACGTTCTTCAAAATGCTGACCGGCCAGCTTAAACCGAGTGCCGGCGCGATAAAATTCCGCGGCCATGACATCACCGGCGCCAAGACGCACGAGATCGCCCGCCGCGGCGTCGGCATCAAGACGCAGGTACCCAACGTGTTCAATGGGCTGTCTGTGCACGAAAACATCTTCGTCGCGGCGGCGCGCACCCATTCGCCCAACCGCGCCCGCGCGATGGTCGACGAGGTGCTGACCCGCACCGGCCTGACGGACATCGCCTGGCGCACGGTCGGTCAATTGGCGCACGGCCAGCGGCAATGGGTGGAGATCGGCGCCGTGCTGGCCCAGGAGCCGGATTTGATTCTGCTGGACGAGCCCGCCGCCGGCATGACCTATGACGAGGTGGTACGCACGTCCGAACTGATCCGTGAAATCAACCGCACGCGGGCACTGATCGTGGTCGAGCATGACATGCAGTTCGTCCGCATGATCGCCAAGACCGTGACAGTGTTCAACCAGGGGCGTGTCCTGGTGGAGGACAATGTGGACGCGGTGCTGACCAACCAGACCGTGCGTGATGTCTATCTGGGCAAGCGGGCGGCATGAGATGCTGAAGGTCTCCGGCTTGCGCGCGGGCTACGGCCGCATTCCCATCCTGGGCGGCATCACCCTGAGCGTGGAACGTGGCGAATTCGTCGGCGTGCTCGGTCACAACGGCATGGGCAAGACAACGCTGTTGAAGGCGCTGATGGGCTATCTGCCTGCCACCGGCGGCCAGGTTTTGCTGGAAGATCGCGACATCACCCGTGCCACGCCCGCGATGCGCGCCCGCCGCGGCCTGGGCTATGTGCCCCAGGGACGCGAGATCTTCCCCGCACTGAGCGTGCACGAGAACCTGCGTATGGGCTGTCTGCTGGCGCCCGCCGGCGAGCGCAGCACCATCGAAAATGTGCTGACCGCGTTTCCGCGTTTGACCCGCTTGCTCAACCGCCCGGGCGGCGCGCTCTCCGGCGGAGAGCAGCAGTTGCTGGCGCTGGCACGCTGCCTGTGCGGCGGTCCGCGCGCCATCCTGCTGGACGAACCGACTGAAGGCATCCAGCCTTCGATCGTCGAGGAAATCGTCGAGACCTTGCAGTCACTGCGGGCATCTCACAGCCTTACCATGATTCTCGTAGAGCAGGACTTGCAGTTTATATCGGCTTTGGCGGATCGCGTGTTGATCATCCAGAAGGGCGTCATCACGCGCGAGATGCAGCCGCAGGATGCCACCGATCCTTCGTTGGTGGCAGAGTTCGTTGGCATGGGAAGCTGACAATGGTTGGCGCACGACAGGGAGAAGGAACATGACGGTCAGGCGGCCCACAACGGCCCAGTTGCAGGATATCGTGTTCGATCTCGGCATGGATATGCAGCCGGAGCTGCTGGAGCAATTTCGCGAATTGATGGAAGGCACGATCGCGTCTTACGACGTGGTTGACAGCCTGCCCGACGAGAAGCCGGCCGTGCGCTACCCCCGTACCCCGGGATATCGCCCGGTGGGCACGGAAAACCCGTTCAACGCGTGGTATATCAAGACGACCGTGACGGGCGCGCCGGGTGGCAAGCTGGCGGGCAAGCGCGTGGCGCTGAAGGACAATGTGTGCCTGGCCGGCGTACCGATGATGAACGGTGCGGCGACGCTGGAAGGCTTCGTCCCGGACATCGATGCGACGATCGTGACGCGCATGCTGGACGCCGGCGCGACGATCCTCGGCAAGGCGCATTGCGAGTGCTTCTGCCTGTCGGGCGGCAGCCACACCAGCGCCGCCGGCCCGGTGCACAATCCTCAGAAACACGGCTTCTCGGCCGGCGGATCGTCGTCCGGCAGCGGCGCACTGGTGGCCGCGGGCGAAGTGGACATGGCGATCGGCGGCGACCAGGGCGGTTCGATTCGAATTCCCGCAGCGTTCTGCGGCGTTTACGGCATGAAACCGACCTGGGGTCTGGTGCCCTATACCGGCGTGATGCCGATCGAGTCGACCATCGACCACACCGGTCCGATGACCGGGACTGTTGCCGATAACGCATTGCTCTTGGAAGTGCTGGCTGGCGAAGACGGACTCGATCCGCGGCAATATGCGCCGAAGGTCGCAGCCTACACCGAAGCCTTGGGCATGGGCTGCGCCGGATTGAAGATCGGCGTGGTCAAGGAAGGCTTCAGCTGGGCCAATTCGGAAGCCGATGTCGACGCGAAGGTGAAATCCGCAGGCGCGCGGTTTGCCAGGCTGGGCGCCAAGGTGGAGGAAGTCGATCTGCCGATGCACCGGATCGGCAAGGACATCTGGGCGCCGATCGCCCTGGAGGGCCTGCAGGTGCAGATGATGAACGGCAACGGCATGGGGTTCAATTGGAAGGGCCTCTATACGGTCGGCCTGCTGGACGCCCATGCCGCCTGGCGCGATCGCGCCGACGCCCTGTCGGATTCGCTGAAAATCTCGATGTTCCTGGGCGAGTATTTCGTTCGCCATTATCGCGGACGCTACTATGCCAAGGCGCAGAACATAATGCGCCGGCTGAGGGCAGCCTACGATGCTGCGTTGGGCAGCCATGACCTGCTGCTGATGCCGACACTGCCGATGAAGGCCACGCCGTTGCCGCCGGCGGACGCACCGCTCGCGCTGTACCTGCAACGGGCCTTCGAGATGATCGCCAACACCGCCCCATTCGACATCACGGGTCATCCGGCGATGACCGTCCCCTGCGGCATGTGTGACGGGCTCCCGATCGGTGCAATGCTGGTCGGCAAGCACTGGGACGAAGTCACGATCTACCGCGCGGCCGCCGCTTTCGAAGCAGCCGGCGATTGGAAGGAGTTCTAGAGCGTTTTCGCCGCGATCGGAATCGTGGAGACCACTGTCCTGGAGACCACTCTCGTGCAGACCACTGTCATTGCGAGGAGCGAAGCGACGAAGCAATCTCCCGCGGCCCGAGCTTATTAGCGGCTTGGTGGGCGAGAGACTGCTTCGTCGCTCCGCCCCTCGCAATGACAGCAATACCGCGGGTCCCTCGGAATCCTGATCCGTCCGGCACCGACTGGAGGAGAAGCAAAATGCCAAAGCAAATAAACTGTGCCTTCGGCGTCGACATCGATGCGGTTGCCGGTTGGCTCGGGTCTTATGGCGGCGAGGACTCGCCTTCCGACATCCAACGCGGCGTCTTCGCCGGCGAGGTCGGCACACCGCGACTTCTCAAACTATTCGACAAATTCAAGATCAGGGCGAGTTGGTTCATCCCGGGCCACTCGATCGAAACCTTCCCCGAGCAAACCCGCATGATCGCCGCAGCCGGCCACGAGATCGGCGCGCATGGCTACTCGCACGAGAACCCTGTTTCCATGACGCGCCGGCAGGAAGAGGATGTGTTGAAGAAATCGATCGAACTGATCGAGCAATACTCCGGCAAGAAGCCGCGCGGCTATGTCGCGCCGTGGTGGGAGATGTCCAACGTCACCGCCGAACTGCTGCTGCAGAACGGCTTCCGCTACGATCACAGCCAGGCCTACAATGACTTCCTGCCGTTCTACGCGCGGGTCGGCGATACCTGGACCAAGATCGATTATTCGAAGGCTGCCGCCGATTGGATGCATCCGCTGAAGCGCGGCAAGGAGGTCGACCTGGTCGAGATCGGCGCCAACTGGTATGTCGACGACTTGCCGCCGATGATGTTCATCAAGAAGTCCCCGAACAGTCACGGCTTCGTCAATCCTCGGCATTTGGAGGAGATGTGGCGCGACGAGTTCGACTGGGTCTATCGCGAGATGGAGTATGGCGTGTTCCCGATCACCATCCATCCCGACGTGAGCGGCCGCCCGCAGGTGCTGCTGATGCTGGAACGGCTGATCGGCCACATCAACGCGCATGATGGCATTCGCTGGATGACCATGGAGGAAATGGCCGAGGACTTCCGCGCGCGCCGGCCGTTCCCAGCGGTATGACGGCAAGCGGTCGGAACGCTATCTTATGTGCGTGCTGTGCGGCCAGATGTTCAGCGAGATCCACTGGTCTGAGCGCCTGCTGGATCCGCAGCAGGTAAGCCAGGGCGAAAGTGAGACGAAGCGGCGGCAAGACCGCTACGCCCGCACCCGGCTGATCGCCAAGGTGTTGGCGCATTATGGCCTCGATATCAGCGACGACTGGAGCGCCACGAACTACGTGCTTGGCAACCGGAAGGGCGTGCAGCTTGTTGCCGCGAGCCTGGCGGAAGTTTGGCCCGCTGCCGCGAGGATGGCCGGCCGGGCGGTCGATCCGCTCGATGGTGCATTACTCCGCCACTTGCGGCGCCTCGGGGCCGGGAGCGACGCATGACCGCGGCCGGACGCCGTGCAGTCACGGTGCTTTCGGGCTTTCTCGGCAGCGGCAAGACCACGCTGCTGCGCCGCTACCTGGCCGGACATTCAGGCGCCGGCGTCGTCGTCATCATCAACGAATGCGGCGCGGTCGGGGTCGATCACCACCTGGTCCGGATGGTACAGGAGCAATCGGTCGTGTTGCAGGGCGGTTGCGTCTGCTGCACGCGCCGCGAGGACCTGGTGGGCGAACTGCGCGAGCTGCTGGACCTGGAACAAAGCGGCCGCCTCGCCCCGTTGCGGCACGTCGTGATCGAGACCAGCGGCATTGCCGATCCGGTGCCCGTGTTATTCTCGCTCGCCACCGACCCCGTGCTGCGACATCATTTCGCGCCCGCGTCCGTTGTGGTCACGCTCGACGCGCTGAACGCGGCGGCGCAAATCGACCGGCAGCCGGAGGTGCGCAAGCAGATCATCGCCGCCGACCGGATCGTGGTCACCAAGGCCGATCTTGCCCCGCGCGAGGCGATCGCGCACCACCGGATACGGGTGCGGCAACTGAACCCGACGGCGAAGATAAGCGTCTCCCGCATGGGCGATGCAAGCGAGGTCCTGGCTGCAGGTGCGGCTGCGGATGCGGATGCGGATGCGGACCACGTGCGCCGGCTGCCGGCCGATTACGACCCGGGTGCACTGTCGACGCACGCAGGCGTGCGGTCGATCGCGCTCGGATTCAACGTGCCGCTCGACTGGCCGGTGTTCGGCGTCTGGCTCGGCATGTTGCTGCAGGTGCGTGGGCCGGACGTGCTGCGGATCAAGGGGCTGCTGGATATTGGCGACGCTGGCCCGGTGGTCATGAACGCCGCCCAGCACGTGGTGCATCCGCCGGAACATTTGCCGGCCTGGCCCGCCGGCGCGGACCGATCCTACCTGGTGTTCATCACCCGCGGCATCGATCCCGCGCGCATTGCCGAATCGCTGGAAACGTTCCAACGCGCTGGCGGGCGATCCGATCTGCGCGTGCGGGAACTGGCCTGACGCGGGGCACGCCGCACGTCTCGCGCCGCATGGCATTAGGCGATGACACCGCCATGCTGACCTGGAGACCGCTGTCATTGCGGGGGGCAAGCGACGAAGCAATCTCCTACCTGACGAGCCGCTGAAACGCTCGCACCGCGGGAGATCGCTTCGTCCCTGCGCTCA
>Ga0335072_10006903_pt1 | contig 16568 bp, 14 predicted proteins | sample Lox_Sample_21_FD_206725 | JGI IMG/M metagenome (GOLD analysis project Ga0335072, IMG submission 206725) | Soil microbial communities from Loxahatchee National Wildlife Refuge, Florida, United States - Lox_Sample_2.1 | ecosystem: Environmental > Terrestrial > Soil > Wetlands | place: USA...
GTGAACTGTCCTATCATCTCCTGCGCAGAACGAAAGTTATAATGGAACCCAGCTGGGGGCTGGCCGATCTCTCGAAGCAATGCGATGATCACTACACAGTCGGCGCGTTCATCGCACTGCAGCCCGAAGTTGTACCTTGGATAACGAATGAACTCGTATATCAGAAAGCCGGTACTGACGTCTATGTGCAGGTCGCAGTTGCCGAATGCAGTTGGGCCAATGGGGACAATCGAGATAAATTCCGCGCCCTGCCGTCAGAGATGCCTCGGCCTTCTGTTTACGCGAGGGCGGGAATAACGCCGGCGAAATTACCGCTCTGCGATAGTCCGACGCCGACACCGATGCCGACTACTACCGCCTCGCTTTCGACGAAACCACAACCCGAAAGACCTGGTTCCTCAACAGAGGGAACGCAGCAGTCGCGCTCGGATCAATATGCCTCTGATTTAATCGCATTGGCTGCGGACAGGATCGCAGATCTTCTGCAAAAGGAAGTCAATGCAACTCCGACTCCCACGCCGACGCAGGCATCTTCGTTGCACTTCTGTATAATCGACATTTCGCGCATCGAAGAAGGCACCGGAACAAACACCACGATTACTGGTCTCTTCCCTCTATCTTTGGCAGCGAATGCGTACGCGCTGCTCGCCCCGCAAAAAATGACACAGGTCGCGACTACAAGGGTTTTTCCAAACCCTTATCCTATACCGCCGGGCGGCGCGACATCATCGGCGACGACAACTAACGGAACGACAACAAATCCCGGTGGATCGGGCAACATTGCGACGGGATTACTGACACCGTTATTAGCCTATGAGTACGGTGGCAACGGTATCACCGGAGCGACGCAGTTAACCAATACATTGTCTCAAACGGATTTCGCAGCACACATCGCGCTTCGAAGCGTTATCGCCCAATTCAATTGCACGGATCACCAAGTTGCGAGCCCAGAATACGCAGACCCACTCGCAAGTGTGCCACATGCACTGCAGACGCCGCGTCCACGTCGCCCAGACCACGAGCGCACAGGTGCAATCTGCATGGACTTCTACTGGTAGCGCTCCGGCGTGAATCGCGGAGACGTTTCCCTGAGATTCCTGCTACTGTTGCTCATCGCATTTTCGATCATTGTTACAGCATCGAACTGCGGGGGCGGCAGTAGTGGCCCGCCGCCGGCGACGTTAGGCGTACCTACGAACGTTCCCAGCACGCTCGTTCTCGCTCTCATTCCACAAGCGATCGTGACGGGCACCACGCCGACAAATCACAACCCCTTGATCACAGTACTCGTTGGCGGAACAAACATTCCGCTGCTGTTTGATACAGGGTCGAGCGGATTGCGCATCTTCGCAACTGCGTTGCCATCTACCGCGTATACGAGCTACGCAAACAAACCAGTGAGCGTTACCCTTGGAACGTACGGTGCGGCAAACCAGATTACATACGTCGGGAACGTTGGGACTGCCGACGTTCAAATCGGTGGCGTTGACCTTGGGACTCAACCATTTCAGCTGGTTACACAAGTCGTGGGCTCGACTGTCGCAAACGAAATGGCGACGAAGGGCACCGGTGTTTTCGGCGTTGCGCCGACGGTACCGGATGTAAACGGCATCGGTAGCCTAATGGGGAGATTTCCCGGAGCCTTGAGTTCCGGTTTCGTCGTCTCACTCTACGGCAATCAGGTTACCGTCGGCATCACATCACGTCAGGGATTTAGCCTTTATCCCGTTCCGGTTGCGACACCCGCATCCGTGCCTTCGGGGATATCAATCGGCAAAGCATCCTACTGGAGTACAATTGGATTTAACTGGTGCTACGCAGTTACGATTCCGTCGATGGCTCCATCTATTTCGGCCTGCTTGCAAAATACCGTCACGGAAACGGGAGGTCAGAACTCCCACCTCTATTTCACGGGCATTCCGCCGCCATCTCCATCGGGTGGGTCGACAGCGACTCCAATACCGACGGGGACACTCGTTGCGCTACCGCCTGGCTCAGGAGTCACAGCAATCCTGTCGGACAGCTCCGGGAACCCAATTTTTTCCTGGCAAGCGCCGACAGCCGGAACGTGTTCAGCCTACGACGTTATCGATGTTTGGTTCGGACCATCAACCGGCATTGGAACAGATTCGAACGGCATCGATCCCTATTACTCAAACGACGTCATGTACGACCTTGCGCAGTCGAACTTCGGCCTACGCACCGCCCCCGCAAGTGCATTCCCGCCATCGTTCTGTCCGCCGGGATCATAACGTAGGACGGGGTTGCAAACCTGGCCGTGTAAGAAGCAGCGCGCATGGCAACGTTGAGTAGAGCGTACTAACTTTGCGTCGTCAGGAGTTTATAGCCCGTATCAGTATGGCGGGAGGCTCCGCATACGCGGCGATGAGCGCGCTTCAGCTGCTAGCGCCTGAACGCACGGATGCGGCGACGCTCGACATACAAGGCCCCGTCAACGGCACGAATGTCGTCATCCTCGGAGCTTGCGTTACGGGTATGTGCGTCGCGTACGAGCTCGGGAAGCACGGCGCTCGTTGCCGCGATGACCAAGGACGAAAGGCTCGGGCCAGGCCGGATATTCCGTTCAGCCGGGAGCGTACGACGTTCCCGGAAAGCCGCTCGACCCACTCGGGCTCGTTCCGCTCATTCGATCGCGCTTCGCTATTATTACCCGACGCTCAGCGCAGGCGAAGGGCCGTTCTAAACGGCGGCGACGGCTTCGATTTCGATCAGCAGCTCGGGCTTGACCAGGCGGCTGATCACGAGCAGCGTGTTCGGCGGGTAGCCGCCCGCCGGATACAGTTTCGCAAAGATTTCTTTGCGGGTCTCCATGAACGCCGCAAGATCGCCGTCGCGCGTCAGGTACGTGGTGAACTTCGCGACGTCGGAAAACGAGCCGCCGGCCGCTTTCAATGCGACGCCGAGATTCTCGAACGTCTGGCGCATTTGCGCCGCGATGTCACCGGGACCGACGAGACGGCCGTGCGCGTCGACGCCGACTTGCCCGGCGATATAGATCGTACTTCCCGACTTGACGCGACTAACGTGCGAGTATAGGCCCAGCGGTGCAGCCAATCCGCTGCACTCGACGATCTCGACGTGCGCGTCGGCTATGCGCTTACGCTTCCGAGGCCGAAGACGTCGAGCTCGTCGACGACGGGCGTAGCGGGCGTCAGATCGAACGGCTCAGCATGTGAGACGGACGGTGCGGCTGCCGGCGGCGTTGGTTTCGTAAATCCGAAGATGTCGTCTTCCGGGGGCGCGAGCCGCGGAGCCTGCACCGGCAGACGCAAGCTGTGACGTTCCTGCACGCGCTCGCGATGACGCTCGTGCTCGACTTTCGGAAGGGCGGCCGCCGCAAATACTTCGCCGACGGCTTGACGCAGATTGATCGTCCGCGCCGCGACCGTGTATTCGCGGTGCTGTGCCGTCAGCATTGCGTTGCGAGCCGGGGTCGAGGAACGCGAAACTCTGCGATGCTTCTTGGGCTCCTTGTTCTTGCGCAGCTGCGCGAGCTGATGCGCATGAATCCAGCGCGCAACCTCATCCTCGAGCAATCCCGAGAGTCCGACGAAGCGAACGCCGTACAACGGCTGGCCGTTGCGGGCATTGCCGAGCACCTTGATGATGCGCCCACGCGTCTGGATCTGTTCGAACGGGCGAACTTGCGGAGCCGTAGAGCGCCGGCGCTCGCCGAAGGGTGTGATCTCGATAATCGTTTTATTCGATGCTGAATATGTTTCGTGATCGAACGGCAGAATGAACGAAAGCTCGAGCTCCGTACCCTTTTCGTACTCGTCCGGAAGGGCGAGCATCATGCCGCCGATCGAGAGATCGCGTGCTTCGCCGCGCACCGGAACCCAGGTCTGCGCGTTTTTCTTCACTTGCACGGTAACCGGGAATTGCACGACCGTGCGGTAGGCCTTGCGATCGGCTACGCGCTCGAACGCAAAGTCGCCGATCATCTCGGCCGTCGCATTCATCACTCTATCGCGGCGGCGGCGGTGAACTTCGTTCAGCTCGAAACCGAGACGATCACGGACTTTGTCCGTCATCGTGAAATCGATGTCGTACTCCGCCGTGCGCTTATCGATCATGCGGGTGTCGGCGACATGGCCGTGCACGACCAGCGTGTCGCGCGACGGTCCCATCCATTTAAAGGTAAGTCCAGCCTGCGGAGGGAGCACGACGCCCGTCCGGAAACGCGCGCGATTTTCGGAAAGGTCAACGAGGAACATCTTGACCTGACGGCCATGATCGTGTAGGTGAACGACGATCTCGGCGTTCAGCTCGAGGCGTAGCGTTTGTGGATTTTCGGGGCGCTTGTCTGCCGCGAGATTTCCGCAACATTTGAGCGCACTTGCTTCTTGAGACGAACGTGAAAGAAACGTAGGACTGCCCTCCGGCCCGCTTCTTTCTAATCGGCCTCCCGGAAAGGGGGTTTTAGCCTGCCCTATCGCGCCCGTGACCTGCCCCTGTTCCTCTGCGCCCGCACCCTCGCCGAGCTCGCGACCCAGGTCCAGTCCGTCGCAGTGGGCTGGCAGCTCTATGCCATTACGCGCAGCCCCCTCGCACTCGGTCTGGCCGGGCTGGCCGAATTCATCCCCTTCTTCCTGCTCGCGCTGCCGGCCGGTGAGCTCGTCGACGGCCTCGGCCCTAAGCGCGTCCTCGCCGTCAGCCTCGTGCTGGAGGGAATCTGTGGGGCAATCTTCCTTTGGTTGACGCTCTCCGGCGCCGGGGTCGCGTGGCCATTCTTTGCAATTCTCGGACTCTTCGGCGCCGCCCGGGCGCTGTACGAACCCTCGGTGCAGTCGACGCTCCCGTTCCTCGTGCCGCGCGAGAAGTTGCCGCGCTCGATCGCCATCAACTCGTCTCTGATGGAAGCCGCAATCATTTGCGGGCCCGCAATCGGCGGCATCGCGTACACGCTCGCTCCCGAGGTTCCATACATCATCTGCGCGGTCGGCGCATTCGTCGCCGTGATCGGCGTTTTGCCGCTCGGCGGCCGGCGCGCGGAGGCCGAAGAGCCCGTGCCCCTCTCCGGCCGCATCAAACGCGTCGGCGAGGGATTGCGCTTCGTGCGAAGGCGGCCGATCTTACTCGGCGCAATCTCGCTCGATCTTTTTGCAGTGCTGTTGGGCGGCGCCACGGCACTCTTGCCCGTTTACGCGCGCGACATTTTGAAGGTCGGTCCGACCGGCCTGGGCGTCCTGCGCAGCGCGCCCGCACTGGGCGCAATCGTCACGGCCCTCTTTCTTGCGCGCCATGGCTTGTCGCGACGTGTCGGTTCGCAGCTGTTCGTCGCGGTCGCCATCTTCGGCGTCGCGACGATCGCCTTCGGGCTCTCGCACAATTTCGTGCTTTCACTCGTGGCGCTCGTCATCGTCGGAGCCTCGGATCAGATCAGCATGTACATTCGTGGCGCCCTCACGCAGCTCGCGACGCCGGATTCGATGCGCGGACGCGTCAGCGCCGTCTACATGCTGTTCGTCGGTGCCTCGAACGAGCTCGGCGCGTTCGAATCCGGCGTTACGGCCGCATTGCTCGGCACGATTCCAGCGGTCGTTCTCGGCGGCGCCGGAACGATTGTCGTTGCGGCCTTGTGGATGTGGTTCTTTCCGCCGCTGCGCAGGGTCAACTCAATGCACGAGGTCCAGGAATTCACGTAAGTTCCGACGGAACGCAGAACGATGGTCGTCCGCACAGCCTTGATCGCCGCGCTCGTCCTGGCACTCGCCGCCATTCTCACGCCGCGCACGCCGATGCGGACACGACGCTCGCGCGCATGAACTAATGCTCCGTCATCTGGAGTGCTCGCTGGTCCCCGAGCATACGCTCAGTGCGGACGAACTGCACGGAACGTGCCCGCACGATGACGCTCCGCTGCTGGTACGCTACGACGATCTTTATCTCGAGGTCGACGAGACCGAACGTTCGATGTGGCGCTTTCGCGGCGTTTTGCCGATCGATGCCGGCGAAGATCCGATAACGCTCGGCGAAGGTATGACACCGCTCTTGCTCTCGCAGAATTTGATGGCGTCGCTCCGGCTCGAAGCACCCGTCTACGTCAAAGACGAATCGCAGAACCCGACCGGTTCGTTCAAAGCGCGCGGCATGTCCGTGGCGGTTACCGTCGCGAAGCGTCTGGGCGCTACCAGGCTCGTCGCACCAAGTGCCGGCAATGCGGGAAGCGCGCTGGCGGCCTACGGTGCGAAAGCGAATCTTCCGGTGCATGTCTTCTTGCCGGCCGACACCCCGCGAACGATCGTCGAGCAAACCGAACGTTACGGTGCGCATGTCACGAAAGTTCAGGGACTCATCACGGATGCAGGCAAGCTCGCGACGGCACACGCCCTTAAGACCGGCGCGTTCAACGTCGCAACATTGCGCGAACCATATCGCGTCGAAGGCAAGAAAACGATGGCGTACGAGATCGTCGAGCAGCTCGGCGTCGTTCCGTCGGCCTTGATCTATCCGACCGGCGGCGGCACGGGAATCGTCGGCATGTGGAAGGCCTTCGATGAGATGGAACGGGTCGGATGGATCGGGAGCGAGCGACCGCGCTTCTACAGCGTGCAATCCGAGCTGTGCCCGACCATCGTCAACGCATTCGAATCGGGCGCGGAAACCGCGAAACCGACGGCGTGCTCGACGAACATTCACGGTTTGCGCGTGCCGTATTTGATCGGCGACCGCCTCGTGCTGCGCGCACTCCGCCAATCGAATGGTGGAGCAGTCGCCGTCAGCGAAGCGCAAATGATCGAGGATATGAACGTGCTGCACGCGCGCGAAGGCATCGACGCAACTGAAGAAGGCGGGGCGACGCTGAGCGCGCTGCGCGTACTGCTCGAGCGCGGCGAATCGTTCGAGGGTCCGATCGTGCTCTTCAACACCGGCTCCGCGCTCAAATACGGAGAACGTTCGTAAGTCAAATCTGGGAACGCGCCTACCGGACGGTCAGTTCCACAACGATACGTTCGCAAGTGTAATCTCCGGCACTTATGCAGCCTCAAGAAACTGCTAAGATGCGAGCATGACCAATGGCGAGATGTTACGTCACGCGGGTGGCGATGTAATCTCGATGGCCAAAGACGAGACGATCTTCTTGCACGGCTCGATCGGTACGCACATGTATATCGTGCTGGACGGGCAAGTCGAGATTCGAATCGGCGATCGCGTCGTCGACGTCGTGAGTCCCGGACAGTTTTTCGGCGAAATGGCTCTCGTCGACGAACGTCCGCGAGCCGGCACCGCGATTGCGCGCACGAAGGGCAGCTTGCTTCGGATAGATAGCAAGCAGTTCCTCAAGCTCGTTCGGGAGTCACCGGATTTCGCACTCAAGCTCTTGCGTGTTGTGGTCGGGCGCGTTCGTCGCGCCGATTCGCTCGGCGGGTTGACCGTACCGACGAAAAGCTCGACCCAAAGCTAAGCTATTTGACGGCGCGAATGTGCCGTCGCCGCTGTTCGATGTCGAACGACAGGTGGACGTGCGTTCCGCGCGACCTGTCGATCGAGACGCTGCGTGCAATCGCGCGCGCGATTCGAAGCCCGAATCCGCGCCCGGTGCGCGCCGTGCGCTCGATGTACGTCCCCGAATCCCTGACGTCGACCTCCAGCGCCGCGTCGCCCTCCACGCGCGCGTAAAATTCGACGCTTCCCGCGGCGCCATCGATATACGCGTGTTCAACGGCGTTGGCCAGCACTTCGCCCACCGCGGTAAGGATGTCGTCGATCGTGTCCGGCACGACCTCGAGCGCTTCGAGGAACGAGCGCAATGCGTGGCGCATCGGCCGCACGTTTGCACGCGCGGCAGTCCGCGTCATGCGCAGCTCGGCAACGCCCTCAGCCATTCCCGAGTAAATACGTCAAGGCTGCCGAGCGTTCCCTGAAAACCGGAAAAGCCTCGCCAACGCCGGCATATTCCAAGAGACGAATCAGCTGGGGCTTGACGATCAACACGGCGATCCGCACGTTCGCCTCCGAGGCCCGTTCACTGAAGGAGAAAAGCGCCGAGATCACAGTCGAATCCGCGTAGGACACATCGGAAAAGTCGAGCAGTACGGGCGTCCCGCGCCCGGGTAACGCGAGAGCGCGTGCAACTTCGTCGGCGCGGGCGACGTCAAGCTCGCCGGACAGCGCAATTACGACGACCGACGAGTCGCTGCTCATGCGGCGTTCGTCTTCGTGACGACGGTCGTGCTCGACGACGGCACGATCGTCCCGCCGCGCGATGCGCTTGCGATGATTTGCGCCTCGTGGTGTCCGTGGTCACTGCCTTCCTCCGGCTCGACGAACGCGATCGTGAGGATGGCAACGTCGTCTTCGGCCGAGCGAAAGCCGAAGATTTGATCGCGAATCGCGGTGGCCGGCTCCGCGTTACCTTGCTCGAGGGCAGCACGAACGGCCTCGAGCAGCACGCGCTCGCCCTCGATCGGATCGCGTTCAAACTCAACTGCTCCGTCCGTGTAGAGGACGAGCGTCGCCCCGGGAACGGTTTGAATGCTGTGCGTGCGGTACGCACGATTTGCGAGAACGCCCAGCGGCACGCCGCCGATGGGAAGGATCCGCGGCGCTCGACCGGGCTCGACGAGTATCGGCGGCGGATGCCCGGCCGTCGCATAGGTAAACGAGTACTTGTTCGCATCCGCGATTCCGCAGACGGCCGTGACCATGCGTCCGCGATCTGCGATCAGCTCGTCATTCACGCGCGCCAGCATTTTCGCCGGATCGGCATGGACGAGCGCCGCAGACACGATCGCCTGGCGGGCCCTATTCATCGAGACCGCGGCTTCGAGACCGTGGCCCGCAACGTCGCCGATCGCAAACATGACCCGTCCATCCTGCAGCTCGACGCCTTCATACCAATCGCCGCCGACCTTTCGCTCTTCGCTCGCAGGAATGTAAGTCGCGCTGAAGGCGACGCCGACCAACGTCGGCAAAGGTTTTTGCAGAAATGCTTCTTGGAGCGCGTCGGAAACGCGACGCTCGGCGGCATACGCAGCCCTTAGCCGCGCCGATTCTGCTTCGCGTTGCGCGATCTCTTGCACCGAGTGCGTCTGCACGACGCCCACGATGAGGCCCGTGATCGCGAGCGCGATCAACGCGCCGACGGTCACGAAGGTGTTCTGCTCGATCGCGCGCCGCGTCGCAGTATCCGTTTTATGCTCGAGGATCGAGAGCCCGTCCTCGATCGACCTGATGTCGATGCGATAGCGATCGATCAATTTCTTTCCGTAGCGTTGAAGCGCGCCTTTACCGCGCGGACCGGACAGCACCGGCGTCGCCACCAAGCGCAACCACTCCGCGTTGACGTGCCGCGCGTCACGCAAGGCCGCAGCGCGCCCGATACCGAGTTTCCCCAGCAGCGTTCCCAGCCCGTCCAACGTCTTCGGCAAGATCGGCAACGCAGCGCGATAGGGCTGGAGAAACGTCCCCGCGCCGGTCGCAGCCCAGCCGCGAATTCCGGTCTCCTCATCGAGCTGCAGCTCGAGGGCTCCTTCGGCCAGCAAACGTGCGTTACGAATCTGCGCTTCCGTTGCAAAACTTCGCGAGATGAGATTGTTGACCGACGCACCGGCGATCGCGAGGATCGCCATTGCAACGACCAGCAAAATCGAGAACACGACGATCGGCCCGCTCGCCCTCAGACGTTCCATGCGACGGCGCTACTTGTTGACTTCTCAGGGCGATGCCTGCGATGCTTGGGCAGGCGAGCATTCAAGCGAGGGCGGCTCATCTGGAACAAAATGACCTTTGGATTCTCGTCGGTTTGCTCGGTGCAGCGATACCGCTAATTGCGCTTGCGCGGCGCGTGAACATTCCGTATCCGATTGTTCTCGTGCTTGGTGGTCTCATTCTCGGCTTCATTCCGGCGTTGCCGCATCTCGAGTTCGACCCGAACCTCGTACTCGTTATCTTTCTGCCGCCGCTCCTGTATTGGGAAGCCGTCAACGCGCCCACGGACGTGATGCGCCAGAATTGGTCGCAAATCTGGGTGCTCGCATTCGGACTCGTCGTCGTAACGGCAATCGTCGTAGCCGCAGTCGCGCAGGCGACGATCTCGCACATGGGCTGGGCGATGGCCTTCGTGCTCGGCGCAATCGTCGCACCTACCGACGAGTTGGCCGCGGCGCCCGTGCTCGAGCGACTGCGAATGCCGCGTCATCTCATCGCCATCGTCGTCGGTGAAAGCTTGCTCAACGACGCCTCCGCGCTCATCATGTACAACTTCGCGATCGTTGCAGTCGTAACGGGTAGCTTCATCTTAGGCAACGCGCTGATCCACTTCGTAGTCGCGGCTGCCGGTGGAATAGCGGTCGGCCTCATCGTGGGACGGCTCGCCGTCGAAGGCTGGCGGCGCATCAAGGATACGCAGCTGCAAGGCGTCATCTCGTTCGAGATCTCCTATCTCGCCTACCTGATCTCCGAGCGTTTCTCGCTTTCGGGCGTGCTCGCCGTCGTCTACGGCGGGATGTACGTCAATCGCTTCACGCCGCGCGTCGTCACGCCGGCAACGCGGGTTGCGGGGCGCGGATATTGGGACACCGTCGTTTTCCTCATCAACGCCGTGCTCTTTTTGATGGTCGGCATGCAATTGCACGAGCTGGGGCACTTCGTGCTCTTAGAGTACTCGTGGCAATCCGTCTGTTGGTACGTATTCGTCATCAACGTGACGGTCGTCGGCGTCCGATTCGCATGGATATTGGGCGTCGAGTACGTCCCGTTCATCGGAGCCTCGTCGGAACATGCGAAAGGCGATTGGCGTCATGCGGTGATCGCAAGCTGGTCCGGACTTCGCGGTGCCGTCTCGCTCGCCGCTGCGCTCGCGATCCCGGTCTCCGTCGCAGGCGGCGGCCCGCTGCCGCATCGCCACCTCGTCATCTTTCTCGCCTTCAGCGTCATCCTGGTCACGCTGGTCATCGGCGGTCTGACCCTGCCGTGGGCCGTCAAAGCGCTCTCGACGCCCGAAGATTCGAGCGAAGACGATGACGAGATGCGGGAGGCTTGGCTGGCCATGACGGGAGCTGCGCTCGAGCAGCTCGATGAGATCGCAGACGAGGGCAGGCTCGATGCGAGCGCCATCGCACGGCTGCGCCGTCGCTACGAGCATCGACGCCAAGACGTCGACGGTCACCCCGGGGACGAGGAGGCAATCGTCGACGCGGAGCGGCGCCTGCTCGCCGCCGAGCGCCGAGCATTGCTCGAAATGCGCGAGCAGGGTAGCATCGACAATACCGTTTTGCGCCGGCTGCAGCACGTGCTCGACATCTCCGATGAGCGCCTCGAACGAGGGGTACACTAGGGAGGGCCGGGACGAACAAGCGTTCGAGCCGAATGACGGTAGGCCGCCACACTTTGAAAGCCAAGACACAACCGATGAATCATCCGGAAAACGACAAGAAGCAAGAGGAAGCCGAGAATCTTCCGAGTCCGGAAGCCGATGTCGCGCTGGAAGATCTCGACATTCCCGCAGATCTAAAAGCTGAATTGCTTCGCGAACTGGATGGATTTAAGGAAGGCAACGACGCAGGACGTCGTGCCGGACCTTCACGCCGAGCTTAAGCCACCGCTCATCATGGACAGCAGGCCGGAGCGCCGCGCGGAGTCGAAGGCGAGCCCGGTCGTGTGGAATCACGTTCGGCCAGTTTTTGCGCAGCTGGCTCCAATCACGATCGCCGTCCTCTTGTCTGCTTGCTCCGGTGCGGGCGGCTTGCCGTTTTCGTCGTACACGATGAACACACAAAAGCTCGCGAGCGTCGAGAAGACGTACGCGAAGGCCAATAGCGTCCCGATCGGTCTCGTGCGCGCGGTCGTCGATGCGGAATCGAAGGGCAACCCGTACGCGATCAGCCGTGCCGGAGCGCAGGGATTGATGCAGCTGATGCCCGCAACTCAGGCGCGTTACGGCGTCTGCGACCCATTCGATCCCGCAGACAACGTCAACGGCGGGACGCGATACCTTCACGATCTTTTGGCGAAATATCACAACGACGTCCAACTCGCGCTCGCGGCGTACAACGCCGGTCCGGCCGCGGTTGCGTACTATCACGGAATTCCGCCGTTCGCCGAGACGCGGTCGTACGTCGCTCGCGTGAGCGCGGAGCTCCAAAGCCTCTAGGGTCTCCCCGCATTCTATGGCTTCATTCACGGGCGTCGTGAGCGCCTCGTTGACCGCTTCGCCGCGACGGAAATTGACGCTGCCGATTCTCGACGGATACATCTTCCGCGAGATGGCGCCGCCATTCGTAATCGGCTTGTGCGCCTATCTGCTCTTTCAGTTCTTGAACATTTTCTTCTTGGCGGCAGACTATGTGATCAATCAGCACGCCTCGATGTTGTTGGTCTTCCGCTTTCTGATTCTGCGCGTGCCCCAAGCCGCGCCGCTTGCCTTCATCTTCGGATGCCTGTTCGGCACGATGCTCGCCTTCGGGCGGCTGGTCGCCGACAACGAGATCACGGCGCTGCGGACTTCCGGAATTTCATTTTGGCGGATTGCCCGCGTTCCGCTGCTCTTCGGTTTGGCGGCCTTCCTGCTGTCATGGTTCATCAACGAAGAGCTCGCTCCGAAGGCGACCCAGCTCTCGACGCGCACGTTCTATCAGATCATCTATCACACCGCGGCATTGCCGATCGAACCGCAGATTTTCCGCAAAGATCCGACGACCGGGCGAGTCTTCTTCGTCAACTCCGTCGATTCGATAACCCACGAAATGTCGGACGTGATGATCTTCGATCGCGGCACCAGCTCGCCGTTCGATTCGGTCATGACCGCGAAGACCGCGTACATCAAAGACGCTAAGCTGCACCTGCAGAATCCAACCATCATCCGCTTCAAGCCCAGCGGCTTCGTCGACGTCGAGAACCGCAGCGAAGAGATCACCGTTAGTCTGCCGCTCGACGTCAATGCAGACGAGTTCTTCAATCAATCCGGCGGCGATCCAACCTCGCTCGATTCGAAAACGTTGAGCGCGCAGATCAAAGCGCTCCAAGTTACCGGCACCGGCGGACAGGCGATCGACAATCTGAAGTTGATTCTGGCCTCGCGACGCGCGTTGCCGTTCGGATGTTTCATCGCAATCCTGATCTCGCTTCCGCTGGCAGTCTTGTTCGGACGCCGCGGACGCGAGCTTGGCATGGCACTTTCGCTGACCGTGATGTTCGTATACTATCTCGCGGCCTCGGCGATGGCTGCGCTCGGACGAAACGGCGTCGTCGACGCGACGCTCGCGTCGTGGACGCCGAATCTCATCGTCGGCGTCGCGGGTGCCGTCCTCTTGCGCAAAGTCGAACGCTGAAGCGGTCGGCGGATGCGCGCATGGATTGCTTGTTGTCTGGCATTCGCCGTCGTCGCGGTTTATGCGGTCCCAGTCAATGCGGAGAGCGCATATCAGACGCCTGAGGCGCTGCAGGCGCTCGCGATCATGGATCACAGCTGCTCGACCGGTTCCGATCCGAAAGAGCGGCTCCCGACGATCAAACAGTTGCTGAGCAAAGCCGGACGCCGCAGCGTCTACCTGAGCAAGCAGGTCGCGCAAGTCGAGGAGAGCGCATCACCGGCACCACCGCCCACGACCGCCCCGAATGGAACCCCGATTCCCGGCGTCTCACCGACGCCGTTCACGCAGCAACCGCCGATCGGACCGGGCGTCATTCCGCCGCCGACGACGCCGCCCTCGACGTCGGCGCCCGAGCCGCCGCCCGTGCCGCCGCCCTCGCCGACCGCGAGCGGGACGCTCGGTCCGCTCCCGATCGTGCGGCCGACCGGCGCCGTTCCGACCGTCGAGCCGAAGAGCACGTCGCCGACGCCGTTCCCGAGCGGCTCGCCCTCACCCGGGCCGTCGCCGACGATTGCGCCGCTGCAGCCGGGTCAAATACTGCTCCTCGCAGATCGCTATTCCGGCTCGACTGACGAAAGCAAGCCGCAGGACTTCGACGGCAACGTCAATCTCTTTTACGAGCAGGGCGTCATCGTCGCCGATCACGCGCACTACGACGGCTCCCGTTACCTCGACTTCACCGGACATCCGTATCTGCGCAACTATTCAGGCGACACGGTTCTCGTGGCGGACCTCATTCGCTTCGACAAGCTGACGCAGCGTGCAACCTTGTTTCACGGAAGCGGCGACACGACCGAAGGCGTCGAGAAAGGCAAGCTGCATTTTTCGGCTGCGGAGATGGTGACGCTGCGCAACGGACATACCGTCGGCAACAACGCGAGCTGGACGACGTGCGATAATCCGCACGCCGGCTATCACATGGAATCAAAGACGTTCGAGGTACGGCCGGGCGACAAGATCATTGCGCGCAAAGTCACGGTCTATCTCGGCCCGCTCGCCGTCTTTTATCTTCCCGTGCTGGTCATCGGTCTGGTCAAGGATCGGGGACCTCCGCGAACCTCGTTCCTGCCGTTGTTCGGTTACGATCAGGCCGAAGGATTTTGGGTCAAGACCCGCTTCGGGTTCGGGAACAGTCAGCAATTCTACGGCTACTACCGCCTGGAGTATTACACCAAGCTCGGTATCGGATTCGGGGCGAATTTCGTCATCGGTACACGCAATCACAGGCGGCAAACGACGATCGATTTCTATCGCTCGCCGCCCAAGCCGAGCGGCGGAGCCAACAATTTCAATCTGAACGATCAAGAACAGCTCAGCTCGAGGCTCAAAGCTCAGTTTCAGGTCCAGTACATCAGTAACTACGGCCCGTTGGTCACCGGGCAACCTCCCTCGACGACGATCGGCGGCAGCATCTCCTATACCGGCGCGCGCACGAACGACGACTTTACGTTCCAGCGCTACCAGCAAGGCACCGAGCAGGGCTCCGACAATCTCGGCTACACTGAAACGATCAATTTCCGGCAGAACATCACGGAAGCGATCAATATCGGGTGGACGCGCAACTTCAACTCGCTGGCCGGACAGTCGAGCAACGTCGATTCGACGACGGTTCAATCGCTTCTGAACTACACGACGCCGTGGGCGCTGTACAGCATGAACTTCGACAAGACGTTGTCGCTCGAGCCCAGCGGAAAGGACATCGAGCCGGAGTTTACGATTCAGCCGCGTGCCATTTTTCCGTGGGACAAAGTCATACCGATAACGGCACAATTCGTCGCCGGCGAGTATACCGAGCCGCAAACGCCGTTTTCGACCGCCGCCGGCGACCTCTCGCTGAATTTCGGTCCGGCGCTCGCGCACTTTTGGGGCAGCGATTTCTCGGCAACGATGCGCGTCCAGCAATATGCCTTCGCAACCGGCGACATGAAAGCCGAGATCGACCAACAGGCTTCGTTCACGACGCCGTGGGGAAATCACGTTCTCAACGCCATCACGTATACGGAGACGAACTCGAACGGACCCGAAAGCGAGCCGTTCCAGACCTTCGATTTGCTCTCAGGTGGATCGCATGGTGCGCAAGACGTGCTGCAGTTCTACAACCAGGACGACTGGGTGCTGCGTCTGGCGAGCGGAACCGGTTTCAATCGCCAGGCGCAGCCGGTGTCGTATTCGCTCACCGTTCGTCCGTCCTTGCGCTCGTATTTTTCGGTCAACGGCTCGTGGTCGCCCGGGCCCGGTCAAGGTTTCGAAACGACGCAGTACCAGATCATCACGCCTTTCGGGTACAAAACCGATCTGCAATTTGCCGCCACCAGCAACTGGAAATCGCGCGGTCAAATCACCGACAAAGTCGTCTACCTGCGGCGCATCATCGGCGATTGTTACGACGTGCGCATTTCGTACAACCAGGACCTCAAGCTCGTTTCGGTCGGGTTCGATTTGCTTGCGTTCCCGTCGTACGGCGTGAACTTCGGCTTAGGTCAGGTCGGTTCGATCGTCCCGGGGAACCTCACCGGTTCGTTCTAGCGCGCCCTCGTCAGCGTTCATCGCACGGCGGGTGACCGCACTCGCAGAAGTCCATTTCTTCGTCTTCGTCCGCGCCTTGGCAGTAGTCGCTGCAAAACGCTTCGGTATCGATGAACTCCGTGACCATGCAGTTGCACGCGGCATTCGCGCATTCGATCGTTTGCTGGTTACTCATGGATATGCGTTCTTGATTTCTCCGCCGGCGATGCTCGCATTCGGATTACCGTTGTTTACCGCGCCGGCCGGGACGGTGAGTTGATTGACATAGTCGAACGTCGAATTGGTCGGTAACGGCAGCGAGAAGCTGGTATCGTTGACTCCGTTCAGTCCCAATGCGTCGAGCGGCACGCCGCTCGAGTTGAGAACGAAGAAATTCACGTACCAAACGTCGCAGATGTAGCTGTACTGCACGCTGCACGAGTTGGTCGCCGCGGGCGAGGGCGTCGGGGTCGCGCCCGAAGGCAACGGCGTGGGACTCGGCGTCGGCGTTGCGCCCGAGGGTAAAGGAGTGACCGTCGGCACCGCCGAGGGAGTCGGCGAACCGATCGGCGGGCGATCGAAGAGCGTGCGCGAGAAGAGCAGCGTGAATTGACTGTTCTGTCCGTTGCTGTTCAAGGTAAGGGTCGCCAAATTGAGGGGCACGACGATCTGCTGCGTCCCCACGTTGGTCGTGCTGCCGGGGGTCAGATAGTACTGCAGCAAAAC
>Ga0335072_10006904_pt1 | contig 16567 bp, 8 predicted proteins | sample Lox_Sample_21_FD_206725 | JGI IMG/M metagenome (GOLD analysis project Ga0335072, IMG submission 206725) | Soil microbial communities from Loxahatchee National Wildlife Refuge, Florida, United States - Lox_Sample_2.1 | ecosystem: Environmental > Terrestrial > Soil > Wetlands | place: USA: Florida...
GGTCGGAGACCTGGGAGACGCTGGATACGTTGGATGGATTCGATATCAGGTCGCCCGAAGAGGGCACGCTGGATATGCGGGTGAGCGCGGATGCGGTGCGATCGATCGATGTGGAGACGACGCGATATCCGGTTGAGTTTGGGCGCTCCACGGGCGGCGTCGTGGCTTTTTACACCGGGATGGGTGACAACAAGTTCCGCTTCAATGCGACGAATTTCATCCCATCGTTTCGTGACGTGAAGGGGATCCGCTTCGACAAGTTTGTGCCGCGGTTCACTTTTTCCGGTCCGCTGAAACGCAACCGGACGTGGTTTTACGACGGGCTTGAGACGGAGTACGACAACATTTATATTTCGGAGCTTCCGGCGAACGCCAATACGGATGAGCTGATACGCGGCAGCAATCTTTTCAAGATTCAGTCGAACCTGACGCCGGCCGAGATTCTGACTGCAGGATTGCTGGTCGACGACTTCCATTCGCCTTATGACGGGATCTCGTCCCTTATGCCGCAACAGAGCACGATGAACCGCGACATCCTCGCGTGGCTGCCGTATGTGCGCAACCAGTGGAGTCTTCGAGGCGGCGCACTGCTGGATGTCGGGGTGGGCGTCATGCGGTTTCGCGATGGTCACGAGCCGCACGGAGATGCTCCTTATGAGATCACGCCGGAGCTTGCGCAGGGAAGCTATTTTGAAAATCTCACCGGGCGCTCGCAGCGCGTGGAGGGCACGGCGACGTTGTATCTTCCGGCGCGGCATTGGCAGGGCACGCACGATGTGAAGATGGGCCTCGACGTGGATCACATTGGCTACAGCCAAGACCAGATGCGGATGCCTGTAAGCTATCTGCGGGAGGATAGGACGCTCGAACGGCAGAGTGTCTTTGCGCCGGCTGCGCCTTTTACGCTGCACAACGGGGAATTAGGCGCATACGTGGAGGACCGGTGGCAGATGAGGAAGGATCTGCTGGTTGAGCCGGGAGTGCGTTTCGATTGGGATGAGATCATCCGGCGGCCACTAGTCTCGCCGCGTGTTGCTGTGGTTTATGCGCCGGAGGCCGGCGACAGTCCGACGAAGATATCGGCGGGCGTGGGGCTTTACTACGAGCATACGCAGCTCGCGTATCTTGCGCAGTCGTTTGCGGGAGTGCGTTACGACACGTATTTCGGGTCGAATGGGATGACCCCGGTGGGTCCTGCGCAGGAGACGAACTTCACCGCAAATGTGGAAGCCCTCCATGAGCCGCGAGCGGTGAACTGGAGTGTGAGCGTCGAACGAAAGCTGCCATGGCAAGTGCTGGCCGGTGCGAACTTTGTAGAAAAACGAACGGCGAATGTGTTCACGTTTGCGAATCAGAGCGGGCCGACGGCTTTCGCGGGAGATTATCTGCTCACCAATCGCCGGCGAGACGACTATGATGCATTCGAAGTCCATGCGCGACGGTTGTTCGTCAACGAGTACACGGTGTTTGTTTCCTACATGCACTCATCGGCGCATACCAACGCGGCACTGGATTATCTGCCGACACCTTCACCGCTGGGACCGCAGCAGAGCGGCCCGCTGCCGTGGGATGCGCCGAACCGTATTCTGTCCTGGGGTTGGCTGCCTGTGCCTCTGGCGAAACTGCACAAGCGATGGGATGTTGTGTATCTCTTTGATCGGCACACGGGCTTTCCTTATACCTCAGTGAATGCGGCGCAGTATGTGGTGGGGGCGGCGGGCTCGCGGCGGTTTCCGGATTACGTCAACTTCAGCCCGGGGCTTGAGTGGAAGTTTCATTTTCACGGGGCCTATTATGGATTGCGGGGAGTGATGGAAAACGCGACGGCCAGCGCGAATGCCGCGGTGGTAAACAACGTAGTGGATTCGCCGGAGTACGGGACCTTCAGCGAGCCGCAGGGGCGCGCTTTTACGGCGCGAATCCGGCTGATTGGCTCATCGAAATAATGGGAAGGTAAGCCCGGATGAATGAGCTGGGCAAAACGCTGCTGGGGCTTGGAGTGCTGCTCGCGTGCATCGGTGCGGTTGTGCTGATCGCCGGGCGCATCGGTTTGCCGCTGGGGCGTTTACCGGGTGATTTTGTGCACAGGGGAAGAAGGGTTACAGTCTTCTTTCCACTGGGCACGTCGATTCTGCTCAGTGTTCTGTTGAGCGTTCTCTTTTATCTGATCTCGCACTTTCGGCGGTGACGGTCAGAAGCGGTAGTCCGGCTTGAGCTCGCATTGGTTGACGGTGGATTTGTCGGCGTTGGTGCGCGCGGTGCAGTTGGCCCAGCTCAGATAAAGATCGGGACCGAGAGGGAAGACCATCGGCGTGCCGTTAATATCGGCTTCGATGCTGGCGCCTTCGTGTGTGGGCGGAAGTGTGAAGTTGAGGGTCCGTCCGAAGAGGACCGGATAGGATTCGCGCTCGCTGGAATTGATGGTGTCGCGAAAGACTTCGGCTTCGAGCAGGAAGGTCGCGGTGTCGGACCAGTCTGTGGCCGAAGCGGTGATGACCCGGCCTCCATTTTCAAAGCCGCTCGAGTTGATGTGCGTGAATGGGCACGGTCCGGCGATGCATGAGCAGCGGGCATTGCGAAAGATGTTGCTTGGACCGGCGTCCAGCGTGACGGAATTGACGGATGCTTTCCAATGGCCGTTGGGTGAGCAGGGCGACTGGTGGTCGCAGGGAACGTCGCCTTGATTGACGACCTGAAAGGTTCTAACTGCGCTTCCGATGTTGGTGTCGGACTGTTCATTGGTTGTGTAGCGGACCCGGATATTGGAGACGACAGAGGCAGGATGCGTTGTTTCGAGATCGATTTCTTCCCTGACGGGCGTGAGTTCGGCAACGAAGAGCTGAATGGGCGTGCGGGGAAGGCCCAGCCGGAAGCTCATATCGAGAGGCCGGTAGTCGGGATGTTCAAACCTGAGTGTGACGATGTTCTGCGGCCATACCCCGGCCCCCAGTACGATCCTAAAATAGCCGGACGAGTCGGACCGAACCACTGTGCTCCTGAGGCCGTCAGTGGCCGTCACCTGGACGTTACCGATCGGGACACGCTTGCGGGGATCGGAGCTGCGCTGGAGCACAGCGCCCTGGATGGTGATGGTACGCGGGCTCCAATGGTGGCTGCGAAACCAGACAAAGACGGCGACGCCCACGACGGCCGCGGAGACGAGAATCCAGAGGAGAGTCTTTCTCGATTTCATTCCTGTTCCATGCGTCTTCAACGTAGTTGGATGCACGGAACAGGAGGATTGCTGTCCAAAATCAGATATCTCGATGGTAAGGACGTGCATCTAAGCTTACGAAGCTGTGGTCGCAAAGTTGTCTGCGGCGCTCTAAATCAACTTGAACGGTCCATTCGGGATGCATAACGACAGAATCGCAGGGCCGAAGAAGAAGAGGCCCCGTTCGCGCCGGGAGTTTTTGCGCCAGATGGCTTATCTGTCCGCGGTGCTTCCAGTTTTACACGACAGTGCGGCGCCTATGTTCGCGGCGCCGGCCGTTGCGCAACAACAGAAGCCAGAGCGAGACGCCCAACAGCATACCGAGCCGGCGCCGATGCCGGCCCTGACAAGCCTTTCGCCGGAGGATGAGCAGTTTCTGGATACGATGGAGCATGCCAACTTCCTTTTCTTCTGGGAACAGGCCAATCCGGAGACGGGGCTGATCAAGGATCGCTGCAATGTGCGCGAGAAGGACACGAGCGTGGCGGCCAGCATTGCGTCGAGCGGGTTCGGTCTGACGGCCATCTGCATTGCGGAGAAGCGCGGTTTCATTTCACGCTCCGAGGCGCGCTTGCGCGTTGTGCAGTCGCTCTCATTCCTGTGGCACAAGCTGCCAACGCATCGCGGGTTCTACTTCCACTTCGCCAACATCAATACAGGCGAGAGGGTCTGGGACTCGGAAGTTTCTTCTGTGGATACGGCGATCCTGCTGTGTGGGGTGCTTACGTGCCGGCAGCACTTTATTGAAGACCGCGATATTGCGCAGCTGGCGCACGCGATCTTTGATCGCGTGGACTGGACCTGGCTGGCCGAGGATACATCGCTTCTTTCCCACGGGTGGACTCCGGAACTCGGGTTTATTCCTTCGCGCTGGGACTTCTACAGCGAGCTGATGATGATGTACCTGCTGGGGATGGGATCTTCATCGCATCCTTTGAACAGCAGCGCGTGGTTCGCGTGGAAGCGGACGATTTTTGAGTACGACGGCCTGCGCTATATCGGCTCGTTTGCGCCGCTTTTCGTCCACCAGTATTCGCAGGCCTGGTTCGACTTTCGCAACAAGCGGGACCGCTATGCGGATTATTTCGAGAACTCGGCGATTGCGACGGATGTGCATCGCCGCTTTTGCGTGGAGTTGAACGAGCAGTTTTCCGACTACAGCAATGCGCTGTGGGGTATCACAGCGTCCGACTCCCAGCGTGGCTACGTGATCTGGGGTGGGCCGCCGGCGATGGGGCCTATTGACGGAACGGTGGTGCCGTGCGCGGCGGGAGGTTCGCTGCCGTTTCTTCCGGATGCGACGATGCGGGTGCTGCGCACGATTCACGACCACTACCCGAAGGCCTGGTGCCAGTATGGCTTTGTGGACGCGTTCAACCCGCTGACCGACTGGTATGACACCGACGTAATCGGCATCGACACCGGTATCATGATGGTGATGGCGGAAAACGCGCGGACCGGGTTTGTGTGGGACACCTTCATGAAGAACCCGGAGGCGCAGCGTGGGATGCAGGTGGCGGGGTTCCAGCCGTACGATGCGGCGCCCTACTCGACCAACGGTTCGCCGGCACAATAAACCCCGCTTCTCCTGTTCTTTGCCCGGCCTTGGAAGAATCAGGGAAGGACAGCAATCAGCCGCGGCGTCTGGCGGGATGTCATAGGAAAACAACACCACTGCAAAGACGTGCATCGCATCTACCTATAGAGTTAACGACGCCGGTCAAAGAGAAGCGTCTCGAAAATCCGGTTGAGAAGCCCAATGCGCTCCGCGCCTTAGGCGCAGTTTAGGAAAGTGTGGCTCGCCGAGTGACTGTTCAGCCGCCGCCCTTGATGGTTGCGTCTGCTGAAGTGCGGCGACTTGCATCGTTGTATTTCCTGGACTGCGGTCGTCGAGTCCCAGTCTGAACGAAAGGGTCAGAAGAGAAAGTATGTCCTCCGCCACGGATCGAGCGAAATCCCACGGAGAGGCCCGTGAACCCCATGCCGAGCCTTCGAGTGGCACCGGGAATGCGTGGGGCGACCGGGTGCGCGCGCTCAAAAATGTTCCGCCAGTTCTGAAGTTCGTCTGGGAGTCGGGCCCGGCGGTCGTTTTCTGGAATATCGTCATCCGGATCCTGGTCGCGTTTCTGCCGGTAGGCGTGGGCATTATCGGGCGGTTCATCATTGATGGCGTCAACCGCATTCGATTCCATCAGCCGCTGCCTCAGAATTTCTGGTGGCTAGTCGGCAGTGAAATGGCGCTGGCGGTCCTGATCGGCATTCTCTCGCGCTCGGTGGACTACTTCGACAATCTGCTGGCAGACCGCTACACACATCACGTGAGCGTGGAGGTGATGCGGAAGGCCGCTGCGCTCGACGTGACGGTATACGAAGATCCGGTGTTCTACGATCGGCTGGAGCGCGCGCGGGTGCAGGCCACGGACCGGCTGGCCATGATCCAGCAGATGGGCCGGCTGATTCAGCAGAGCGTGACGGCGCTGGCGTTTTCCGCGGTGCTGATCAAGTACTCGCCGCTGTTGCTGTTTCTGCTCGTCGTCGGCGTGGTTCCCGCCTTCCTGGGCGAAAGCCACTTTGCCTTCCTCACCTATGCGAAGAATTTCCGGCAGACGCCGGTGCGCAGGCAGATGGATTATCTGCGGCAAGTGGGCGGCAGCAAGGAAGCAGCGAAGGAACTAAAGCTTTTCAATTTGAGCAAATATCTAACCGACCGCTTCAGCGCGCTTTCCTACGGGATCTACGAAGAGAACGTGAGCCTGAACCGGCGCAGGCTCTTCTGGGGTGGGCTGCTGGCGATTCTCGGGCAGCTCGGCTATTACTCCGCCTACATCCTCAGCATCTACCGGACGATCGAAGGGCGCTACAGCATTGGCGATCTCACGCTGATCACCACGTCGATCATGCAAGCAATGAGCAATATTCAGCAGGCGTTTTCGACGGCTTCCGGGGTCGCGGACCAGGCGCTGTTCCTTACGGATCTGCTGGCGTTCTTCGAGATGAAGCCGCATGTGCAATCGAAGGTGAATGGATTGCCGGCGCCGCGTCCGATACGGCGTGGATTCGAGTTCCGCAATGTGTCGTTCATGTATCCGGGTACGGAGCGGCGGGTGCTGAGCAACTGCAACTTCACGCTCTCGCCGGGAGAGCGGGTGGCACTGATTGGCGAGAACGGCCAGGGCAAGACCACGATCGTGAAGCTGATCACGCGGCTTTATGACCCGAGCGAGGGCGAGATTCTGCTGGACGGCGTGGATCTTCGCGAGTATGACCTCGAGAGCCTGCATGCGGAGATCGGCGTGATCTTTCAGGACTTCATGCGCTATGAGATGACGGCGCGGGAAAACATCGCGGTAGGGCGGATCGAAATGCATCACGCGCAGGAAGAGATCGAATACGCGGCGGAGAAGAGCCTTGCGGATAGCGTGATCGCCAAGCTGCCGCGAAGTTATGACCAGATGCTGGGGCGGCGGTTCGAGACGGGCGTGGATTTGTCGGGCGGAGAATGGCAAAAGCTGGCGCTGGCCCGAGCGTATCTGCGCGACGCGCAACTGCTGATTCTCGACGAGCCGACGGCTTCACTCGATGCCCGCAGCGAGCTGGAAGTCTTCGAGCGCTTCGCCGAACTGACTTCCGACAAGATGGCGCTGCTGATTTCCCATCGTTTCTCTACGGTTCGCATGGCCGATCGCATTGTTGTTTTGGAGGCCGGGCGGCTGGTGGAGGAAGGCAATCATGCACAGCTTATGGCGCTTGGCGGGCGCTATGCGGCGATGTTCGAGATGCAAGCCGCCAGTTACCGGTGAGGATCAATGAACGATACAGCTCCCATCCTGAATCCGCAGCAGCAGACGGGCGGCGATCCGTCGGAGCGGATCTACAACGCAGCGCGGGAATCCCGTTCGTGGGATGTTGTGCTGCGGCCCAAAGGGCCAGGTGTTTTTTCTACGCGGGTGCGTGCTGTGCGGCTTTCGCTGGAGCAACTGGAGAGACTGCTGGCGCGGCGCCCCAAGGCAGAGGCCGGAAGCACCGCACAGGAAGAGCCTGTTGAACGCGCGCTGCACGAACTTGAACTGAACCCCCGCATGCTGCGCTCGGCGGTGATGGCGGTGTCGGAGCGCCCGAAGATCGTGGCGCAGCTTCCGCGTACGACGCGGGAGGGCCGGGCCACGGAACCACGCATTGCTGCCGTCGCGGCGAACTATCTTCGCGCGGTGGATGGAAATTTCTCGGCCGATACCTTTCGCAGCTTCATGCGGGAATTCCAGGCGACAGAGCCGTTTACGGTAGGAGAGCTCTGGAATTTCACGGCCTTTATGCGTTTTGTGCTGCTCGAATGGCTGCTGGAAGACGGGCATGCTCTGTTGCGATCAGAAGGCGAGGTGCCGCTCGAGACGCTGTCGATGCGACTGAAGAGCCTGCGTGCGATTACGAATGCCGATCTGGTTTTTCTGATCGAGCCGCTGATTTTGTTTGACGCGACTCTGAACCAGGATCCGGCTGGGACCTATCCGCGCATGGACTTCGAGACGCGCGAGCTGTATCGAAAGCGCATTGCGTATGTGGCGCGCTACTCGGACTGTACGGAAGGTCAGGTGGCGCAGGCTGCTCTCGAATTGGCGCTGCAGGCCACAACGACGCAGTCAAGCGATCCGCGCATTCAGCAGCGCCGGATCCACGTTGGGCATTACCTCATTGGCAAGGGCTTTCCGCAACTCGCCGAGCGCGTGGGTTTTCACGCGCCGCTTGCATTTCGTGCCCGCCGATTTGTTCAGGCGCATGGCGAGGACTTTTACATTACCGGTATTCAGCTGTTCACCATTCTTTTTCTTGCGGCGGTGCTATTTCCGATTCTGCCGCGGATCTCAAGCTTCATTGACCTGGTGGTCACGGTTCTCCTGCTGCTGTTTCCTGTTACGCAGGATGCCGTCGAGCTGGTCAACAGCATGACGACGGCGTTTTTCGAACCGGATCCCTTGCCCAAGCTTGACTTCAACAAAGGGATTCCCGCGGAGTACACCACGCTGGTGACGGTTCCTTCGCTGCTGATCAATGAAAAGCAGGTGCGCAACCTGGTGACCGATCTCGAGGTGCGCTATCTTGCCAATCGCGATCCGAACCTGCACTTTGCACTGCTCACCGATCTGGCCGACTCCGTGAGCCGCCCGCGCGAGAACGACTCGCATCCGCTGGTTGATCTTGCCGTGCGGCTAATCGAGGAGCTGAACGGAAAGTATTGCACGCCGCACAGCGGATGCTTCATTCTTCTGCATCGGCATCGCGTCTTCAACACGCGCCAGGGTGTGTGGATGGGCTGGGAGCGCAAGCGCGGCAAGCTTCTTGATTTGAACAAGCTGCTGGCGGGTGAGTTCGATGCGTTCCCGATCAAGTCAGGGCGCGTGGATGCGCTCAGACAGGTGCGCTACATCATCACTCTTGATTCGGACACCGAGCTTCCGCGCGGCACTGCTGCGAGGATGGCGGGTGCGATCGCGCACCCTCTGAACCAGGCAGTGATTGATCCGAAGCTGCGCGTAGTGACCGAGGGCTACGGCATTCTGCAGCCGCGCGTCGGCGTGACCGTGCAATCGACGGCGCGTTCCCGGTTGGCGGCGATCTATTCCGGCCAGGCCGGCTTTGATATTTATACCCGCGCCATTTCCGACGCATACCAGGACCTCTTCGGCGAAGGCATCTTCACGGGCAAAGGCATTTATGAAGCAGCGACGCTGCATGCCGTGCTGAACCGCAGATTTCCGCGCAACGCGTTGCTCAGCCACGACCTCATTGAGGGAGCCTACGCGCGCGCGGGACTGGCGACGGACATCGAAATCATCGACGACTATCCTTCGCACTACAGCGCGTATAGCCGGCGGCTGCATCGCTGGGTGCGCGGCGACTGGCAGATTGCGCAGTGGATGTTCGGGCGCGTGCCGGACGAGTCAGGACACTGGGGGCCAAACCCGATTTCGGAGATTTCGCGTTGGAAGATCTTCGATAATCTGCGCCGCTCGCTGGTCGATCCGTTCCTGTTCATCCTGTTTGTGGCCGGCTGGTTCGGATTGCCGGGGGGGCCGCTTTTCTGGACCGCCGTCTCGCTGCTCCTGCTGGTCTTCCCGTCGCTTGTGCAGTTCGGATTCAGCATCGGTCACGCGCTGACGAGCGGCTATAAAGGGCAGGCGGCGGAAGCGTTCTCTGGACTTGGCCACGCATTGCTGCTGACGTTGTTCCATCTGATTTTCCTGCCGCATCAAACGCTGCTCGCCCTGGACGCAATTGTGCGCTCGCTGGTGCGCAGGTTTATCACCGGAGAGCGGTTGCTGGAGTGGGAGACGGCGGCAGAGGCGGAATTGCAGAAAGCGCGGCAGACACCGGTGGACCGCTATCTTGCGGTGATGCCGGCGGTCGCGGCCAGCCTGGCTGCTCTGGTGTGGTTCTGCGCGCCGCGTAGAGAGGCGATTTATTGCGCTGCGCCGATCCTGGTGTTGTGGGCCGTTGCCAACGGCATCACGGCGTGGCTGGACCGACCGCCGCTGGAGCGCGAGCCGCTTGCCGCGGCTGACGAGGCGTTTCTCCTGGGCCATGCGTTGCGAATCTGGCGGTACTTTTACCAATTCGGCGGTGAGCGGCACAACTATCTCATCCCCGACAACGTGGAAGAGGATGGGCTGTTTGAAGCGGCGCGCGTTTCGCCTACGAATATCGGTTTGCTGCTGAATGCGCGGCAGGCGGCGTGCGAGCTTGGGTTTTTGACGATGCCCGAGTTTGTAGCGCTGACGCGGCAGAGCCTTTCTTCTATCGCGCGTCTCGAGAAATATCGCGGCCATCTATTCAACTGGTACAACACGGAGACGCTGGCGCCGCTGAATGCCGCGCCGTTTGTCTCGTCGGTGGATAGCGGCAACTTTGTTGCTTCTCTCTACACGCTGCACACGGGCGCGCGGGATCTGCTGCGGAAGCAATTACTTTCGCCGCAATTGTTTGCCGGATTGCACGCGCACTGGTCGCTGATGAAAGGCAAGAATCATCTGCCTGGCCCGGTAGCCAAACTCAGGCTTCCGGCGCAGACGGCCGCGCCTGCGGAGTGGATCGAGTGGATGGCGAAGGCCGAAGATGTGTTGGCGAAGGCCTCGGAGTGTTTGATTGCCGAGGGGCGGGACGCGTGGTGGGTTACGGCAACCCTGCATCGCATCAAGGCCATCGATGCTGTGCTGCGCGACGATCTTCCGTGGATGCTTCCCGAGTTTCGTCGATTGCGCGAACTGCCGCAACTGGCGATCGATGACAATACAGCCGCGCTCTCGTTGAAGGACACGATTGTGTTTGCCGAAGCGATGCACGTGCGCCTTTCCGGCGCCTGGGGCACGCTGGAAGCCGATGCGTCGCTGGCGGAACTGGTAGAGAAATTCCGTGCTCCGCTCGCTGCCGCGATTGAGAACCTACGCGCCCTGGCCGGCGCATTGCGCAAGATTGCGGAAGATGCGGAGCGTTTGGCGGAGGAGACGGAATTTGCATTCCTTGTCGACCCAGGACGCCAGATTCTTTCGATTGGCTTTGACGTAAGACAGGAAAAGCTGCATGAGGCCTGCTACGACATGATCGCCTCAGAGGCTCGCATAGCAACGCTTCTCGCGATTGCACGCGGCGATCTTCCACAGCAGAGCTGGTTCAAACTGGCGCGCGACCACGCGTATGCCTACGGGCGCTTCCTGCTGCTCTCCTGGACGGGCACGATGTTCGAGTACCTGATGCCGCCGCTATGGATGCGCAGTTATCCCGGCACGCTGATTGCGCGCACACAGGACGCAGTGGTGCACGTGCAGCGGGCGTTTGCACGCGGTCTCGGAATACCGTGGGGGATCTCGGAGTCGGGTGCGGCGCGGAAGGACGACGCCGGCCACTATCACTATCAGGCCTTTGGCGTGCCGCGCATCGCGCTGTGGTTTGAGGCTGAAGCGGGCCCGGTGGTCTCTCCGTACTCGACGTTCCTGGCGCTGAGCGTCGCTTCAAGCGAGGCGCTGCATAACCTGCGGCGTATGGAGTCCGCACACTGGGTGGGTGCGTTCGGATTTTATGAAGCCGCCGATTACATGGCTTCGCTACGGAAGCCCGAACTGGTTCGCGAATGGATGGCGCACCACCAGGGCATGTCGCTTCTGGCGATTACAAACTTGCTGCATGACAACATTGTGCAGCGCTGGTTCCATGAGAATCCGCTGGTGCAGGCGACGGAGCTTCTGCTGCATGAAATGCCGGTGAGCAAAGCGGTGCTGAAGGCCAAGCTGAATGAGTTCGCACCTATTCACGCGGCGTAAGCAGACTTGATGGCAGTCACGGTGCCTATGGGTGAACCTTGACAAGCGCCAGCGTATTCGGCGTGAGTTCCAGGTCGAGTGTGCCGTTGGTCAGCTTCGTTTCTTCCGGCGCAGGCAGAGCTGTTTCCCGGTTCATTTGCTCCACCTGAGCAGCGGTGGGATCGAGCGGCTTACCCAATTCTGCGTATTTCGGAAGCACGTTGCCATGTTCGGCGTCGACACGCTCGATGCTCACGCGCGCGCCGACGGGAACATGCTGGAAGAGAAGATGAACTTCCGTCTTCTCGCCGTGCTGATCGGGGTCGACGAGATTCCAGACCGCGAGAGCCAAGCCGCCATCGGCGGTCCTGGTAACGATGACGTCTTTGGCGTCGTTGGCGATGCGCTGATCGCCAAGCTCATGCAGCAGGCCGTAGGCGTAGTAGCTGGGCTTGTTGATTCCGCCCTTGGCGCGAAGACCGAACATGCCGACGAAGGGCTTGGGGATCGGGCCCCCTTCTTCGAATACATCAGAAAACGTCCAGAACGACATCATGTTCACGAGGCCGTCGCACTGACGGATGGTGTTAGCCAGAGCCGGTCCCACAAAGATTGTGTCGCGCGATTCCAGCATGCCCTGCACATTCCACTCCGTCAGGAAGAAGGGAAGATCGGGCGTGGCTGAGGACTTGATCTCGCTCTTCACCTTTGCCACGGCGCGGCAGACGCGCTCATCCATGGGAATCTGCTCGTTCGTGCCGAAGAGGTCCTGCACGGTATCGTCTGCGTACGCGTGTGTGGAGACGAAGTCAACAGGGACATGATTCTCTGCGGTGAATTTCAGAAAGTCACTGATCCAGGCGGACGCGGCAGTGGCCGGACCGCCGACGCGGAGACGAGGGCTGACGCTTTTGAGTGTGCGCGCGGTGTGCGCGTAGAGATCGAAATAGGAGCGCTGGCGGGGAATACCGTTCCAGAAGTCGATGTTTGGTTCGTTCCAGACTTCGAAGTACCATTGCGAGACCTCGTCGATTCCATATCGGTCGACGAGATGTTGCGCGAAGTGGCGGATGAGGTCATCCCAGCGATCCATGCTTTTGGGCGGCGAGACATTCTGCTTGTACCAGAATGGATGAAGGGCATCGGGGTTGAATGCCAGCTTTTTGGGCATGAAGCTGATTTCAACAAACGGGCGCACGCCGTTCTTCAGGAGGCCGTCGTAGATCTGGTCAACATAGGCGAAGTTGTAGACGGGATTGCCGTGCTCATCTTCGTTGTACACGCCCACTTCATCGTGGAAGATGGCGTGAAAGCGCACATATTTGAAATCGGCAACCCTCTTTACGGCGCGCAGATCATCGCGGTAGCTCTCGCGCAAGGAGAGAATGGCGCGGCCTGAGCCGAACATCTGCTCCCAGAAGTGCGGAAGCGGCGTGGTTCGCGCCTGCGCGTCGATCTGAATGATTTGCTGCGCCGGACCGGGGCGCACAGCGGCGAGAAAGATGAAGAGAGCCAATGCGAAAGTATGGCTGAAGCCCAGGCGTCGCATGAGATGCTCCTTTCACGGTGGCTGTGCGAATGGAAAGGCGGCGGAGGTCTATTCGACTCCACCCATCAATCTTAACGAATCCTGCACGCTTAACAAATGCTGCACGGCTTTTTGAGCAAGGGTTGTGAAGTGCTGGTGTGGTGGTTGAACCTGCGGTCTCTTGATGTTCCGCCAGGAATTGTGAACAGCGGTGTCACTTTTTCGCAGTATCAAATTACAGGCTGTTGAAAATATCCGGCGAGAGTACCTGCTGCAAAATGCGAGATCGGTTTTCATCATCCAAGCCAACCAATTAAGTTGCAAGCGCGTCCAATCTGGAACCGAGGTAAGGAAGTCGTGTGTCCGAATGACAGCGCCAGCTTGTGACACCGTGCCACGCGGAGCCGGGGCGAGAGCAGCATTGGATCAGCGCCGATTCGTAAGGGCTTCGCGTAAGTTGGAATCCAAAAAATTATGCAGAGCGGCTTTCGTTTCTGTTAAGCCGCGAGGTGGGGTTCATGGATGACATTCAGGTTGTGCTGGCGGACAATCAGCCGCTTACGCTCTCTGGCCTGCGCAGCGCGGTAGCGGATCATACCGACATTCAGGTTCTTGCGGAGTGCCAAAGCCAGGAGCGCTTGATGGATGCGGTGCGCAATCACTCGCCGGATGTGCTGCTTGTCAGCACAGAGATTCTGCAAGAGGAGTTGGGTACTCTTGAGCGCCTGGTGACAGAGATGGAGTCGACGCGGGTGATCGTGCTTACCAGCCGTAAAGACCCTGATTTTCTGGAGGGCGCGTTGCGCTCAGGGGCGCGAGGGATATTTCAGCGCGAGTGGCCGGTCCACCAGATTCCGGTGGCGATTCGCAAAGTGATCAGCGGCGGCGTATGGCTTGAGCAGACAGTGGCCGAGAAGGTGCTGGCAGAGATACTGAACCGGCCGAAAACGGCAGATCAGGACGAGCGAAAGATTGCGATGCTGACGGCGCGCGAGCGTGAAGTGATTGGGCTCGTTTGCCAGGGGATGCGCAATAAGGAGATCGCGAGGCAGTTACACATCAGCTCGGCTACGGTATCGCATCATCTTACTTCGGTTTTTCGCAAGCTGGAGGTTGAGGACCGGACTTCGCTCGTTATCTATTCTGCCAAGCACGGTCTGGCTGCGTTTTAATACGAGTTCTTTCGTCTTCATTCTGTGATCGGCCAGCCTAATTCATGATGCTGCGGAAAGTTTGCTCTTGAAGAAGTCGAGCGATCGAGCCAAGCCCTCCTTCAATTGAACCTGCGGTTCCCATCCCAGCAGCTTTCTTGCTCTGGTGATGTCCGGCCGGCGGCGGATGGGGTCGTCCTCGGGCAGTGCCTCGAAGCACAGTTCGCTCTTCGAACTCGTCACTTCGAGCACCGCCTGGGCGCATTCCAGGATTGTGAACTCGTTCGGATTGCCGATGTTGACGGGCAGATGTACCCCGGAGCGGGCCAGGCGCACGACGCCCTCGATGAGATCGTCAACGTAGCAGAAGCTTCGGGTCTGATTGCCGTCGCCGTAGATGGTGAGCGGCTCGCCGCGCAACGCCTGCATCATGAAGTTGGAGACCACGCGGCCGTCGCTCGGTTGCAGCCGCGGGCCGTAGGTGTTAAAGATGCGCACCAGATGCGTGTTGACCCCGCGTGAGCGATGATAGGCCATGACGAGCGCCTCGGCATAGCGCTTGGCCTCGTCATATACGGAACGCGGCCCGATGGGGTTCACATTGCCCCAATATTCTTCTGTCTGCGGATGCTCGAGCGGATCGCCGTAACACTCCGAGGTGGAGGCATGCAGAAAACCAGCTTCGTGCTGCGCGGCGATTTCCAGCATGTTTTGCGTGCCGACCGACCCAACGGACAAGGTCTCGATCGCTAAGCGCAGATACTCGGGCGGGCTTGCCGGCGAGGCGAAGTTGAAGACGTAATTCAACGGTCCTGGCGCAAAGTCGGCAGGCAGGGGCCGGCAGATATCCCATTCCAAGAAACGAAAGCGAGGTTCATTGGCAAGATGAGCCAGGTTTTCCTGCGCACCGGTAGAGAAATTGTCAATGCCGAGAACTGTGTGACCGTCGCGCAGCAGACGATCAATCAGGTGCGAGCCGAGAAATCCAGCGGCGCCGGTGACAAGAACGCGCATGCTCAAAGCGTGTGCTCCCGATAGCAATGATAGGGCTCGGCGTAGGTATTATTGGCAGTCATTTCGTTAAAGCCAAAATTCATTCAATGACGGTACTGCGCGGCTTGCCTTGCTGTGCGTTATAGATGGCCGGTCTGCCTACGCTCACGTAGGTGAAGCCGTGTTGTTGCATCGCTTCCGGTTTGTAGAGATTGCGGCCATCGATCACGATCGGAAAGCGGACGGCCCTGTTAAGGCGGACGAGGTCAAGGTTGGCAAACTCCTTCCAGTCGGTGAGGATCAAGATGGCGTCTGCTTCCCTGGCTGCCTCATAGGCGTTTGTGGCGTAGCGCATTCTTTCACTAGGCGGTAGAAGTTCTTTGGCACGATCCATTGCCGCAGGATCGTAAGCTGTAATGCAGGCCCCGCTCGCGAGCAGTTTCTGAATCACGTAAATGGCAGGTGATTCGCGGATGTCATCTGTCTCGCCCTTGAAGGCGAGCCCCAGGGCAGCGAGCCGTTTGCCGCGCAACGTCCAAAGCGCAGAAAGAACTTTCTTGTAGAAGATGTCCTTTTGTGTTTCGTTGATGCGGTGGATTTCGTGAAGCAGCTGGAAATCCACCCCGCGCTGCTGAGCTACCCAATGGAAAGCAGCCACATCTTTAGGAAAGCAGGAGCCTCCATAGCCGAGCCCCGCGCGCAGAAACCGCGGACCGATGCGGCTGTCGAGGCCCATGCCTGCGGCAATGTCTTCGATGTCTGCGTCGACTACCTCTGCCAGATTGGCCACAGCATTGATGAACGAGATTTTGAGCGCGAGGAACGCATTGGAAGCATGCTTGATGATTTCCGCACTCTGGGCCGAAGTCACGAGGAGTTCAGCCGGATGGGCATTGTCACGCGATCCTTTGAGGGCATCGGGCTGCCTGTAATAGCTACCATCCGTTAGAGGAGCGTAGATGCGTTGCAACACTGAAGCAGCACGCTCGGAATTGGCTCCTACCACGATGCGATCTGGATGCAGGAAATCCATCACGGCTGTTCCTTCGCGCAGGAACTCGGGGTTGGACACGACATCGAAGGTTTCCGGAGGTATGCCGTGACGCTGTAGAACGCGGCTGATCCACTCGTTCGTGTAGACCGGTACCGTGCTCTTCTCCACGATGACCTTGTAACTGCGCATGGAGCGGGCAATCTCGGAGACCACTGCTTCGACGAAGGAGAGGTCCGCGGCGCCGCTGTCACCCTGCGGCGTGCCGACGGCAATAAAGATGGCCTCGCTTTGTTCGATTGCGGCGGGGAGATCGATGGTGAATGCCACGCCATGATTCCGATGCTTGGCCAGCAACTCGGGAAGATGCCGCTCAAAGATCGGCACACCTCCATCGCACAA
>Ga0335072_10006905_pt1 | contig 16566 bp, 10 predicted proteins | sample Lox_Sample_21_FD_206725 | JGI IMG/M metagenome (GOLD analysis project Ga0335072, IMG submission 206725) | Soil microbial communities from Loxahatchee National Wildlife Refuge, Florida, United States - Lox_Sample_2.1 | ecosystem: Environmental > Terrestrial > Soil > Wetlands | place: USA...
ATCGCGCCGGGATGGATCATCACGCGGGGCTGGGTGTCGGCTTGTCTGCATTAAACTGGAAACGTGAAGATCGCACTGGCCCAGATCAACCCCACGGTAGGGGATTTCACTGGGAACCTGGAAAAAATAAAGGAAACCGCAAGCCGCGCGGCAGACCAGGATGCGCGTCTCACAGTTTTTTCTGAACTGACCATCTGTGGTTATCCTCCGGCCGACTTTCTGGAAAAGCCGGGTTTTTTAGCGTGCTGTCGCAAGGCCGTGCAGGAACTAGCCGAGGCCACGCGGGATTTGCGCACGGCAATTGCTGTTGGCGTCGCGCTGCCAGCGCCGCAGGATTCAGGCAAGCCGGCGGTAAACGCCGCCGTTCTCCTCGACTGCGGACATGTTCTGCTGGAACAGCACAAGCGGCTGCTACCGTTCTACGATGTGTTCGACGAACAGCGCTACTTCAAGGCCTCGGGGCCGCAGCAGGTTGTCGAGCTCGACGGACAACGGATTGCCATTTCGATCTGCGAAGACGCCTGGAACGACAAGAACTTCTGGCCGCGGCGGCTTTACTCGTTCGATCCGCTGGAAGAGCTGATGCGTCAGAACCCGGCAATCCACGTCAACCTGTCCTCATCGCCTTTCTGGCATTCCAAGCGCGAGATGCGGCGGAAGATGCTCCGCGCCATCTCCAATCGCGATGGAATTCCGGTTGTAATGTGCAACCAGGTGGGGGGCAATGACAGCCTGATCTTCGACGGTTCTTCGTTCGCCATCAATGCCCACGGCGACCTGGTGGCACAGGCGAAATCATTTGAAGAAGACCTGGTGGTTTTCGATCCATTCAGTGCATCTCCGCTACCTGAACCCGCTGAGGACGATACGGAGGCGGCCTATCGCGCTCTGGTGCTCGGAACGCGCGATTATGTGCGCAAATGTGGATTCAGCAAGGTAGTCATCGCGCTAAGCGGCGGAATCGACTCCGCTCTGGTCGCAGCGATCGCGACTGAGGCGCTCGGCAAGGAAAATGTGCTCTGCATTGGCATGCCGAGTCCATATTCGTCCCAGGGATCCGTCGACGACAGCCGGAAGCTCGCTGCCAATCTTGGCATTCGCTTTGAATTGATCAGCATCAGCGATCTGTTCCGCCAATACACGCAGTCCCTCGATCCGCTGTTTGCCGGAACCAAACCGGGGCTTGCCGAAGAGAACCTGCAGGCGCGCATTCGCGGGAACCTGCTCATGGCCGTTTCGAACAAGTTTGGCTCACTGGTGTTAACAACCGGCAACAAGTCCGAGATGGCGGTGGGCTACTGCACGCTTTATGGCGATATGGTCGGGGCGCTCGCGGTCATCGGCGATCTGATCAAAACGCGTGTTTATGCCATTTGCCGCTGGCTCAACCGCGAGCGCGAAATCATTCCCCGGGCAATCCTCGAGAAGCCTCCATCTGCGGAGCTGCGTCCGGGACAAAAGGATACTGACTCGCTGCCGCCGTACGACGTTCTCGATCCTATCCTCGAAGCCTATGTCGAGCGCTACGAGACTCCGGAATGCATTGCGCAGAAGAACGGTTTTTCGCTCGAACTGGTCCAACAAGTGGTTCATCTGGTCGAACGCTCAGAGTACAAACGCCAACAGGCAGCACCGGTTTTGAAGGTCACATCGAAGTCGTTTGGTATGGGACGTCGTTTCCCCATTGCCGTCAAGGTTCAGGTATAAGCTAGAACAAGGGTTTACCCGCCGCTGAAGGAGAAATCGCTTGATCCGGAATTCCGTTCGTTTGGCCGCCGCTGTGGCGATGGCCGCCCTTTTTTCACCCGTCCCTCATGTCTTCGCACAAGATCAGACGCCGGCGACGCCGCCGCCTGCCGCGGAGCCCGCTGCGCCCAAGGCGACCGCGCCTGTTTTTCCCGCGCCTGATCCGGCAGACTTCACCGCGACCGCGCCGACCAAGGAAGTCGTGAACGCCTTCATGCAGGCCAACCTTGGCTTTGACACAAATGCGATGTGGCAGGTGCAGGCAATTCAAAAGACGCAGATCCAGGGAATCAACAAAGTGGTGGTTTTCGTGGGCGATAAAACGGGTAAGCAGCAGCCCTATCGCTTCGCATTCTTCACCACGCCCGATCAGCAGCATATTATCGTCGGCGACCGCATCATTCCTTTCGGCGAGCATCCCTTCGCGGAGTACCGCACCCTTCTGGAGCAGAAGGCCAATGGTCCTTATCGCGGTTCGGCGGCGAAAGATCTTGAAATTGTCGAGTTTGCCGACTTCCAGTGCCCGCACTGCAAGGCCGCGCAGGCCAACATGGACAAGCTGGTAACTGACTTCCCGAAGGCTCGTATCGTTTTCCAGAACGATCCGCTTCCCAGCATCCATCCCGAGTCGGTGAAGGCCGCCGAATACGGCGTCTGCGTGGCGAAGCTGGGGGGCAGCACTGCTTTCTTCCAGTATGTGACCGCGGTTTTTGAGGGGCAGGAGGGACTGAGTACGGCTGATGGCGCAACTCTCACGCTGAACAGTTCGAGCAGCAAGGCTGGATTGGATCCGGAGAAGGTCGCGGCCTGCGCGGCAACCCCGGAGACCAAGGCTGCGGTCGACGCCTCGATGGAACTGAGCAAGGATGTCGATGTAAACCAGGTGCCAACGCTGCTGGTTAACGGTCGCGCGATCCCCGCCAATGCTCCATACGAGACTCTGAAAGAGATTGTTGAATTCCAGGCCAAACAGGATGGGGTGGCGCAGTAAAGGTGTGTATTCATTCAAGCGGCGGAAAATCGCCGCTTGATTCAGACAAGTTCCAGGCCCATCTGCGTTTTCCAGCTGAATGCCGGTCCAGCAAAGCTGGGTCGTTCGCCTCGCGGAAGAAAGCCGCTGGCTCAGGGAATCATCTGGCCGCGCTCGATCCGCATCATGGGGGAGTGTCCAGCCGCCTGGGTCCCGCGGACGATATGCGGTGTAACGATGACCAATAAGCTGGCATAGTTCCTGGTGAGATCGGTACCGGTAATGGCGTTTAAACCGGGGATCTCTGTCAGTCCGGGCAAGCCGCTCAATTCGCGGCTTTCTTCTTTGTCGATCTCGCTCACGAGCACTACCGCCGAACCCTCCTTGAGCCGCACCTGGCTTGAGTAGTTGCGGTTGTTCAGGATCGGAACTCCGTTGATCGAGGATCCGCCCAGGGCCGTGATTGTCAGATCCAAATTAAGCGCAACATCGCCTGCTCGGGTGACACTTGGTCTGGCTTTGAACGTCAGGCCAAGGTCCTGGTATTGCACCTGCGGAATCGTCTGCGTGCTGGTATTGAGCTGCGAGAGAAGGGAAGTGAGACTTCCCGAAGTTCCCGCGCTGGTCAGTCCCGGAATGTTGAGGCCGGTGGTGCCCAGATTCGAATAATTCGAGCTCATGATCGGATAGCGCGACCCGCTTTTGATGGTTCCCTCTTCGCCATCGGCGAGGTGAAGTTGGATCTGATCCAGTTCGCGTGATTGTGACGAATTCAAACTGAGATTGACTGTGGTCGATCCGGGCGATAAGCCAGTCAGGGTCAGGCCACCACCAAAGAGCACAATGCCGTTCTGGAAGAGAGAACTCGAGACCTGGCCGGAGGCCAGCAGGATTCCGAGAATCGCGAGGGTGTCGCCGGGCGATGCAAGGCCGGAAGAGATGATCTGCTGCACCAGCGATTGATTCTGGTTCAGGATCGACTGTTCCTCGGAATATACGTTGAAGGCCGTGATCTGCTGGGGCGGCGTAGCGCCGGTGTTGCGCTCATTGGAATAGGCGAGCTGAATAAGCCGGACATCAAGCAGGACCTGGCTCTTTCCATCGAGGAATTCGCGCAGCGTCTCATTGAAGGCGTTCAACCTTGCGGTCGTGGCTCGAACGGTGATGGTGCCGGGGCCCGGCTGCGCGGTCACCTGCTGCAACTGGAACACGTTCTTCGCCAGGGTCACGACCTCGTTTATTTGTTCTTTCGACATGCCGCCCAGGTAGACGGTTTCAGCCTCTTCGCGCTCATACTGCTCGCGATTGCTGCGCGTATCCTTCGCCACTAGCGCACGGTGGGCGTCGAGAGGCACCGTAAACGAGTCGGTTGCAAGATTCAGCGCGTCCATCGCCTGATTGAAGGTGGCGTCGTCGAGTTCAAACCGGATGGGCGGGCCCGTCACGCTTTGATCAACCGAGGCCTCAATTCCGTATGTCCTGAAAACCGCCTGGATCAGTTGGTGCCGGTCGGTTTTCTGATGGAAGCTGTGCTTGCCCGCTGTCGGTTCAAGTACCGGTGCCGGGGCTAGTGATTCCGCGCCTTGCCCGTAAAGGGGCTTTGTTTGTGCGTCCGCCACGTCGGCAGCCAACTCGTGCAGGTGTTCGGCTACTTCAATATTTCTTGGATCGAGGGTCGCCGCCTTTTGGATGGCGGCGGATTCTGCGGTGGTGTCTCCGCGGAGGCGCGCCTTCGCCGCAGTCTGGATCAGTTCTGTGACTTCGTGACTGCGCGCAACTTCGCTGGCCGCGGCGAAGTTCTGATTTTGCGGATCGAGGTTTGCGGCCTCCCGGTAGTCGCGCATCGCGGCTTCATATTGGCCTTTTTCGAAGAGCTTGCTGCCTTCGAGATAAAGCCTGGTTGCGCGCCGTTGGTCCTTGCCGGTTGCGATCTTTGAGGATTCGTTTCCCCTTGATCCATTGTTCGCGGCATTGGGGGCGTTGTCTGGTGCGGCCGATTGCGGGGAAGAAGTCTGTGGCTGTTGGGCCGCACCTGCCGCAGTTGCGATGGCGAGACACGCCATTATCCATTGGGCGCGGTTCATGCGTGGCCCCGTGTCGCTGCCAGCAGGTCTGCCAGGGTTGTGGCGCAGACCTCGGGCCTGTGTTCCATCAGAGCGTCGAAGGTGAAGTGTCCGGTAGCGACGGCGATTACAGGCAATCCATTGCTATGGGCCGCTTCGATGTCCCGCGGAGTGTCGCCTACCACGCAAACACTGGCGTCATGGCCGGCAAGTTCACGCGCTTTGCGCGCCGCGTTCCCAATCAACTCGGAGCGAACAGGGAAACGGTCGCTGAATCCGCCAAAACGGAACCACTCGCGAATGCCGGCGCGCTCGATCTTGATCCATCCGATCAGCTCCAGGTTCCCGCTGGCGACGCCCAGCGTTGCCCCACGATCGGCGAGATGTTGGAGCGTCGCTTCCACGCCGGGCATGAGGACGGGCTGCAATTCGTGGCGGCGTCCGGCTACGCTGTGGCACATTCCCTTGAGGATGGCTGCAACCTGCCGTTCCAGTACCTCGGTTGGAATTCCAGCTTGTTTACAGGCCTCGTGCAGAATTGCGGTGTCGGTGTTTCCGGCAAGGGAAACGCCGTCGAGGGAAACCTCAAACCCGGTCACCTCGCGCACCGAGATGGCAACGCTCTCGAAGTGAACACGATCGCGGCTTCGCAACAGCGTGCCATCGATGTCGAACAGGTAGGCATCCTGTTCGTCCCATACGAATCCGCTTGCGATTGCGGTGCGTGCCTGTTGATCCGGTTGAATTGTCTCCATGCCAGTGCGGAGCGCGGCTGCCGCAGTTCCAGAGTAACCGAACCCGGCGCCATACCGGGAATGCCCTTATCCCTGGCGAATCCCCTGGCGAGTGGCTCCGAATACAGGACGTTCACTGCGAGGCGGACGCTTGAGGCCCGCGCGTATTTCGGCGAGGCTGATGCCCAGCTCGGCCATCGTGCGGCTCAGCGTATTCCGGTGGATGCCCAGTTCTTCCGCGGCCTTACATTGGTTGCCTTTGTTGGCGGCGAGCACTTCGCGCAGATACTGCCGTTTGAACTCCTTCACCGCATCCTCATAGCGGATTCCGGTGGAATGCATTTGTGCAACCAGGCTATCCAAGTCTCGTCTCACGTCAACCTCTTGCTCTACTAGATTGCCACAACCGGCAGGCTTCAGCCTGCGAAAAATCATTTACTCGTTCCCTCGTGCATCCACTGCGGGGACTGCGTTTCCAATACGTGCAATTCCTTGCGGACCCGCTCGGCGAGGCGATCCGGAGTGACTCGAGTGCTCACGTGAAGTGCACCGAAGAAATATCGCGGCAGCCGTGCCTCCGTCAACCATTGAGTTTGCGGAAAGAACGCCACCGTAACCAGGATGCAGAGCGTAACGAATACAACCCCCTCTGCAAAACCAAAAACAGCGCCGGCCAAACGATCCAGGCAACCGAGCCCGACCTTCTCAAACATCTTGGCCAGTATTGCTCCCGTGATGGCCGCCACCGCCATCACAAGAAACGCTATGACCAAAAATGCGATCGCGTTTGCGACCTCAACGGAGCGGACAACGGGCTTCAGGATCGCGGCCAGCCGCCAATAGTTCCACGAGGCCAAAGCGAGTCCCAGCACGAGTCCGGCGAGGGAGAAAACCGACCGGAAGAAGCCTCGCGCGATCCCGCCGAGCACTGCAGCAGCCACTACGATCACGATGATCCAATCAACCAGGGTCATCATTCCACCGATTACGAAAGATTGAGATTTCGGCCCGTGAGACGCCGGAAGGCTTCGAGGTATTTCTGCAGTGTACGCTCGACCACCTCGTCGGGAAGTCCCGGCGCAGGCGCCTGCTTGTTCCAGTGGATGCTCTCGAGATAATCGCGGACAAACTGTTTGTCGAAACTGGGTTGAGCTCCGCCGGGTTTCCACGCGGAAGCCTCCCAGAATCGCGAGGAATCCGGTGTGAGCACCTCATCCGCCAGAACGATTTCGTCACCGGTTCTGCCGAATTCGAATTTGGTATCGGCGAGAATGAGCCCACGTGACTCTGCATGTTTACTGGCCTTGGCGTAGATTGCCAGCGTCAGTCTTCGCAACTCTTCGGCAACATCTTTGCCGACCACGTTTTCCACAGCCGCAAATGAGATGTTTTCATCGTGGGTGCCGTCCTGGCTTTTGGTAGAAGGCGTGAACAGAGGCTCCGGCAGCCGCGAACCATCCTGCAAACCCTGCGGCAAACTGATGCCGCAGACAGTTCCATTTGTTTTGTATTCTTTCCAGCCGGACCCAGCGATGTAGCCACGCGCTACACATTCCACGGGAAACATCCGCGCGCGCCTGACCAGCATCGACCGGCCTTCCAATTGATCTTTGTAGGGGTACAGCTCCGGGGGAAAGTCACGGACTTCCGTTGCGATCAGGTGGTTGGGGACAATGTCGCGTACCAGATCAAACCAGAAGAGGGAAATTTGGGTCAGCAGCTTTCCTTTGTAGGGAATGCCACTGGCGAGCACGTGATCGAATGCCGAAATACGGTCCGTCGCCACCATCAGCAGTGCATCGCCGATTGCGTAAAGATCGCGTACCTTGCCCCGGCCAATCAGCGGAGTGGGGCCCAAGTCCGTCTTCAGAAGACTTGTCATTGCCAGGGAAACCTCGGAAGATCTGCGGCCATACGACTTTGGTGTAATGCGAAGAACGAGTTCGAATCGCCTCGCCGTGAAACTCCGATTTTCTGGCCCACGGGCAGCTTTGTCAAACCGTTCGGTTGGGTGGGAATTGACTGATGAGAAAAGCGGAGAGGCATCGTGTCGGTCTTTCCACAAACGCCTGTGACGGTCATCACGGAGGCAGATCTGAAAGTGGGCGAAACTCCAATTGTCATCAAGGTTCGGGAGCCCGTCAGAAGGTTCCTTTGAGCCGGGTGACACGAGGCAGCAGTGGAAAGGGGAAGCCGCGGCTAGCTTCGTTCTAATAGGGATCGCCAGTAGCCGCGTACTACCGACCTCCAGTGCCGGCTACTGGTCCCCGTCTTGATCTTGTGATATTCAATGCAAGCGCCTCCGAAGCGAAGATTTCCTTCGGGGGCGATTTTTTTGCGGGAAAACAAAAAGAGGGCTGGCAAAGATGCCATCGCTCTTGCACTGACTGCCTGATTGCCGCTCTTAGGCCGTGGCGCGTTGCTGCTGCTCGTGTCCGCCAAGCTTGACGCTGACGACCTTCGACACGCCAGGCTCCTGCATGGTTACGCCGTAGATCATGTCGGCGGCATGCATCATGCGCTTGGAGTGCGTCACAAGCAGGAACTGCGTTTCGGTGCTCAGCGTGCGGAGCAGATCCGCAAGACGGCCCACGTTTGTTTCATCGAGCGCGGCATCCACTTCGTCGAGCACGCAGAACGGGCTCGGCTGGAACTGGAAGATACCCACGAGCAGGGAAATCGCGGTCAGCGCCTTCTCACCGCCCGAGAGCAGAAGCACGTTCTGGAGTTTTTTGCCCGGAGGCGAAGCGATGATTTCCAAGCCGCTCTCTGCCTGATTCTCTGCATCGGTAAGACGGAGCATTGCCTGACCGCCATGGAAGAGCTTCGTGAACACCTGTCCGAAGTTCTCGTTGATCCGCGCAAATGCCTCGTCAAATTTTTCACGCGAAATCTGATCGATCTCTTTGATGGTCTGCTGCGTATTCTCGATCGACTCCATCAGATCCTTGCGCTGGGTTTCAAGGAAAGTGTGGCGCTCGGCGGTTTCCTTGTATTCCTCCAGCGCCATCATGTTCACGGGGCCCATCTGCTCGAGCTTCTGTTTCAATGTGCGGCAGGTTTCTTCCTCGACGGCGAGCGGTTCGTCTGCAATGCGCACAATTTCCTGGTCGGCGCGGAGCGCAGATGCTTCGGCGTTTACTTCCGTCAGGCAGCTGCCTTCGAGGTGTTCGAGGTCGGACTTCAACTTCGCCGCCTGGCTTGCCCGGCCGCTGCGATCCTCGCGTAACTGGTCGAGCGAGGCGCGCGCGGTCTTCAATTGGGTCTCCATCTCCGCAAGCTTGTGACGAACCTCCTGCGCCCGCGCTGCGAGGGCTTCGGCCTGTGCGAGGGCTTCGGCTTTCAGAGCGGTCAGCTCAACTTCGCGCTGTGCCAGCTCAGCACTTTCCTTGATCCGCTGCTCGCGCTCCGCTTCTGAAGCGGCGCGCTGTTGTTCGATTGCGAGTACGCGCCGTTCGAGGTCGGCATGCAGCCGATCGATGCGCTGGAAGGCAGCTTCGGCGCCGCGACGCCGCTCTTCAAGTCCGGCCAATTCCGCGGTAAGCTTCGCGGCGTCGTGCTGTAGCGTCTCGCGCGTCTGGCGCATGGTTGCAAGCTGGCTCTGCTGAGTTTCCAAGGCCGCCTCGGCCGATGCCTGCTCGGCTTCGAGTCGCACCGCCTCTTCACGCTTCTGCTCGATGACGGTGTGCTTGGCTTCGCGCGCTTCCTTGTTGCGCTCAGCCTGCGTCATCCAGTCCTGCAGGCGGCGCTCGATGCGCTGCGCCTCGTTCTCCATTTGCTTCAGTGCTGCGCCCTGATCGGCAGCATCGCGCTCGGCAACGCGACGTTCTTCACTGCGAGCCTCGAGGCGCGCGGTCAGCTCTTCGATGTGGCGGGTCAACGCTGCAGCTTCCAATTCCGCCTTACCAAGCTCCGCATCAATTGCTGCCAGCCGAATCTCCGTCTCGCGCAGTTCGCGCTTGAGCGCCAACGGACCGGCGGTGGCCGGCTTCCCGCCTGTTACGGTCGCGTTGTGGAAGCACTCGCCGCCTGGGGTCAGGAAGTAGGCGTGCGCGTAATCATTCGCCATGGTTTGCGCGAGTTCCGATGTCTCCACAAGGTAGCCGTCGCGAAGCTTGGGCAGGATGCTTTCGAGGGAATGCCCAAATCCGTTCAGCAGCCGCACTTGTTCGCGCAAGGGAGTCACGCCAGCCGCGCTGATCTTCTCGGCATATGCGTTTGACTGGTGCTCTGCGCCGTGCTCGGGATGGATCAAAAATGTCGCTCGGCCATCGACGCTCGTCTTCAGCACTCGGACGCCTTCTTCGGCGGCGTGCCAGCTCTTTACGACGACGTAATTGAGCTCGTCGCGAAGGAATTCATCGACTACGCCCTCGTGCTGACCGCTGACTTCGATGAAATCCGCCAAGGTGCCAACGGGTGTCGATCCGTTCTGAAGTGCGCCGGGGCGAAGGAGCTTCCGCACGGTTTCGGTGGAGTAGCTGTGATCGCGAATCAGCGACTGGAGGGAATCGCGGCGTCCCGCAATGGTTGCCTGCTCGCTGCGCAACTGGTTCGCCCGCGCACGCACTGAGCCTTCCTCGGAACGGCGTGCCTGGAGCGTCTCACGCAGTTCGGCAATTTCGACTTCCAGCCGCTTCAGCGTTTCCGCAGCCGATTCAAATCTGAGCCGTGCCTGCCCGCTTTGAACGCCCAGGCTCTCCTGCTCGTTCCGCGCCTGGTTCATCTCAGCGGCAAGCCGCTCGGCTTCGCGCTCCAGGGCCGCAAGGCTCTCCTCGGCCTGGGCTGTGCTGTTGCGGGCATTACCCGCCATTGTCAGCAGGTGCATGGCGTGACGACGATCTGCCTCGAGCTTGCGTTCCGCGTTAAAGACTTCGTCGGCTGCAGCTCGCGCCTCATGCTGCTTCTCCGAGACCTTCTGGTGGAAGGCCTGCGCCTCGCCGGCTGCCGTTTCGAGAAATGCCTTCTGCTGATGCCGTTCCTCGGCAATCGTGCTGAGTTGCCTCTTGGTTTGCTCCAGTTCACCCGCCGCGGAAGCAATTCGCGCTTCGAGCTCACTGACGCGCTCGGCGTTGCTGCGCTCGCGGGCTGCCGCACGCTCAAGTTCAACCGCAGCGGAGTTGGCGCGGTTCTGCGCGTCCTGTCCTTCGCGGTCCAGCTCATATCCGCGCTCAGTGAAGGCGTGCTGGCTGGCTTCGGCTGTTTCAATCTCCGTCGCGCCCGCTACAATCTGCTCGCCCAACGTGGCGATTTCGCGCTCCAATCGCGCCTGTTCGCTGTCCATCAATGTCATGCGGCTGGCAAGAACAACGCGCAGACGCCCGCGAAGTTCATCGCGAACCTGAGCGAACCGCTCAGCCTTCGACGCCTGCCGCTTAAGGCTGTTCATCTGCCGCGTGACTTCCTCAAAGATGTCGTCGATGCGGGCAAGATTCTGCTTCGAGCTTTCCAACCGTAGTTCTGCCAGCCGCTTCTTCGTCTTGAATCGCGTGATCCCCGCGGCCTCCTCAATGATGGCGCGGCGATCGTGCGGCTTCGAACTGAGCAGCTGGCCGATGCGCTCCTGACCGATGATGGCGTAGCTCTCCGGCCCAAGACCGGTGCCCATGAAGATGTCCTGAATGTCGCGTAGACGGCAGAGCTTGCCGTTCAGCAGATACTCGCTTTCGCCAGTCCGGAAGAGGCGGCGTGTGATGACGACTTCGCCCTTCTGTGGAGTGCGATTGAACTTGCGGCGACGGATTTTTAAAACGACGGGTTGTGGCCCTTGCGCCGCAGCGACCTGCGGTGGGGCTGATTGCGGCTGCGGCGCGGCTTCTGCGATTGTGCCGGTTTCTGCTGTGCTTTCGTTTTCGACCGCGTCTTCGTCGAGGACCTGGCCGGGCTGCTCGGCGGCGATGATCTCTTCGGCCTCGGCGGCCTTTTGGCGGCGCAATTCTTCTTCGTCCCAGTCTGCCGGTCCCTCGTGGTCGACGGTGACTTCCGGCTCAACCGGGATCGGACCATCGTAGGCGTCAGGGTCCACCATGGTGAGGGTGACTTCTGCCATGCCCAGAGGCTTGCGGTCGCGGGTTCCGGCGAAGATTACATCCTGCATGCTGCCGCCGCGCAGGCTTTTGGCACTTTGCTCGCCCAGTACCCAGCTCACGCCGTCGAGAATGTTCGACTTGCCGCACCCATTGGGACCGACGACAACAGCGATGCCTGTTCCCGGCACGGTCAATTCCGTGCGGTCACAGAAGCTCTTGAAGCCGAGGATGTGGATTTTCTTCAGTTTCAGCATGCTCTCTCCGGATCAGCAGAATACGAACGGGATCACCGAAGTCAGCAGCGGGGAACCAACATTTCCAGAAGCGGAAGCCGCTTCCTGGGATGGTCAACCGGCGCTGACTTCACGCCTGAAGGGGAACCTCCGGGGTTCCGGCGACAAATCTTTGTCGCGTGGCCCAATGTCCCTCTTCGATTACAGACTCTATGGACCAGAAAAGTAAGGGTCAATGTGCCGAAGGGGTTCTTTTGTGGATAAGGGGGTCCCGAATCCCTCTTTTTCGATTATTTTAGGCTTTTTCCGGAGATTGTGGGGGTTTTGTTGAGATTTGAACCACTTTTCCACAGACCGAAATGCACTTGAAACAAAGCAAAGTCAACTGGCAGGTTAATCAGAAAGGCATCAAAAATCGTGCATTCAGCGGGTATTCGAGGCGGCTCCGACGGCTTTCCGGATGACTTTTTCGATCGCGCGGAGGGCCTGGGGGCGTGGAAACCCCGGTCGGCTTGCCAGGCGGATGGTTCGACTGGATCTTCCTGCCAGGGGGCGCAGAACGACCCCCCTCTGTCCCAGTGTGCCGGCAGCGAGCGCTGGGATGAGCGTTGCACCGTACCCTGCCGCCACCAAATTGACCAGCGTTTCCAACGTTGCTGCCTGCATCGAGCCTTGCAATCCTCCGCGGATGTGGGTGTGCCCATGCCGAGCGCCGCACGCCGCGAGCGCCTGGTTGGCGAGACAATGCCCGTCAGCCAGCACCAGCAGTTCTTCTGACAGGGCATCTTCGTCCACTTTTTTCGTATTTGCGAATCGGTGATTACGCGGCAAGGCAGCCAGCAGCGGCTCGTGGAACAGTTCGATTTCTGTAACTTCCGGTGCGACTGCCTCGGTAGCCAGCAAAGCGGCATCCAATTTGTGATTTCGCAAATTCTCTACGAGTGCGCGCGTCTGGTCCTCCCACAACTCGATCGTCAGCCCTGGATATGCCTGCTTCAGCGGTTTGAGGATCCGCGGCATTAAATATGGAGCCAGAGTTGGAATAACTCCCAGCTTCAGAGGGCCGACCAGGGGATCACGTGCGGCCCGAGCGACGGCTTCCATCTGTGCTGCTTCGGCAAGAGCTCTTCGCGCATGCTCGAGGATCTGGCTTCCAACGGAAGTAAGCGCCACGCGTTTGTTGGTTCGTTCCAGCAGCGTGACACCCAGTTCATCCTCAAGTTTCTTGATCTGGCTGCTCAGGGTCGGCTGGCTTACGTTGCAGGCCTGCGCGGCACGTCCAAAGTGCCGCTGTTCGGCGATTGCCACCAGGTAGCGCAGTTCCTGAAGATTCATGGAATGCTCCGCAAGCAGTTTGTAGTTCAGAGTTCGTAGTTCTGAGTTTCTGGTTAGCGGACCGAGGACGGCGAACCAGGAACTCAGAACTATGAACTGAAACCATCATAGATTGTTTCAATCATCATCGTAGAAACAATTCATTTGCCATATGGTTGGGGTGAGCACTAACCTAGCGTCAAACGCGAAGCATATCTGCCGGAACTTTCCGGGTAACCTCCTCCCAATCACCAGCAATCCGCAACACATGAATACAGGAGAACACGATGTCGGACGAATCGAAATGCCCCGTCGCACATGGCAACGGCCACGTCAAGCACCTGGCCGGCAAGAGCAATCGTGACTGGTGGCCCGACCAGTTAAATCTCGCAATCCTCCATCAAAATTCCTCATTGTCCAATCCAATGAAGGCCGAGTTCGATTACGCTCAGGAGTTCAAGAGCCTCGATCTCGATTCCGTGGTCAAGGATCTGCACAAGGTCATGACGGATTCTCAGGAGTGGTGGCCAGCCGACTTCGGCCACTACGGCCCGCTTTTCATCCGCATGGCCTGGCACGCCGCGGGTACCTATCGCATCCACGACGGACGCGGTGGTGCGGGACGGGGTTCACAGCGTTTCGCGCCGCTCAACAGCTGGCCCGACAACGTCAACCTTGATAAGGCACGTCGCCTGCTCTGGCCGATCAAGCAGAAATACGGACGCAAACTCTCATGGGCCGACCTTATTGTCCTCGCTGGCAACGTGGCGCTCGAGTCGATGGGCTTCAAGACGTTCGGTTTTGGCGGCGGCCGCGCAGACATCTGGGAACCGGAACTTGACACTGATTGGGGTCCTGAGGCCAAGTGGCTTGGCGACGAGCGTTACAGCGGTGAGCGCGTGCTGGCAAACCCGCTGGCCGCTGTGCAGATGGGCCTGATCTATGTAAATCCCGAAGGCCCCAACGGCAACCCCGATCCACTGGCCGCCGCGCACGACATCCGCGAAACCTTTGCGCGCATGGCGATGAACGATGAGGAGACCGTGGCGTTGATCGCGGGCGGTCACACGTTTGGTAAGACGCACGGAGCCGGTCCTGCCACGCATGTGGGACCAGAGCCCGAGTCATCGCCGATTGAGCAGATGGGGCTGGGCTGGAAGAGCAGCTTCGGCAGCGGAGTCGGACGAGACGCCATTGGTAGCGGTCTCGAAGTTATCTGGACCAAGACGCCAACCAAGTGGAGCAACAATTTCTTCGAGAACCTCTTCGGCTACGAATGGGAACTCACGAAGAGTCCCGCGGGAGCGCACCAGTGGAAGCCTAAGGGCAACGCGGGTGCCGGTGAGATTCCGGATGCGTTCGACAAGTCGAAGAAGCACGCGCCGACGATGCTCACAACGGATCTTTCGCTGCGATTTGATCCGGCCTACGAAAAGATCTCGCGCCGCTTCCTCGAACACCCGGATCAGTTCGCCGATGCTTTCGCTCGCGCGTGGTTCAAGCTGACGCATCGCGACATGGGCCCGATCTCGCGATACCTTGGTCCGCTGGTTCCTAAAGAACAACTGATCTGGCAGGACCCGGTTCCGGCTGTCGATCACAAGCTAATTAATGAAAAGGATGCCGAAGCGCTCAAGGCGGAAATTCTCGCGTCGGGACTGTCGATCTCGCAGCTTGTCTCAACTGCGTGGGCGTCAGCGGCGAGCTTCCGTGGCAGCGACAAGCGTGGAGGCGCGAATGGCGCTCGCATCCGGCTCGCACCGCAGAACGCCTGGGAAGTCAACCAGCCCTCCGAACTTCAGAAGGTGCTTCCGAAGCTCGAAGCGATTCAGAAGAAGTTCAATGCAGCGCAAACCGGCGGCAAGAAGGTCTCGCTGGCTGACCTCATCGTGCTTGGCGGTGATGCTGCCATCGAAGCCGCAGCAAAAAAGGCCGGTCACGCGGTGAAGGTACCCTTTGCGCCAGGCCGCACCGACGCGACGCCGGAGCAGACCGACGCAGCTTCGTTTGCCGTGCTTGAGCCTCAAGCCGATGGTTTCCGCAACTACGTTCGCAAGGACCTCGAGGGCAGCGCCGCGGTGCTGTTCATTGACAAGGCGCAACTGCTCACGCTGACCGCTCCGCAGATGGCGGTCCTGATCGGGGGTCTGCGTGTCCTGGGGGCAAACCATGGCCACACCCAGCACGGAGTCTTCACCAAACGTCCTGAGACGCTGACCAACGACTTCTTCGTCAACTTGCTTGACATGGGCACGAAGTGGGAGAGGTCAGACAAGGATAAGAGCGTATTGGAGGGGCGCGACCGGAAGACCGGCGAAGTGAAGTGGACCGCAACTGTGGTCGACCTCATCTTCGGATCAAACGCGCAGTTGCGGAGCATCGCCGAGGTCTATGCCAGCAGCGACGCGCAGAAAGACTTCGTGAACGACTTCGTTGCTGTCTGGAATAAGGTGATGAACCTCGATCGCTACGACCTGCTGCAAAAAGGCGACGTCGAACCGATCGCAAAGAACGTCAGCACCGTTGCCGAACCTGTCGTCGGTGACTAGAGCAAATAACGGTGCCTGACCCTGCGAATGGATGTTCATTTTCAGGGTCAGGCATCGCTTCCTACTTCACCAACTCAATCTCGACTTTTCGCACGATCAAATGTGACTTCGCAGCATCGCATTCAGTCAACGCTTGATCTCTGCATGTTCTCTCTACCGTCTTCACAGGGTTGTTCATTGTGGCCGACAGAATCTTGCCATCCTCCAGGCTTACGGTCACCAGGACGTCGACGGTCTCTTCACCCACTCCGGCGATGTAGCTGCCGTCTGACTGTTTCGTTACTCCCACCCAATTGTTCGGCAAGATGCCAACGGGCGTCTCCATCCACGCCGCCGGAAGCTTCAACGCCGCCTTCGGCGGCACGTGCTTCACCTCCAATGCAGCCGTTCCCGCAATGGTGTCCACCGATTTCAGCGTCATGTCGAAGTCAATGGCTGATTGTCCGAGGATCACCCGTGTTCCATCGGCCCATGACGAAGCCGGTATCGGGCTGCGAAAGCAGAAGTGATCTCCGGCCTTCTCCAACTGTCCAAGCTTGTTCGCCAGCCACAGGTCCACGTAGAACGTCATAAGGTCGGTGATCGGCCCAATCAGCTTCGTGTCCACCTTCGTCAAATCCGGCACCGACGGCATGGTTCCCGGATCGAGCGTAATGCGTTGACGAAATTCTGACATATCTGCCCGAAGCGGCACCGGCTGCCCGCCCGACTGCATCTTCGACCATTGATACTCCTCTGTAAACTTGCCGCTCGCATCCTGCTTTACGGTGCCGTCTGCACGGACGGAGTACTCCCATGACCCATTCACGCCGTGCATCTGATAGGCCAGCGCTTCACCCGCGCGATATTGCCTGTGTAGCGGATTCTGCGTGAACGCGCCTTGACCGGCTACCATTCGGAACTCGAGCGTCGCGTAGTTCATCTGGCC
>Ga0335072_10006906_pt1 | contig 16564 bp, 16 predicted proteins | sample Lox_Sample_21_FD_206725 | JGI IMG/M metagenome (GOLD analysis project Ga0335072, IMG submission 206725) | Soil microbial communities from Loxahatchee National Wildlife Refuge, Florida, United States - Lox_Sample_2.1 | ecosystem: Environmental > Terrestrial > Soil > Wetlands | place: USA...
TTGGATTGCGATGAAGTCCTTCCACCCGGATCGGATGGTCTCGCAGATCGTGACCGACGCAAGTACGAACCGTGGCTTCCAAATCGGTTTGACGCCAAACATCGCCTGCGCAAGCCGCTACCAGTGGCGATTTTCCCGAATCAATTTGATCGGCGTATCGCAGCGCAGCGGTCATGCTTCACAGTACATGGTCTCAAAAAGGATAGTCTGGATTCCCTTTTCCCAAAGGTACACAAACTCCTGGCGAAAATTGTGATTCCTGCTTACGCAATTGAAGATGTCCGCGACGAGCTAGAAGACTGCTCCGTTGATGAAGCGACAATTTACCCAGACTTGGAAGGACTAGGAAAGTGTGTCGCTCGCTGGATCGGCAATGCCAAGCCGATGCCTCATGATGCCCTATATACACGCTTGAAGCCTTCACCAATAGAAGGTGTGGGAGTCTTCGCCGTTAAGAAAATCAAGAAGGGCACGGTCCTGTTTTCTGGCGACGTAGACGAAATTCGTTGGATAAACGCGCACGAGTTGCCACGGAACAAAGCCTTGAGGGAATTTTATGATCGGTTTGCCATCGTTAAGAACGGAAAAGACGGCAAGCCGAAGCGATACGGATGTCCTCGAAACTTTCACCGCCTCACGATGTCTTGGTATATCAACGATCCGAGACCAGACGAAAAGCCCAATGTGATCTGCGATGAGGACTATGACTTCCGCGCCTTGCGCGACATCGACGAAGGTGAGGAATTAACAGTCGATTCAAGTACCTACAGCGACCATGCGAAAACGAACCCCAAGGGTCGCAGCAGGTAGAGAATGGGATTGGTTATGGACAAAGACACTAGAAAAAAGCTGGATATACAGGAATTCCAAAGGCAGGCTCAGGAATACCTGAAGAAGCACGGCATCGACGACCGCATTCATATCGCAGATTCGACAAAAAACGGATGGTCAACTCTTTGCAACCTACCGATTCCCCCGGCGGTGGCCAGCACTCAGGCGAATGAGGTCACATGCGAAGCCTGCATCGGAATATCGAATTGGATAAAACTTTAGGGAAGGTTCAGCATCTGATTGCTGCTGCCGTAGCTTTGGCGAACCAACTTCTCTGCGACCGTCTTTTCCGCGTCGAGCCTCTTCCACTGGATAGCAATCTCTTCAATCGTCTTACTGTGCCCTATCACTTCCTTGTCCATGTCCTCTATGGTGTAGAAACCGCCAGCGTCCTTCGGCGGTCGCACAAAGAAATGAGTGTTGTCCGCCATCGAAGTTCCGAGTTTGTAGTATGAAACGTTGGCGAGTGGAGAAGTGTTGTTCGGGGGGACAACCGGCTTCGCACGAAGCGAGTCGGACCATTCTTTATTGAGTGCAAGCAATTCCTTCATCAGATCGTTAGGGAAAAGTGCAATCTCGATGCCAGCTTCCACGAGGGAGGAGTGCCCGTATACGGACTCATGCTTGTCTGCGATGCCGTACACAACCCGTGCGACCTTGCCTTCAATCAGGCGTTGAGTGCATGGCTTCTTCGGTGGTTTGCGAGTGGAACAAGGTTCCAGCGTCGTATAGACGGTCGAGCCTTCAATGTCGGCGGCGTTCAATTTCTTCAACGCACAAAACTCACCGTGATCGCCATCACCTGATTCGCCGCGATAGCCGCTGGCAAGAATCGTGCCGTCTTTAACAATCACCACGCCGACATGCGGATGCAGTCGGCTGTCTTCCGCAACGCTTTTTCGAGATACGATGATTGCTTCCTCGCTAAATATCCGATCCAACTCGGCTTGAACGAGTTCCGACCCTGATTTTGTCAAGTGAATATCTACCAGAGATTCGTTTGGTATAGCTGTATTCTTCGCCCTCGTGAGATGCCCACTCATCGTGGCTGTCGTTAACATGGAGAACTGCACGGTATTACGAATAGCGGAAGCCATCAGGTTGTCATCAATGGTGTGACCACCACGGAAAAAGTTCAGGAACTGGTTGTAGGTGCGTGTTGGGGCCTGAGTAAGCTGGGGATAGATATGTCCGGAAGGCAGCTTTGTGCGGATGAGCATTGGATTTTCTCGATCCATTGTATCGAGTATCATGGTGATTCATGCGCAAGCAACCACAGCGGTCGTACCAGAAGCGCAAGACCTCCGAGAACGTGACGGAATGGTCTAAGTGCCCGGTATGCGGGCAGCCGTTCTCTGAGCAGCACCCTTCGCCCATTCCGGGCAAGCGCGTCTACATCCATAACGACGGTACGCGCCATACCGCTGATGAACCCGCTCCGCAACCACAACCGAAGGCAACCACGACTCAGCAGACAGCGCAGCAATCGACCATCAACAAAACCGCCGAACTGGATACGCTTTACGGGCGCATTAAGAAAGACGCTGAGGCGATGGGCGGCACAGCGTTGCGCTCGTCATCGAGCGTGTCTGTTCCGGGCGCGATGACGGCGACACCGCAGAGCGAGGATGCTCCATCACTGCATGTGGAAATGCCCAACGGATTTCAGGTTGACTTCGCGCCAACCAACCCTTTGAGCATCGGTAATGCTTTGTCTGTGAGAGCAGTGCGCACTTTCAAAGGGCACCGCAAGACCGATCAGGTCTTTGTTTACTTGCAGGGCGGCTGGCGAATATCCAAAAACGCGCTGTCCGATGATGAGATACGCGTTTGCCTCACACCCGAAGGACCGCTCCCGGCTTAGAGTTTTTCTTCAAGCTCCCGATGCAGTGTGCAAAGGGGCTCAGGCTAGGCCAGATGCGATCTGCAAGATGACAGCTCCGGCTACTACAAAAATGGCGAGACCAAGGACATAGCTCGCAACCGGTGATGCACAGAAGCACCATCCCCAAAAGCTCGACAGTTTCCCGCATATCCATGAACAGGCAGCCGTGCCCATTGCGGGAATTGTCGTAGGAACGTTAACTCCAGCCGTATGGGCCAGTTCGAGTGCTCCATGGGTAACCAGAATTTCTCGTGCGGGAGTTGGAACAGACTTCCTCGCCATACAGCCTCCACGTTGCGTGCGATGATTAAGACGCCAAATCTCGGTCACGCGGCATGGGAATATTTCTTCCGACGCTCAGAAAGTGGTTCATGCCGAGGGTCCATTCAAACGTCAATGTCATTCCAGCGGTCACGGAAGTTCTCATCTTGCCGTGGCTGAAACACTCGTCTGTCTGAATCTTTCCTCGCTGTCCCATCCCGCTTCTTCCCTTTGAGCCATTCTTCATGTTCCTCTTTACAGCGGATAACGACATCTCCCTTCACGATATGGTATTCGGGGTGACCATCGCGCCCATTCAGGACAACGAAAACGTAGTAGTGATTCGGTCCCTTGGGTGTCTCATCGGTCTTGTTAAGCTGCCATGACGTAGTGGGGTTCAGAGAAGTCTTCACTTGGATGGTTGCGGATTTCGTTCCACCTGGCTTCGATACTAATATGTCGATGCCTCTCGTGTTCCTCAACGTAACAGCCGCAATGAATCCTCGACGCGAGAGTTCTCCGGCCACAAGGTACTCACCCGCAACTCCAACTTGGATTGTGCTTAGTGTGCTCTCGTCCGCTTCCATGTGCGAGAGTATACCCGCGATCATTCAAGTGAATTGCGAACTCGTGTCCTGTTGAACTCCGGCCCCGGTGAGAGGTTGTAAGCGGAGCCGCCGATGGTCCGCTGATGGGGATTCCCTTGAGGAGATATGCGGTTTAGACTTGCGACGGGGACAGTGAAGCGGGAGGCCGATGTCGGCTACGTTTCGTACCATTGATTTTTTCCATTTTTATGCGACAATCGGCTGGTAGTTAAATCGGCTACTACCGAAGTGCCTTAGATTCAATAAGCTTAGAGAATCCCTCCCTCTCCGCCAGAATGACCTGCTCTCATCGCCTTCGGATGATGTCGTGAACTTGCGTTGAACGAATCAACAGGCAAGGCGTCATTTGTTCTATGCTCCTTCCGGACAGTAGCTAAGCCAATTGCGTGTTGCCATCAGCGGTATTCGTTTCGTACTCCTTGACGGGTGCCATGGTGAGAGCGAGTGTCAAGCAAATTGAAGGGCTAACTGAAGGCCGCGCTACGCGAGGACCCGTTCACTAACTACGCGCCCAGCTTTGGAATGATGGTCAGTCCCGGGGGGGTAGGTAGGGGGTAATTTCTTGGCGGGGTGTACGCAAAGGAACACGCACGGCGATCAGCTAAGGGGTGTCCCTGACAGGATGTCCCCTATTCAAGCCTGAGCAGTGCCGTGCATTGGGAAGTCTTATTGCAGATGGAAGGAGGGTTACCCTCGGCTTATGCTATCCTCATTCCTCTGCGCCTCTAGATACAGACGCGCAGGAGACAGCGCCGGGGTCTAAGCAAGTCTACGCTTTGGCCTGATTCATAACGCGCATAACCTGTACTGCGCCCCATTCGCTTCCGCGCGCAGTGAGAATACCTCGCTCATTGAGCTTCGCTGCGATCTGGCGCAAGCTCTGCGCTCCTTCTGACCTTATGGAATCAATAACGGGCAGCAGATCAGACGCACGACGCTTCGCTTGCTCACTGCGTATCTGAATCGAAGCTCTATTCCCCTTGGGTGCGATCTGAGCACAGTTACCTCTGTCTCCTCCAAGCACGACGCCTCTGCGTTTAGCTGCTGCTAAAGCGGCCTTTGTACGCGTGCTGATCATTTCGGCTTCGTGTTCTGCGATTGCAGCTAGGATGTGGATCGTGAGCCTATTGGCTTGCGGGAAATCGCACGCCGTGAACTCGCAGTTGGACTCCATAAGATTAGAGACGAACGCAACGTTACGGGCTAACCTATCGAGCTTGGCAATGATGAGGGTAGCACCGTGTACGCGGCACTGCGCCAGAGCTGCTGCCAGCTGCGGTCTGTGATTCCCTTTGCGTGTGCCGTGCTCTACTTCCGTGAATTCCGCTATGAGCTTCCCGTGTGAGCCTGTGAGGTACGCAGAAACAGCCTCGCGCTGTGCGTCCAGCCCGAGCCCTGATCTGCCCTGCTTCTTGGTGCTGACCCTGTAGTACGCGATGAACTTTGGTAACCGTTTTGGTGTCATTTTCGCCCGATGTTTCGTTTACGGCATCGCTCGTTGCAGCAAGTGTAACATGCTGAAAGCAGCAAATCCAACGGCGATTGCGGCGTGTCATAACCGCAGGGACGTTTTAAAAGCCGATCCTGAGAAGTAAGTTACGGAGTCGGACGGAAAAGCCGCGTGTATTATGTAGCACACGCGTGTATGAGGAACTACGTAGCACGAAACTGGGCAAGAAACGGGGGTAACCGCACCATGAAAATCCCGTAAGTAGTTGTAAATACAGTACAGAATGAAGATCATCCATAGGGCAATGGACGAGCATGGCGAAGCGAGTAGAGCGAATCGGCATATGCTATTGAAAACAATAGCCTTATCGTATTACTACCGATGGAGACACCATTGGGTCTCTCAACTTGGTAATCGAATGGTGGAAATGCTCAAGCCGGGCTTAAAGGAACTAATGATCTTGGCATTGGTCTGATCTTCTCTCACCTGCTTAGCTCTCAGCACCCGGCTTGAAGATCATATAGACGCCGGTCGGTCGGGTCCTCCCCGCCAGAAAACTGGAAAACTCTAAGAGGTCAAGTAACCAAGCGGTGCTCAAGCATGACTGTTCCGTTTCCGCCGCATCCTCCGCGTGGATGGCAGATCGGTACGACGTTACGGATGGAATGGATGAGGTTGCATGGTAGCAGAAGGTTAAGGTAAATCGTGGCTTAGGGCCGCGCGTAACAGACCGCCTGAAATGATAGGTGCTATTGGGAATCGCCGCACGTGCCGCAGTGGAACTCATCGCTTCGTGCACAAGCTCACAACGCGGAAGGCCAACCACGGAAGACACCTCGAAGAAAGCATTCCGTGCACTATAAAAAGGCAGTAAGAAATTCGTTCCCTTGGCTACATTCGTTCGGCATAAGGGCCTTGGAGAACTGATAGTGCAGCTTAAGAAAAGAGATCAACTTCGCATATCGTCGTTGGGAATGCTGGGGAAAGCTTAGGTTGGTCCTAGGTGATTGCTATACCCATATATAGAGCCGTGGCGTGGCGGGAGCCTATTTGATGGATATAAGTTGTATATTATCAATACCTTACATTAGATTTAATCGAAAATAATCCGCCTATAAGCCGGGCAATGTCGTATGTTTATTTTCAATGAGTTACAGGTGAACCCCAGATTTACCTACTTAGAGCTATCAAGGTTTCATTCCCTTTCGGGATCATGGGTGAACAGATGACGCGCAGATTCAAAAATGAGGCCGGGAAGAGATACGGCAAGCTGTGCGTCGTCCGTTTTGACCGAATGGTTAAGGAGCAACCTCTGTTCCTTTGTCTGTGCGAGTGCGGCCAAGAAGTTTCTGTCCGAGGCGCAAATCTTCGAAGTGGAAACACTAAGAGCTGCGGGTGTTCGCGTTGTAAGTCAATGCACCCCTTTAAACCCATGAGAGTGCTGAAGGCATCTAGCGGGTGGTACCGTGCATGGGGGATAGTGGATCAAACTTCAAGAAGGACCCGGTGGATGATTGTTGACAAGTGTGGCCATTTTTACTTCCGTACCGAAAAACAGATAGATAGTAGGAAATTGCCGATTTGTCACCTACTCAAGCCGACGCATACCAGCTGGCTGAAGATGATCGAGCGGTGCAGATACAAAAAACATCCACAATTTCTCGACTACGGCGGCCGCGGAATAACCGTATGCGAACGATGGCGCAGGAGTTTTTGGGATTTCTTTCGTGACATGGATTTAAGGCCAAAACGAAAGACGCTAGACCGGATCGACAACGCCAAAGGCTACTGCAAGGACAATTGCCGCTGGGCGACTAAAGAAGAACAAGCCAAGAACCGTAGAAAGAAATCCAGAGCAATCTCAAGCTGAACGGCATTCCCTGCCTCTCTTCCTCAGATGCTCTCCCTATATCCAGATCGATGTCAGCGCCGAACGCACACTGTACGCTGGGGATCATTTCTCCGGCGTTCGCGGCGAACAAATACGCAGAGGCCATTTCTAGGCGATTTCTGAAGCAATGGCTCTCGACCATATGACGGACCATTCCAATCAATCGCCGCGTCTCCTAGGGCCTCCCTGTGCGTGCGCGACGTATCGTAGTAGGACGATTCGCAAGGAAGAACCCTGAGCAATCCAATTCCCCTCGCCGTTATCGCCGCGAAGCAAATTTGTGTTGACCTTTGAGATTATCTGTCAGACAATTGGCGGACGAGGAAACGCCATGATCAAGCCCATGGGTGAGCGAGTCACGATTCGGTTATCCGAAGAGCTACTTAGGAAGATCGAGAAGAGGGCGGAAGCTGAGCATCGAAGTGTTGGAGATGTAATCCGGGAAGTGCTTGAGCGGGATTTCAAGACGAAGAGGTAGAGGATGGGCCATGGCAAACGCAGTGCTTTACATCCGCGTGTCGAGTGACGATCAAGTCAAGAACAATTCGCTAGCAATGCAAGAACAGAAAACGAAGCACTGGTGTGAGCAGAACTCGGCCACCGTACTCAAGCTTTTCAAAGATGAGGGAGAATCTGCGCGGACTGCTGACAGACCCGAATTCCAGAAGATGCTTGAATTCTGCAAAAAGCACCGCAAGGAAATCGATTATGTCGTGGTAACCGACCTGAGCAGGTTTGCCCGGAATGTTCTGGACCAAGCCCAGACGATTGCTCAATTGGCTGAGCTGAAGATTCGGCTCATCAGCACGGACGAGAATTTGGACAGCTCTGCTAGCGGCAAGCTAATGCAGAACGTTCTAGGTTCATTCCATCAATTTTTCTCTGATTCTCTTTCTGAAAAGACCAAGGCCAGGATGCAAGCTGGCCTCAAAGCTGGGCGATGGATGTGGAAGAATCCACTCGGCTACTTGTTGGTAAACAAGCAGCTCGTCCTTGATCCTGACCGATCCAGCCTCATCCGCAAGGGCTTCGAGATGGTAGCGTCTGGGCAGTATTCAACGACGGATACTGTTCTGCGTCAGCTCAATGCTCTTGGGTTGACCACTCTCAAAGGTGCTCCGGTTCCGAAACAGACATTCCAGCGCATTCTGAACAACGAAATATACGCGGGGTGGCTGATCAGCGGAGACCTTCGCGTCAAAGGCCAACACCAACCCATCGTCACAGATGAACTGTTTGCACTTGTGCAATCAAGGGTCAACCACAAGTCTGTCCATCACGATCCAGTCAATGAAAACTTCCCTCTCAGGGGTCTAGTACGCTGCTGGAAGTGTACGAAGCTTCTCACGGCGGGTTTGGTGAAGGGGCGAAGCAATACCTATCCACGCTACTGGTGTTTCACCAAACGATGTAAAGGAGTGAAGACCCTATCACGTGATGAGCTTGAGGGGCAATTTGTGGGAGTGTTGGCGATGATCCAACCCGCTGCTGAACTTCTGGCAAAGCTCCCGACGTTCGTTGCCACTCAATGGGCCACGCGCAAAGAGCAAATGGCTGAAGAAGCTTCTAAACTGACGAAGCGTTTGCAGGAACAGCAGGACCTGAATCGCAGAGCAGTCAAAGCAAAAATCACCGGAGAGATTTCAGCCGAGGATTTCCAGAATTTCAAGGAATCGACCGATGCGGAGATCGCTCCAGATCAAGGTTCAAATGGAAACTTTGGATCAAGAGCGTTCTGGGATGCAGGTCTTGATTGAACAGACGGATGAAGAGGTAGTGAACTTCGCTAAGTTCTGGCAGGAAGCCAGCTTAAACCAGCGTATCGAGCTTCAAGGCGCTCTCTTCCCGGAGGGGCTGCACTACAGTGAAGAAAAACACTTTTTTGAACCAGCTAATACTCAGCTTTTCCAAGCATATACGGACATGTTGGAGGGGCTTGTAAACTTTGGCGTCCCCGACGGGATTTGAACCCGTGTTACCGCCGTGAAAGCACTGCGCCCTGGCGTAAGTTACTGAAACTACGCAACACGGATGGCTGCCAGAAGCGGTTTCAGTAACGGTTGGAAAGGTTTCGTGGATCATAAATGGATCAAGAAACCGAGCCTGCAAAAATGCTGCTCGAAACAGCTTTTCATGCTACATTGAAGATGTGAAGCGCCAGCTTCAATTTCGATCGTCATTACGACTCCTCAGTCGATCCCGACTGAGTTATTGATCCCTGCTCAAATTTAAGCGTTTAGGCCCGTGGCGGAACTGGCATACGCAGCTGCCTCAAGAGCAGCCTTTCTGTGGGTTCAAATCCCACCGGGCCTACCAGAATACTGTCGTTCTTTGACAATTTTTACGGAGAGTGGGCCGGACGGTAAGGCACTTGTCTGCTAAACAAGGGTTCTCGCAAGAGGCTAGCGGGTTCGACTCCCGCACTCTCCGCCATGCGGAAGGTACCGCTGAATGGCTGGCAACTGGTCCTGAAAACCGGGGCATGGTGATGAGCCATGGGCGTTCGATTCGTCTACCTTCCGCCAAGCTTGCACAGGTGCGTGAGCCCGGCCGAAACGGACCGGCTGTAACCCGGTTTCCCCGAGTGGGACGCGGAGGTTCGAATCCTCCCCTGTGCGCCAGAGTGCCAGCGTGCGCGAATTGGAATAGCGGCCTGTCTTAGAAACAGGTGTCTGAGAGTTCGAATCTCTCCGCTGGCACCAGATTTTCTTTAGTCTGCTTTTGAGCCTTGGCCCCTCCTCCTGCTACGCTGCTGAGCCAAGCTTGGAAGAGTGAAGGTTACATAGTTGTACTCGTCGATCCGTTTTAGCAGCGTCTTTTTTGACAACCATTCTTTCCGTGGAGACTGTTCGCGCGCGAGTTCTACTCTGAGCGGAGCGATGAGATCCCGCATCCTCTGTGAGAAACCAATATATGCAATACACGCGAGCTCGTACTGGTACGGACACTGATATGCCGGCGCGATATATTGGTCCCATAAAGGGAAAAAATTCGGGGCCAACAAATGAAGGGTTTTGCCGGCAGAGACAGGACTCTCGACTCCATCTTTCTTTCGCTTTAGCGCTTCTGAGAGTGCGATAAATAGCTTTTGGATGTCGGCATGATCGACCTCGCTGAGGGAGGATATGTCGCGGTCACGAAATCTGTTAATCAACGGCTGGTTATTCCGTAAACAATTTTCCAGCGTCTGTTCGTTGAAACCACCTCCCCCAAAACGATAGAAGTTGGAATTCCATACGAGAAGCAATACGCTCAGCGCCTCGACCAAACGCGCTGGCTCATTCCACCACTCGCGAACCAAGAAGGTAGAAACCCGGTACATTGAATCGCGGGGTTCCAACTCTTCAAATTGTCGGCAGCCAATTTCAAGGTCTGTCATCGACAACGTCTTGGAATTAAACACATGACGCTGCAGAAATCCTTCAAGCGAATATCGCTTGAGAATGTCATCGCCGCTAGCCATAAAGCAGCTCCTTAAGTTACAGGTATCCCGCTTCCTTCCTCACACCGCCCACCCGGCACCAAAGTTCCTGCGATTGAAAATGCGAACCTCCACTACCCCACGCAGAACCTAGAGTCTTGGATCTACGGGTTCGCTTTCCAAGGCCAAGACTCCAAACACACACTCGTGAACGCGACGGAGAGGTTCTGTATGTACGAAGCGTTCCAATGCCTCGATACCCAGCGCGAATTCGCGTAGAGCTAGTGATCGTTTCGCACCCAAGCCTCGGCTCTTCAGGCGGCTCAAGTTCTGCGGAAGCGTGTATTCGGGGCCGTAGATGATTCGCAGATACTCACGCCCTCTCACTTTTACAGCTGGTTGCGCCAAACCCTTACCACCTTTTGCGATGAACTCAAGCGGCTTCACCACCATGCCCTCGCCACCTCGTGCCGTCAGTTCTTCCCACCACTGAATGCCCTTGGCGTGGTCGTCGGTGTTAGTGAGATCGACCACATGGAACGGCGTTGCTAGCAATAGTTCCGGGTCCGCTTGGCAGATGCCGGCGAGGGTTTCCATGTGCCAGATGTGGTCTTTCGACGTGTGCACTGCACCCTCACTGGCAAGCAGATGGAAAGGCGCGAGCTTAAGATCTGCGAGCGAGTTTACCGTCCAGCAGTATTGTCGGTAGGCATCGACGTATCTCTCAGCCGCTTCGCCGCGCTGTTTGTAGCTTTCTAGAAGCGAAGCCGCTTCTGGAATTTGCCGTGCGTTGCTCAATGCCGCAATCGCGGCTGGTAATGCCGCTCGCGCAGCCGCGCCCGTTGTCGCGTACTGCTGTCGCAATAGCTCTTGCGCTTTAGCGGACCATGGCATGAGTTCACAATCGAGGCAGGCCCAGTCTGTTTTGAGGTACTCCCATATTCCGGCTCGTTCGACAGCGGTGCGCATGCGCTCCAGAAATTGGCACTCCAACGAAGGATCATTGAAGAACCGGCGTCCCGTTCGCGTGTAACAAACACCGATTTCTTGCTCCAGGATTCCGAAGCGCTTTCGTGCCGTATCCGCATCGCGGCAGATTACAACTACTGCCCTCGATCCCATGTGCTTTTGCTCGCAGACGACTTTGTGCACTCCTTCGTGAAAGTAGTAAGCATAAGCCTCTTCCGGATGCTCAAGCAGGTCATCACGCTTGCTGGTCGCACACGGCGACATCGTCGGTGGAAGATAGATCAACCATTTCGGATTGGCCGCGAAACGGCTCATCACTTCGAGAGCGGTTGTGGCATTCTCTTCGCGAATGGTAATGTTCCGGTGAAGCCGGGTGTGAATCAGCCGCTTGCCGAGAACGTCTTCGATATCGAGCAAATCGTCCTGTTGCTGCTGCGAACTAAGAACCGGTGCGGCCTCTGTTGATGCCAGGAATGGCTTTGCAGATTCGTAATACGTCCTCAGCGCAGGGACGGAAATCAACTCGCGCTCCGGATACCGCAGCGCAGTCAATTTGCCGCCGAAGACGCATCCTGTGTCGATGTTGATTGTTCGGTTGAGCCATTCCGGTTCTGCCACAGGCGTGTGACCGTAAACGACCATTGCTTTGCCGCGGTACTCTGCGGCCCAGTTGTAACGAACTGGCAGTCCGTATTCATCGGTCTCGCCGGTAGTTTCACCATAGAGCGCGAAGTCGCGTACTTTGCCGGACCCGCGTCCCTGCATTTCCTCTTTCATTCCGGCATGGGCAACAACGAGCTTTCCATCGTCGAAGACATAATGACTTACAAGACCGTCCAGGAAGGTGACGACTTGTTTCTTGAACTCCGGAGTCGTTTCGTCGAGTTGCGCGATTGAGTCTGCAAGTCCGTGCGTCAGCTGCACGTCGCGCTCTTTCATCTTCCGCATCAGCTTCATGTCATGATTGCCTGGAACACAAAATGCCGTTCCTTCATCAACCATTCTCATGACGAGCCGCAACACTTCTGGAATCCTCGGCCCGCGGTCTACAAGGTCACCAACAAAGACAGCCCTTCGACCATCAGGCGGAATTGCCCTAGCGCCGTCAGGGTCGTCTTGGAGTCCATAGCCCAGGTTTGAAAGGAGAGCAGTAAGCTCCTCATAGCACCCGTGAACATCTCCGATGATGTCAAACGGTCCGTGCTCGTGCTTAAGGTTGTTCCACAGCGGCTGACGCGTGATCGCGACAGCAGAAACTTCATCCGGCGAGGACAGCACGAACACGTGACGGAATCCTTCCCGTTCTAACCCTCGAATCGAACGGCGAAGTTGTTGAGATTGGTTTCTCACAACGTGCGGACCAAATTGCCGGTCGGGACGGTTCTGGTTGCGCTCGTGACAGATCTTTTCCGGGATATTCAGCACGATTGCGACAGGCAGAACGTGAAACTCGCGGGCCAATTCGACCAGTGGCTTGCGAGCTTCAGGCTGGACGTTGGTCGCATCGACAACGGTCAGTCGGCCACTAGCGAGCCTCTTCCGGGCGATGTAATGCAACAGGTCGAATGCATCGTTTGTTGCTGCCTGAGCATTCTCGTCATCCGACACAAGTCCGCGACAGAAATCGGAGGAGATGACTTCTGTAGGCTTGAAGTGAGCGCGAGCGAAGCTCGACTTCCCGCATCCGGAAGGCCCGATCAGCACGACGAGCGAAAGGTCGGGGATAGTGATCTTCACGAGTGCTGCCTCCGGGCCGCATGGTCGTAGGTAGTGCGGCGAAGCCGGACCAGAAGGTCAGACAGTGCTGCTCTTGCGCTCGGGGCCTCCGGCAAATGCGATCGCTCGGACGCAACCTCTAATTCAGCTCGCAGGCGGTCATACTCGCGACGGTGTGCGTCAACATCGGCATCCGAAAGGATTGACTGCTCAGTGCCAGAGCTCTTGCGGACAATTAACTCCGAAATGCCGCTCAAGCGAAATTCCTCGTTGAGGCACACGAGATTCGCTTCCACTTCCCCTGTCTTCACCAAATGGATACCGGTGAGGAGTACACGATAGGTGTAGAGCAGAGGCTTGATCCGTCGGGGTTGCTCTTTTTCAAACAGCTCCCATTGAGTGGCCGCAAATCCCAAATAATGATGAGAATGGTAACGAGTGATGCAGCCTTTCGCGATCTCCTTCAATTCCTTGTGCTCCGGTGAAGTGTGGACAACGAGAGGCGAGTACAGTTGTTCCAGCACGTAACCGTTGCGCTTGAGAAGTAGACTGAAGAACTTGCGCGCGTCGTGGGTCACCAGATCGAGCTCGACACCATCCTGCTTTTGTTCCTGCTCAATAGTTTCTTGAGGATCAAACAGCCCGAGTACCTCGTCTGCGGGCAAAAGATGAACTCCGCGCAAGTCCCAATCAGAGTCCGGCGAAGCGAAGCCGTACAGATGCGCACCACTGACGGTCGCGAAAATCAGTGGATACGGATGATTGGATACGGCTCGACTTACCTGAACTGGAACTGAGAACGTCATCGCACCATGCTCCTTCTGGCCCGTACCAAAAATTCGTTAATTCGCTGATATTCGGGAGTCGCGGGCAACTTGGTCCTCTCGTACGCCTGGTTGAAACATTTGTGCAACTCCAGCCTCCACGCATTGACCTCGTCCCACGCAATGTCGCCCCGACGGATGGCCAGCAGCTTGTCTCGGTGCTCTTCGACTGAAAGCGGTACAAATCCTTCTTGGAGGACAGTGATACCCGATAGCAGGAGGCGAATCAGATGCATTGCATGCTTCCACTTGATTTCGCCTTCTGCACGCCAGTCCTGTTCCAATTTCTTGAACTGCGAGAGGACGTACCCGTTGTACGTCTGATATACGAGACGTGAGAGAAACGCCTCGCGCACCTTTAGAAGCTCACTCGCCAGCTCCGTTTTGGTCTCCACCAGAGGCGTGTAGAGGCATTCCAGGACATTCGGATTGGCCTTTAGTGCGAGCACCAGGAATTTTTGCAATTCCCAGTAGACCTCTTCCGATTCAGGATTCTCCAGTTGTTCAGGAACCCCATAAAGACACCATTGAAGATCGGCAGGAGGCAGATAGATGCCGCGGCGATCAACATCTGATTCTTCGTGGCTCAGCCCATAAGCATGTGATCCGACGATGCAGCGATAAATAACAAACTCATAGAGGTCGAATTCTTTGAGCACGCGATCCCGATCACCCAGTGGTCCGGTCTTAACGTGCTTCAGCAGCGAGAACTCGTGCCTTCGTAAATTTGCCTCGGCGCCGTCGGGAAAACGAACACGATAAGCATGAGTCGAATCAGCAGGAGTCTTGATTAGCTCGCCGACAATCCCCTTCGGGAGCGGCGTACCGCCACCTGAGGGGACGACTTCAACACGTGACACGACCTGTGTGCCGATTGGCACGATCAGATTGGGATGGCGTTCACGCACGATCGAACACCCCCATCTGAGTCGGCGCGCCGACTTGGGAATCTTCCTCACCAACCGGCAGAAAACGAACCTTGTATCCGAAGCTCTCAGATATTCGTCCGGACCAGTTCTGAAATTGCTCCCGCGTCCACTCGAAGCGGTGGTCTTTATGACGAAATTGCCCTGCAGGCAGAGTGTCAAACTTGACGTTGTATTCAGCATTTGGCGTCGTCACGATGACCGTCTTGGGACGCGCTGACTCAAACAGCACTCGTTCGAAGGCTGCCAGGCGCGGCGGATCAAGGTGCTCGATGACTTCCACTACTGTCGCCGCGTCATAACCTTCCAAACGCTTGTCGCGGTACATCAACGAGCCGTGGATCAGCTTCAACCGTTCTTTCTGCTTGGTAGGCATGCGGTCGAGCTTGAGCCGCTGGCTGGCGATCTCAAGGCTGCGATAAGAAACGTCCATGCCAACAATTTCGGTCAACGACTTCTCATCTCGTAGTGGTCGCAGAAGTTTGCCTTCGCCGCACCCCAAGTCCACGACTTTCTTTGCCCCCACAGAGCGCAACACCGCAACAACGGCACCCATTCGCTGTTGCCAGAGACGGATCGGCTCTTCAACTTTGATCTCTTCCTCTGCATGGGCTTCTTCGGCTGCGTCGGGATCTGGATTGTCTTCCTCTGTTAAGCGTGCAAGAGCTTCCCTCGCCAGTTGCCGCTGCCGCGGCAGATATCTCCTGACGATTGCTTCCTTATGCGGATGTGAGGCAAGCCAACCCTGCCCTTTGCGCAACAGTTTCTCCACTTCGTCGTTGCCGATCCAATAATGCTTTTCGGCATCGAGAACTGGTACGAGCACATAGAGATGATTGAGTAAGTCTTTCAACCGAACGATGCCTTGGAGCTTCACGGCGTAATACGGCCCGTCACCCCATTTGGGGAATTTCTCATCGAGCGGATGGTGCTCGGTTGTGACCGTGTACCCCAAAGGCTCGAAAAGTTCTCTTATGAGGGCCTCTCCTGCGCGACTGCTCACGACTGCCAAGCTGGCGATAAGTGGAATGGCCTGATCGGCCAATTCCTGTCTTCCCTTGCTGCGTCCAGTCATCGCCGTCCCCAGAGTGCGTCCCATTGCAACGCTGAGAAATGAAGAAAGGACATACGGACGATCATTTACATACTGATCAAGCGTTCCTCCGTCGTGCTGTCCTCGCTTTCCGCGAACCAGGCCGACCGGATCCACGTCAAGTAGCAGCGCCGCAGTGCATCGCTCGGATGTCGCTTCGGGATAAAAGAGATGAGCTTTCCCAAACGACATTTCAAAGGAATGTACTTTCGACGGATTCTTGTGCAACAAGTACCCCAAGTCGGTGGCGGGTTGGTGCGTCGTTGTGATCGTCAGGAGCATGGTCGGATTATACGAATGTACAGTTCATCTTCACGCGCAAAGCAACGGTTGAAATTCTGGTCCGGGTGGCAGGAGTTGAACCTGCGTGGACATGCTCCCAAGGCATGTGGGTGGCCGCTACCCTACACCCGGACATTGGTGGCTCGTCACGGAATTGAACCGTGTCCACTGGCTTTTCAGACCAGCACTCTTCCGTCGAGTTCACGAGCCGAATTCTGGTGGACGGTGCGAGACTTGAACTCGCATTTCACGGTTGCAGGCCGTGGGTAATCCCCTTATACGAACCGCCCAATTTGGGGCGAGATGAGAGAATCGAACTCTCGTGACTGGAGCCACAATCCAGTGCCTAAGCCATTCGGCCAATCCCGCCATAAAACATCTGGAGCTGGTCGAGTGAATCGAACACT
>Ga0335072_10006907_pt1 | contig 16564 bp, 16 predicted proteins | sample Lox_Sample_21_FD_206725 | JGI IMG/M metagenome (GOLD analysis project Ga0335072, IMG submission 206725) | Soil microbial communities from Loxahatchee National Wildlife Refuge, Florida, United States - Lox_Sample_2.1 | ecosystem: Environmental > Terrestrial > Soil > Wetlands | place: USA...
CAAGGAAAAACCGTACGAAGGCGACGGAGAGCCTCGCCGCATCCCAAGCACAACAAGCCGATTGCTGTCGGGGACAGGCAGGGGCCGCAGCAGCAGACCATTGATGATGGAAAACACAGTGGTATTTGCGCCGACGCCCAACGCGAGAGTGAGGATCGCGACGGTCGTGAAGCCTGGTGATTTGCGGAGAACACGTATGGAAAAACTGACATCCCGCTTGAGGTCGTCGAGCCAGCGGAATTGCCACAACTCCCGGAGCCGTTCATGCCAACGGCTGCGGTTGCCGAAGCGCAGGCGGGCAGCATGATCCGCTTCGGTCGGCGATGATCCTTCCCGGATGAACTTTTCCTTGAGCAACGCCTCATGGAAAGCAAGTTCATCCGCCATTTCACGATCCAGGCGCCGCCTTACGAAAAGAGCTTTGATGCGAAGAAGAAACTCGTGTACGCCCTGTGTCATGGCTGGACCTCGCAATTGGCCTTAGGATGCCTGCATCACAAACGCGACCGCCGACGACAATCGCGCCCAGCGCCGCGACTCGCTCTGCAACTGCCGCTGCCCTTCGCCAGTCAGCTCGTAAAACTTTGCTCGCCGGTTATTCTCGGAGGCTCCCCATTTGGCCTTGAGCAGGCCACGGAGTTCCATCCGGTGGAGAGCCGGGTACAGGGCGCCTTCTTCCACCTTCAGAACCTGCTGCGACGTGTTCTGGATCCACTCGGCCACAGCATATCCATGCTGCGGGCCGCGCAAGAGCGCCTTCAGAATCAGCATTTCCAACGTTCCCGGAATCAGATCGCCCGAATCGTGAAGACTTTCCATAAATACCTTAGGGGAATAAGGTAGCTCCGCGGCAGAGCGGCTGTCAACAAATCGGGATCAGCTCATCCTGATACAGCATCTCCAGATATGCTGAGCACAGCTTTGCGGAGACACTATCTCGATGAAGGTGCTGATTTTTGGCGCGACCGGCATGATTGGCCGCGCGGTGTTGCTCGAATGTCTACGGGACGCCGATGTTGACCTCGTCGTCAGCCTCGCCCGCCAAGCGATTGGAATCCTCGATGGCAAGCTGCGCGAAATCATTCACCACGATTTCACCGACTTCTCCGCCATGGAAGAAAGTCTCTCGGGCTTCGACGCCTGTTTCTACTGCCTCGGAATCTCGTCGGCCGGATTGTCAGAAGCTGACTATAGCCGCGTCACGCTTACTTACACCATGGCTGCTGCCGAGCCGATAAGTCGACTCAACCCGACTATGAAGTTCATCTTCGTTTCCGGTGTTGGCACTGACAGCACCGAGAACGGCCGCGTGATGTGGGCCCGTGTCAAGGGCCGCGCGGAAAACGCCCTGCTTCGCCTCCCATTTCAGGCCTATATGTTCCGTCCCGGCTTCATCGAGCCTCTCGATGGCATCGAGTCCCGCACGCCGCTCTACCGGAAGCTCTACGCCATCAGCCGCCCGCTTTTCCCCTTGCTGCGACGCGCGTTTCCCAACCACGTTCTGACCACTCGTCAAATCGGGCGGGCCATGCTCCAGGTGGCGCGGCAGGGTTATCCCCGGCACATCCTCGAGCCGCGCGATATCCGGCTCGCGGCAGGTCCGGCGCGTAACCGGCCCTGACAACTTCCAGCATAAAACCATGCGGAACATAGCTATCGACTCCACCATCCCTACCCGTGTTACAGTGAGAGTCCCCGCACGTATAAGGTAGAGTCATGGCCGCAGGTATTCATCTGCCAGGAAACGACGAAATCATCGATCTTCAGCAGCAGGTGGCCCGGCTGCAAGCTCTTCTCGAGGCGTCGCGGCAGGTCCACTCCACCATCCGGGAAGACGAGGTGTTGGTCTCGGTGCTGCGCATTGTGGTCCGCGAGCTGGAGATGGCCGGCGCCACATTCCCAGGAACGGGCCTGAGCTACGGCGAAGTCCCGGATCTGAGCATGCAGACAGAGGATGGCCCGACGCTCCCCATTTACCTGCTGCCTGATCGCGAGGGTAAGCGCATGGCGGAGCTTGTGGTCGTGCCGCCCGAGGGGCGCGAACTCACCTTGTACGAATCCGACTTTATCGAAGGGCTCGTCCTCCAGGCTGCGGTTGCTCTCGAAAATGCCCGTAATCACGAGCGCAATTTGCAATGGGCACGGGTGCAGCAGGATCTTGACGCGGCGCGCAATATCCAGCGTTCGCTTCTGCCTCAGCATCTGCCCGAGATCGCCGGCTACTCGCTCGCCTTCAAATCGGTTACCTGCTACGAAGTGGGCGGCGATTATCTCGACATCGTGGAACAACCCGACGGCAGCCTGTTAATGGCCGTCGCCGACGTGGCCGGCAAGGGCCTTGCGTCGGCGATGATGTCAGTCAGTTTCCGCGCGGCGTTTCGCGCGATGGCAATCACGGGCTTGCCTCTGGATGAGCTGGCCACGCGCATGAACGAGCACCATTGGCGTGAGGGCGAAGAGGCGCGGCGCCGTTACGTCACAGCGATCTTCCTGCGGATGCATCCGGAGCTCGGTAAGATCGAAGTGGTCAATGCCGGCCACAATCCCGGCTTCCTCGTAAAGCCAGACGGTAGCGTCCAGCAGTTCGAATCGGCCGGGACTCCGCTGGGGCTGCTTCCTGGCATGCGTTACTCCGGCGAACACGCCGATTTTACCCCCGGGACTCGGCTGCTCTTCTATACTGACGGTCTCACTGAGGTGTTCCGCGGCGACGAAGAGTTTGGCCCCGAACGACTTATGGAACAATTTTCCAAGTGCCCCGGGGAACATGCCGATGTTATCCTCGATGCACTATGGACAACCATTGAGGATTATGCCGAGGGCGGTCCTCAAAGCGACGATATGACCGCACTGGCTCTGTGCCGGTGTGTGCAGGGTACGGAGATACCGGCATGAGCAAGGTGAAATCCACTTCAGTTGAGGTGCGGCTGCCTTCGCAGTTAGGCTACGAAAAAGTGGCCATGAGCACCGCTGCTGCAGTGGCCAAACTGATGGGTTTTCGCGAGGATCGCGTCGAGGACCTGAAAACGGCCGTCGCTGAGGCTTGTATCAACGCGATCGAGCATGGCAATAAATTGAACGATGACCTCTCCGTTGGCGTAGTCCTTTCAGCGGGCGTTAACCAGCTAGAGGTAAAAGTAATTGATGACGGACAGGGTCTGAAGACCGTGCCGCCCAAGCCGGATATCGATAAGAAGATCCACGGCGAAGAAGATCCTCGCGGTATGGGCATGTTTCTGATTCAGGCCCTTGTCGACGAAGCCGAGTGGGTCAAAGGCTCGAATGGCAAGAGCAGTTACGTCAGGCTCGTCATCCGTCTTGATGTGAATGCCACGGCGGACTAACACACGAAAGAAAGAACACGGAGATACGCAATCGTGCAGAGCGAAACCAAAGCGCGCGTTGATCAGTTAACTTCCCCAGCAGGACACCAGGTGACCGCCCTGCGATTCGAGGGCGATATCGCCAGCACATCGAAAGATGCGGTGCTCGGCAGCTACCACTCACTGCCCAAAGAAACGGCCAAGCTGGTGCTGCTTGATTTCACCAAGGTGGATTACATCAATTCGAGCGGCATCGCGCTCGTTATCCAGATGCTCATCGAGGCCTCGAACTCGGGCCAGAAGGTCTATGCGTTTGGCCTCTCGCCGCACTTCACCAAGGTGTTCACGATGGTGGGCATCACCAAGTATGCGGGCCTGTTCCCCTCCCAGGCCGATGCACTCGCGGCGCTGTAATTCAGCGCCGCATTACCTCTTCGCGACACAGATCCAAATCATTTTCAAAGCAGAACTGTCATCCCGACCGAAGTGTAGGGATCCGCAGCTGCTTTTTTGTATTCGGACCCTGCAGGCACAGTCTCATGCAGACTTCGAACTGCAACGAAGAATTACGACCTCTGAACTGTCCCTTAGTCCGAATCGTCGTCTCGATCGCCCTTGTCCGCTTCGCCGTCCTGATGATGATGACCGTACTTCCCGATGCTCTCATTCAGATGATTCGGATCGACTGAGACCTGCACAAGGTCCATCTCACCACCGTCGAGATCAACAACGAATAATCCCATTTTTCGGCCTTCGGGGTGCATGAAGATCAGTGTTTGTTCGCGGCTCTTGCGGCTTGTCTCGCGGATCACACGCTCCCAGCCTTCGCCCAGTTTCTGCGTGACCAGGGTATTCAGCTCTTCGCCATTCACATCCGCGTGGAAATCATCGATCTCCGCCACGTGAATGCCGCTCACCCCCTCGCCTCCTGACGCTTGGTGCGAGATAAAACTGATAAGGCCGAGGAAGGGAATCCGCTGCGCGTGCACGTGATAGCGCGTCTCGATTGTATTCACCACGCTGTCGAAGCTGCCCTCGACGCCGCTTGCCAGCACCACCACGGGCACTGCCAGCGCTACCAAACAAATCGGAAAGAGGATGAAGCGCTTCATTGGTCACCGTCCTTCTTGTCCTTGACCTTGTCCTTGTCAAACTTGTCCTTGGCCTTGTTTTCCTTACCGTGCGAACCCATATCGATATCGCCCAGCATGCCGAGTCCGCCGAGCCCCGAGAGCTTGGCGAGGTCTTCCACTTTCACCGGCCCCAGAATGAGAACGATGCTCAGCTCCTTCGCTTCCGCGTCGAGGATGAACATGCCATGCGTCTCTCCGTTCACCAGCTTCACCATCACGTCGGTGGTTTCGCCGTTCTTCTTGTCGCGCTCGCGCACGATCGGCGACCACTCGGCGGTTTCGAAGTACTGGCGCAGTTTGTCAACATCGACCATCGAATACTCGCCTTCCTTGTCGAACTCGTAGTCGCGCACATAGATTCCGTCGAGACTCTCGATCAAGTGCCGCGTCGTCGCCTCATCCCCGTCCTTGCCGCTCATGAACTTCGCGGCAAAGGCCAGCATGTTCTTGCCCAGCGTCACCTCGGTGACGTTGGAAGCGCGCGCGGCCAGTTCCTTCTCTACCGGCGAGGGCAGCGGCAATGAATTCTGCGCCGCGGCTGGTATGACCAATGCCGCCACCCCCAAAATCACACCCATGATCCCGTTCTTCATCCTGATCTCCCTTCGACTCCCCTCGGTCCCCTTCCAAGCCGTACCTTTCGGCCTGGGCGGGAAAACACGATCCCTCACTTTTCGTCGCGATTGCGTCCTGTCAGCCGCCGGTTCATGTCGTTCAATGCGCGATTGGTAATCCGCAGCGCGGTCAGCACCTGCTGCTTTGCCTGTTCACCCTTGCGCCGTTCTTCCACCTGCCGCCAGCTATACCCGCCCGCAACCACTCCCACGATCAGCACCGATGCCGCCAGCCTCTGCCACCACACCGTCTGGGTATGGATCTTCTGCGTCCGTCGCGCACTCCGCGCCTGCAGGATTCGCCGCTTCAGGCTTGGGGGAGCTGGTTTGCGCTCCATTGCCTGGCGTAGGTCCCGTTCAAACGCACTATCCTGTTCGGATAGATCGAATTGTTGAGGCTGATCAGGCCGTTCCCATTCCACGGATGTACTCCTTCAAATGCGTTGTTGCCTTGGCACGCAGAAGCTTCAGCCCCCGGTGCAGATTGCTCTTCACGGTTGCGACCGGAGCATCCACGGTTGCGGCAATCTCCTCGGGCGTCAGGTCTTCCTGGTAGCGCAGGATCAGCGCGGCCCGTTGCGCCTCTGGCAGTGTCGAGAGCAGGCTCTCGAGCCGCGTTCCCAAAGGCGACGACCGTTCGTCCGCGGGCGCGCCGTGACTCTCCTCAATCTCTACCCAGAGATCGACTCCCCGCACCCGTCGCCGTCGCAGGGCATCGGCCGAGCGATTCATGGCCACACGCCGTAACCAGTTCAACGCGTGTTCGGGGCTCTCGATCTTGTCCATATGCCGATCCAGCTCCAGAAAAACGTCCTGCGCAACCTCTTCCGCCAATCCACGATCGCCGGTCATGCGCCATGCCAGCGAAAACACCATGGACTGGTGTTCATCCACCAGTTTTTCGAAATCCGGGTGCCATTGCTGCGCCATGGGTTTCGCTTCTACCTCTTAATCCGCAGGGGAACGCGGAACGGGATGCAAAAGGTACGCGATTCAGAGAAAAATTGTTCAGAGCTAGCTGAATCGGCGACTCCGCGAAGCCGGCGAATGCGTTCGATATGCCTTGACCTTCTACATATCTCGATGTATATGTAGAAGCCGTAGGTATGAATGATGACTGAAGACAGGTTCGACCTTCCGCAGGGCACCCTCGATCTCCTGATCATGAGGGTTGTCGCGCTTGGTCCTATTCACGGATACGCCATCGCCCAGAGAATCCAGCAGATGTCGCGCGAAGCCCTGCAAGTTCAGCAAGGATCGCTCTATCCTGCGCTTCATCGGCTCGAATACAAGAAGCTGTTAACCGCCAATTGGCAGCCATCTGAGACAGGCCGGGAGGCCAAGTTTTATGAACTCACCGCCAGAGGCCGGTCCTATCTCAAGGCCGAAACCGAGAACTGGAAAAGGCTCACTGAGGTCGTCGGTCTCATTCTCAAAGGAACGGTGGAGGGAATCTCATGAGCTGGCTGAAGAGACTATTTGCCCACAAGCGCATGGAGATCGATCTGGACAAGGAGCTGCGCTTCCACTTCGAAGCGCAGGTTGCCGATAAGGTCCGCTCCGGCATTCCCCAAAACGAAGCACGTCGGCTCACCGGGATCGAGTTTGGCGGCATCGAGCAGATCAAAGAGGATTGCCGGGAGAGCCGAGGCACATTGTGGCTCGAATCGATTGTGCAGGACATCCGGTATGGTCTTCGCCAGCTTCGGAATTCGCCAGGCTTTACGATGACCGCGGTCATCACGCTCGCACTCGGCATCGGTGCAACAACCGCTATTTTCACGCTGGTTCGTGGGATTCTTGAGCACTCACTCCCGGTAGCCGATCCTTCGAGCCTCTATCGTATCGGCGACCAAGGTACTTGCTGCTACTACAGCGGTTTTGAGAGTGATAATGGCGATTTCGACCTCTTCCCCTACGATTTGTATCTTGATCTGAAGGAATCTTCACCGGACTTCGAACAGCTGGCCGCGCTTCAGTCAGGAGGGTCCTCGCAGCCGGTGCGCCGGGGTTCGTCTCCGGCCCAGCCGCTGCGCTCAGAATACGTATCCGGCAACTATTTCGCTACGCTCGGCGTCGGGGCCTACGCCGGACGCCCCCTCACGCAGAACGACGACAAAGCGGACGCCGCCCCTGTTCTCGTTCTTAGCTATGCGGCGTGGCAATCAGATTTTGCCGGTGATCCTGCCATTGTGGGTTCCACGGTCTACGTACGGACGCATCCATTCACGGTGGTTGGAGTCGCGCCGCCGGGTTTCTTTGGTGATCGCATTGTCGAGCGTCCGCCCGACTTCTGGATGCCGCTTTCGAATGAACCCACGATCGAAGCTGCTGGGACGTCTCTCTGGCCTCAGGGCGAAGAAGACACGGCGTGGCTTTATGTGCTGGGCAGAGTTCGCCCTCAGACCAACATCGCGGTGCTCCAGACGAAGATTTCCGCCAAGTTGCGTCAATGGATGTCAACACGCGTCGAGTTCACCGCCCACGGTGGCGCGGCTCTGATTCCTCGTCAGCATGTCGTTCTCAGCCCGGGAGGCGGCGGCATACAGACATTGCAGAAGCAAACAGGCCAGGGGCTGCGGATGCTGATGATTCTCTCCAGCGTCGTGCTTCTCATCGCGTGCGCAAACTTCGCCAACCTCCTGCTCGCACGCGGTACCGCAAGAAGGGCGGAACTATCCGTGCGCGTGGCGCTGGGCGCAGCCCGCATCAGGATCATTCGGCAGATTCTCACGGAAAGCCTGCTGCTCAGTTTAATTGGCGGAGCGTCTGGTCTGGCGGTCGCTTACGCTTTTACGCGGATGATTCTACCGCTCGCATTTCCCCATGCCCGCAACATGCCTGTCGAAGCCAGTCCCTCGTTAACCGTACTTGGATTCGCATTCCTTATTTCCCTGCTTACGGGCATCGTCTTCGGCACGGTGCCGGCATGGTTTTCATCTCAGGTTAGGGCTGTCGACTCGTTTCGAACCGCGAACCGCAGCACCGGCGACCGTTCGTCTGTTCCCCAGAAAGCTTTGGTCGCCCTGCAGGTAGCGCTGTCGATTGTGCTCCTCTCCGGGGCGTTTCTGCTGACGAGCTCTCTTGCCAATCTCGAGCATCAGAATTTCGGCATCGCCACAGCCAATCGCTATGTTCTACGTATCGATCCGCAAGGTGCAGGTTACACGCTTGAGCGTCTTCCTGCTCTCTACAGCGCAATTCAAGATCGTCTTTCTGCTTTGCCTGCGGCGACGAATGTTAGCTTTGCGCGATATACCCCTCTGGATGGAAATGCGTGGGGGAGTTGCATCGTGGTGGAGGGTCATGCTGCGCCCGGCCCTGGCGACGATTGCTTCTCCTCATGGGTCCGCGTCAGCGATCGCTTTCTCGGGACAGTCGGGGTTCCAATCGTACGCGGAAGAGATTTCTCTGCGCAGGATTCACAGGACTCAACCCCCGTTGCGCTGGTCAATCAAGACTTTGTGCGGCATTTCTTCCCGAACCAGGACCCCATCGGCAAGCATTTCGGCATGGATTCGAAGAACTCCGGATCGTTCGAGATAGTCGGAGTGTTCGCCGATTTCAGGATGAATGATCCGCACCACGACGTCACCCCGCTCTTTCTGCGCCCGCTAACCCAGCAGTACCTCGGCTACACCGCCCCTGAAGCGATCTCTTCCGAGAAGAGTTCGATGTTTGTCGAGTCCATCATCCTCCAGTTTTCTCGACCACAGAAGGACGTCGAAAACCTGGTCCGCCGCGCCATGGCAGAAGTCGATCCCAATCTCACTATCTTCTATTTCTCTTCTTACGATGCTCAGGTTGCGGGGAATTTCAACCAGGATCGCCTGGTCGCGCGACTTAGCAGCCTGTTCGGAGTCCTGGCTTTGGCTCTCGCCTCGGTCGGCCTATATGGCGTGATCTCATTCTTCGTGACTCGTCGCACCACCGAAATCGGCATTCGCATGGCGATGGGTGCTTCGCGATCGGGCATCGTGTCGATGGTGATGCGCGGCGCCCTCTGGCCAATTCTCGTTGGCATCGGGTTGGGAATCCCAGCGGCCCTCTACGTGGACCATCTCAGCGCCAGCCTCCTTTACGGAGTTAAGAGCAGCAGTCCTCTTGCATACCTTGCCGCAATTCTGGCCCTTGCTTGCAGCGCCGTCATCGCCGGATTCATCCCCGCTCGACGCGCCGCTTCGATCGATCCGATGAACGCGCTGAGGGAAGACTGAAGGGATCGGCCGATAGGCGATATATCGGAATAACGCAACAGAATCATCGACCTGCTGGCCGAAGAAGTTTCCAACTTTGTCTGCACGAAGTCAGATTTTGGCCTGAGCATTCGGCCTGACCAAAAATTTTCGGCGCCAGGCAACCAGAGATGCTTTCACTCTCAGTTCATCCGTTACGGCATTACCGGTACAACTGCAATCGTCCAGAACGTCTCGAATCAAGTAGCAGTATCCCGGGCCCATGCGGGTCTGCCCTTTTGGAGGAGACCGCCGATGCAGCGCAGTTTGCAGTACCTCTTTGTCCTTGCCGCAGCCCTGTCCGTTCCCACCGTGTATTCCCAGACAGTCGCTTACGTCTATGTTGCCAATAATCCAAAAAACAGCAGCACCAACGAGATCGCCGCCTGGTCTGCCGCTTCCGACGGCAAGCTCACTCCGATCTTCGGCTCGCCGTTCCGCGAGAACGTCTTTTCAATGGCCGTAAATGGAAAGTATCTTGTAGCTTCGAACCGTGCAGAACCGGTCATCGACACTTTTACCCTCGAATCCGATGGTGCTCTGCGCTACATCACCTCTACCAATTATGCGAAATACACCAGTTCCGATGAGTGCGGCGCGGCCAACCAACTCTTCTTCGACCACAGCGGCGAGACGCTCTATATTCAGGAATTTGACTTCGACTGCGCCAATACCGGCGTCACTTCTTTCGCGCTGAACAAGTACACCGGCGCTCTCAAGTATTTGGGCGTAGCCAATACCGGCGCGTTTCCCGGAGACAACAACTCAGCATCCTTTGTCGGGAACAATGTTTACGCCTATACCGCAGTGAACTCAGACTGCATGTATTACGAGATCTATGGATTCAAGCGAAACAGCAACGGGCTTCTAGTGTCGATCTCAGCGGGAGACAGCCTGCCCGCCACTCCTCCGAACGTGCGCCGCTACGTCGCGGACCTGGTCACAGCAGATCCATACGACCACCTTGCCGTGCTCATGCAGCCTGCCAACCCGCCGGGATGCACGAGCGATCCACTCCAACTTGCGGCCTACACGGCCAACTCATCCGGTGCGCTGACGACCAGCAGCAAGTACGAAAATATGCCGCCGACTCTGATTGCCAACCCTTACGATATGAAGATGTCGCCGTCCGGCAAACTTGTTGCCGTCGCAGGCCAGCAAGGTCTTCAGGTATTTCACTTCAACGGAGCCGATCCGATTACCCACGACACCGGCCTGCTGACCTCGGCGCCGATTACGCAAATGTTCTGGGACAACAACAACCACCTCTACGCCATCAGCAAATCAGCGAACAAGCTCTACGTCTTTACGATTGCGCCGAACAGCGCCACCGAAGCCCCCGGCTCTCCGTACTTGATCAACAGCCCCGAAGACCTCATTGTGCAGCCGTCGGCGCGGCGGTGATTGCCGGGCTTCCCTCAACCGCTCAGAACAAATCTGGAATGTTGTGGAACGCGATTCGAGTGGGTGCGGCTTTGTACGCGGCAAGCATCGTTGCCGGAGCCAAAGTACTCATTCCGTATTTATGGTTAAGCGCGTCCATCGCCTCCTGCAGCTTCGCACGGCTCTTTGCATTATCGAGAGCGTCAAACAGGTTTAGAGAGTGCAGGCGATCGGGCACCAGCCCGTTGAGGCTGACGCCGATGAAGTACGGCTCGTCATAGCCCCTGCCCTTCGGCTTTTCATTCCATAAGCGACAGAGCGCTCCAATCAACGTCTGGCTGTCCTGGCACTCGCTCAGTTTGATTTCGTGGTGCCATCCTCGAGTGGGAACGCCGAACCTGCTCACCGGTGCATTCAGCCCGCGAGGCACGGAAAACCCAACTGCCAACCCGATCGAACTTGCCCAGAGTTTGTGGGTTCTGAGCCGCATCGCCGCCTTGTGCAGCAGCTTGTGCGCGACGGCCCAGGCTTTCTCCGGGGTTCGCAACTCCGGCGCCAGCACGTGCGAGTGGCTGATGGACTTCAGATGCTCGGTTTCCGACATCTCGAAGTCCTCGCCTCGCAGCCAGTGCCAGAGCCGCTCGCCCCACACCGATCCCCACAATTGGCCGGCCTGCTCGCAATCGAGGTTAAGCAGGTCGTCCATGGTGTGGATGCCCTTTTCGTTCAGCCGTTTTTCGGTTTGGACGCCGATGCCGGGGAGGTCGCGCAGCGTCAGTCTCCGCAAAGCCTCCGGCAGCACATCGAGCGTCAACGCCACGAGGCCATCAGGCTTCTCGATGTCGCTGGCTACTTTTGCGAGATATCGGCTCGTTGCCAGTCCCACCGAACTGCGCAGCATCGGCCCAACCCGCTCCTGGATCGTCGCCTTGACCTTCCGCCCCAGTTCCAGCGCCGCGAGCAGCGGCCTTTCCCGACCCATCAGCTGGCACGCCATCTCATCGATCGACATCACCGAGGTAACGGGCAGACAGTTTTCCACGGCTTCCACAATCCGATGGTGATAGTCGACGTAGATCTCATGCCGGGCTTCGACCAGGATGATGTTGGGGCACATTTTCTTCGCATCTGACACGATTGTCCCGGTCTTTACACCATGGGCTTTTGCTTCATAACTCGCTGCAATACAGCAGGTTGTGTCTGCCAGCATGGGTACCACCCCCACCGGCTTGCCCCGCAGTTCCTGCCGGTCCTGCTGTTCGACTGAGGCAAAATAGGAGTTCAGATCGACGAAAAGCCAGTTCAGGCATGGTCCTGCGCCGGCATCAACGCCGCCGGTAATCGCAACTTTCGGAGCTACAGTGCCTTCCGGCCACTCCTCAGTTGAGAATTCAATTTCGGGATTTCCACCGATCTCTTCCATCAAGGCTTCAATATTCGCCCTTTATTCGCCGTCATGCAACTTTCGAATATAAATTTATCGTCAGATTCAGTGTTAGACTTTTGCTGCCGGAGGCTCCCAAACCCCAGAGCCTTTCTGCAGGAGTCGGTGTTCTATTGAGTGGCGGGGTTGGGTCGGATGGGGGCCGCAGGCTGCCGTAGCGTATGCATACATTGCTCCATTGGATAGGGTCGTATGCGAGCGTGCTCGCGATCCTGATCACCCTCGGGGTGGCGGTGCTGCTCGTTTGCTGTCTCGAGTGCACCAATTGCCCGAGCCGCGACAAAGACGAGCTTTTCAATCGGCACGAGCTCTGAGCTTCGACTCCCCGACAGGCTTATTGATTTGCCCGCGTTCCCTGGTGGAATCGCATCTTCCACGCGCCTGATTCCTTTATCCAGATCGAACTTCGCAGCGAAGCTACGCGCTCGCCCGGTTCTCCGCCGCGCACAGCCAGATAGGTAACCAGCACGATGTCTGGCGCGAGAGCACGGCAAGCAAAGTCTCTCATCTCGGGTGCCGTGTAGCTTTCAGCCAATAAAAGATCGAGTATGCTTTGGCGCGTCCAAACGCGCCCCGAAGCACCGAATTCCACGAAGTCTTCGTCGAGCAGGGCGGCGATCTGATTCCGGTCTTTGCGGACGACAGGATCCATCAGCAGCAACTCGAGCCGCCGCAGCTCCACGGATGTTGCATCCTCTGCGCTCCGCATCATTCATTGCGCCTGCGGTTTCAGGTACTGCTCAAGTTGAGCGAGAATGCGTGTGAACAGATGCGTGCGCGCATCGGCGCCGGCAATGGAATGCGTCTTGCGCGGATAGATCTGCAGATCGTAAGGCATCTGCGCTTCGATCAGCTTCTGCACAAACTGCACCGTGTTTTCGAAATGCACGTTGTCATCGCCAGTCCCGTGCACAAGCAGGAGCCGTCCCTTCAGATCGGCCGCTGAATTCACCACCGAGAAATCCTTATATCCCTCGGGAAATTCGGCTGGGCGGCTCATGTAGCGCTCGGTGTAGATCGAGTCGTAGTTGTGCCAATCCGTCACCGGCGCAACCGCAACGCCGGCGCGAAACCGATCGGAGTGAGTCATGGCATACAGGGTGAACGTTCCGCCCCAACTCCATCCCCACCATCCCAGGCGCTTCGGGTCGAGCTGCGGGTACTTTGCCAGAGCGGCATCCAGGACCGTCAGTTGGTCATCCAGCTGGATCCGTCCGAAGTCGTGATACGCCGCTTGCGCAAAATCGCGACCGCGTCCCGCCATGCCCCGATTATCGGCATGGAGCACGGCGAATCCGTGCTGGGCCAGCAACTCGTCAAAGAGCAGGTTATCGGTCCAGCCGTTTCTCACCGATTGCGCAGCCGGTCCTCCATATGGGTTCACGATGAGGGGAACGGTTGCGGTAGCGTCGCTCTTCTCCGGCAGCAGAAGGGTGGCATAGAGAGTGGTTCCGTCGTGTGCCTTCACCTCGAGCCGCTCGGGTGCGCGCAGACCATACGACTCAATCCCGTGCGAAACCCAGAACGCCGAACAGCTCCTGCCAGCCTGGCAAAGTTCGAGGCCGGGTGGGTCCATAGACGATGAGAACCTATCGCTGAAGCCGCTACCTATCGGCGAAAAGTCCGCATCGTGAGAACCTGGCGTCGTCGTCAACTGCGTCCGATCGCCGTCAAACGAGACCTTCCATATCTGCTGATCGAGGGGCGCACCTTCGTTCGAAGCGTAGTAGATTTCCTTTCGGGATGCGTCCACGCGGTACACGTCGCCAACTTCGAAATCGCCCCTGGTCAACTGCTTCACCAACGTTGCAGTCGTCGAGTCAGGCTTGTTCACATCGTATTTATACAGATAGATATGATTGTGCCCATCGCTCCAGCTCGTGAGCACAATCCATCCGTCGGCCACATCTACGTTGTAGTTGTCATCCAGAAACTTCTCGTCGGAAATCTCAAGAACGCTATGAGCCACTCCTGTGCCGGGGTCGGCGAAGCAAATGTTGCGGTGTTTCTGATCCCTGCTCAGCGTCTCGATCCAAAGTGTCTTGTGATCCACCCAGCCAAAACGAGGAACATAGTCCTGTCCATGCTCAATGGGTACATGCACCCAGGAAGTTCTGCCGCCTTTGGCGCTTACCACGCCGATACGCACGTCGGGGTTTGGATCGCCCGGTTGCGGATAGCGTTGGTCATCTACTACCGCGTGCACGGGAATCCAGTCCTCGATCGGGTATTTGGGAACGTTCTCCTCGATCATTTGTAGAAACGCGAGGTTCTTCGAATCGGGCGACCAGAAGTAATTACTGCGCGTATCCAGCTCTTCTTCGTAGACCCAGTCCACTTCGCCGTTCGTCGTCGCGTCGTTCGGCGCCTGCGCCACCATCACGGTCGGCGTACCCGCGGTACGCAGCGGCACGACGGCCAGCCCGTGATTGTGAATGAACGAAATGAATTCGCCATTGGGCGAAAACTTGGGATCGTCGCCGGCTCCCGCGCCCGCATATCCAACCTGCACGGCCGTCCCGGTTTTCAGATCGTAGATCCAGAGCCGGCCGTCCGAATCGAACAGCAGGTGTTTCGAATCCGGCGCCCACCAGTAGCTCGCCATTCCGTACCGCGCGAGATGATCGCGATCCTGTTCGGAAAGATTCCCGCCTTCTCTTAGCGTGGCGAGCTTTTCGTGACTGACCAGGATGTGGGCTTTCTTCGTTTCAGGATCGAGATCGATCAGCTCACCACCATCCAGGTAAGTCAGGTGCTGGCCATCAGGCGACCACGCCAACCCCTGCGGTGGCCTGCTAATTATGCCGCCATGTGCGAAGATTTGCTCCACGGTTAGCGGCTTGGGAATCTCTTGCGCGAAAAGCGTAGATGCGAGCAACGGCACAGCAGCGAAAGCCGTCGAGAGCCAACGAGCAAGCAACTTCAATGGGAATTCCTCCAGGCAGTCACGATCGCTGAGCTGGGTCCGGGGTGGATGGTGTGCCGGAGATCCAGTGTAACTGAGTAGCATCGCCTTCAAAACCGAACCAGTTGCAAACAAACCGGCAGAGACTATTCTTCAATAGATCACGGAGTCTTCTCTCATGAACTGGGCAACACCCGAAGAACGACGAAAGTTCGGTCAATCGCGCCGTAAACAGCTCGGCCGGCAGCACAATGATCAGCTGCACATCAAGTCCAGGACCGCAACTCCCCTTTCCATCCTCGAGCGCGCTGAACGGGGAAGGGTTCCAGCCCTTCTCAGGCTGAAACACCAGCTCATGGCCCAGTCGCCCTTCAGCTATTTCCGCGGTGCGGCGCCGGTGATGGCTGTCGATCTTTCTGCTCTGCCGAACACCAGCATCGAAGCACAGCTTTGCGGCGATGCTCACGTGCGCAATCTCGGCGCCTTTGCTGCTCCCGACGGACGGCTGGTGTTCGACATCAATGATTTCGATGAAACGATCCGCGGGCCCTTTGAATGGGATCTGAAGCGCATGGCGGCATCGCTCGTCCTCGCCGGACGCGAGTCGCAGCATAAGGAATCAGCCGTTCGCGATGCAGTGGAGCATTGCATTCTGCGCTATTCGGAGCAAATGCGCGACTTCGCCAAGATGCCGCTGCTGGAGGTCGCCCGTTTTCAGGTCCATCGCCTGGGGGATGTTGAACCGGTGCATGAGGCGCTGTTCAAGGCCGAGCGCGCCAAGCCGTTGCACACTCTCGAACAACTGACGGAGCCCGTTCCCGGCAAACCCGGCTCGCGACGCTTCCGCGAGATCGAACCCAACCTCACCCGCGTCACCGGCTCGCAAGCTGAAAAAGTGCTCGCTGCGCTCGATCCTTATCGCGAAGTGCTGGAGTTACAGCGACAACATTTGCTCTCGCTTTATCGCCCCGTCGATGTGGCTTTCAAAGTTGTCGGAACCGGCTCTGTGGGCCTGCGTGATTACTGCATCTATTTCGAGGGTAACGGGCCCGGCGATCCGCTCTTCTTGCAGATCAAAGAAGAGGCACACTCGTGCTACGCGCCATATCTTCCCAGCAATGGCCATGCGTGGTCCAACAATGGCCAGCGCGTCGTCGCGGGCCAGCGAGCCATGCAGATTCAGTCCGACCCGTTCCTCGGCTGGACCCACATCGGCGCCCGTCACTTCCTGGTCCGGCAGCTCAATGATCACAAGGGATCGATTGACTTGACAGATCTCGCCGGCAGCGGCTTGGCGGCCTTTGGAGAAGTCTGCGGCGAACTGCTCGCACGCGGACATGGCCGTTCCGGGGATCCGTTGGTGATCTCCGGCTACCTGGGTTCCGGCGAGTCGTTCGCGGATGCGCTGGCCAAATTCGGCACTGCCTATGCTGACCAGACGGAAAAGGATTGGCAGGCGCTGCGCCGCTCCGGCAAAATCGAGAACAGCAAGGCGACACGATGAACCTGCGCAACATGAATCGCCGG